>ERZ1026860.282-NODE-282-length-38325-cov-51.514946_pt1 | contig 38325 bp, 33 predicted proteins | sample MGYA00380160_ERZ1026860 | MGnify/ENA primary metagenome ERZ1026860 (study PRJEB33269, sample SAMEA4719796) | human gut metagenome | biome: human-associated habitat; feature: organic feature; material: feces | place: Cameroon | collected 2013-10 ... | reverse complement strand
GGTTCATTGGGTATGATCTCAACCGGGCGACACGCCCAGTACCCCCGCTTGTTATAGTATTTCTTATTTTTTCTCTACCAGACGCACCTCGTAGAGCCGCTTCCAGCACTTGCCGGTAAGGTAAATCTTACCGTCTTTCGGATTGTAGGCGATTCCGTTCAGCACATCCGTGTTAGTGTCACGCAAAGACTTGGGCAGTAGCCCTGTGCAATCAACAGTCCCCTCGACCGTTCCGTCCGAAGGATTGATGATCACAATCATATCCGTCATATAGACGTTCGCCCAAATCTTTCCGTCAATCCATTCCAATTCGTTCAGCATCTGCACAGGCCGGCCATTCATCTTGACAGTCAGCACCTTCTGCTGCTTGAACTTGTCATCCATAAAATACAGTCTGGCCGATCCATCAGAAGCAATCAGACTCTTCCCGTCCGTCGTCAATCCCCATCCCTCACGAGGGTAGCTCCAAGTCGATTTGTAGGCGAGAGTCTTTGCGTCATAGACAAACGCAACCTTATTCAACCAAGTAAGTATGAATATGTTGCCGTTCAATTCAACAGAACCTTCTAGGAAATATTTCTTGTCGAAATCGAACCTCTTCAAGGCCTTTCCTGTCGCCAGATCGACCTTGCGGAGAGTCGATTCACCATATTGCCCGGTGGTCTCGATCATTTCCCCGTCCAGGAAGAAAAGCCCCTGCGTGAACGAAGTCTCATCGTGAATATATTCCTTGACAACCTGAACCTTGTACTGGCGCACCTTGGCGTCGGCGCAAGAGGAGAAGAGCAGCGCCAGCAAGGCCAACGCCGTTCCTATGAATATATTCATGAATCTTCTCATTGCATTCATCATGTTCAACCCCCAGTCACTTCGTGACAGCCCCTAAAGGGCACGGGGAAAGGATTCCCCGAACCCCTTCGGTCGCTTCGCTCCGAGTTTTTATTCTTCTCTTCGGGGTCACTCTCATTTTAACTTTACTTTTTCTTCTCCCTGTAAGCCATAGCCGCCTCCACGAACTTCACGAAGATCGGCTGAGGCTTCTCCGGCGTACTCTTGAGCTCAGGGTGGAACTGCACTCCGATGAAGAACGGATGAGTCGGGATCTCGACTATCTCAACCAGACCTGTGTCCGGGTTCTTTCCGGTGGCCTTGAGTCCGGCGGCCTCCATCCTTTCAAGGTAGGCGTTGTTGAACTCGTAGCGGTGACGATGCCTTTCGGAAATCATCTCGCTGCCGTAAATCCTGTAAGCCAGCGAGTTCTTGTCCAATTTGCAATCGTAGGCCCCAAGCCTCATCGTACCGCCCTTGATCGTCGTGCTCTTCTGCTCCTCCATAAGGTCGATGACCGGGTTGGCGGCGTTAGGGTTGACCTCGGCCGAGATCGCGTCCTTGATTCCAAGCACGTCTCTGGCGAACTCTACCACACACATCTGCATTCCCAGACATATTCCGAAGAACGGCACATTGTGCTCGCGGGCGTATTTTATTGCAAGAATCTTGCCTTCGAGTCCCCTCTCGCCGAATCCCGGAGCGACGAGGATGCCGTCCATATTCCCGATTTTTTCCTCCAGGTTGGAACTGTCAAGCCGCTCGCTCTGAACTGTATGAACATTCACTTTGCACTCGTTGGCGGCTCCGGCGTGGACAAAGGATTCCAAAATTGACTTGTACGCGTCCTGAAGCTCGACATATTTCCCTACAAGGGCGATGTCAACCTGATGTTTAGGGTTATAGAGCCTGTCAAGGAATGACTTGAGGTTTGTGAAGTCAGGCTCCGGAGCGGATATTCCGAAATGGTTGAGAACCATCTCGTCTAGATGCTCGTCCTCCATATTCAGAGGCACCTGGTAGATTGAAGGAGCGTCGATTGACTGGATGACGTGACCAGGCTTGACGTTGCAGAAAAGGGCGACCTTGCGCCTGAGTTCAGGAGTCAGTTCCATCTCGGTGCGGCAGACGATGATGTCCGGGTGGACACCGGCCTGCTGGAGCATCTGGACAGAGTGCTGTGTAGGCTTCGTCTTGAGTTCCTTCGCCGCGCGCAGGTAAGGGACCAGAGTCAGGTGGATGCTGATAAGATCCTCGTCAGGCAGTTCCCACTGAAGCTGGCGGATAGCCTCCACGAACGGCTGGGACTCCATATCTCCCACTGTGCCACCGACTTCCGTGACAATGACGTCGTATTTGCCGGTCTTGCCGAGAAGCAGCATCCTGCGCTTGATCTCGTCAGTGATATGAGGTACAATCTGTACTGTCTTCCCAAGATAGGCGCCTTCCCTCTCCTTGTTGATGACCGTCCAGTAGATCTTTCCGGTCGTCACATTGTTGGCCTTGGACATATGCACGCCCAGAAACCTCTCATAATGACCGAGATCCAGATCGGTCTCGGCACCGTCATCCGTCACGTAGCACTCTCCGTGCTCGTAAGGATTCAAAGTTCCCGGATCGATGTTGATGTAGGGATCGAATTTCTGGATGGTGACCCTAAGTCCTCTGGCCTGAAGAAGTTTGGCCAACGATGCGGCAATGATACCTTTTCCCAAAGAGGAAGCCACACCGCCAGTAACGAAAACATACTTTGTACTCATATTCTTTTCTGCACTTTACTGGACTACAAATTTATGTCAAAAAAGTGATTTCCGAAATTTTTTGTTTATTAAATGCTTTTTCATTGACTGTCAGAAATGTTTTTTTAGTACTTTTGTAAGATAAAAGGTGGGACGATCTGCCGCGCTGCGGGATTTCGGTCCCGGGTGAGGAAAGTCCGGACAGGGCAGGGCACCCTACTGGGGAAAGCCCAGATGGGAGTAATCTTATGGCACCGTAACAGAAAACAACCGCCTGGCGACAGGCAAGGGTGAAAACGTGAGGCAAGAGCTCACGACGCGCGTCGGTGACGTCGCACGGGTACGATGTCAGGGCCTGCAAGACCAAATATACTGGCAGATGAGGGCTGCCCGCCCGATGCCAGGGGGTAGGTTGCGTAGATAAATGGCAGATTCAAAAACAGAAACCGGCTTACGGTCCCGCCTTTTTTTCTTTCTATCTTGAGTTAGCCTTGGCTGTCGCCTCAATGTCAAGGGCTTCGGCAAGAATCAGGATAGGGTTCTTCACCTTGTACTCTGTGGACATCTCGATCTGCCACTTGCAGGTCTCACACTCGCTGCAGACGAAATCAGGAGCGACAGCCTTGATCTGCTCGAAGACCGGACGGCCTATCTCCTGTGAGTACTTGTAGTTCTCCTTCTTGAAGCCGTAGGTGCCGGCGATGCCGCAGCAGCCGCTGTCCAGAACGGTGAACGAAACTCCAGGGATCATCCCGACGAGAGCCTTTGTGAATATGCTCCAGCCGAGTTTCTCCACGTGGCAAGGAATATGATAGGCTATCCTCGCGCGGTAATCATTCTTGAACACCAGCTTTACCTTGCCGGAATCCACCAGCTCGAACAGGAACTTCTCAACAAGGGTGATGCTGTCACGGACAGCGGAATTATCAACGGAAAGCACGTCAGGATATTCATCCCTCATCGTGAACACGCAGGTGGAGGATGTAGCGACAATAGGCAGCCCGGCGGCCACAGCCTTCTCGAACTCAGCCACATTGTGCTTGGCATGCTTGGTAGCGCCGTTCCACATTCCATTGGAAATCATCGCCACGCCGCAGCACTTCTCGTCCATCAACTGAACTCCATAGCCGACGGCGTTCATCACCGTCACGAAAGCCTTGCCGACCTCCGGCTGCTGAAACTCTGTCGAACAACCGTGGAAGAAAGCGACCTGCTTTGAATATGCCTTCTGAGCGTCCTGTGCCTCTTTCCTGAACCAAGACTCAAAGCCGTGAGCCTTGTATTTCGGGAAAGTACGGTGGCTGTCGATATGAAGGGTCGCGTCCATCACGGCCTTGACCGGCTTGGAAGCCACCATAAAGTTCACCACTGGAGCGAAAGGTCTCGCCATCTTGCCCATGAAATCCGTGCTTGCAAGAAGACGGTCACGAAGTCCCGGAGTACTGGTACTGAAACGACGACGAGCGGAGTGAATCAAGTCGGCGATCTTCACGCCGGACGGACAGGCCACCTCACAGCGTTTGCAATTCATGCAATACTTCAGATTCTCATCGAAAAAGTACTTGTTCTTAAGACGAAGCCTCTCCCCATCCGGGCCGGCCTGCTTAGGCCCTGGATACAATGGATTGACAGCCACTACCGGACAGTAAGCGGTACAAATCGTACATTTGATGCACTGTTCGAAATTATTGAAACTTATGTTTTTCTCTTGCATATCTCTTTCTATGTCAAATGAATATGAACGACTTACTTGCCAAGAATCCTGTCCGCCGCGCTGAACGCGGTCATAATCGCCACGCCGGCTCCGCTGCCTTCCGCGAGAGGATTGCAGCCTCCGACCTCTGAGCCAACCACATAGAGATTCGGAACAACATTTCCGTCACGTAATGGCTGGAAATCGCCGTTGGTCTTCACGCCGAACCCTGTGTAGTTCTGGCGGGCGAAAAACTTCTCATCGTACCAGTCTTTCCTCTCGGCAGGATAATCGACATCAAGGCCGAAGACAGGTTCCTTAACCGCATCCGGAGAAGCGACCAATCCTTTTCCGAAAAGATTGCCGCTTGCGAGGACGAATGTGTCAGCCTCGATGCGAAGCTCGCCGAGATTGGCAGTTCTGATGCTTGCCACACGCTCTCCGTCGAAAACAGCGTCAATGGCCTCGTCACCCATCAGGAATGTTCCGCCGGCAGCCTCGAACGCTTTTTTGAGAAGCCTTTGCGTGCGGATTCCCGGCACGGAAGGAGGTGTCGTACCTATGAACACGACCTTGGCCGGAATCATTTCCTTGATCCACCGCATAATGACCGGTTCCTCAAAACCGAACACCTCCGGCAGGATGACAACATCCTCACCGTTAAGAAGTTCCTGAACCTTGTGCGCAAAAGCCTTCCAACTGGATTCGTGGTTCATCACACGTGCGATGTTCACGGATCTCATCTCGGCCGGGTTCTTGCGGAGAAGCTCAACCTCGTCCAGTTTCACAGACTCGATGCGGCACTCCGTGCATCTTTTCTCAAGGCCTTCGGCGATGAAACGGGTATTGAAATCCAAGAAGCCGGAGAAGTTAACTATCAGGGTCTTCTCTCCTATCTTCTCATCCTTTGATGCAAGAAGGGTAACGTCATCCATGGCGAGCCAGGCTGGTTTCAAAGTGCCGAGGGCGGTGATGCGGTAGCCGTTGTGGATCGTTTCGGTCGCTTCGACCGGGTGCAGCGCGACACCGCAATCCGAGAAAAATCCCGGAACAGAGGCGACATATTCAGAAAGTCTCTGCTTGCCGATCTTTGAATATGGGTGTTCGGAAGGAAGTGTCTCCACCGCAGACAATGGTTCCGCGACATCCGCTCCGTCAGGAAGTTTTCCAAGCAGACTGAAAGCGCCGGATGAAAAGTGGAGTGCGTTCTGCCCGGCGGACACCATCAGGCATTTCTTCCCCGCTTTCTGCAACTTGATTCCGCAGACAAGCGAAGAAAGTCCGCCACCTATAAGTACAATGTCAAATTTCATAATCTCTTCCTCCTATATTTCCTCACCAAGTCCCATTACCTCTGAATATACCCACTGGGTATAGGCGCTTTCACGCAGCGTCTCCCCCCAGGCAACCGGATACATTCCTTTCCATCTCTCGTCCATAAAGTCCTTTAGATCAGCGCGTGCCTTGGCCGTGCATTTTCTGGCCTTGGCGAGACGGCCAGCAGCCCTGCAGGCGCAAAGCTCACCCTGGCAGGTTCCCATCCCGAAACGGGTCCTGCGCCTCAAATCGACCAGATTGTTGACCTCAAGATTCTCGATGGCTGAATCAACCTCTGACACAGAGACTTCCTCACACTCGCAGACAAGACTGCCCTTCACGTCACCGTCAAAGTCGAGATTGGCCGCCTGAGTGCCGAAACGTCCGACGGATGCCTTCTGAACCATAGTCGGAACCTCCCAGATCTTCTTGGAAATCTCCTCGATTCCGCCCGGCTCGGATCCTGGAAGCGGAGTGTAGGCGGTCACGCATTTGGCATCCCGTCCGAGCTTCTTGCAGACAGCGTCAGCAGCCATCTCACCCATAAGCCTGTAAGTCATAAGCTTACCGCCGGTGATGCTGATGAAGCCCTTGATTCCGTCACGGGTCTCGTGATCCAGACACACAATGCCTCGGCTGATGTTACGGCCGCTCGGATCATTGTCAGCCGAAACCAAAGGACGGACTCCGGCGTAAGCCCTCAGGACACGTGTCTCAGCCAGACAAGGAGCCAGTTTGGCACCCTCGGTCAAAAGCAGATCAACCTCGTCTGGAGTCACCTTCAGATGATCGCATTCCTCGTACGGAACCCTTGTGGAAGTCGTTCCGATGACGCAGACCGTGTCACCAGGGACAAGAATGTCAGCGTTCGCTGGCTTGCGGCAACGGTTGATAACCACACTGTTGACCCTGTGTGCGAAAATCAGCAATGCCCCCTTTGCCGGAAACATACTGATGTTCGCCCCGGCCATCTGAGCTATATGATGTCCCCAGATGCCGCCGGCGTTGACCGTCACAGGAGCATAGTAGTCTGTCACGATCCCTGTGTGATGGTCAAGCACCTTCACTCCCTTGATCGTGTCCTGCTCCTTGATGAACTCTATGACTTCTGAATATACCAGGACCTTGGCTCCGTGAATCTTCGCGTCAAACACGTTCGAGGCGCAAAGACGGAACGGGTCGACCGATCCGTCCGGAACCTTCACGGCTCCGATAAGGGACGGATTCACAGACGGTTCCATCCTCTTGGCCTCCTCCGGATCAATCACTTCGGCGTTGATCCCGGCCGCAAGGCAAGCCTTCACGAAAGTGTCCTGATAGGCCAGATCATCCTCAGGAAGGGTTATGAACAATCCTGAAGTGTCATCCACGCAATGACGCGCGATCTTCTTCAGGATCATATTCTCTTTAATACATTCTGTCGCGGATTCCTGATCCGTGACAGCGTAGCGTGCACCGCTGTGAAGCAGTCCGTGGTTCCTTCCCGTGGCACCGGTGGCTATGTCGAAGCGCTCGATCAGCAAGACTCTCAATCCTCTGAGGGCACAGTCCCTGGCCGTTCCGGCTCCGGTAATACCACCACCGACGATGATGACATCATATTCGTTCATTCTATTCCTGTATATTTTTTAATCTTTTCCCTTAGGTTCGTAGACAGACTGACCGGTGTGTAGCTGTCAGAGCGGTCAAGCCACTCCAATGCAAGCGCCGGTTGTCCGCACATAAAGCAGCCAAGCGCTATGTTGTAGGCCGCGCAAGCCTTTTTCTCATCATTCCTGCACTTCAACAATGTCGTCCATTGGCTGATGGCCTCTTTCCATTTGTATGAATATGCATATTCAGCTCCTTTGTCCCAGGCATTCTCGGCCCCGTCGTAATAGACCACGTAGAAGTCGTCCTGCTTCCAAGTGGACATAAAGGTTCCGGCGGCAGTGTATCCCGCCTTCTCTGCACCAGATGCCATATTCTTCCAGACCGCCTTGGTGATCACATCCTTTGGCGTCTTTCCGTCCGAGTAAACATCCACATTGAACGAGCGGCCTCCGGCAAATCCATACACCCTGTCCTCCTTGTTCATCGAGTCATAGACGAAAATCTTGGTCGTGAACGGCACGGAGGCTGTACTGATGTAGGAAGAGTCAACTGTCACCCTCCCGGATGTCTGCCTCACAGGTTCCTTGACCGTCGGGATCCCGAGCTCGGGAATATCAATGACAAAAACGACATCCTTTCCGGTCTCCATCACAAGACTCAACAATGAATCCTTTGAGGCGTAATCAGTTCCATCGCCTCCACGGGCAGTGAACAGTTCCACAGCCTGATTTCCTCCGAAATAGTCCTCCTCCAGACGTGTGGCGAACCCTGCCGCCGCCGAAGCGTTGAACAAAGTGTCACGAGGATTGCCGTCCGTAAGATAAACCACAGCCATCGACTTGCCGGCAAGATTAAGCCCGGACTTGGAAGGCCCGCGCATCTCAGGACTGACAACAAAAGCCTGAGGCGCGCAGGAGACCAGCGCCATAAGCGCCGCGACTACCATCAAAGATGCCCTTTTCATAATGCTTGAATATTATATAGGCTCGGCGATGAGGTCATACTCATCCGCGCCTGTTATCCTAATGTCAATGAAAGTACCGCACAAATCCTCTGCCGGCTTTCCGCCGAAAGCATCGGAATCATATTTCACCACGATCTCTCCATCGACTTCCGGACTTTCATACTGGCTTCTGCAGATCAGCACTCCGTCCGCATAGTCATCCACAATGACACGTTCTGTTCTTCCTACCCTGGACTCGTTGAAAGCCAAGGATATTCCGCTCTGGACCTGCATCAATTCAGCAAGTCGGCGCTCCTTCTCTTTCCTCGGAACCGAATCACGGTAATTCTCGGCCCCGAACGTGCCGTCCTCCTCTGAATATGTGAACGCTCCCAGACGCTCGAACTTCGCATCCCGGACAAAATCCAGCAGTTCGGCAAACTCTTTCTTCCCCTCACCAGGATGCCCGACGATCATTGTGGTCCTCAGTACAACACCCGGAACCTGATTTCTCAGTTTTCCGATCAATGTCCTCGTCCACTCACCGTTGACGTGCCGGTGCATCTTGTCAAGAACCTTGTCGGAGATGTGTTGGAGAGGAATGTCAAGGTATTTGCAGACTTTCGGATTACCAGCCATCTCGTCAAGCACATCCTCCGGAAAATCAGCGGGGTAGGAATAATGGATCCTTAGCCATTCTATGCCCTTTACCTCGGACAGCCGGCGCAGAAGCTCAGCGAGAGCGCGGCGTTTGTACAGGTCAAGGCCATAGTAGGTTGTGTCCTGGGCGATCAGGATCAGTTCCTTGACGCCATCCTTCGCCAAAGCCTCGGCCTCGGCCACCAATGTTTCCATTGGCACGGACTTGTGTGCACCCCTGATGAAAGGAATGGCACAGTACGAGCAGCGACGGTCACATCCTTCCGAAATCTTCAGGTAAGCGTACGCCCGGTTGTCCGTCCTCAGCCTCGCCGGTTCCTTGACAGGAACGCAGCCCAACGCCTTCACGACAGGATCCAGATCCCTTGCCCCGAACCAGAAATCGACTTCGGGGATAAGTCCTGGCATCTGAGCCATATACCTTTGCGAAAGACAGCCGAAGACCATCAACCGTCCAACCTCGCCGGCCTTCTTGCGCTCGGCTGCGGAAAGGATGGTCTGGATGGACTGCTCCTTGGCGTCACCGATGAAACCGCAAGTGTTGATCAGAAGCACGTCCACCGGACAGGTCTCCTCCTCAGGCACGATGCGCCACGCATCCTTGACCTGCGAAAGGAGATGTTCGGTGTCCACGGTGTTCTTGGAACAGCCTAATGTTATGACCTGTAAAGATTTCACTATTCGTTTACCTTATCTTCGGTTGTGTTCCCGGCCTCTTCTCCGGCGTTTTCCTCCTCTGGATTGACAAAATCCAATGAAGCGAAATTCTTGAGAGCGTTGTACCAATCGACAACCTTCTTCATATGCGATACATAGAAACGGTCACCGTCATAATCCGGAACCGCTTTTTCAAACAGTGCCTTGATATCCTTCGGATCAGCCTTTGACGTCGGAGCGTCAGCGTCACCAAGCACGTCCTTCATCTTGAGGAAAACCTCCTGAAGCTTGATTTCACCCTCAGTGGTATAGATTGAAATGTCAGCCAAAGTTGTTATGCGGCTCTTTGCGTCAGCGACAGTCCTTTTCTTGTCGGAAAGAGCCTCGATGATGACACCGTTGCGTGCCTGTGCCACATACTCGAACAGGCCGTGCTGGCCTGAGATTGAGAGAATTTTTGCAAGATCTGTTTTCATATTCAGATAATATAACTAAAAATTAATTTTACATCAAAATTTGAGCCCGACGAACGTTTTTTCCGTTTCTGTTTTCAATTGGGCCAAAGTTCCGTCATTACGGATGAACACGTCCACACGGGAAATGTCAAAACGCTGGGCGGCCATCCTCTGGATGATGCTTTCCGGCGAAGCATTGTCCCTTTCACAAGCCCGTCTAAGCCTTGTGGCAAGCGGCGCGTCGACAAGAATGACCGTCGAGACCACAGACAAAAAATCCGGCTTCTCAAGGATGATCGCGGATTCCATCACACAGAACGGTTCCTTACCGAAGAACATCTCTGATTCCGCCTGGCCGTCGAAACGGGAACTCTGCATAGCGTTCCATCGTTTGAAGTCGCGAAGGACAGCCGGATGCACAATGCTCTCAAGCTTCTTCAGCTTTTCGGGAGCCGAGAATACAATCGACGCCAACTTTCCCCGGTCAAGAGTCCCGTCGCTCAACCTTATGCCACACCCGAACGCCTCTTCAATGGCGTCAAGCAAGGAATCGTCCTTGGCATAGAGTTTCTTGGCGGCGGAATCCGTGTCATAGACAGGAATCCCGCGCGCGGCAAGGAAAGCGCATACCGAACTCTTTCCGCCGCCGATACCTCCTGTCACAGCGACAGTCCTCATTGCCTTCCCTCCTCGACACAGTCAAACACTTCCGGCGACACAGAGCACTCTATCACACTCTCAGGGATTCTGGAGGCGTGAGCGATGCACTTGCCGCCGATCGAATTAGTGAAATCCCGATAGTCAATATAGAAGCTCACATCCTCGGTCGGATCCTGGGACATAGGGAAAGCGCACTTGAACACAACCGTCGCGGTTGACGGATAGACCGACAGTTTTCTGCCTGCCGGAACGTTACGGACACCAATCGGAACCTCTGAACGGATCTCCACATAACGGGTGACATCCAGAGAGTAGTTCACTTCTGTGTCAGACATCCGGATACCGGCCACCTGCTCAAGCTTCACGACCCCGTGAGCGCTTGACTTAAGGTTCAGCAGATCAATGGTCCTGGTAAAGACCCTGTCAATGTTCTCAAGATGGAACGGCTCGCCATAGACGGTCACGGAATCCGGCTGGAGGCGGATCTGCCCCATCGCCATATACTGCGGCTTGAAACTCAACACCTGCACAGCCTGGACCGGAACCCTTTTGTTGTTCTCGAACGGAAAGCGGAACTGCACCGTTTCGGAAAGGAACGACTCCAGACGCACGCCGTCACCGAATATCTCGGTTACATAGTTGCTGAGCTCCGCGGCCGTGATGTAGAACAGCTCACCGTCCTTGTGATGCAGATCCTTGCTGTCAAAATGGATCGTCAGTGCCTTGCGCTTCGCCTGATGACGGATCCGGAGCAAAGAGAAGCCCGAGGTCCTGCATCTGGCGGCTATCATACTGGAATTGGAGGAAATGTTGGAGTGCCCCTCAATGTTGCACTCGGCCACTACCGGCACGCTCATCGTGTCGGAATAATTCAAAGAAAGATTGTGAATCAGCCAGATACTGAATGCAAGCAAGAGAGACATCAGGAATACCGAAATGTCTCTCCCGTCAAGATGCAGTCTTCCCAGCAGTCTATGTAGCCGTTCCTTCCACATCCTCTTGAACAGAATAATCCGTTACTGCTGCGGAGCGTCCTGGGTGAAGTCCCTCACAAGGGAATTCTTGTCAACCTTGAGCTTGACATCTCCGTCAACCTTGATGAGGACCGTCCTGTCCTTGATCTCGTCAACGGTTCCGTAGATGCCGCCGGCGGTCACGACCTTGTCGCCTTTCTTGAGTCCGTTGCGGAACTTCTCAAGCTCCTTCTGCTGCTTGCGCTGCGGACGGATCATAAAGAGCCACATAATCACGAACATAGCGATGATCATAATCCAGAAAGCGCCACCACCGGCACCCTGGGGCTGTCCGGCGCCTGCAGGAGCGGAAGCCTGCAGCAATGTGAAAGTAAGAATATTCATTTCTAAAAATTAAAGTTAATATTCACAAATTTAAGCAATTTTTTCGGTCTTCACTATATCACCATCCTCAATCTGCTTTTTGATGAGACGGTCGAGGAGGCCGTTGACGAACGAGCGGCTCTTCGGCGTGCTGTAGAATTTGGATATTTCCACATATTCATTTATAGTCACGCGGAGCGGCATCGCAGGGAAGGCCTTCGCCTCGGAGAGCCCCATCACGATAAGCACTGTGTCAACGGTGAAAAGGCGGTCCTTTTCCCATTGGGTGGTGTTCCCGGCGACCAGCGGGGCGTATTTTCCGAAGCAGGCGAACGAAGTGCGCAGAAGCTTGTAGATGAATGCCTTGTCACTCTCGGCGTTCTTGGAGAGGTCCATTTCGCTGCGGTAGAGCGGCGGTAGCGACCAGCGGTATCCCTTGGCAAGCGACTTCAAAGTGTCGCAGCAGGTCGTCAATGAATATGCCAGGTCATCACACCAAAGGATGGACATATCCTCCAGAATCTTCGCAAGCTCGTCATTGTCAACGAACTCTTCCTCGAATATCCTGATGAGCAGGGCCGCGTCCTCGGCGATGGAAGACTCCGGCGAGGCCATATATTCCTTAAAATAGCCCTTTGTGCAGATTGAGTCGTAAACACTCCTGACAAGAGCGTCATAAGAATCCCAGGAAAGCTTGCGGCGGGAGATGATCTTCTGAAAATCAGGGTCCTGCTCCAGCAAAGGGGAGATGAGGTTCCTCGTGAACTTTAGGTTCGGGTTCCTTTCCTCCTCGGTCGGATTGAACTTCTTTTGGGCGTTCTCGATTCTTGTCCGCGCCTCCGCCGTGAGGTACGGGATGATGTCTAACATAAAGAGATACAGAGACCTCGTGGCTTCGCAGGATGCTTCCAGCAGGGATTCAGCCTCGGCGAGAGTCATCGACTGATTCTCGGCGTAACTGTAGAGCACCTTGAAAGCCTTTATCCGCAGGATTCGTCTGTTGAGCATAATTCCATTCAAAATTTTATGCAAAGATAACACACAATTTCAGATTTTTCTTAAATTTGTGCGGATAACAAAACATTCAGCGCAAGATGTACAAAGATGACTACGAGCGGCCGAACTACGCTGACCGCAACTCAGAGGACGTTTACTCCAAGCCTGTAAGGGCCGGAAAGAGGACTTATTTCTTCGACGTGAAGACCACAAAGGGCAACAACGACTACTACCTGACCATCACCGAAAGCAAGCGCAGGCAGGAGCAGGACGGCAGTTTCTCGTTCGACAAGCACAAGATATTCCTTTACAAGGAAGACTTCGACAAGTTCCAGGAGGGACTGTCCGAGGTTCTTGCATATATGAAAGAGAACCTTCTTCCTGATGTGCCGGAGCACACGTACGAGCCGTCCGGCCGTTCCGGCGCCGCGGACGGTTCAGACAACTCGTTCAGCGACGTGAAATTTGAGGAACTTTAGTATTCGGACAGAAAAAAATAAGCGAGGCGGCCGTGAATCATCATCGGTCGCCTCGTGTTTTTTGAGATATTCCGTTACATGGTTCTTTCGGATATTCTTACATAGCACAGCTTATTGCTGCCGCTCGTCGTTATTAAAGGATTCGACGCATTGCTCTGAGCCCTTTCCGAATCCGCGCAGCGAAGTCTCACCCGCAACAATTGATGTCCTTGGGCTCCCGCCAATTTCATGTCCACGTTCATAAGGATGTTTGAATGATCGGACCCAGTGTCGCCCCAACTCCAGCATAGATAGCTTCCGGCTTTGTTCCAAACCGCGTCCACGGCTTCCGAATCGGTCCATTCAACCACGAAATTCTTAGGACCGTCATTGGAACTGCCTGTATAAAGCGACATCCAGATGTCCCCCGTACAACCGGCTGTGGATGTCGAGAATTCCCAACATTGTCCCGTGCCGCTGCCGGTGTCCCACCAATGGTTCAACTGCGGACCGTGGTGTCCGTTCTTGGCGCTGTTCTTCTGAGACGGGTCGATCCTGTCATAGCACCAGCCCTGCTTCAAATCTCCGAACGTTCCGAACACAAAAGTACCAGCCCCGGCCTTTGGCGCCCACGACGTGCCGCCCACGGTGTTGGTCCAAGAGCCTATATTGTACCATTCCACAACAGTACGCCATACCGACGGCACTGCCGATTCGGCGATATCGTCAAACGACCTCACTCTCAGCACCAGACGTCCGTCATGTTTCATGAGGATCCCTGTCACATCGCAGTTTCCGGACGGTATAAGCCGGGCATGCTTCTCCTTGAACGTGGTCATGGTCCTCAAGTCCATGTTGTTTCCTTTCGAATCCCGCAGCAATGTCACACAGTCGTTTCCGGTCTCCTTGTTCGAATTGTACAGCGTGCCGAACGGATAGGTGAAGCAGACATTCTTCAATGTGACCAAAGTGTTCTCCATAGCATCCTGATCTATCGCAGAGATGTCGCCGATTTCTACAGGGGTGGCACCGTCACCCGAAAGTGATGTGTTGTCCACCAGGTTGGCGTCAGTGATGTTCGATATTTTCGTCACTCCGTCAGCTTTTCTGATCTCACATGCAGCCAGCCACACACCGACCTTGTCATTGACTGAATATGTGTTCCTTGCAGGATCGCTGAATTCGAACAGCAGTCCTTTTCCACTGTCATCCTGCAAATACATCGCCGACTCACCGGTATTGCCGCAAGTCCTGTCACTTGTCACATATCCTTCGACCTTGATGTTGTCCCCAATCAATCCATCGTTCTCGGCCAACGCCTCCTTGATTGTCTTTATCGCCGCCCTGTTCTTGTCCAGAACCGGGAACTGGATCACGGTCACCGCACAAGCGAGATCGCCTCCATTCTGACGGAAAGTCACCGTGGCGGTACGCCTCAGCTCGTCATCATTGCCGATGATGTTGAACGCTTGTGTATCCTCGGTCTTTTCCCGGAGCGTCAGCCATTCCGGACCATCTCCCGAAACTTCCGCCGTCCATTCCACATTTGTCTTCACCGCGATGATTCCACTTGTCGGATCCGATGGAAAGCTCAGGCGCTCATCCTTGACAGAAAGGTATGGTGTCTGCCCATTTTGCGTGACATTTATCTCGTACTTCGTGCTGTCCTGCAACGTGACAACAACCTTGCAGGTACGGCTGTAGCCACGGTCCCAGTCTGCCGCATTGATGTAGAACCTCCCGTCATCCTTTCCCACAGATGGATAGAGTGAGCACCAATCGGCGTCCGATTTCACATACCAGCTTCCTTCTCCGAAAACCGTCATCTTGTACGAGCCTTTCACCGGAGCCACCTCGCAATCATGGGACTCCAATTCCAGATGATATTCCTGAACCGACTCTTTGGCGCATGACAAGAATCCGACCGCCATGCAAAGTCCTATTATAATCCTTTTCATAATGTTATCATTAATATTCCCCTTCGGCCCACCAGACTTTGGTCAGCATATCATCTATGCCCCCCATCCGGCTTACGGCCTCGTTGTAATTCTTGTTGTTCGTACTTTGGCTGATGACCGGATATATCAGTCGTTCCGGCAGATGCGCCACACCCTGGGCATCCTTGTTCTGTGCGGCCGGACCAATGGTCAATGCCGGAAGTCCGGTGCGCCGGTAGTCATCCCAAGCCTCAAAGCCGACCAGAAACGACGCTATGTATTTCTGCTCCATTATCATCTCAAGTCCACGGGAAGGATCATATTTAGTCGCCGTGTTCTTCAAAAGATTGTCAGTCTTTTGGTCAGCGCCGCACCATTCCTGGACAGAGGCTGTGACTCCACGCTCATACCAAACGACAGGATCTCCTTCGATGAATCCCCTGAACGCGGCTTCCGCCAGAATGAAGTTCAGCTCCGCGAATGACATGAATGTGGAAGGCTGGGTGTTGGTCTCTAAAGTCTCCGAATATGAAGAAGCGCCTTCTCCGACCCAAACATTCAGTTCACCATAGTCGTAACCGCTGGGGATTCCTCGATACTGTCCGAGATATTTGGAATCAGCCGGAGATGCGACACCGCCAACAAATTTTCCGGTTCTTGGGTCGGATGACAAATTCATCAGATCCACAAGCGTCGAACACATCCTTCTGTTACTGTGCAGTTTAACTTTCAGAGTTCCTGCTGGCCCATAGCCGTTTATGTTAGGAATGACACCTGTAAAACGGAGTATGGCACCGTCTTCATTATTCTCAAACACAGGGTAAGTGCCCGGATCGTCAAGCATCTTGCGCATCTCGGCCGGAGCGTTCATGTCCTGATGGCGGCTCACTCTCATAAGAAGACGCAATCTCAAAGAATTGGTGAACTTCTTCCATTTCGCGACATCACCTTGATAAAGCAGATCCTTCTGCGGGCTGTCCAGCGCGGCAGTCATGTCGTACATCGAATTGGCTGACTCAAGTTCAGTCAGCAGTGATGTGTAGATTTCTTTCTGCGTGTCGTATTTCGGTGTGACATTCCCGGATTCAGCCTTGAAAGCCTCACTGTACGGTATGTCGCCAAAGATGTCTGTCAGTTGAGAGACGAAATACGCCTTGAGAGTCAACGCGATGGCCATGCAGTTGTAATCCCCGGCCTTTTCCGCCAGTTCATACATTCGCTGGCATGCAGAAGCCTTGGGAGCGATTCCGTTCCAGATGTCCTTGGATTCGTCAGGCTTTACGATATAGTTGCTTATCTGCTCTCCGGACTCGATGTACACGGAATACTGCATCAAGTCGCTGTTCAACTTCACGGAATGGTAGAGGATAGTCCAGTTTCCTCCATGGATGATGTCCTGGATCAGACTGAGCGGCTTGGCATTGCCATATTTGATGCTGGTAGGGTCAGTATTAATGTCCTCGAAGTTATCGCAGGCCGTCATCCCTAAGAGAACCGCCGCGGCGACAAGAGGTATGAATATTCTTATTTTCATATTTTCTAGAATTTAAGTTCAACGCTGAATCCATAACTGCGTGTCATAGGGAACTGAGCGGTCTCGAAACCTGTCGTGATTTGGGAGCCGTTCAGGGTGGCGATCTCCGGATCATACTGAGGCCAGGACGTCAGCATGGCAAGATTTCTGCCATACACAGCCAACGATACTTTCTGAAGGACCTTGGTCTTTTCAGTCAGTCTCTTCGGCAATGAATATTCCAACCTTACCTCACGCAATTTGATGAAGGACGTGCTGAACAAGTTGTTCTCAACGTTCGCCCTTCTGTACATAAGGTCATAGTAATATGCTATCTTGTCCGTGACAACCCTATTGCGCGAATATGTTCCCGTGGCCTCGTCATAGCAGACTCCGTCACCAATCAATCCGTCGTATCGTCCCTCAAGCGAGTTCTTCAGCTTGCCACTGTATGACAGGATTGAGTTTGTAAGGGAATATGCCTTGCCACCATACTGTCCATCGATTGACACGGACAAGGTGACACCCCTGAAAGAGAACGAATTGTTGAAACCGGCCTTCCACTTAGCCTGGGTGTTTCCAAGATATTCAAGGGAGGTTCCCATTATCGGGTAACCGTTGCCGTCATAAAGGACTTCGCCGCTGACATCCTGCCTGGAGCCATCTTTGAGGGTGATATAGGCTCCTTCCGGGGCTTTCTTGAATCTTGTGCCGTACATGTCCCCAAGCGTACCTCCTGGCTTCGCGATTATCGAAGAGTTAGGCCCCTGGCTTATTATCCACTGGTCCAACCCGTCGGCAAGCGACTTCACACGGTTCCGGTTCATTGACCAGACAATCGAAGTGGACCATTTGAAATCCCTTGTGCTTACCGGTTTGCCGGTGACGGAAACTTCCCAGCCATGATTTCGGATCTCGCCAGCGTTGACGACCATTGATGAATATCCCGTGATCGGGTCAATAGGCGCACGCAGAATCTGATTGCGGCTTATTGCATTGTAATATGTCACATCGAAGTCAAGACGGCCTTCGAAAAAGCGTCCCTCAAGTCCATATTCGTAACTCTCAACCATCTCAGGCTTGAGAGCGTCGTTGTTCACCTTGGACGGAATCGTCAGACCTCCCGTAAAATTGCTCTTGCCGTAGTAGTTTCCGATGTTGTAGGCGTAAGTGTCGTTTCCGACCTTAGCCCATGACAGCCTGAGTTTCAGCATGTCTATCCGCTTTCCGAAGGCATGCTTCCCGAAACCGAAGATGTCGGAGAGAAGGAAACTTGAGCTTACAGATGGATAGAAATAGGAATTATGTCCCTTGGCCAATGTGCTGGACCAGTCGTTTCTTCCTGTGACATCCAAGTAGATCATATTCCTCCAACTGAACTGCATCATTCCGTAAAGGGAGTTTATCCGCTTCCTGTTGTAGTAGTTTGTGAAAAGCAGCTGGGACTGCGAGTTGGCGAAATTGTATATTCCCGGCTGGTCAAGCTGATTGGCGGTCATGGAATCGCCCTGCTTGCGCTGCGCCATGAGGTTGCCTCCGAATGAGCCTGTCACCCCGAAGTCGCCGAACTTGTTGTCATACCTCAACAGGAAGTCATTGTTGATCTCTATGTTGGAGTTGTTCTGCTCCTTGTACTTTCCGCGTACGGCTCCCGACGAGTCGAACGGTTTGCGCTGGGTCCTGAAATCCGCTCCAGTGTCCAGACTTGTCCTCAGCATAAGGGTGAGAGGAGCCAGAATGGTGAATGTGACTTTAGCGGTACCGTAGACGCGATCCCTGTTGATTGTGTTAAGCTGCTCATAAGCCTGCAGATACGGGCTGTCGGAACCGGAGTTGAAAGGTCTGTTCTGTTTGTAACCCTCCTGTCCTTTTACCCAATAATCCTTATACCAATTGACATCGACACTTGGCGACGACCACATAAGAAGGTTCATTATGGATGCCGAGCCGTAACCGGCCATAGGCAGATTGTCACTCTTCTTGTGATAGTAGGTCGCGCGTCCCTCAAGTTTCACGAACCTGTTGATCGAAGACGAGAACGCCATGGAAAGGCTCTGTGTCCTATAACCGGAATTCGGGGTGATCCAGTCATTTTTTGTGTCCGTGAAAGAGACACGTCCCGTACTCCCCTTTCCGTTGCTGCCATCGATGGAAACCGTGTTTCTGAACGTGATGCCTGTACGGAAAAAGCCTTTGTACCAGTCTCTCGCCACCCAAGGTGTCGCCGTGTATGTTCCGTCTTCATTCTGGCCGCCATACTGGTAGTAAAGCTGGCCTTCGAATCTCGGTCCCCAAGCCATGGTGGCCTGTGTTCTGGACACACCTTCCGACGCTATGCTGTAGAATGAGTAGTATTTGTCCGAGCCAGAGTTTCCGGAACCATATTCATTCTGGAAATCAGGCCAATACCCGGCGTCTTCGAATGTCGCGGACGAACTGACGGAAACGCCGATTCCACGTGAGGTACGGCCGGCCTTGGTCGTTATCACTATGGCACCGTTGGCGGCCCTGGATCCGTAAAGGGCGGTCGCGGCCGGTCCTTTCAGGACAGTGACATTCTCTATGTCCTCAGGGTTCAGGTCACTGGCACCGTTACCGAAGTCAACCGGGAGGTCTGATGACATATATGAATTGCCACCGGTCGCATCCATACCACTGTTCACCGGCACACCGTCGATGACGAACAAGGCCTCGCTGTTAGCCGGGTTGATTGAAGACTCGCCACGCAGGGTCACTCGTATCGAACCACCAGGACCAGCTCCGGCATAGTTGTAGTTTAGCCCGGCCACCTTGCCGGCCATGCCGTTAAGCCAATTGCCGGAAACAGTGGCGTTCAAGTCTGAAGCTTGGACTTTCGCCACAGAATAGCCGAGGGATTTCTCCTCCCTCTTGATTCCAAGAGCGGTCACGACGGACTCATTGAGGGCGTTTGTCTTCATTGTCATGATCACATCGACCACGTTGTTCCTGCCCACGACAATTTCCTTGTCCTCGTAGCCAAGAAAACTGAACAACAGGGTTGAGCCTTCCTTCACAGTGATCCGGTAATCGCCATCGGCGCCTGCCGATGTACCGTTCCTGAGCGAGGCTTTCTCCACCACCGAGACCCCTGGCAGCGGAGTCTTTCCATCGGTGTCATAGACGTGTCCGGAGACAGTCACCGTCTGCGCGGACAGTCCGAAGAGCGGAAAGATCGTGAGAATAGCAGAGAACAGGAATATTCTCCAAACTTGCTTTTTCATTGTGTTATAGTGTTTTTAACTGGTGATCGTACTATTTGTTCTTCTTGTGTATCTTACCTGGTTTGAATATTATGTGCTTGAGGAAACTCCCGTCCGTCACGATCCTGCCGGCAAGGATGTCCTGCTCGGTGAACTTGGCGAGGAGAATCTGTCCTTCCTTGGCACGCTCCCAATCGTACGAGATGTAGATGTGTCCGTCAGGAGCCTGAAAGCCGTCCGGATAGGAAACCCAATTCCTCTCGTCAAGCTGAAGTCCACCTTTCCACGTCTTGCCGTCATCCGTGGAGAGATATGCGGTAAGATCGCTTCTGGACTTTGTCCTGCCTGTAAGGCTTCCGTTCTTGACCAGAATCAGGTTCCCGGACGCGAGCCTGCGGATGAAATGTCTGGAACTGTTGTTCTCCATGTATTTTTCTGGTGCTGTCCATGTACGTCCCTCATCCTCTGAAAAACTTTGATAGATTCCGCCCCATGTCCGTCCTGTCATCCAAAGGCGCCCGTCCTTGAGTTCCGTCAAATGATGCTCGTCAAAGTGCGGTCTTGGGAAACGGACTATCCCCTGCCTTTCCCAAGTCTGTCCCCGATCTTTGGAAATGAAAACATTAGCTCCTCTCAAAGAGTCCAGTTCGTGATAGCAATCCTTATACGGACTTGGTGGAGCGTCCTTCCTGGAAGGATCCTTGATCAGGTCACGTCCCCAAAGAGACACCGGAAGCATCCAATCCCCATTGCTGAGCACGACAGGCTTGTTCAGAGTGCAGCCATGCCAGATTCTTTTCGGTTCGGACCACACTGGACGATTTGAATCCGGGTTCTCACAGATGGTGTACCAATCCCCGTTGCGACCGTCGAAATAGGTCATCGATTGGTCAAAGAACAGCCAAAGGCGACCTTGCGGGTCCGTCCATAGGGTGCCGGCGATTGTTCTCCTAGCCTGGCCAAGCTTTTTGTCATGAGGGTCGATGACCGTCTTTGTCTTCGACCATGTCCAGCCTCCGTCATCACTGTAAGACAGCAGGAAGTAGGCTCTCTCATCGTCTCCGCCGCCGACCCAGCAGCACCATATCCTTCCTTTGGGAGTCTGTTCGATCCCTATGGTCATTCCATAGTCCAGGTTCCTTTCCTGATATTTTGCCCCTGGTCTGGTGTTGATTTCAGGAACCGCAAGAGAAGCGTCCGCCTGCGCCGGCCTGTTGTCCTGAGCGATCGCTGACAATGTCATAACCATGAAAGACATCGCCGCCAAAGATGTTTTGAGCGTATTTCTCATAATAATATAGTGGTTATTTCTGTTGTTTTCTTCCGACTTTGGTTACAATCATTTTCAGGCCATCCTCAGGCCGTGGCGATCCTTCCGCGATCGACTCTTCGGATATCCTGGCCATCAATATTTCCCCATAATTGTCCCTGTTTCTATCATAGACAATGTAGATTGTCCCGTCCTCCGCCTGGCATCCGTAAGGATATGCGGCGTTCTTTCTCTCGTCCAACTCAAGGCCTCCGCGCCAAGTCTTTCCTCCGTCATCGGAGACAAATGCCGTCATGCGGACTCGTTTTCCGGGATTCTCATCAGGATTCCCGTGCTTGACGAGAAGGAGCCTACCTGATGAAAATCTCATAATCAGATGCCTGGTTTTATTGTGATTCAGGTACTTGGACGGAACAGTCCATGTTCGTCCCTCGTCTGAAGAGAAACTCTGCCATATTCCTTCTGAGGTTCTGGCCGTCATCCATACACGACCATCAGGAAGTTCGATGATGCTATGCTCATTGTAGTCAGGATGAGGGAACCTTACGCCCCCGTAATATTCCCAAGTCTTGCCTTTGTCCGGAGACATCAGCACATCAGCCCCTCTGAAACCATCCAGTTCGGGGAATTTTCCGCCTCCGTCCGCCAAGGTGACAGGAAGCAGCCATTTGCCATTATTCAGGACAATCGGCGTGTTCGTGGCGGATCCGTGCCAGATCCTGACCGGGTCTGACCACACCGGCTTGTCAGCGTCAGGATCGTCACATCTGACATACCAAGTTCCGCTTCTTCCGTCAAAATAAGACATGGACTGTCCATAAAACGCCCATAGCCGCCCATCCGGATCCGTCCATAGACAGCCTCCCATCGTCTTGCATTCCCGATCCGGCTCATGGGTGTCCAAAACAACGTCCACATCACTCCAGGATTCGCCATTGTCGTCACTGTGCATCAGCACTGTGAAAGCTTTGCCGCTGTCCCCACCAGCCGTCCAGAATGCCCACAGTCGTTTCCCTTGCGTATGCGCGATGCCTCCGCACATCATGGCGAAATCCAGATTCTTCACGCTGTACTGCGGCAACGGGTTCACGTTGACTTTGACTGGAAGCAGAGCCGGATCCTGAATGTCATCTCCGGCGGAGACACCGGAACAGGACAAGACCATCGACACTGCCATAAGAATCGCACTCTTTCTCATAGGGAGGCGATTTTATTGAGCAATGCTTTGTAGCCGGATTTCAGCATGCCCATGTCCGAACCGACAGCCATGGCGGTGAATCCCATTTTTCGGAATTTCGGGATGTCATCGGTGTTCCGCACCAAAATGCCGGCTTGCTTTCCGTGCCTCAAGGCTGCGGCGGCAACACGTCCGACCGCATCGTCAAACTCATAGGTCCGTTCTTTCGGACGGACAGACAGATCCAGTCCCAAGTCACGTGGCCCGACAAAAAGCACATCCACACCATCAACAGCGGCGATGCTGTCAGCATTTGTCACGCCTTCGTAGTTCTCGATCTGTGCCATGAACAATGGTGTCGGATATGATGACATATCTTTCGGTACATCCATTCCATATTGGAAAGCACGGACAGACGTGGAAAATCCCCTGTCACCCAATGGTGGATACCTCATCGCCTGTACGACACGTTCCGCGGACGCCGCATCGGAGACATGAGGCACCATTATCCCATCGGCGCCGTAATCAAGCACATGGCCTATCAGATGCGCGGACGGTTCCCCGACCCTGACAATCTTGAATATGTCAGTGCCTGCACAAGCCCTTAGGTTGTCAGGTAAGGCAGCAGGCTCAATGCTGCCATGTTCCATGTCCACCAGCAACCATTCGAAGCCTAACCTGGAAACGATTTCCGTCACCACCGGATCTCCGATAGAGACCCAAGTTCCAAGACCGAGATGTTTTCTTGCACTCATCGTCATTCAAAATTTAAAGTTGTGAGAATATTACAAATCAGATATATTCATACGTCCTTCAAGTCCGGCGACTGCAGCGTTGATCCTGGAGATGGTCGTTGCCTTCAACCGGTCACCGTCATCGCTGAGGAAGAAATCTCCGCCCCTGTCAAAATAGCCGGCCCCGACACGGATCACAGCCTTGAATATCATGTTGCGCATAAGGTGCAGCCAGAATCTCTTCTCGAAGTTCTCTGGCAGAGGCCTGACTGACTCGTAGCCCTTAATAAGGCAGGATAATTCTTCTCCACTGTGAAAACACCCCATCAAAGACAGGTCATCGACAGGATCCCCGCAGATGGAGTCGTCCCAATCAATGACAGCTTTTATGCTCTCCCTGTCGCCCAGGACATTCCAAAGAGCCAAGTCCTTGTGGACAAGACAGCCCTGCCTCAGTTCCAGCAGGCGGGAATATTCCTTTGCCAGCTCCATGATGTGAGCGCATTGCGCATGAGTGAGAAACTCTCTTTTTTCCAGGAAGTCCAAATGCCTGGACATATTCAGAAAATAATATTCCGCATAGGTCTTGTGCAAACCTTCCAGAATGCCTTCACTACGAAGTTTTTCAGCGTTGAAAGGGCCGAAACCTTTAAATTCCAGATTCTGCCAAGACGCCACAAGGGCTCCGAGTCGGGACATAATCCGCAGGACATCAAGTTTTTCTGACCGCGCAAGGCTGTTCAGGTCCTCATACGGCATATTCTCCATGATCTGGTAGGCGAACGGCCACACTGACCGTGACGAGTCCACCGCGAATATTTCCGGGACAGGGACACCCTTGCCCTTCACCATTTTGAGGACAGTCGCTTCAACTTCCATATAATCATCACCGTCAGAACCATTCTCTACTCTGATGAAATACGTTCGCCCGCCATGATCGGCAAGAAAAGTCAAGTGGTTTCCCTGTCCGCAAGCTTTCCTGATCGGGACATCCTCTCCGAAAAAGGCGGAGACCATCTCACGCACACCTTTGTCTAACTGAATATTGTCGGCCTGTCCGTTGATCGCAAAAAATGCGTCCGGTCTGTCACATTTCCAATAATATATTCCTGTTCTGTTCGCCATATTCTTTCTAATGAATATCATTTCTTGATGTAAATCTCCAAACCGTTGCCAGAAGGCCTCCGACCAATGTCTGCATGACAGAACAGAAGACAGACGGCACGCCGACAAGAGGCATCAACGCCGGGAAATTGTTTTTCGCCAGCACTGCCGCAAGTCCTCCATTCTGCATTCCTGTCTCACACGAGACGGCCTTGGCGATCGGAACGTCGTATCCGAACATCCTGGCAAACACATATCCCAGACCGAAGCCAAGGCCATGCAGAAGAGCTGAAGCCAGAATCAGTTGCCCCGCAAACTCCAGCATTATTGATTTTCCTTCCACCACAGCCGGCGCCATTATCGCTCCCGACACAAAAACAATAGCTACAGTGGACATTACAGGACCGGTGTTGCCAAGTCTTCTGACAAAACCCGGGAACTTGTAATTTACAAGAACACCTATCCCAACAGGTACAAGTACGACCTCGACAACATTCAGAAACATCCCCCACACATCAACAGGCACCATCTGACCCGCAAGCACCTTACATAGGACGGGCGTCATGAATATTCCAAGAATCGTGGACACCGCCGTGCTTATCACCGATAATGCGACATTGGCCCTTCCGATATAGGCAATCATGTTGGATGCCGTTCCTCCAGGGCAACACGACACCAGAATCAATCCCACAGCAAATTCCGTCGGCAGATGCAGAAGCGACGCTATCGCCCATCCGGAAAGCGGCATGATTGAATATTGGGACACTGCGGCAAGCAGCACAACCTTCGGCATTCTGAACAGCGCGGTGAAATCCTGCACTTTCAGTGTCAGACCCATACAGAGCATGACTAGGGCCAAAGCCCATGTCATATAATGGGATTTGGTGAACCATAGGAACACTTCCGGCCGATAATACCCAAGCACGAAGCTGAGCAGTATCCAAACCGCATAAAGATTAATAAACCATTCAGCAATCTTTTTCATCGTTGATTTCTTTAGTAATCCGAATTATTTTGAATAAACATTTTTTTGCCTTACGCAATTTATGCAATCGATTGCATTTGTCTTAAATAAAAAAGTCAATGGTACTTTCCTCTAAGAGAAGACTCCCTTACGATCAACTGTGTCTTATACACAACATCCCTGCGCGGCATCCCGTCCAAAGTCTCCTCCATCAGTTTCGCGGCCGTCTCTCCAATCCTTCCGCTGAATTGCTCAACAGAAGTCAACGGAGGTGACAGCAACGCATCCCATGGCTCATTCACGAAACCCACGATCGCGATATCCTGCGGCATACGGATCCCGGCAGCCTGGAAAACCTCCATAGCCCCCCTGGCGGCAAAGTCTCCAGAGAATAGGATTCCGTCAGGTAATTCTTTGTAGTTCAGTATTTTCTCAGCGAATTTCCGACCTTCCTCCTCAGTCGTGATCGCAGTGTAAACAGAATGCCGACCAACCTTCAAGCCATGGTCCTCAAGCGCTTTCCTATAGCCCAGATCCCTCTCGCTCCAAACGGACACGTTCTGGGGGCCACGAAAATGGAATATGTTTCTGCAACCTTGCTCTATCAGATGAACCGTGGCGTTATAACCAGCGTCATAATCGTCCTGTACAACCGAACTTGCCTCAAGGCCGGGAACCTTTCTGTCGAAGAATACTACCGGAATATTATTGTCTATCAGCCGCTGGTAGTGGGAGTAATCCGTGGTTTCGGCCGCCACGGCCGCTATCACACCTATTACTTTACCATTACTGAGAGAATCCACAATATTCCTTTCACGTTCGTACAGGTTGCCGGTACTTGCAATGATAAGATCGTACCCAGCCTTGTACAACTCCCTCTCCACGCCGGCTATCGCCTCCACAAAATATGTCCTGTTTATTTGAGGAACCACGATCCCGATTGTCCTTATCTTGCCTGTCTTCAGAGCCACCGCAAGATGGTTCGGTCTGAAATTCAGTTCCTTGGCTACCTGTTTTACGGATTTTTTCACCTCCTCGCTGATAGCCGGGTTGTCATGAAGGGCCCTGGAAACCGTGGATGCCGAAATCCCCAGTTTCTTCGCGATATCGTATATAGACACCTTTTTCTCTAACATGACATGTATTCCTTACGCGGTTATGCAATCGATTACACGGCCACAAATTTACAACAGTTCTGGAATTATGCAATAATTAATTTTATTTTTTTAATTTTCTTTCTAAAACCGTCACGTATATTTGTTTTTTATACTATTAATACCTAATTTCGAGGGTTGTTTTTAAAACGACACGGACTTACAACGTTTAACACATAAAAAACACTGAAAAATGAGCAAAGACATGTCAAGACGCTCTTTCCTGAAAACAGGAACAGCTGTGGCCGCAGGACTTGCTGTGGCTCCGAACATCATCATCGCAGGTGAGAAAACCCCGAAAAAGGAGAAGAAAAAGAAAGTCGCCGCGAACGACAAGCTGAACATCCTTGGTGTCGGTATCGGAGGCCGTGGAGCCGCTGACCTCGCCGAAATGGAGACAGAGAACATCATCGGCCTCTGCGACGTTGACTGGAAGTACGCCGACCATGTGTTCAACAAGTACCCACAGGCAAAGAAGTACAACGACTACCGTGTGATGTACGATGAGCTGCTCGACAAGGCTGACGCTGTTATGATCGCGACGGCTGACCACACCCACGCCATCATCGCCGCCCAGGCTATGGCAGCCGGAAAGCACGTTTACGTCGAGAAACCTCTCACTCTCACCGTCTATGAGGCAAGGCTTCTGACCAAGCTTGCCGCCAAATACCGTGTCGCCACACAGATGGGTAACCAGGGAGCTTCCAACGCCGGCACAAGGAAAGCCATCGAATGGCTCTGGAACGGCGAGATCGGCGAGGTCAAGAGAGTGGACTGCTTCACGGACCGTCCTATATGGCCACAGGGTCTCGAAAGGCCGACCAAGGTGGAGGAAATCCCTTCAACACTCAACTGGGAATCCTTCATCGGCCCAGCCCCTATGCGTCCTTACAACTCGATCTACACCCCTTGGAACTTCCGCGGCTGGTGGGACTTCGGAACAGGTGCTATGGGTGATATGGCCTGCCATATTATGCACGTTCCGTTCAAGGGTCTGAAACTCGGATACCCTACCAAGGTGGAGGCAAGCTCGACAAATGTGCTCACCGACTCCTGCCCAAGCGCCGAGATGATCCACCTCACCTTCCCTGCAAGGGAGAATATGTCCAAGCTCGCTATGCCTGAGGTTGACATCCGCTGGTACGACGGTGGCTTCAAGCCGGAGAGACCGGAGGGACTTCCTGCCGGATTCGACCTGAACGTCAGTGGCGGTTGCAGCATCTTCTACGGAACAAAGGACATTATGATCGCCGGCACATACGGAAAGGATCCTATCCTCGTCTCCGGAAGGAAGCCTGAGGTGCCTCACGTTCTGCGTGAGATCACAGTCTCACACCAGCAGGACTGGATCCGAGCCTGCAAGGAGGATCCGGATTCAAGGATTCCTAGCGCGTCAGACTTCAGCGAGGCCGGTCCGTTCGTGGAGATGGTTGACCTCGGTGTGGCCGCTGTAAGGCTCCAGGCCCTCAACCAGGTTCTCGAATGGGACGGCGAGAAGATGGAGTTCACAAACATCCCTGCGGACGCCACCATCAAGATCCTTGAGAAGGACGGATTCTCCATCAAGGACGGCCACCCTACATTCAAGAACAAGTACACGGATCCGATGAACGCCCGTGAGTTCGCGGCCAGCCTGATCAAGCGTCAGTACCACAATGGCTACGAGCTTCCAGAAATGCCAGAATAATAATTTTTTAACATCAAAAACATTCAAGAATATGAAAAAGATTGTTTATGCGGCCGCGGCTGTGGCAATGATCCTCAGCGCGGTGTCCTGCGGCAACGGCAACAAGAAGGCCGCCGCTCCTGCCGAACTCAAGTGGACAGGAACCGAGACAGTTGAGACCAAAGTGACAAAGGAAGGCGCTCCTGCCTACATCAGCGTCGAGAAGCCTCAGGTTGACCTCTCATCCGTGCCTCAGGACAAGGATGGCTACTATGTTATCTTTGACGGGGAGACACTTAACGGCTGGCGTGGCTACGGAAAGGACAATGCCCCTTCACGCTGGACCGTTGAAGACGGATGCATCAAGTTCTCCGGCACCGGTACCGGCGAGGGACAGACCGGTGAGGGCGGCGACCTGATCTTCGCCCACAAGTTCCAGAACTTCCAGCTTGAACTCGAATGGAAGATCTCCAAGGGCGGAAACTCTGGTATTCTCTACCTAGCTCAGGAAGTCAAGGAGTATAATGCCGACAGCACTACAAAATGGTCTCCTATCTATATTTCTTCTCCTGAATATCAGGTGCTTGACAATGCGAACCATCCTGACGCGATGCTCGGAATCGACGGCAACCGCCAGTCCGCTTCCCTTTACGATATGATCCCAGCTAAACCACAGAACCAGAAACCTTACGGCGAGTGGAACACAGCGAAGATTATGGTTTACAAAGGAACTGTCGTACACGGACAGAACGGTGTCAACGTGGTTGAGTACCATCTGTGGACTCCACAGTGGACCGATATGCTCCAGGCCTCCAAGTTCTCTCAGGAGAAGTGGCCTCTCGCATTCGAGCTCCTGAACAACTGCGGTGGTGAGAACCACGAAGGCTACATCGGTCTCCAGGATCACGGCGACGATGTTTGGTATCGCAACATCCGTGTAAAGGTTCTCGACTAATGAGAAAGTCAGCGATTTTAATGGCGGCTTCGGTTCTTCTTCTCGGTGCGGTTTCCTGCTCTGAGAAGAAGGCTGAAGTGCCTGTTAAAAAGGAGATCAGCGTCCAGCTTTACAGCATCAGAAGCGTGATCGGCAATCCGGAGAAATACGCCCAGAACCACGAGGAGGCGTTCAAGGCTCTCGCGGAGATGGGTTACACCTCTGTAGAAGCGGCCTGCTACTCTGACGGGAAACTCTACGGAGTCGATCCGGAGCAGTACAAGGCCGATCTTGAGGCGGCCGGACTCAAATCCCTTTCCACACACATAGGCCACAACCTTAGCGATGAGGAGCTTGCCTCCGGTGACTTCACCGAGTCGATGAAGTGGTGGGATCAGGCGATAGCGGCACACAAGGCAGCGGGTTGCAAATACATTGTCTGCCCGAGCTTCAAAGTTCCCGAGACCCTCGCCGGCCTCAAGACCTACTGCGACTACTTCAACGCCATCGGTGCGAAATGCAGGGAGAACGGAATGCTCTTCGGCTATCACAACCACTCACACGAGTTCAAAAAAATCGAAGACACCGTCATCTATGAATATATGCTTGAGAACACCAATCCTGAGGACGTGTTCTTCGAGATGGATGTCTATTGGGCTGTGATGGGCAAGGCATATCCTGTCGAACTCTTCAGGAAATACCCGGGACGTTTCACCCTTCTCCACATCAAGGATCACCGTGAGCTCGGCGAGAGCGGAATGGTTGGCTTCGACGCCATATTCAAGAATGCGGACATAGCGGGAATGAAGGATTTTGTGGTTGAGCTTGAAGCGTTTACCAATGGCGACTGGAAGGAAAGTATGAAGATGTGCGCTGACTATCTTCTTAATTCGGACTTCGTCAAGGCGACATACGAGGAATAAATATTCCTTAATACCTTATTATATAGAACGGCTGGAAATCTTATTCCGGCCGTTCTTTTTGTACGCACATATATTCATACATTCACAAGTATTCCGGCAAAACAAGAAATATTAACATAATTTTAGTATATTTGAAAACTTTAGACTAATTGTTAATTTTATTACAAAGTTTCTTAGACATATTCAATTATGGACAAGATTCTACTTAGGAATATTACTTTGAACGAACGTCAGGTTGACATCACAATCGCCGACGGACTGATCCAAAGGATAGCGCCGCACTCCGAAGAGTACAGGGAGGCCGCCTCTGGGGTAGAGGCTCTGGACTGCACAGGCAAGGTAGCGGTTCCGGGATTCATTAATATGCACACTCACGCCGCTATGTCCCTTATGAGGGGCGTCGGCGAGGATATGGTCCTTCAGGACTGGCTGAAGCACATCTGGGCCATTGAGTCAAAACTGGACGCACCGTTCATCTACTGGGGTACGAAGGCAGCCGCGCTTGAGATGATCAAGACTGGAACCACAACATTCAACGACCATTACTGGTTCTCACCTACAGCAAGGATCGCGGCCTCGGAAATGGATCTGCGAGCAGCCGTCTCGTACCTATTCCTGAACCACAACGACCCAGCTGAGGCCGAGAGGGAGAAAGAGCAGTGCATTGAAATGCACGAGACTGTGCCGGAATGGAACTCACGGTCAATCTTCACGATCGGCATTCATTCAATCTACTCAGTCAGCGAAGACCTCATCCTTTGGGCGACTGAATATGCCCGCAGACACAATCTGAAGATCCACATCCACTTGGCTGAGTCGGAGCGCGAGGATCTTGACTGCAAGGCGGCGCACGGCGGGCTATCCCCTGTCGAATATCTTGACGCGCTCGGAGTGTTGGGGCCGGATGTCATCGCCGCGCACACGCTCTGGCTTTCCGATCACGACATCGAACTGCTGGGCAAGCACAAAGTCAACTGTGTGCACAACATCAACTCGAACACAAAGCTGTCATCCGGCTACAAGTTCAAGTGGAAAGAGCTAACGGACGCGGGTGCGAATGTATGTTTGGGAACGGACGGATGCGCCTCGTCCAACAACCTGGACATTTTGGAGGCAATGAAGACCACGGCCATATTCCAGAAAGCTTGGAGAAAAGATCCGTCGGCCCTGCCACTCCAGACTCTTATGGATATGGCCACGGTCAACGGTGCCAAGGCATTCGGACTGAAGACAGGAAAGATAGAAGAGGGTTACGAGGCTGACATCCAGATTGTTGACACCGACAACACGTTCTTCCTCTCCCCTGGCCCGTTCCTTGCGAACTTCATCTACTCGGCGCACAGCGACTGCATCTCCTCGCTCATCGCAGGAGGAAAGTTCGTGATGCGCGACCGCAAGGTGTTCGGAGAGAAAATGATCCTCAAAGGTGCGCGAACGGTGCTGAACGAAATAGACTATAAGAAATAACCTGCCGCAGACGCTAAACAGCCGTTCAACGCGGTAATTAATGAATATAAAAATATGGATCCAAGAGCAGAAAGAATCTACGGAGCCGCTGAATATCTCAAACAGCAACTTGGCGATCTCAAGCCTGAGGTCGGAATCGTGCTTGGCAGTGGTCTCGGAAAACTTGCGGACAGCATAATCGATCCGCTTACAATACCTTACAAGACAATCCCTGGATTCCCGGTCTCCACTGCGATAGGGCACAAGGGCAACTTCATCGTTGGAAAACTCGGAGGGAAGACGGTCATCGCTATGCAGGGCCGCATCCACTACTACGAGGGGTATCCGATGGAACTTGTCACACTTCCTATACGTGTGATGAAGGTCATAGGAATCAAGTACCTGTTCGTGTCGAACGCAGCCGGTGGGGTCAACTACAACTTCAAGGTCGGAGACCTGATGATAATCACGGACCACATCAACCAGTTGCCTAATCCGCTGATTGGTCCGAACCTGGAGGATTTCGGTCCTCGGTTCCCGGATATGACAAGGCCTTACGACCTTGGGTTGATCGCATCTGCCGAGAAGATCGCCGGCGAGATGGGGATCAAATTGCACAAGGGTGTCTATTACGGCGGAACAGGTCCTACATACGAGACGCCGGCCGAGTACAAGTACATCCGCACGATCGGCGGGGACGCGACAGGAATGTCCACAATCCCGGAGGTCATCGTGGCCAGGCACTCGAATATTCCTGTGTTCGGAGTGTCGGTAATCACGAACGAGGCGCACGATGACTATGCTCCTGACTATGTGAACGACGGGGACGATGTCGTCAAGGCCGCTGACGCCGCCGCTGACAGGATGTGCGCACTGTTCACAAGGATGATAGAATCGCTATAATATTAATTGACAATGAAATACGTTTACATTCTATATTTTGTGTTCGCCGTGTTCATCATTGGGTTCGGCTCAGCGCTTTTGATTAATGGTGTGCCTGTTTCCTGGAAGATCGTCTGCATCCTGCTGATCGGAATTTATTTCCTCTATCGCGGGATAGCGACCTGCGTCAACCAGAAGCGCCGCCGCGAGCGTGAGGAGATCGACAACGGGAATGATCCGGCCAACGCATAATTTGAATAATATGGATTTAGGACTGTTCAGAGTGGCCGCCGCCGTGCCAAGGGTGAAGGTGGCGGATGTTGAATATAACGCCGAGTCAATCTGCAACCTGACCGGAAAGGCCGAAGAGGAAGGAGCCTCGCTGGTGGTATTCCCGGAGCTCTCTATAACCGGCTACACCTGCCTTGATCTTTTCGGCCAGAACCTCCTGCTGACAAAGTCGGAAGAGGCTGTCGGGAAGATAAAGAATTTCACCAGAGGCAAGCACATCACCGTTGTGGTCGGTGCCCCTGTCCGTTTCAGAGGCCGGCTTTACAACTGCGCCATCGTTCTGCGTAACGGAGGCATCAAGGGCATCGTCCCGAAAATCTACCTTCCGACCTACGCCGAGTTCGACGAGGGGCGCTGGTTCGCCTCCGGTTCGGACTTCCTTGGATCAGACAATTCAGCTACAGGACGTTTCGTGGACGACGGCAAGGACTATTACAGAGACGGTTTCGACTCGATCATCAAATACTGCGGCCACAGGTGCAACATCTCCCCTAACCTGCTGTTCACTGTCGGTAACGCCACGTTCGGAATCGAAATCTGCGAGGATTTCTGGACTCCGATCCCGCCGTCATCATTCCTCGCCCCTTCAGGCGCGCAGGTTATAGTGAATATCTCGGCATCAAACGAGGTGATGACCAAGCACCAACAGCGCAAAGAACTGATTTCCAACCAGTCAGGACGTACTGTCTCAGGTTACATCTACTGCTCGGCAGGCTATGGCGAGTCGTCTATGGACACCGTCTATGGCGGTTCCTCCATCATCTGCGAGAACGGCAGGGTGCTTTCCGAGAACGAAAGGTTCCAACTGCACGACACGATGATATTCGCTGATCTTGACATCGAGAGACTCAACGTGCTTCGACAGAAGAAGAACTCCTTCCGGGGAATGACGCCAGACGGAACCTCCGCCTGTGAATATTCAGGATTATATTCCTGCTTCGACCTTGGTCCTGCGGCACCGACTGACTTTGACAGGAAGTTCTACCGCTATGTGGAGCCGCATCCGTTCCTCCCTGAGGGAGATCCGGCGGAGATCGCCGAACGTTCCAAGGAGATTCTTCAGATCCAGACGACCGGACTTATCGCGCGCCTGGAGCATATCAACTGCAAGAAAGCCGTGCTGGGAATATCCGGTGGCCTTGACAGCACGCTGGCCCTTCTGGTTACCGTAATGGCTTTCGACAAACTGGGCATTCCAAGGGAGAACGTCATCGGAATCACAATGCCTGGACTTGGAACAACCCACCGCACGAAGTCCAATGCCGTGGATCTGATGGAGGTTCTTGGCGTTACGACACGTGAGATCTCCGTGGTAGCCGCTGTGGAGCAGCATTTCAAGGATATCGGCCACGATCCTAAGGTGATGGATTCCACCTACGAGAACGCCCAGGCCCGCGAAAGGACCCAGATCCTGATGGACATCGCCAACCAGGAGAACGGCATCGTGATCGGCACCGGAGACCTTTCGGAGCTGGCACTCGGCTGGTGCACCTACAACGGTGACCATATGTCGATGTACGCCGTCAACGCATCCGTGCCGAAGACCTTGATCAAGTACCTTGTCCGTTGGGCGGCGAAGAATGTGTTCACAGACGCGGCCACAAACGGAGGAAGATCTGCGGCCGAGATTCTCATCGACATCGCGGAAACCCCTATCAGCCCGGAACTTACCCCGGCTGACTCAAAGGGACAGATCAAGCAGAAGACCGAGGATCTGATCGGCCCTTATGAGCTGCACGATTTCTTCATCTACAACTTCATCAGGTACGGTTACTCTCCTGTGAAGATTTTCCATCTGGCCTGCAAGGCGTTCGGCGAGGCAGAGAACGGGGTGGATTGCTCCGGAAAGAATGTGGTAAGGCATCCTGACGTGACCTTCGACAAGGCCACGATCCTGAAATGGCTGAGAAAGTTCTACTGGAGGTTCTTCAGCCAGCAGTTCAAGAGATCCTGTATGCCTGACGGCCCGAAGATCAGCCTCGTGAGCTTCTCGCCGCGCGGGGACTGGCGTATGCCTTCCGACGCCCAGGTTCAGCTCTGGATTTCTGAGCTGGATAAGATCACCGTGTGATGAGCCAGTTTGACACTTGCTTTTTTGAGAGATATGCGAGAATCTCGCTGGAGACGCTGCTGGACCGGAGGTTCGCGGAACTGCTGAACAAGGACAGGCCGGACCTTCAGAGTCCGGACGGGGTTTCGTTGGGCATTGAGGTGACGAGGGCGATGCCGGAGACCAAGGAGGCGGCGCAGTCGATGCTCAAGGAGATGGCCGGCGTGGAACCGATCCCGGAAGACCGGGAGGACTTCGACACGATCCTCTCTTCGGGCTACGGCTACGGTCTTCAGGGAGGACGCTATGTCGGAACCAAGGAGTACGACTACTGGTCGATGGCGCTGCCGATGCGCCGGATCATCGAGAGCAAGGTCCGCAAGGCCGGGGACGGCTTCTACGGTTCTTTCAATACCCTTGACCTGTACGTTTTCTGCAAGGACAGCCTGAGCGAGATCGAAGTGCTGGACATCCTGCGCTACACAATGAGGCTTCAGGAGGGTCAGGAGGCTAAATACAACTGTCTCTACCTCTCCGAGATCAGCGGCCTTGATGTCTGCAACCTGACCGGCGACATCTCAGACACCTACCGCGTCGCCCGCCACCCGATCACACCCGACCTCCGGAAGGAGTTCTTCCACAAGGCTTTGCAACAGTAAAATTTCGGAACATTATATGAATATTCGGAAAAACAGTGGTTGGTTGATACACATCGCTATTTGGGCGGTGATCCTTGCGATGCCGTTCTTCTCGCCGCAACCGGGAAGGGCGCTTCACGGCGGACTGGACTATTCCAGATTCCTGCCGGTGACTATCTCGTTCGTCATTGTGTTCTACACCAACTACTTATTTCTGATAAAGCACTTTCTCTCCAACAAGAGGTTCGGGGCGTTCCTGTTCTGGAACACGCTGTTGATCGCCAAGGTCAGCATCTGCGTCCATCTCTTTTTCAGGTACATCATCTCGCCGGACATCACTCCGCCGCCCCATTCAACACTCGACACAATCAGTTTCACATTCCGCAACACGGTGATCTATATTGCGATAGTGGGAATCGCCGTGGCTGTCAAGATGACAACGGAATGGTACAACAACGAGGCGCAGCGCAAGGAGATAGAGAAGAACCAGGCTGAAGCCGAACTGGCGAACCTAAAGAACCAGGTCAACCCGCATTTCCTTTTCAACACTCTGAACAACATCTACTCGCTGATCCAGATCGACCCTGCACAGGCACAGGAAGCCGTCCACGACCTCAGCGGAATGCTGCGCTATGTCCTCTACGAAAGCCAGAAGGACACCGTGCCTCTTTCCAAAGAGTGCGAGTTTCTCAATGAATATGTCAAACTGATGGGCGCGCGGCTCACTTCTGGAGTAAAACTGGAAGTATCTCTTCCAAGTTCTCTGTCAAACAGGCAAATAGCTCCGCTCCTCTTCATCCCGCTTGTTGAAAACGCCTTCAAGCACGGCATCAGCGACACGGAGGAATCCTTCATCAGGATCGGGCTCAAGGAAGACGGGGAATATGTCACCTGTCTCGTTGAAAACAGCAGCTTCCCGAAAGATGATACCGACCGGAGTGGCTCTGGAATAGGAATAATGAACCTCAAGCGCAGGCTGGACCTGCTCTATCCAGGGGCATATTCATTTGAATATGGCAGGGTGCAGAGCGTTTACCGTAGTCTGCTTCGGATCAGGACAGGAATATGAACACGATCAGTTGCATAATCGTTGACGATGAGCCATTGGCGGTAAGGCTGATGGAATCCTACGTCGCCAAGACTCCGTTCCTGTCGCTCAAAGGAAGTTTCACGAGCGGCACGGCGGCATATTCATTTCTTCAGGAGCAACAGATTGACCTGCTGTTCTGCGACATCCAGATGCCTAACCTGAGTGGGATGGATCTCTCGAAGATGCTGCCGGAGAGGACAAGGATCATATTCACAACCGCTTTCAGTGAATATGCCGTCGAAGGTTTCCGGGTGCGGGCGTTGGATTATCTTCTGAAGCCGATCTCGTACGATGATTTCCTTTCGGCGGCGATCAAGGCCAAGGAATATTTTAAGCTCATCGAGGAATCGGTCTCTTCGGCAGGCTCAGTGACCGAGCAAAGAAAAATAAAGAGCATATTCGTAAAGACCGAGTACCGCCTCCAGCAGATAGACCTCGACAAGATCACCTATATCGAAGGCCTTAAGGACTACGTGAAAATCCATCTGAATGACGGCACGGCGCCGATCCTGTCTTTGATGCGCCTGAAGACTTTGGAGGAGATGTTGCCGAAAGAGGACTTCGTCAGAGTCCATAAGTCCTTCATAATCCGTATGGAGCGCATAGAAGCGATTGAACGCAACCATATCATAATAGGCTCGGATCGCATCCCTATCGGAGAGACCTATCAAGCCTCTCTCTATGCCACCTTATCCGGCAGCGCGCTCATTCCGGCAAGCCTGAATATTCAGAAATAGGCGAATCGAGACCTTTGTTTATCAATAGAAGACGAAGTTATATTACAAAAGAGGGCGGCCTGAACAGCCGCCCTCCCCTATTATATTCATAAAGAACAACTTATTCCTTGATGCAGCGCACTGAGTAGGCATCGGCACGGCCAGCGGAGGCAGTCGCGGATGCAGACACACCTGCGGCTTCATTCATAAAGGACAGCACACAGAACGCCATACCAAACGCACTGCCGTATGCCTTGGCCGGACAGTTACCCCAATACGATCCCCAAAGTCCGCTTTTTGACCCCATCAGCATAGCATAAGAGCCATCATAACGCGCGGCCGCCGGGAAGAACTGGCTGCCGCTCTTCATATTGAAGAACCATCCATAGTTATAGTCCTGCACATCTATGACGCCATCAGTATTCACATCCACGACATCGAATGTCGAAGGATCCTGTGAATATCCTCCAGAGGTCGTGAATGTCCTGAACACATCGGCAGGAGGTACCCGGTAACCGACAGGGCAAGGGTCATAGAAAGATTTAGCGCCCTTGTTGACGTACTGATTTTCGGAATTCCTCACATAGCCCTGCGGATTACCCCACAAGGCTCCAGTGCTGTCCGCCGGGTTAAGCCAATCCCTTGAGGAAGTGTACTGCGCATAGTTCGAGAGGCACTCCGTCGGATTCGCTATCGCATAAGCTATCGTGTTGTCCGCCACGGAGCCCCAAGGTGAGTTAATAATCTTCACTTCCGCTCCTTCCGGGCCATAAAGCGTGGCACCAATGGTATTGACATCTCCGGTAAGGGTCGGTGCGGCCGGGAATGGATCCTTGCGTCCCCACTGGTACAGAAGTCCGTACGGCCTCACATCTGGAGTCGCAGAGAAAGCGGCGGTCATCGCTCCCAGATTCATATTCATCACCTCATAGCCGGTCTTGGTCTCCGCTGTGGAAATCTCATCTTCAGGGAACCAGATATGCCAGCTCCAGATTATCGTGCCATCGGCGGCCTTCGCGGCGATCACCGCATTGCCATTCTGTGCCGCGACCTTGAATGTTATCTTGCCGTCAGCGAACGCGACCTCGGTTATCATTCCCTTGGCTGTTTCCCACAGAAGCTCAGCTGAAGCCGGAGACAATTTCTCGGGAGCGGAAAGGCCTTCCGTGGTGGCTCCGTTACCCTTGACAGTAGCGTCGAGGGAATATTCACCCTCCTTTGTGATTCTGAGTTTTTCAATTTAATATACCTATAATTCCAGATTCTCGGTTTTAGCCTT
>ERZ1026860.281-NODE-281-length-38341-cov-13.820666_pt1 | contig 38341 bp, 32 predicted proteins | sample MGYA00380160_ERZ1026860 | MGnify/ENA primary metagenome ERZ1026860 (study PRJEB33269, sample SAMEA4719796) | human gut metagenome | biome: human-associated habitat; feature: organic feature; material: feces | place: Cameroon | collected 2013-10 ... | reverse complement strand
ATCCTGTTTTTCTGCCGGTCTGATCTTCATTTACCATATCCCTGCCTTTTTATCTGAATCCCCTGTTTCCTGTTTCTAATTCTATTCCGTTACATTCCCAAGCATCTCCTTCATCCGCAGGATCCGCTGATTTGCAGAGCCACGGAATGCCAGGCTGATATCCTTCTTCTCCTCCACGAATTCTCCATCTACCAGTACATCCAGAAGCGACAGCATTTCCTCTGTCCATTCACAGTGTGCCCGGCTCTCTCCCTGAAGCTCCTCCAGGGTATATCCGGAATAACACCAGATATTTTTGTCCGGGAGCTGCTCTCTGACCCGTTTCAGGAAAGGCACAAGCACTCTCTGGTTTGCCGGTTCAAAGGGTTCCCCGCCAAGCAGCGTCAGTCCTGCAATATAAGATGGCTTAAGACTCTCAAGAATCCTATCCTCTACCTCTCTGGTAAATGGTTTTCCATAATTAAAATCCCAGGCTTCCTCATTAAAGCACCCTTTACAGTGATGGGTACACCCGGAAACGAACAGAGAGGTACGTATGCCCTCTCCGTCTGCAATATCGTTATATTTAATATTTGCGTAGTTCATTATAAATGCAGTACCCTCTCCCTGATCTCCTGCGTTCTTCCCTGATTCCAGAACTGTGTACCGATATAACCACAGGTACGTCTTGCCACATTTAAGGTATTCTGGTTACGGTTGCCGCACTTCGGGCATTCCCATACCAGCTTGCCATCATCCTCCACAATCCGGATTTCTCCGTTATAGCCACATTCCTGGCAGAAATCACTCTTGGTATTCAGCTCTGCATACATGATATTGTCATAAATAAATTCCATGATACTGAGCACCGCCGGGATATTATCCTGCATATTGGGAACCTCTACATAGCTGATCGCCCCGCCTGTGGAAAGTGCCTGGAAATCTGACTCAAACTTCAGCTTGGAAAAAGCATCGATCGGCTCTGTTACATGCACATGATAGCTGTTTGTGATATACCCCTTGTCCGTCACGCCTTCGATAATACCAAACCTCCTCTGCAGACACTTGGCAAACTTATAAGTGGTGCTCTCGATCGGTGAACCATAAATACTGAATGCAATATTGGTTTCTTCCTTCCATTTCTCGCAGGCCTTATTCATATATTTCATCACTTCCAGGGCAAAGGGCTTTGCCTCTGGATCGGTATGTGACTTTCCTGTCATATATCTGACACATTCACAGAGTCCAGCATAGCCAAGGGAAATTGTAGAATATCCTCCATACAGCAGCTTATCGATCGTTTCTCCCTTTTTCAGCCTTGCCAGTGCACCATACTGCCACAGAATCGGTGCTGCATCAGAAAGAGTTCCCTTCAGACGGTTATGTCTGTACATCAGTGCCTTATAGCAAAGCTCCAGTCTCTCATCAAAGATCTTCCAGAACTTATCCATATCTCTTTGGGAAGAAAGTGCCACATCCACCAGGTTGATGGTTACAACACCCTGATTAAATCTTCCATAGAATTTATAATTTCCATTCTCATCCTTCCAGGGATTCAGGGCGCTCCTGCATCCCATAACAGGAAAGCAGTTTCCTTCCTTGAGCTGCTTCATGATCTTCTCGGAAATATAATCAGGAACCAGTCTCTTGGCAGTACATTTTGCTGCCAGCTCTGTCAGATAAAAATACGGATCTCCCTCATGGATATTGTCATCCTCAAGCACATAGATCAGCTTGGGAAATGCCGGTGTGATATAGGTTCCGCTTTCATTCTTAACTCCCTGGATCCTCTGGTTCAGCATTTCCTCGATCACAAGCGCAAGATCCTTCTTTTCCTGTGCGCTCTTTGCCTCATTCAGATACATAAACACGGAAAGGAATGGAGCCTGACCATTGGTGGTCATCAATGTGATCACCTGATACTGGATCGTCTGTACACCCTTTTCGATCTCTTTGCGGAGCCGTCTCTCAACAACCCTGCTGATCACTTCGTCTGATGGGGTATCGCCCATCAGCTCTGCGTCCTCGAGCACTTCCCTGCGGATCTTTTCTCTGGATACCTGTACAAAGGGAACCAGATGTGTCAGAGAAATACTCTGACCACCGTACTGGTTGCTGGCCACCTGCGCAATGATCTGCATGGCGATATTACAGGCTGTGGAAAAGCTGTGAGGCTTGTCAATATATGTCTCACTGATAACGGTTCCGTTCTGCAGCATATCCTCCAGGTTAACCAGATCACAGTTGTGCATATGCTGTGCAAAATAGTCTGCATCGTGAAAATGGATCAGCCCCTCCTGGTCTGCCTTTACGATATCCTGGGGAAGCAGCAGCCTTCTTGTCAGATCCTTGCTTACCTCTCCTGCCATATAATCACGCTGCACACTGTTGATGATCGGATCCTTATTGGAATTCTCCTGCAGAACCTCTTCATTATTACATTCGATCAGAGACAGGATCCTGTCATCTGTTGTATTGCTTTTTCTTACAAGAGAACGGGTATAGCGGTACTTTACATAACATCTCGCCACATTGAAGGCACCCTGTGCCATGATCTGATTTTCTACCATATCCTGCATTTCCTCTACGGAAATAGCTCGGTTCATCTTGCTGCATTTGAAATTAATATAATCCGCGATCTCCTCGATCTGCTCCTCTGTGAGCTCTTCCCTAATCGCCGCCTTATTCGCCTTGGCAACTGCAGCTACAATTTTTCTGATGTCAAAGTCTACCTCTGACCCGTTCCTCTTAATTACTTTCATGAAACCCCTCCTTGTACTAACGATGTACGATTTCAATTATAGTACAATATATAGTATTGCACAAGCCACAAATATCAAAATATTGTTATTATAAGTAGCATTCTCATTTTAAACGGGTTTACGGCTCCTTTACAATATTCTGCAGCCAGATATCACTGCGGATCATAAAATAACCAATGGTAACCTTAATGATCTCTGTGAAGGATACAAAGAAAAACACCATTTCTATGGTAAGTGCTGTATGCTTGGCAAGTATTGTAGCGAGCGGAATTACAATTACCCAGGTATAAACACTGTCAAACAGAAAGGTGATTCCGGTCTTGCCCCCGGACCTCAGTGTAAAATAGGATGCATGTGAAAAAGCACAAAGCGGCATGACCAGGGCTGAGATCATAATAAATCTGCCGGCCAGCTCCTTGATACTGTCCTCTGTCTTGTAGATCATCGGAAAATAACGGCCTGCAAATATCATAATAAGTGACACTCCCATACAGCAGACCACACTGAAAAATATCATCTTGTTGTCTTTGTCCCTGGCCTCCTCCAGCCGTCCTGCTCCAAGAAGCTGTCCGACTACGATGGAAATACAGCCTCCAAGCTGCAGATATACAATATTGAACAGGTTGCTGATCGTAGAGGAAATATTCTGTGCCGCTACTACTTCAAGTCCACGGACCGCATAGCACTGAGCGATCACAGCCATTCCCACTGCCCAGAGCATTTCATTGAACATCAGAGGTGTACCCTTTCTAATGATACCGGACAGGATATGTCCCGGAATCGTGAATCCCCGGTATGCCCCCTTCAGATACGGATTCTGTTCCATATGGGTATGTGCCCACAGCACTACAATGGCACATTCTACGAATCTGGCCATCACGGTAGCCATGGCTGCACCCTGTACCCCATATGCGGGGATGGCCCCGATTCCGAAGATCAGTACATAATCCAGTACCAGATTGGTTACCACTGCTGCCAGGCTGGCAAGCATGGGCACAAATGTATGTCCTGTTTCCCTGATCGTATTCACATAGGCCTGGCTGACAGCAAATGGCACAAGTCCTGCCATCATGATCCTCAGATACTGCTCTCCATACTGAAGGGCAAGTGCAGTGTTCCCCACAGTTCCTCCATCACTTAAGTACAGGGAGATCAGATTCGTATCAAGGAATCCAAACAAAAGCAGGGCGATCCCGGCGATAATGATGCAGGCATACATTTTAAACCGGAATGCATACTTCTGCCCTTCATAATCCCCTTTACCATAAAACTGGGTGCCAAATATTCCGGCGCCGGACACACCGCCCCAGATACAGATATTAAATACAAAAATAAGCTGATTGACAATGGCTACACCGGACATCTGCTCTGTTCCCACCTGCCCGACCATGATATTGTCAAGAAAGCTTACAAAGCTGGTAATGGCATTCTGAATGATCATGGGAACAGCAAGCACCAGTACATATCTAAAAAATGCAGTGTCTATATATTTATTCTTTATCTTCGTTAACATTCTCTTCTCCTGTTTCTTTCTGCTGCGCAGCAGTATTTTCAGCCCCGGCCGCCACCCGCAGCTTCTTCTCCATCTTTACTCTCACCCGAAGTCCCTTAAAGAATTCTTTCAGCATACTGGAGCACTCCTCCTCCAAAACCCCTCTTGTCACCTTCACCTGGTGGTTAAATCTTTCATCCTCCAGAATATTCAGTATGGAACCCCCACAGCCTGCCTTGGGATTCATGCATCCCATTACCACCTCATCAATCCTGGCCTGTACGATCGCCCCCGCACACATCTGGCAGGGTTCCAGTGTCACATACAGCGTGCAGCCCTCAAGCCGCCAGTCACCAAGTTTTTTGCTTGCCCTGTTGATCGCTGTGATCTCTGCATGTGCCAGCGTATTTTTATCCGTATTTCTACGGTTATAACCTCTTCCTATGATCTTTCCTTCGTGGACGATGACACAGCCGATCGGTACCTCCAGCAGATCATATGCCTTTTTTGCCTGCTTTATGGCCGCCTTCATATACTTTTCCTGCTCAGTCATTTCCTGTTTCCTTTCAAGTTGACAAATCTTCGAAAACCCCATATACTACTAAAGTAATACATATCTGCTCTGAAGGAAGCTGCTGTGGCTGCCCCTTTTTGATGGCGCTGAAGGGTGGGTCCTGCGCAATGGATGTCCACGAACCGTGTCAGGTTGGGAACAAAGCAGCACTAAGAGGAATTTTTCCATGTGCCGCAGGGTCACCTGCCCCGAGTTAATCAGAAGGGTAACGCATGGCAGTTTCCTTTAGCGCAGATACCGTACACACAATAACAGGAGGAGCTTAACCGCCCCTCCTGATTTTTTCTGTATCAGGTACACGCCTTACGGCTGCTGGTTTTTCAGCCTTTCCTTCTTGGCTTTTTTTACCTTATACATCTCCTGATCTGCTACTTCGATCAGATCCTCCAGCTTCATGTCTTCTTCCGGCTCTACCAGACTGTACCCCATACTGGCGCCCAGTTTATACTCCTTGCCGGAGGTCATGTTATATTCATCAATGCTTCTTTCGATCCTGCGGATATAGCCTGCCGCCTTCTCATCCGTATAATTTTTGGACATAATGACAAACTCATCACCACCATAGCGCATCACCAGTTCCCCGTTTCCATGTAGCTGACGCAGGATCATTCCCATTGTCTTGATAAAAGCATCTCCTTCGTCATGACCATACCTGTCATTGACGCTCTTAAGTCCATCCAGATCCAGGAACAGAATAAACAGATTCTCTTTCCTGTCGATAGCCTCATGGATCAGGTTCGGTGCGAACTTGAAAAATCCTGCTCTGTTAAATACTTCTGTCAGGGTATCATAGATCCACATCCGGTTCAGTCTGTGCACCATGGAATTCAGCATTGACTGCTTTCTTAAATTCTCCAGGGCATTATTAATATTCATGATAAATAAATGGAAAAGCTCGCTGTCCATCATCAGACGGCTGTTTCCGATAACACAGTAACCATAGCAGCGATCCTGATAATGCAGCGGAACTACAGTATAGAACCTGCCTTTCCCTGCTACTGTGTATTTATCCGGAAGAAGCTTTTCTACCGGGAATCTTCCATAATTTTCAAATTCTCCCCGCCTGTAGATCAGCGGAATGCAGATTTCCGGTGCATACTGTGACAGTGCTTCTGTCTGTGTTTTTCCCGTGATCTCATAATTTCTGTCTGTCTGGTAAGCGTCCTCCACCACACACATACACATATAGAACTCATCCGGATTGATCAGCTTAATGTATCTGCGTATCTCTGCCAGCAGCTGTTCAAAGGTGGGTGCCCCGGTAAAATCTGCTGATGAGGATTTCACGATCTCAGAAAACTCTGTCACATGAAGCTTGTCTGTGATCATCTTCATCCGGAAGCTTTCCTCCGGTTCTGCTTCACTGTCATGGCAGCCACAGCTTTCGGTAAAGATCAGATGACTTTTCAGGGTTGTTTCTTCCGCTCCCTCCTTCCCAAGGATCACATCCCTGAGCTTTTCATATGCCTTTGCCCCAAGCTCTGTCTCAGGTCTCTCCACACTGGTGATCCTTGGAGAATGGTTCCTGCCAACGATCGCATTATCATAGCCGGTAAGAAGCACCTGCCCTGGAACCTCATACCCCAGCTCCTTCAGCTTGTAAAAAGCCCCTAATGCCATTTCATCATTAGCCGCCACAATAGCATCCGGAAATGCTCCCGGCAGGTCGTAGAAATATCCCACTGCCTTTTTCCCACTCTCAGGATGATAGTCACCGTAATAAAAATAGCGGTTATCGAAGGGAATCTTATTGTCCGCCAGTGCTTTCCGGAAGCTCTCCCATCTCTCCGTGGAATCCATATTCTCTTCCGGTCCTGATATAAAGGCAAAGTGCTTCGCTTGATGTACCTGGAGAAGATGCTCCACAATCCCGTAAATTCCATTGGCATTATCCATACCCATATAAAGCATTCCCGGATATTTTACATTCAGGCTGATACAGGGAATCCTTGCTTCCCTGATCTTTTTTACCAATTCAGATATGACACTCTTGTCATATACTGTGTCACCATGAAGGATCACACCGTCATAATCTTTCAGATCCGGCAATGAGAAAATAGTAGTTTCTCCTTTGGTATAATAAAAAGAAGAATAGGTCCATGAATCACAGGTAAAAATATAAACATCTGTCCCGTCAAAGACCGCCTTTTCCAATATTCCATTCATAATACGGCGCTGACTGTCAAAACGCAGACCACCGATCAAGACCGCAATTTTCATAGCTGTTAATCCTTCGTTATCCATCAAACATGGATTCTGGTACCTATGTACATGATAACATCTTTTTTTTCAAATTTCTACTTTTCTCAGATAATATCCAAATTTTCCATCTTCGACCTTCCCCTCAGTTTCAAAGCCCTCAAACCCAAACATAATGGCTACCATTTTCTCTCTTTCATAAAATACCCCCGGAACTCCCAGGCAGAAGCAGATATCACCGTTCCCAAAAGATCCTGTATCCCTGCCCAGTATAAGATGCCTGTAGTTGAAATAGCCATGGAGAAGGAAGCTGTTATGGACAAGCTTCTGATATTGCTGCGTCATTATGACAAAATCTGCAGGCCTGATCGAAATAAATTCTCTTTCATCACCAAATGGATGCAGGATTTCATACTGCTTTTTTAATTGCTCCCATTTATCCGGCATCAGTATTAGGTCCTCTTTGCAAAATCCATCCCCGTCTGTTTTCTCCTGTCCGAAACTGCCTGCAGCCTCCCATCCATCATGCCGTATTATCCGGATCCCAGTTGCTTTGCTGACTGCATACCTGTTATTATTAATCCTGATCTCGTCCTGATTTCCCGGAAACCGGAACATCCCGTTTCCACTGCTGCATCTGACAGACAGCTTCCCTATTTCTATCTGTCTTCCTGCTATTGCTCCTCCTGCCGCAGTATTGTCCCTATCTTCCTCTGCCATGCCAAGATATACAGATACCTCTTCTTTGATTTCTTCCGAAATTTTCATTTCCCCGGCAGTTCTTTGCAGCGGCCGGAGCTGTACTGCCAGCTTATAACCTCCTGGAATACACTGAAAGGAAGCAAAGCCACAGTTTTCTACCGTTCCATCTCCTTTTGTCCTATGTAAATACACAATTTTCTTTTCATATAAATTCAACCCGCATCCCTCCACATATATGTATATGCAGAGATACGGGCTGTTCAGTACTTTTTATCTCTTGTAAGGTATTTCTACCTTCATTATCATCTGTTCTTTTAATAATTCAGATGATCCAGATATTTCATATAATTAACTACCATCATGGCAATCTTGAAGGTAAGGGCATCATCAAATGTCCTGACATCCAGCCCTGTACTCTTCTGAAGCTTTTCAATCCGGTACACCAGTGTATTCCGATGTACAAAAAGCTGTCTGGAGGTTTCTGAAACGTTCAGGTTATTTTCAAAAAATTTATTCACTGTTGTCAGAATCTCCTCATCAAATTCTGCCGGATCAGCATCTCCAAAAATCTCATCAATAAAGATCTTACATAAATTTACCGGCAGCTGATAGATCAATCTTCCTATACCCAGATTGCTATAAGCATTGACCTTCTTCTCAACATAAAATATCTTGCCGACATCCAGTGCCAGGCTGGCTTCCTTATAGGACTTTGATACGTCTTTGAGTTCCTGCACAATCGTTCCATAAGCAACTCTTACATTCATCATCGCTTCAGTATTCATCATATCCACGATCATATTTGCAGTCTGCTCTACGACCTCATATCCCTCTCCCGGTGCCAATGACTTGATCAGGATCACACTGCTCTCATCAATGGCGGTAATAAAGTCACCTGACTGGGAAGAAAACAGTCCCCCAAGAAACTCTGCTGCTGTACTGTCTCTTTCCTTCTCCGTCTCCACGATCAGTACGACTCTCGGTACTGTTACTTCAATATGAAGCTTCTTTGCCCTGTTATAAATATCCACCAGCAAAAGATTGTCAAGTAAAAGATTCTGAAAGAAATTGTTTCTGTCAAACCGTTCCTTATAAGCCACCATGAGCTGTTGGATCTGGCTTGCTGCAATTCTTCCAATAACATAAGTATCATCACTGCTTCCTCTTGCCACAAGAACAAAAGCCAGTTCTCCCTCATCCATGATCTTCAGGAGATGATCAAAACCAATCACCTGACTGTCTGCCGGAGATTCCACGAAGCTTCTGATCAGTCCTGCTTCTATATCCTTGTTATCGAAAGTAGACGCTACCGTAGTTCCATCCGGATCATAGACACAAAGCTCTATTCTCGTTATGGCACGCAGCTCTTCAATACTTGTTGCTATTACCTGTGAAGATATCATCCGCTTTCATTCCTCTCTTTTCATATCTGGGCGATCAGCAAAAAACAAACGTCCCCTCCCGGGCGTCCGCTTATTTTTGCCTTAAGTAAAAAGAGGGATGCAATGTGCATCCCTCATATAGATTATTCCTAGTTTGTGATAACCTGCTCTGTTTCTTTGTCGAATACGTGAATCTTCTCAACATCGAATGCGAACTTAACAGTATCGCCAGGTCTTGCTGTTGTTCTGGAATCAACTCTTGCAGTGATAGGGAACTCAGCCAGATCAAAGTATAAGTAAACTTCTGCACCAAGCAATTCATAAACCTTGATAGTAGATTCAAATACGCACTTAGCAGTTTCAATGAACATCTCTGAATCATATACATCTTCAGGACGGATACCAAATGTAACTGTCTTTCCAGCATATCCTCCCTCGATCAGCTTCTTGGACTTAGCAGGAGGAAGAGGAATCTCACTTCCAGCTACCTTTAAGTATGCTGTATCACCCTTAACATCTACAACAGCATCCAGGAAGTTCATCTGAGGTGATCCCATGAATCCTGCAACAAACAGGTTTACGGGTTTCTCATACAGATTCTGAGGTGTATCTACCTGCTGAACAACACCGTCCTTCATAACAACGATTCTATCGCCAAGAGTCATAGCCTCTGTCTGGTCATGTGTTACATAGATGATGGTGGTACCAAGTCTCTGATGCAGCTTAGCGATCTCAATACGCATCTGTACACGAAGCTTTGCATCCAGGTTTGAAAGAGGCTCATCCATAAGGAATACCTTAGGATTACGAACAATAGCACGTCCCATTGCAACACGCTGTCTCTGTCCACCGGAAAGAGCCTTGGGCTTACGGTCAAGAAGTGCTGTCAGGTCAAGAACCTTAGCTGCTTCCTTAACCATCTTATCGATTTCATCCTTCGGAACCTTTCTCAGCTTAAGTCCGAATGCCATATTGTCATATACTGACATATGAGGATACAGAGCGTAGTTCTGGAATACCATTGCGATATCTCTGTCCTTAGGCTCTACATCGTTAACAACTCTGTCACCGATCTTTAATTCACCAGAAGAAATATCCTCCAGACCAGCGATCATACGAAGGGTTGTAGACTTACCACATCCTGAAGGTCCTACGAAAATAATAAACTCCTGATCAGCGATTTCAAGATTGAAATCTTTTACTGCTTCAAATCCGTTAGGATATACTTTGCAGATATTTTTTAATGATAAACTTGCCATTTCATTAGCCTCCTTAAAAAATAGGTTCAACTTCAACGTTAAGATTAGTATAACGGACGTAGTCCAAATTAGCTATACCACTATTCCACAAAGATTTCTGATTCCATTGTGAGAAATGCTTAGAAACCTTTCTGATTCCATTTGCTTTCGACAGTTTGTACATCATGTGCATATTTTTATATACAAATTGTACAATTCCTATTTTCTGTCTCTGTCATCATAAAATGCCAGCTGGTTCTTGCCTCTCTGTTTTGCCTTGTAAAGTGCTTTATCTGCCGCTTTGTACAGGGAATCAAAATCACTTCCGTTCTCCGGGAATACTGCAGCACCAATACTTGCTGTTGCTGAATATTTTACATATTCACCTGCGGTGAAATCCTTGAAGAACTGCACCAGCTTTCTGGCCTCCTTCAGTGTATTTTCATCGGATTTCAGGAATTTCAGGAATATGGTAAACTCATCGCCACCCGTACGTCCAATAATATCTGTTACACGGAACAGGGAGCTGATCGTCCTGCCAAGGGTCTTCAGCACCTCATCGCCAAAGGCATGCCCCATCGTATCATTGATCTTCTTGAAATTATCAATATCAAGTACGAACATCATACCGAGAGAATTGGGATTTTCTGTCATATACTCTTTGATCTTTCTCTCTGTTGCCAGCTTGTTTGTCAGTCCTGTCAGAAGGTCGGTATCCGCCTCCTCTCGGAGCAGTCTGTCACGCTCCGCTACCTTCTGCTTGTTCGTATAGCTGATGGTAAAGAAGGTGGCAAAGAAGCCGATCAGCACAAGCAGAAGCTGTGTCAGCATTACACTGCTGCTCTTCCAGAAATTGGATTCCTTCTTGTCAACATAGCTCTGGTCAACACCTATGATGACAGCGAATCCGCTGTTCAGGACAGGGGCATATACAACTGTCCTCTTTTCTCCTGTTCCCTTGGAGGAAGCTTCAATACATCCTGTCATGGCATTGACCATCCTTACTCTCGCCTTTGAAACAGACTCTTTATTTGCAAAATTGTTCCAGAAATTAAGCTCTGTCAGGAAGTCACTTTCATAGGTTCCACTGGTAACAATATAGCCATTCTTGTCAATGATCAGGGCAAATGCATCTGCACCAAAGTCAACACTGATCTTGAAAAGCTTATCCAGCTTCCGTACCGGTAAATACAGGAGCACGCTCCCCTTGCCGGTCTCCCCTGACGGAGCCATGATGACCAGCTCTGTCGTTTTCAGATCCTCGGAATTTCTCATACAGAAAACCTTGGTTTCTGACAGTCCGGCAAGCTGTCCAAAATACGGCTCCTTTTCCAGATCTGCTGTTGCAAAGTCTGTTCCATCCCATACATAGCCTGTATTTCCGCCATTATAATACACTGCTTTTTCTGCGCTTGTATTTTTCTGCACCGCCATAAGCGTCTCTTTGATCAGACTCTGTCCATAATGGCTGCTCGTGGAAAGGACATCTGCTGCCACATCAGCTGCTGTCTGCAGCTCTGACAATTCCATATTCACTTTTTGTGCATATTTGGATGCAGAACTCGTCATCACATCCTCATAATTCCGAATGCCCTCACTCTTGATCCTGGAAAAAGAGACACAGAGCATGACCGTCACTACAATGACGAGTATTCCTCCCAAAATCGACCACTGTAAGATTTGCCTTTTTTTTGATTCCATCTCTACTCCATATGCTTGTCTGTCATTTCTCCTGAAACTTCCTCTACAGCTTCATCCCCGGCATCCCCGGATCCTTCTTCTGTATCGTCGTCCTTTTCCTCAAAGCGTTCAAAGCTCTTCCTGTATAAAAGTGCATTCAGATATCCGGGACCTGAAATTCCAAGTAGGAACACAAGCGGCAGGATCGGATTAGCAAAGAAAAACACGATCACAGGAATAAGCCAGCACAGCACCATGAGAAGTGTTCTTGGCAGACTCAGCACTCCCATAAGAAAAGAATTTTTATAGGTTGCCTTAATTGTATTATCGTACCTTGCCAGTAATGGGTACAGATATATAGTCGCAAATGTCACAAGGATTCCCACCGCTATCACAGCAATCTGCAGCCATCCCGGGAAATCCATAGATGCATAACGGAAAATAAAGAGATCGCCCACAAGGATTCCATAAATCACAAGCTGTATAAGCAGGATCAGTGTCGCCTGTTTAAAATTCTGTTTAAATGATTTAAAGAATGCCTTTGTTATGTATCCTTCTTCATTTTTTGCCATTTTCAAAAGTACATAATTCATGGCCGTCAGAGACGCTCCGATCGTTACGACCGGAATACAGCAGATCATCGTCAGTATATTCAGCCAGATCAGATCTGCTACTCTGTTTAAAAAATTCATAAAAGGGCTTTCCAGTCCAAAAATTCTTCCCATTTGTTTCTCCTTATCCTCTGTCAAATTCTAAAAGCATGGGAGTAAAAATAATCCCATCCTGCTGTTTCTCCGGTCCAAGATCCCGGAAACCCAGTCTGTGATAGAATCCAACTCCATAAGGTGACGCATTTACCGTCAGCCTGTTAAGTCCCTCTTCCTTCCTGACATACTCAGAAAGAAACGAGATCAGTGCTCTCCCAATCCCTCTCCGGTGATAATCACCGTCCACGAACAGCAATGAAATATGCGTTTTATTGCGCAGGGATATCATCCCTACCAGCTTTCCCGAGAAGAATGCTCCCATCATCTGATAGGTTCCAAGTGCAAACATTCTTTTCAGATCAGAGTCTGTGATAAAATCCTCAAAGCTGCGCACTCCCTCTGGCGGATAAACATCGCCTTCATATTCCAGGAAGGTTTTCCAGGCAAGTCCCATTGCCTCTTCCCATTCATCTGATGATACAAACCGAATCACACATGGCAATCCTGCACTCATTTACTGTCCTTTCACTGCCTGTCCGTTATCTGAAAGCCGCCAAGCAGTCCACCAAAAAAATTTTTCGTGGACTGCCATAAGTTGCTGAAAAAACTTTCTGCGGCATTCTTTACTGCATTTTCTACAGCACCCCTGATAATTTCATTTGTATGATCTACAAAGTCTGCTCCATATTTGTCATAAAGTTTTTCTGCCTTATCCAGTACATAATCAGCAGAAAAACCCATATCCTCCAGCTTTTGCATAGCTTCTACCACTTTTCTGGCATCGGCCTCCTTAATGGTGATTCCGAATTTTTCTTCACTTTCCTGAATAGCGGCCTTTAATCCTTCTTCACTGTCCAGACTTCCATCCGAAATCTTTTCGGAAGCAAACCTGAAAATCTCTTTTACTGTCTTCGGATCCATTTCTGATACTGCCTCAGAGAGCTTATCCTTCACATCTCCAAGCAGCTCTTCTGTATCGATATTTTCTGTACCCTGTCCTGCCTCTGCAGCCCTGACAGTTACAGGAATACACAGCCCTGCCGTAACAGTCAGGACTGCCATACAGAAAATTCCCCAAAGCCAAAATTTCAATTTTTTCATAAAAACATACACCTCTTATAACTGATACTCCTTGATCCGTTCCAATATCCATGAATAAATATCCTCATAAACCTTTTCCTTATCCAGTTCATTCAAAAGCTCATGACGATCCTCCGGATACAGCTTCATGCTTAAAGTAGTCAGTCCGGCCTTCTGGAAATCCCGAAAAGCTTTTTTGACTCCTTCTCCATAATTTCCCACTGGATCCTTCTCTCCGGCAATGAACAGTACCGGCAGGGTTTCCGGCATTTTTTTCAGATTTTCTTCTTTGTTCAGACGATCCAGCAGGGTAAACAGTGTCCGGAACCCGTTTACGGTAAAAGTAAATCCGCACAGCTCATCAGCTATATAGGCATCAACCACTGCTTCATCCCGGCACAGCCAGTCAAATGAAGTCCTCTGCTTTTCTACCTGTTTATTATAATTTCCAAAAGCCAGTTTATCTATCAGTTTTGCTGTATGCTTCTCTCCAAGAAACAGTCCCTGGAATGCAGCAAACGCCCTGCTGAATTTCACCACCACGCCGGGCTGTGAACCGGTACCGCAGATGATTGCTCCCTGAATTCCTGTGCCGTAACGGAACAGGTAATTCCTTGTAATAAAGGAACCCATACTGTGTCCAAGCAGGATATAAGGGATTCCTGGATAGTCCTCCTGTGTCATCTTTTTCAGTCTGTGTACATCCCGCACAACTACCGTCGCCGGATCCTGTTCACAGAAATAACCATAGGTTTCCTTTTTGTCCACACTCTTTCCATGTCCAAGATGATCCTCTCCTGTAACCAGGATTCCCTTTTCTGCGAAAAAGTGTGCCATTTCCTCGTATCTTTCAATGTATTCGGCCATTCCGTGGACAATCTGAAGAATCCCGATCACTTTTCCTTCCGGAATCCATCTGACCGCGTGGATCTTACTCTGTCCGTCCCTGGAGTCAAATACAAATTCTTCTTTTTTGACCATATATAACCCTCTTCCTGTTTTCTGCCGGAGAGTCCCCTTTTTCCTCTAGCAGATCTCTGCTCCTGCCGGCATCTTTTTCTCCGGTGTCATCAGTGCCAGATTACCATCTGCATCTTCTGCACAGAGCAGCATACCTTCAGAAACAACGCCTGCCAGGGTTGCCGGCTTCAGGTTCACAAGAACCATCACCTTCTTGCCTACCATTTCCTCTGCGGAATAATGCTGCTTGATTCCGGAAACGATCTGCTTTACCTGACTTCCGATCTTCACCTGTGAACAGAGGAGCTTCTTGGACTTTGGTACTTCCTTACATTCAATGATCTCGCCCACCTGGAACTGCAGCTTTGCAAAATCATCATAGGAAATCTCAGCCTTCGGCTCGATATCAATGCCTTCTTCTGCTTCCTCTTCCTTTAAGGCTTCTGCCGCAGCGGCCGCCTTTGCAGCTTCCATCTCTTCGATCTTTGCTGCAACTGCCTTCTGATCCAGTCTTGCAAAAAGGATCTCCGGTGTTTCTGTTACTTTGCTGCCAGAGGGATATCTTCCAAACTCAGCCAGATCTTCAAAGCTTCTGATCTCTGTGTTAAACTGCGCTGCGATCTTCTTTGCCGTTGTAGGCATATAGGGTTCAAGCAGGGAAGCACCAATCAGAATGCTTTCTGTCAGATTATAAAGAACGGTCGCAAGACGATCCTTCTTCGCTTCATCCTTTGCCAGTACCCACGGTTCTGTCTCATCGATATATTTGTTGCATCTCTTAAATAAGGTAAAGATCTCTGTCAGGGAATCAGCCACTCTCAGATCCTTCATCTTATCTGCTACTCTGCCATAGGCTGTCACAGCCAGATTCTTCAGTTCCTCATCCACAGGCTCTGTCACGCCGGTATTGGTAACAACACCGCCAAAATACTTGTTGCTCATGGATACGGTACGGTTCACCAGATTACCAAGGGTATTGGCGAGATCTGTATTAAAACGCTCCGCTACCAGTTCCCAGGTGATATTTCCGTCATTTTCGAAAGGCATCTCATGCAGGACGAAATATCTGACAGCATCCACTCCAAAGAAATCTACCAGTTCATCTGCATAGATCACATTTCCTTTTGACTTGCTCATCTTGTCATTGTTCATCAGGAGCCATGGATGGCCAAATACCTGCTTTGGCAGGGGCTCACCCAGCGCCATCAGGAAGATCGGCCAGTAAATCGTATGGAAACGTATAATATCCTTTCCGATCAGGTGCAGGTCAGCCGGCCAGTATTTCTTATACTGCTCACTGCTTTCTCCGTCACAGTCATAGCCAATACCGGTGATATAGTTGGTCAGGGCGTCCAGCCATACATAAACGACATGCTTATCATCAAAGTCTACCGGGATCCCCCACTTGAAGGAGGTTCTGGAAACACACAGATCCTGCAGACCAGGAAGCAGGAAGTTGTTCATCATTTCATTCTTTCTGGATACCGGCTGTATAAATTCCGGATGGCTGTTAATATGCTCTATCAATCTGTCAGCATATTTGCTCATCCTGAAAAAATATGCCTCTTCCTTTGCCGGCTTTACCTCTCTTCCACAGTCAGGACATTTGCCATCCACAAGCTGGGATTCTGTCCAGAAGGATTCACAGGGTGTACAGTACAGTCCCTCATAGGAGCTCTTGTAAATATCTCCCTGATTGTACAGCTTCTTAAAGATCTTCTGTACCTGTTTTTCATGATAATCATCTGTTGTACGGATAAAGTGATCATAGGAGGTGTCCATCAGATCCCAGATCTTCCGGATCGTGCCAGCCACATTGTCTACATATTCCTTCGGTGTAATACCGGCCTCCTGTGCCTTCAGCTCGATCTTCTGTCCATGCTCATCCGTTCCTGTCTGAAAAAAAACATCATAGCCATCTTTTCTCTTGAAACGGGCAATGCTGTCTGCCAGAACGATCTCATAACTGTTTCCGATGTGCGGTTTTCCTGATGTATAGGCAATCGCCGTTGTAATATAATATTTCCCTTTACTCATTTTTATGCAAAAACTCCTTTCAAAATGTTGTCAATCTATCATAAGAAGGTATTCGGTTCCCTTCTCATTCACTTTTTTATCGAAATGGAACCCAAGCTTTATAAGCAGATTTCTGGACGGAAGATTCTCTTCCTCTACCAGTGCCTGTACATGCTCAAAAGAAAGCTCCCTCTTTCCATAGTCAAGAACCGCTCTGCAGGCTTCTTCTGCATAGCCCTGTCCCTGATAGTCACAGCCGATCACAAATCCCAGTTCCGGAAGTTCATAGCCTTCTCTCACACTGAGCCCTGCTCTGCCGATCACTTCTCCGGAAAGAAGCTGTACTGTCCACATCCCATATCCGTAAAATCCATAGATCTGACGGATATATTCCTTCATGTAAGCACTCTCTTCTTCGGGATCCTCAAACAGATCCTCCATGTATTTCGTAATGGATGGATCCTTGTAGATCCGGTAAAACTCCGGAACATCCTCTACCGTGCTCTCCCGGATCAGAAGCCGCTTCGTCCTCGTGATCATCAGTGGCAGCCCGGCAAGCCGTCTGTAGATCTCATCATACACAGAAAAAGTGATCTCACCGATCTCTTCTATAACATAAGCTGCACCTTCAAAAAAGGTGCCCTGATTTTCTTCATGATGGAGACCTGCTGTATAAAATCCTGCTGCCTGCAATGCCTTCAGATATGCAGGATCATCTGTCAGGATCAGGCTTTCTTCCATCCGGAGCCTTAAAATGCCTTCTTCCGTCTGTGCTGCAGAAACGATCAGAAATTCTGTCTTTTCTCCGGTAAAGACCTGTTCCAGCTCTGCCCTGCTTCTGTCAAGAACCTGCCTTCCCTTCTCTGTTACTGCAAACACAACATATTTAAGCATTGAAAAGTCCTTTTGGATTCTGTAGAATAAATACGTGGGTTTCCTTCTATGAAATCCCGTACCATTTTACTATTATAGTATAGTTTACAAAAATTGAAAAGAAGGGAATGAAATATTATTATGGCACAAAATCCTGTTGTAACCTTTACCATGGAAAACGGAGATGTCATGAAAGCAGAGCTTTATCCTGATATCGCCCCCGTTTCCGTAAACAACTTCATCAGCCTGATCCAGAAAAACTTTTATGATGGTCTGATCTTCCACCGTGTGATCAGAGGCTTCATGATCCAGGGTGGTGATCCCCAGGGCACCGGTATGGGCGGTCCTGGCTACAGCATCAAAGGTGAATTTGCTGCAAACGGCTTCCAGAATGATTTAAAGCATACAGAAGGCGTTCTTTCCATGGCAAGAAGCATGATGCCTGATTCCGCCGGATCCCAGTTCTTTATCATGCACAAGAATGCACCCCATCTGGACGGCTCCTATGCAGCTTTTGGCAGGATCATTGAGGGTATGGACGTTGTGAACAAGATCGCCGAGACCCCTACCGACTATTCCGACAGACCACTGGAGGATCAGAAGATCGCTGCTGTCACAGTAGAAACCTTTGGCGTAGATTATCCGGAACCGGAAAAAATGTGATCAGAAGCTTTGTGAACAGAAATCGGATTGCGTAAACGTATAAGTAGCGCAGGGAGGATAAAATCAGCAGAAAAAGGTGAGGTGTTCATATTTTATTAACATTTCATTTAAAAAAACTTCAACACCTCAACATTCTTTAGACATTTCTGCCCTTTATACTAAGAGCATAAGATGAAACAAAGAAAACAACATCTACTTGATTTTATAATAACTTTTTCATAATAAATGCCAGGTAAGACAGCTTACCTGGCATCCTCCCTTTTATGGGGTATTTATTCTTTTTTCATTCGGTTTTCCTGCATCTGTACTGCTGTCAGTACCTGTTCCCTACAATAAATAAAGACTGATCTGCATGATCACCGGTATGGTTATGATACAGAGCAGAGTAGATACTACCACTGTTTCCACTGCATAGGTATAATCGCTGTCATAAAGCTGTGCATATACGGCAATATTGGAGCCTACCGGACAGGCGCTTGCGATCAGTACCGCCATCTTCATATCCATGTCACTTCCTGCAAACAGCAGACGGAGCAGTATACATACCACAAGCGGCACTGCGATCAGCCTTACGGCAGAAACTGCCAGCAGCCTTCTGTTGCGCAACATTTCCTTTCCATTAACCTGGGCAAGATATACGCCTACCGTAAACATGGCAAGAGGTGTATTCAGACCGGCCGTATATCCGATCCCTTCTCTCAGCAGGGCAGGAACCGGAATTCCTGTCAGGAAAACACCTGCTCCGATCAGAATTGCCACCATAAATGGTGCCTTTATCATTTTCAGAAGCAACTGTTTCAGATTCTGCCCCTTCTTTTCTCCGGTCAGAAGTGCCACTCCATAAGACCACTGAAATAAATTTAAAAATGCAATATAACAGGCAACATAGACCACTGCGCTCTCTCTTACGCTTGCTGCGATCAGTGGGATTCCAAAAAAACCGGGATTGGAGAATGCTCCTGCGAATGCTGCCATGCCATCCTTCTGAAACAGCAGTCTGGAAACCAGCATTGCTGCCAGGAGGCTGAACAGTGCCGCCACTGCACTCAATCCAATCCCTGTTATCATCTCCGGTGTCTTTTCTATAAAAAAGCTTTTTATGATGACACTGGGAAGAGAAACATACAGCAGAATATTGCCAAGATTTTTGCTTCCCTCCAGTGTGATCTTTCCTCTCCGGAACATCAGAAATCCCACCACAATCAGCAGGAACATGATCAGAACCTGTCTCATCAAAACTGCTGTCATCTGTGATTCTCCTGATTCTTATTCTGTTTTTTATTCTTCCACATACTTCATGAGTGCCGGAATGATTGCCCGGTATCCATCCTCATTGATATGCATGCCTTCGATCGTATACTCAGCTTTCAGTCTGCCCTGCTCATCCTTCAGTGCATCATTCACATCAATATAGGTACCATGATATTTTTCAGCCAGCTTCTTTACTTCCTCATTGGCTTTCAGTATCTTCTCATTGGTACGGATCTTCAGCGCTTCCCTGACACATTCCTGTGCAGCTTCCTGGTTGATCGGATAATACGCCATAAAATACAGCTTCACATCCGGCAGCTTCTGCAGGATTTCTGCGATCAGACGATCATAGTTGTCCATGATCTGTCCGATACTCCACTCTGCCCTAGTCAGGTCATTGGTCCCGATATTAATAAAAATGCGTCGTGGTTCCAGATCAAATACACACTCTTTCAGGCTGCCTCTGAGGTCATCGATCACATAGCCGCCAATCCCTCTGTTATAAACGATTCCTTCGTAGCCTGCATCTTTTAACAGCTTTTCCACCGGGAACATTTCCATCAGGGAAGATCCTGCAAATAAAGTCTGTCCCTTTGTTACTGTTTTGTTCATCTCCCGGTATCTTTCTCTCTTTTCTTCGATTGTCATCCCTTTACCGCTCCTGTCGTCACACCATTAATAATATTTTTCTGTAAAAAGATATACATAATAATAATCGGCAGAATTACGAAAATAATGCAGGCTGAAAGAAGCGTCCAGTCATTTTCGTACATACCCATAAAATCATAAATCGTCAGCGGCAATGTTCTCATGGTCTGTTTGGTCAGCATGATCATCGGAACATAAAAGGCATTCCAAATAGAAATTCCGCAGACTACTGCCAGAGTGGAAATAACCGGCTTTAAAAGCGGTACGATCAGCTTAAACAGAATCGTTCCGTGCCCTGCCCCGTCAATCGTAGCTGACTCTGATATCTGGATGGGAATGGTTTTCATAAAGCTGGTCATCATAAAGATCGTCATCGGGAGCCCCAGTGCTGCTTCCAGCAGGATCATTCCCACATAGGAGTTTGTCAGCCCTATGCTTTTAAAGATCAGATACAGTGGTACGGTGATCGATTGTACCGGAAAGATCATGGGTGCCAGAAAGATCCCCGAAAAAGTTCCGGCATGCTTGAACTGCATCTTGGTCAGTGCATAGGCCGTCAGTGCTCCCAGTATGATTTCCAGTGCCAGTGCCCCTACCATCAGGATCAGGCTGTTGGAAAACGCCTTCAGGATATTTGCCCGGTGAAATACCTCCACATAATTGGCAAAGTTCAGAGATGATGGCAGTGCCATGGGATCCAGCAGATATTCCTGCTTTGTTTTCATGGACACGATCGGCAGTGTGAGGAACGGGATCAGTGTAACAGCCGCCAGGAAGATCAGAACGACATATCTGATCGCTTTATAAAAGTTTTTCTTTTTTATGATCATACGATATCATCCTCCCTCTTTCTCAGGATCCGCATCTGAATCACAGAAACGATCAGTACGAAGGTGAACAGCACTACAGAAATGGCCGTTCCGTATCCCATTTTAAAATAGTTAAAGGAGTTTGAATATATCGTCATGGCCAAGGATTCCGAAGAATGTCCAGGGCCTCCGCCAGTCATGACAAACGGCAGGTCGAAAATTTTCAGTGTTCCTATGGTTGACGTGATCACATTAATGGTAATAGACGGTGCCAGCAGCGGCAGTGTGATCTTCCGGAACATCTGGAAATGTCCGGCTCCGTCTATCTGGGCTGCTTCATACAGGCCCTCATCCACCGATGTAATACCGGCCAGATAAATGACCATTGTCTGGCCAGCCCACTGCCAGATATTTACGAATGAGATGGTATGAATTGCTGTTTTCACATTTCCGAGCCACACAGTAGATGCCAGTTTTTCCATACCGAGCGCTCCGAAGAGTGCCGGTATGTATCCACTGGTGGGATCCAGAAGCAGATTCCAGATAAATCCCACTGCCACAGTACAGATGACTGTCGGCAGGAACAGAATTGCCCGGAAAAGGCCCTTGCCCCGAAAGCTTTCTCTCAAAAATTCTGCCACGATCAGGGCAATCAGGTTCTGGAACACAACAATTTCAATAAAATATATCAGGTTATTGCGAAGCACCTCTTTGATCACTGATTCATGAAACAAATCAATATAATTCTGTAATCCAATAAAATGGATCTCTGATAATCCGTCCCAGTCTGTCAGTGAAATCACAATACTGTAGACCATTGGTATCAGGAAGATAGAAACCAGAAGCAAAAGGGCCGGCAGCATGAACAAATACGGTGCTATTGTTCTTTTTCTGTTCATAATATCCCTACCTTTTCCGGCTGTTCTCCTTATTTCTTATCCTGTGCTGCCTGCATGGCCTCAAGTGCTTTTTCCACAGTGGTATCACCAGTAAACAGCAACTGCATCTGGCTATACATTTCTGTCTTTGCTCCGGCATACATCTGATCATAGAAGAAAGGCATTACTTCATAATCATTCAGTACACTGTCCCACATTTCCATACCTGGAGTCTGTGCACCCTGTACTGCAGAGAAGTTACCCATGGATGCTGTAAAGAACTTGCTTCCTTCCTCGCTTGACATATAATCCAGGAAGAGCTGGCATGCCTCCTGATCCTTGGCGATTGTTGTCATGATCTGGAACTGTCCTACTTCTGCACTGCCGATCTGTTTTTCACCTTCGTCATTATAAGGGATCTGGAATACGCCGATTTCAAAATCAGGCTCTGCCTGCTTGATGGAACCCATTGCCCATTCACCATGGCAGATCATTGCTGACTTGCCTGTTGCAAAGTAAGTAAGACTCTGATCATAGGACATACCTATTGCTTCCGGTGTTACTGCCTTGCTTGCAAAATAGTTGGCGATCTCAGTAAAGCAGTCTACAAACTCCTGATCGGTATATTTCTTTTCACCGTTATTGATCTGTTCAAAAATGTCAGGATTCTCCACATAAAGTCCATGGATAAACGGAGCGATTTCGTCATTGACCGGCCATCCATCCTTAATACCGTTGATCATAGGAGTAATGCCTGCATCAGCAATGGTATCACAGAGAGCAAGCCACTCCTGCTTGTTTGTGGGAACCTCCCAGCCGTTTTCCTCAAACATGGTATTATTGTACATAACACCAATGACATCCTTTGCGTAAGGGATTCCATAGGTTTTGCCGTCAACAGTAACTGCATCCACATCTTCCGGCGCATAGTTCTGCAGACATTCAGCACCTGTAATATCCTGTACATAACCGGCTCCCATCAGTTCATTGAAATCACCCGGTGTAACAGTTACCACATCTGCATCCTCTCCGGAAAGCAGTCTTACCTTTAATGTCTGTAAACGGTCAGCAGAATTACTTGTCACTTTTTCAAAGTTTACAGTGATCCAGGGATACTTTTCCTCGAAAGCACTGATCATATTCTGTGGATACTCTCCGTCTGCTGACTGCACCCATGTAATATAGTTGATCTGTACCGGCTCATGGCTCTCTGTATTCTCTGCCTGCTGTGCGTCCTCTGTTGTTTCTTCCGTGGCTGCCTCGGCTGTTTCCTCAGCTGCTGTATCTGTTGTTTCTGTTGTATTCTGGCTGCCGCATCCCATCATGGCTGCTGCCGCTAAAACGACTGCACTGAGAAGTGCTGTTACTTTTCTTTTCTTCATGAAAATAAACCTCCCCTGGTTGTCTTTTTCTTTTTTCTGTTTCTGTGCTTTTTCATGACCGCGGTTTTCATAAAAATAGCCGGAGCTGTCCTTTTCCACAGCTTCCAGCTAAATCATACCCAAAATCTTCATCATATCCGATAGATTTTTTTAAACAAACCATAGTAATTTTTTATTTTTTACAATTTCCGGTCCTGTGCAGGCGTTTTTCCTGTCACTTTTTTATAAACCTTGATAAAATAATTCACATCATCATAGCCGACCAGCTCTGCGATTTCCGATATTTTTCTGTCACTGTTCTCTAGAATGTACTGTGCTTTTTTCACACGCACCTCGGTGATAAACTGGTTCAGGTTCTGTCCGCTTTCTTCCTTGAATATCTTGCTTAAATAGGGTGCTGATATATGGAAGCTTTCTGCGATCCCGGACAGTGACAGTTCCTCTCCGTAACACCGCTCAATATATTCCTGTACAGCCCTGACGATCTCACTTCTGCTTCCCTTTCTGCCTGACAGACTGCTGCAGAGCCGTTCAATGCAGCGTTCCATCTCCAGATCCAGTTCTTCCTGACTGCCATAAAAAAGTTCTTTTCTCTGTCCTCCGACTTTTCTCAGAATTTCCTGTGCACCACAGTTCCCTTCTGTATCCAGTGACAGTAACAGTCCCGCAAACCGCTCTGTGTTCTTTTCCCACAAATCTGTATTCCCATTACTCTGCTGCAGGATCCATTCCTGGTTCTGATGATAAAGTGCCTTTGCCTTTTCACTGTTTCCACTTTTGCAGAGTATGACCATACTGCCGGTATCCGGCTGCCTTTGCGGTTTTTTATCTATTATCCGGTCTCCTGCCTCTTTCAGGAAATTTCTGCATGCATCCTCTTTCGCTGCTGTCAGAATTTCTTCCCGTGTTTCATTTTCTTTTGCTGCAGCTTTACCGGAAAGTATCCCCTCCGGAATTTCCTTTTTCAGCACATCCTCCAGACGGTCAGCAGAATATTCACTCCCGTCAAACGAAATTATAGAAAGATTCTTTTCCTCAGTAATATGAACATCCGGGTATTTCCGAAGCAGAAGCCGCATTTCGTCCATGCTGTATGGTTTCTGTGTCCTTAAGACAATCAGCGAAGGGAGAGCTGCCATTTCCATTCCATAGCTTTCTGCTTCCCGTTCCTTTTTTCTCTCCATGGCTTTCCGGATCGCCGTATTCATCTCTTCCGGGTCAATAGGCTTCAGAATATAATCCACACTTCCGGCCTTTAACGCTTCCTTTGCATAGGAAAATTCGTTATAGGCACTGATAATGATCGTTGACATATCCGGATAGTTTTCATTGATCTCACGGATCAGATACAGCCCGTCCTTACCGGGCATCCGGATATCTGTGATCAGTAAATCTGCCCTGCCTGTCCTGATAAGCTCCAGTGCCTCATCTCCATCTTCTGCTTCTCCAATCAGCTCTGCCTTCAGTTCATTCCATCTGATCATGCTTTTCATGCCCATACGGATCAGTGGATTATCATCTGCCAGTATAATCTTATACACTGTACTTCCCTGCCTTTATCTGTCTGTCATTCTTTCTTTTCCAAAGGAATGTGTACCGTCACTGTCGTTCCCGTTCCTTCTTCTGTTTCAAAGGCAACGCCTGCTGTATCTCCATAACGGTATTTTAATCTTCTGTTTACATTGTTTACTGCAATATGTCCGGAAGTTTCCTGTTCATTTTCCAAAGCAGTCTCTTTTCCATCCAGTTTTTCCTTTAATGCCAAAGCCTCTTCCTGTGTCATACCAACACCATTATCCTTTACGGAGATCATCATAAATCCATCCTGATCTCCGGCTGAGATCTCAATATGTCCACCCGTCCGCTTTCCTCTCATTCCATGGGAGATTGCATTTTCCACCAGCGGCTGCAGCATGAACTTCACTACTTTTCTTTTCAGCATATCCTCCGGAATATCGTAGGTAATATCAAATCTGTCCTGATAATTAATGGCCTGCAGCATACAGTAGTTCTTTACATGCTGGATTTCATCCTGAAGAGTGACCTTTCCTGTATCAAACTTCATATTGTACTGGAATATATGCGCCAGTCCCCGGATCATGGAGGAAATCTCCGGTTCATTTTTGATCTCCGCCAGACAGTTAATGGAATCCAGTGAATTATAAAGGAAATGCGGTGTAATCTGCATCTGCAGTGCCTGGTACTCGGCTGCTGCCTGTTTCCTGAGCAGTTCCTTCTGCTCTGCCATAAGCTCCCGGATCCTCTGCACCATACGGTTATAACAGTAAATCAGATGAGACACCTCATAATAGGGTGTCCTTGTATAAATCTCTTCTTTATAATTCTCCAGGTCTGCCTTACGCATGGCATCTTCCAGTTTATGGATCGGTCTTGTCAGACTGTATGCGATCAAGAAGGATGCTCCCAGTATCAGAATACAGATCCCGGCGCTGATCAGGATCAGCTGGCTGCCTGTCTGCTGTAAAAGCTGCTCACTTTCCTGATTACTCCGGACAATATGATAAGTCCAGTCATAGTAATCACTGGAAAAAACAAATTCTTTTCCACCTTCCTGAACTGCTGCGTTATAAGAAGCTGCCTCCGTATACTCTTTCTGCACATCTTCATCCGAAGCGCTGCTGAATACAATCTTCCCTTCCGGCTGGCAGATCAGCAGAAGATCTTTTTCTTCATCATCGATTCCTGCGATCTTATGCAGTGATTTATAATCAATATCCATCAGAAGATAGCCGATCCCATCCCCGTTTTCCAGACTGCGGATCTTTCTTCCAACAGTGAGGATATGATATTTCTTTCCATTTACATATTCATAATAGCGGCTTCCACAGATTACAAACCTGCCTTCTGCCTCTTCCAGTTCTGCTGTAATATCCTGATCAGACGGATACACACCGGCAAAGGAAATACTGCTGTTCGCATACATCTCCTTTTCTCCGCTGTACAGTGCCATCCGCACTACATCCGATCTTCCACCCATCAGATCTGTATAAAAGCCCTGCATATTCTGATAATTCACAATAGAGATTTCTGTCTGTCCGTCTCTGGCTTCCTTCAGTATATTCTGAACCACATCTGCGCCAAAAACACTGTCTGTTATCTTTTTGATCTCCGAAAAGTAAATATCAATGTTCCGGTCTATGCCGTTGATCATATACTCTGTTGTGGAACGCTGTTCACTGTAAATGCTTTCTGCGGTTCTGTCAAAGCTGAAAATTGCCCAGAACACGGTCGGGATCACTGCAATACAGGTAAATGCCACTGCAATTACAACTCCGATTTTATGCTGTCCCATTCTTCTCCAAAATTTCTTCTCTGCCATAGCAGTTCATCCCTGTCTGTTCTATTCTTCTCCCGGCACTCTGATCTCCAGCGCCTGCTTATAATTGCGGATCTCGGCCCTGCTGTGCCGTCCTCCGAACTCGCCATCCAGCGTCCATGCGATCTCTTCCTCAGATTCAATCTGAAGGTCTGATGCGGTAAAGCACTCCATCAGGTCTGTATTGATATTCCGGTTAAGGAGTGCCGCCATGATCATGTTCAGTTCCATCGGATTGCCGGGTCTTTTGATCAGCGTTACTTCAAATACACCGTCATCCAGCTTTACATTGTCACCGGTGATCTTTTTAAATCCTCCCACTGACAGGGAATTCGTTATCATACCGAAAATAAAGTCACCTTCAATTACTCTGTCCTCACAGGTTACCTTCATGGCATATGATCTTACCTTCGACAGCTTTCTCATTCCCTCTAGGACATAGGCCATGTGCCCCAGCACATTCTTCATGTCCTGCCTTGTCTCATAGGATACATCTGTAAAAAGACCGAATGCCGCAATATAGACAAAAATATTCTCATTAAATCCACCAACATCGCATCGAAAGCTTCTGCCATCCACAATCACTCTTGCTGCCTTTTCCATGCTCCTCGGGATTCCCAGACTTCCGGCAAAGTCATTAGTCGTTCCTGCCGGCACGTAGCCGATCGGCAGTCTTTTTTCACACCTCATCATGCCAGTCACTACTTCATCAAGCGTTCCGTCACCGCCGCTGCAGGCGATCATATCATAGTAACCGATCTGTCTTTCTGTAACTGCCCTGATCCCATCCCCCTGTGCCTGTGTCGGATAGGCAGTCACTTCATATCCGGCCTTCACAAAAATATCGATCATATCAAGAAGATTACTTCTGATCTGGGATTTTCCCGCCCTCGGATTGTAAATAAAAAGCATTTTCTTCTTCATAAAATCCTCCAGCTGCCTCTGGCAGCTTTTCTTTTCCTATCCTTTTATATTTTCCATGTTACAAAAGACGCCACACTCTGACAAGTGTGGCGTCCGTATTTCAGTTTCATCTATTCCGTTTTGCCGTTCAGATAATTACCAATGGCATCCACAGCAGCCTGCTCATCAGTTCCCTCTGCAATTACAGTTACGCTCTCTCCCTGATTCAGGGGCATGCTCATCATTCCCATGATGCTTTTGGCATTCACCTTTTTTCCTTCTGTCGCAAGATAAATATCACTTTCATGTCTGCTTGCAATCTGTACCAGCATGGCAATAGGGCGTGCATCAAAATCTTCTGCCATCTTGATTTCAATGGACTTTTCAATCATAATATTTCTCCTCCTTTAGGCTTTAACCTGAATTTGACTGGCTATTTCACTCAGCTTCCTTAATCTATGATTCACACCGGATTTTCCAACCGGCGGATTTAAGTAACCACCCAGCTCCTGAAGAGAACTTTCCGGATGTGCCAGTCTTACAAGGGCAATCTCCCTTAAATGCTCTGGCAGACCCGAAAGCCCAATATGTGTCTGAATCAGTTGAATATCTTCCAGCTGTCTGCTGGCCGCATTCACTGTCTTCGTGATATTGGCTGTTTCGCAGTTCACCTGTCTGTTTATGGAATTGCGCATTTCCTTCTCAATCCTCAGATTTTCCAGATTCATCAAAGATACATGTGCTCCCATTACATTAAGGAGATCTACGATCCCGGCGCCTTCCTTCAAATACACAACATCATATTTCTTGCGTCTGACTACCTTCGCCTCTATGTCAAAGCTATGTATAGCTTCCTGTATCTGCAGAGCCTGACGATCTGTCTCACAGACAAACTCCAGATGATACCCCTTCTCCGGATTACTCATAGAACCTACACATAAAAAAGCACCCCGGAGATATGCTCTCTTGCAGCAGCTGCTTTTGATCAGGACAGGATCTGCCCCCTTTCCTGCTCCCGCATTATCTCCCGTGAATTTTAAAGCCTGTAGTGCTTTTGCAACATCAGTACCTATATTAAATGTTTTTTTCCATAATGTAAAGTACTTTCTGGCAACTGCATCGTTTTCCGAATGGATCGTAATCCGTATTTCTCCATTCGTTTCTTCTATATGACAGCCAAACTCTACAATTGCAGAAAGCTCCGCCAGTCTGCAGTGTCTTGCCTGCGGCATGATTTTTTCCAGTTCTTCCTTTACTTCTGCTGAAAATGACATAAATATCCTGCCTTTGGTCAAATCCCCTGTGTCCGCACATCACGGTGTGCGATCTTCAGTCCGTAATTCCCCTTATTCTTCAACCGCTCATACAGCTTATTCGCAAGGGTGACACTTCTGTGCTTTCCCCCTGTACAGCCAATTCCGATCACAAGCTGATATTTTCCCTCCTTCACATAGTTGGGAATCAGAAATTCCAGCATATCAGTCAGCTTGTCAATAAATACCCCAGCCTCCGGGAAACTCATGACATAGTCCTGCACCTCTTTATCATTTCCCGTTTTATACTTTAATTCTTCTATATAATAGGGATTTGGCAGAAATCTTACGTCAAATACCAGATCCGCATCTGCCGGTATCCCATGCTTAAAGCCAAATGACAGTATCGTTACCATCAGACTGTTATATTCTTCATTCTTTACAAAGATCCTGTCGATTTCCTCTTTCAGTTCCCGCGTCAGGAGATTTGAGGTATCGATCACATAATCGGCTTTCCCTTTGATATCCTGCAGGATCTTTCTCTCCTTGTGGATACCGTCTTCAACCCTGCCTCCAGGAGAAAGTGGGTGCATTCTCCTTGTTTCCTTATACCGCTTCAGCAGGACACTATCTCCGGCTTCCATAAACAGGATCTCGAAATTATAGCCATTCTTTTTCAGCTTCTCCAACGCCTTCTGTGCATCTTCAAAAGGCTGATCCACACGTACATCAAGCCCGAGAGCTACCTTTTCCACTTCACTTCCCGGCATGGCGATCAGTTCTACAAACTGCTCGATCAGTGGAACCGGCAGATTGTCCACACAATAAAATCCAACATCCTCAAGCATATGGAGCGCTGTACTCTTTCCGCCGCCGCTCATTCCTGTCACTACAACAAAGCGCATTCCATTTCCTCCTGCTGTACTTATACAGCCCTGCTTTTATAAATTAACCTTTGCAGTCATTATCCTTCTTTCAGACACAGCAGCTAAAATTTTCCAAGATAAATGACTTCTCTTTCCAGGGAAACTCCGAAACGTTCTCTGACCTTTTCCTGTACTTCCTCAATCACATCTGTTACATCCCTTGCCGTTGCCTTGCCAACATTTACCACGAATCCGCAGTGTTTATCGGATACTCTTGCATCACCGATCTGAAATCCCCGAAGTCCTGCATCCATGATCAGCTTTCCGGCAAAATATCCTTCCGGTCTTTTAAACGTACTGCCTGCAGAAGGATAATTTAAAGGCTGCTTCTCCATACGGCGCTTCTGAAAATCCTCTATTCTTGCACGGATTTCCTCTCTGTTTCCTTCCCGCAGCCGGAAAGTCACACTCAGCACTGTAAAATTTCGGTTTCTGATAATACTGGTTCTGTATCCAAATTCCATGGTGTCATTGTCGAGTGTAAGGATCTCTCCCTCTGAAGAAAGTACTCTGACACTCTCCACCACCTGTTTCATCTCACCGCCATAGGCGCCAGCATTCATCACCACACCGCCGCCTACCGTTCCGGGAATCCCTGCGGCAAATTCCAGTCCTTCAAGTCCTCTTTCCATGGCAAAAAGCGCCACCTTTGAAAGTGCAGCGCCTGCCTGCACCTGCAGCCTGTTTCCTTCTGCTTCTATCTGCTGGCAGGCATCTGATATCTGAAGGATCACTCCTGGATAGCCTTTATCTCCTACCAGCAGATTGCTGCCCTTTCCCAGGACAAAATATTCAATACCGACATTTTCAAAATAAGGGATCAGCTTCCGCAGCTGTTCCTCACTGCTGATCCGGATAAAGCATGCTGCTTCACCGCCGATCCGGAATGTTGTATGCCTGCTCATCGGTTCTTCTGTCAGAATATCCTCTTCAGGCACATTCGCTCTGATATATTCATAAACTGCTTCGCCAAATCCCCTCAATGTCCGCACCTGCTTCTTAATATTTATTATCTGTCTGCTACTGCATCCAGCACCAGCTTTGCTGCTCCGTAGATTCCTGCATCATTTCCCAGTGTTGCCAGTGCAAATTTTGCTTCACGGCATCCATGGAATACACTCTTTTCATAATGAGGTCTGATATAATCGATCAGAACCTCTCCTGCCTTGGACACACCTCCTCCAATAACAAAGGCTTCCGGATTTACAACTCCTGCCACTGCTGCAAGGGCGTCTCCCAGATATTTTCCAAACTGTTCTGCCACCTCCATAGCCAGAGGATCTCTTGCCTTGACAGCATCAAATACTGTCTTTGCTGAAACCTCTCCGCCTCTCAGAACACTGTCCATGTCTGTAGAAGCAAGCTTCTTGTTTGCAAGTCTGGTAATACCGGTTGCAGAAGCAAACTGCTCAAGGCACCCCTTGTTTCCACAGTTACATACATCTGTCTCTGTATCATCTACATGAATATGTCCGATCTCCCCTGCTGCTCCGGTACTTCCGCTGATCATCCTTCCATCTACAATGATGCCGCCGCCTACACCGGTTCCCAGTGTAACAACAACCAGATCCTTATAGCCTTTTCCACCGCCCATCCACATTTCTCCAAGGGCTGCCACATTGGCGTCATTGCCTGCTCTGACAGGAAGATTGATCAGTGCTTCCAGTGTTTCCTTTACATTAAAGGTTTTCCAGCCAAGGTTTACGGCACGATGTACCACACCACCTGCGTCAATGGGACCAGGTGCGCCAACACCAACACCGGCGATCGCATCTTTATCCATCTGTTTCATTTTTTCCCTGATACTGTCTGCTACGTCAGGCAGGATCTCCTCACCGTCATTCTCGGTTCTTGTAGGGATCTCCCACTTGTCCAGTACATTTCCCTCTACATCAAACAGTCCGATCTTTACAGTAGTTCCTCCGATATCTACACCAAATACGTATTTCATTTTTACTCTCCCTCTTTATTCTATTCTTTACAGATTACTTCTATTCGTCCTCATCCTCATCACTTCTGCCTCTTGCCAGAGATTCCTGTACTCTGCGGTAAAGCTCCTGTGCCGCATTGTATCCCATCTTCTTCTGACGATGATTGATCGCTGCGGACTCACAGATCACGGCGAGGTTACGTCCGGGACGAATTGGAATGTTGTGGCATACTATCTTGTTTCCAAGATATTCTGTATATTCCTCTTCCAGTCCGAGCCTGTCATATTCCTTGTCCTTGTCCCAGTCCTCCAGACGAATGACCAGATCAATATTCTGGGTATCCTTAACACTGGAGACACCGAACAACGTCTTCACATCAATGATTCCAATACCGCGCAGTTCGATAAAGTGTTTGGTGATATCCGGTGCAGATCCAACAAGCGTCTCATCACTGACCTTGCGGATCTCAACAGCATCATCTGTAACCAGACGATGTCCTCTCTTGATCAGCTCCAGGGCTGCTTCTGACTTACCAATACCGCTTTCGCCTGTGATCAGGACACCCTCACCGAAAACGTCCACCAGAACCCCATGTACTGAAATACAGGGAGCCAGCTTTACATTCAGCCATCTGATGATCTCTGCCATAAATGCAGATGTTGCTTTCTTGGTCATCAGAAGCGGTACCTTGTGTGCCTCTGCGATCTCTGTAAACAGCTCATCCGGCTTCAGTTCCCTACAGAACACGATCGCCGGGATCTCACAGGAAAGAAGTCTCTCATAGATCTCCTTTTTCCTTGCCACCGGAAGTCCTTCTATATAGGAATATTCCACAAAACCGATGATCTGAAGTCTTGTTGCTTCAAAATGTTCGAAATAACCGGCTAACTGCAGAGCCGGCCTGTTAATATCAGGCTGGGTAATCTTGATCTTCGAAATATCAATATCAGGTGTCAGATTTTCCAGCTTCATCTTTTCAATGATGCTTTCCAGTTTTACGCTTGCCATACGTTCCCTCCATACCTTTCCCCTCTCGCCTTTACAGACGGAAGACCGTTATCTTAAATAGTTTACCACATCAACTGGGGAATCTCAACAATCTGCTCTCTTCTCTTTCCATGTTTCTCCCGTAAAATTTTCATTTTTTCTGGTGGAAAAAATCATAGATTCCCTGGGCGGCAGGCCGGTTCATTCCTTCCACCTGCAAAAGTGTTTCAACATCCGCTTCCCGGATCTCCTCAATAGACTTGAAACCGCGCATCAGTGCCTTTCTTCTCGCCGGTCCAACTCCCGGGATCTCATCCAATACCGACTTCACCTGTGCCTTGCCGCGAAGAGATCTGTGGTATTCAATGGCAAACCTGTGGGCTTCATCCTGGATTCTTGTGATCAGCCTGAACCCTTCGCTATTCCTGTCGATCGGAATCTCTTCATTATTAAAATAAAGTCCTCTCGTCCTGTGGTTATCATCCTTTACCATGCCACAGACCGGAATAGACAGCTTCAGCTCCTGAAGGACAGCCAGTGCGATATTTACCTGCCCACGTCCGCCATCCATCATAATCACGTCCGGAAATTTTGTAAAGCTGCCCGCTTCCTTTTTTTCTGCGGTTCCTTCCAGTTCTTCCCTTTCTTCTATGCCATGGGTAAAGCGTCTTGTCAGCACCTCACGCATGCAGGCGTAGTCGTCCGGTCCTGACACACTCTTTATCTTAAATTTACGATAATCACTGCGTTTTGGCTTTCCTTTTTCATATACCACCATGGAGCCTACATTGGCAAAACCACTGATATTGGAAATATCATAGGCTTCCATCCTGTCTGCCTTCTCCAGATGAAGCAGTGCTGCAATTTCCTTCGCCGCTCCGATCGTCCTTCCCTCTTCCCGCCGGATCCGTTCCTTATCCTGGTTCAGCACCAGGCTTGCATTTCTGGCAGCCAGCTCTACCAGCTTTTCTCTGGTTCCGATCTTCGGTATCCGGATATAAACTCTCGCTCCCCTTCTCCCGGTCAGCCACTGCTCCAGTACCTCCTGATCTTCGATTTTCTCCTGCAGCATCAACTCTTTGGGAATAAAGGGCGTTCCTGCATAGAACTGCTTCACAAAATCCAGAAGAATCTGTTCTCTTGGAGTCTGTGACACATGTGTCATATAAAAATGCTCCCGTCCCATGAGTTTTCCATCCCTGACAAAGAAAACCTGCACTACCGCATCGTTCGCATCATTTGCAAGGGCTATGATATCCTTATCCTCTCCATCACTGTCTGTAATCTTCTGTTTTTGCGCTACCTGCTTCACACTGTTATACAGATCCCGGTAACGGATCGCCTCTTCAAATTCAAGCTGATCAGATGCCGTCTGCATCTTCTGCTTTAATTCTCCGAGAATCTCCTGATAATGTCCATTCAGAAAATCCAGGGCTTTCTTTACATTTTCACCATAGGCTTCCTTTGTAATGTTTCCCTGACAGGGTGCCATACACTGCTTGATATGATAATTCAGGCAGGCTCTTCCTTGTCCACAGTCTCTTGGCAGACTTCGGTTACAGGTTCTGAGCTGATACAGTCGGTTAAGCAGCTCTATGGTATCCTTTACCGCTGCAGCACTGGTATATGGTCCAAAATATTTAGCATGATCCTTTTTCATTTCACGCGAAAACAGGACTCTTGGAAATTCTTCTCCCATCGTCACCTTGATATAAGGATAAGTCTTATCATCCTTCAGCATGGTATTATATTTGGGTCTGTGTTCCTTGATCAGGTTATTTTCCAGCACCAGCGCTTCCAGCTCAGAATCCGTCACAATATATTCAAACCGGCTGATAAGCGTTACCATTTTGTCGATCTGTGGTCCTCTTCCAATATTTTTGCGAAAATAAGAGCGGACACGATTATGGAGGTTGACCGCTTTCCCTACGTAAATAATAGTATCCGCTTCATCATGCATGATATAAACCCCCGGACACCTGGGAAGCTTCCTTAATTCTTCCTGAATATCAAACATAACTTCTCCTATTGCAAAAGTGACTGCATGGTCTGCAGTCACTTCTTTTCTTTATTTTGTGGCACCTGAGAAGATTCCTCTCGATCCGTTTTTATTCTCATCTCTGTCAGATTCCTGTTTAAAGAAATCCTCCGGGGTACACTCCTCTGCCTTCAGCTCAGCCTCTGTTTCCTCTTCCAGCTTTGCTGCTTTGTCAGATTCTTCTGTATTATCCGCTTCCTCTTTCTTACCTTCCGGTTCAGGAATGCCTTTTTCAGCACGGTAGATCTTCATAAATTCCTTGCCGCTGATCGTTTCTTTCTCGATCAGGTGGGCTGCCAGCTTATCCATCAGCTCCCTGTTACCGGAAAGCATCTGTTTGGCTTCCTCATAGCATTCCTTCAGGATTTCCATCACTTCTGTATCTACATCAGCTGCTGTTCTGTCACTGCAGGTCAGTCTTGCACCGCCTCCAAGATATTCATTTTCTACCGTGGCAAGACCCATCAGGCCAAACCGTTTGCTCATACCAAACCGGGTCACCATATTGGATGCAATATTGGTTGCCTGTTCAATATCATTGGCTGCGCCCGTAGTCACATCGCCAAAGATCAGTTCCTCAGCAGCACGTCCACCAAGCAGACTGACAAGTCTGTCATGAAGCTCTGCCTTTGTCTGCAGATATTTCTCTTCTTCAGGCACATGCATGACATAGCCAAGTGCTCCCATGGTTCTGGGAACGATCGTGATTTTCTGCACCGGCTCGGAATTCTTCTGCAGGGCACTGATCAGTGCATGACCAACCTCATGGTAGGAAACGATCCTTCTTTCCTCCTGACTCATGATCCGATCCTTCTTTTCCTTACCTACAAGCACCTGCTCCACAGCCTCAAACAGATCCTTCTGGTTCACATATTCTCTTCCATGCTGTACGGCATTGATCGCTGCCTCGTTGATCATATTGGCAAGATCCGCACCAACAGCGCCGCTCGTTGCAAGTGCGATCGCATCCAGATCCACGCTGTCATCCAGGTGGACATCCTTTGCATGCACCTTCAGGATCGCTACCCTTCCCTTCAGATCCGGCTTATCTACAATAATACGCCTGTCAAAACGTCCTGGACGCAGCAGTGCCTTATCCAGGATCTCTGGTCTGTTGGTAGCACCAAGCACCAGGATTCCCTTGGAGGTGTCAAAGCCATCCATTTCAGAAAGGAGCTGGTTCAGTGTCTGTTCTCTTTCTTCGTTGCCACCGCCATATTTGCTGTCACGGCTTCTTCCGATGGCATCTATCTCATCGATGAAAATAATGCAGGGTGCATTCTTGGTTGCTTCCTTAAACAGATCTCTTACTCTGGAAGCACCTACACCTACATATAACTCAATAAAATCTGAACCGGACAGAGAGAAGAACGGTACCTTTGCCTCCCCGGCTACTGCCTTGGCGAGCAGTGTCTTACCGGTTCCAGGAGGTCCTACAAGCAGTGCTCCCTTGGGCAGCTTTGCTCCGATCTTCGCATATTTTCCGGGGTTGTGAAGGAAATCCACAACTTCCTGCAGAGATTCTTTCGCCTCATCTTCTCCGGCAACATCCTTAAAGGTAATTCCTGTTTCCTTCTGTACATATACCTTTGCTGTACTCTTGCCAACTCCCATGGGACCGCCGCCCTTGGACATCTTACGGAACAGGAAGCTGAGAAGTACCCACATCAGAAGAATCGGTACGACATAAGTTAAAAGGAAACTGATGATCACACTTGAGCTGTCTGCCACTTCTCCCTTAACAGGTACATCATATTTCAGCAGCCGCTGGGTCAGCGTGTCATCATCTTCGATCTTACCGGTATAATAAGTAACAGCCGATGGACTGCCATACAGATACAGCAGCTTGTTTGTTTTTTCTTCTTCCTTTGGTTTAATATTAACTCTGTCCGTGCTGATGGTAACGGACTCTACCTTATTATCCTCCAGCATCTGGATAAATTCATTGTAGCTGATCTCCTTCTGTGTTTCTCCGGACATCATCTTCATAAAACTGCTCATCAGAAGCAGTGTCACTAATGCTGCGATCAGAAACAGGACAATGCTCTGGCGTTTGGGATCTTTTCCACTGCCACCGGAGCCGTTTCTGCCTTCATTTCCTTTATTTCCCGGATCTCCCTGACCGGAATTATTTCCGTTTCCCGGTTCATATTGGTTTAAGTTCTGTTCACTCATAAATTACTTACTCTTTCCTTTTAATATCGGCTCGCTGGTCAGATCTACTCCCAGCTTTTTAAATGTCCTCATATCCACATCAGAAAGCATAACAGAAGTATGCACCTGGCATCCTGTCAGCGCAGGAATCTGTTCCAGTGCTTTTCTTGCATTCGGATCCGTAGTCGCTGAAATTGCCAGTGCGATCAGTACCTCATCTGTGTGAAGCCTGGGATTCGTACCGCCCAGATACCGGGTCTTCAGTTCCTGGATCGGCTCGATCGCTGCCGGTGAGATCAGATGGGTATCATGATCTACGCCGCCAAGATACTTCAGTGCATTCAGCAGTAATGCTGCGCTTGCTCCAAGCAGAGACGTCGTCTTGGATGTGATGATCTTTCCATCCGCAAATTCAATCGCTGCTGCAGGCACACCAAGCTTTTCTGCTCTTTCATTGGCAGCCACTGTCACCTTCCGGTCCTCAGTGGTAATCCTTGCCTGTTTCATAAGAAGCTCGATCTTGTATACCTCATTCTCGCTTCCCTTGCCTCTTGCCACATCTCCTGCAGCCTTATAATAGCGCCGGATGATCTCCATATAAGAAGCTTCCTTACAGGCTTCATCGTCTATGATGCAGTTACCAGCCATGTTGACACCCATGTCAGTGGGGGACTTGTAAGGATTTTCTCCGTAAATGCCTTCAAAGATTGCATTCAGTACCGGGAATATCTCAATATCACGATTATAATTAACTGTTGTTTCTCCATACGCCTCCAGGTGGAAGGGATCTATCATATTAACATCATTCAGATCTGCGGTTGCCGCCTCATATGCCAGATTGACAGGATGCTTCAGTGGCAGGTTCCAGATCGGGAAGGTCTCATACTTCGCATATCCGGCCTTGATACCTCTCTTGTTGTCATGGTAAAGCTGTGATAGACAGGTTGCCATTTTTCCGCTTCCCGGTCCCGGTGCCGTTACCACGACAAGCGGTCTTGTGGTTTCTATATATTCATTCCTTCCAAACCCGTCATCACTGACGATCAGAGGGATATTGGAAGGATATCCTTCTATTGTATAATGAAGATACACCTTTACATTCTTCTTTTCCAGTCTCTCTTTAAATTCTGCCGCACGGATCTGCCCTGCATAATGTGTCAGGACAACACTTCCCACATAAAGTCCCCTGCTTTCAAATTCCTGCATCAGTCTCTGTACATCTTCATCATAAGTAATGCCCAGATCTCCACGTATCTTATTCTTTTCGATATCAGCCGCATTGATAACAATAACGATCTCTGCTCTGTCCGAAAGCTTCATGAGCATTCTGAGCTTACTGTCCGGTTCAAATCCCGGAAGTACTCTGGATGCATGAAAATCGTCAAACAGCTTACCACCAAATTCCAGATACAGCTTGTCGCCAAATTTTTCGATCCTTTCCATAATATGTGCTGACTGCATCTTCAAGTATTTTTCGTTGTCAAATCCCACTCTCATAATTTCCATCCATCCATATTTATAATAAAAACAAATGCTG
>ERZ1026860.280-NODE-280-length-38345-cov-5.868895_pt1 | contig 38345 bp, 33 predicted proteins | sample MGYA00380160_ERZ1026860 | MGnify/ENA primary metagenome ERZ1026860 (study PRJEB33269, sample SAMEA4719796) | human gut metagenome | biome: human-associated habitat; feature: organic feature; material: feces | place: Cameroon | collected 2013-10 ... | reverse complement strand
CTATATTCTTTTAATATGATTGTAGATAAGGTTCGTGCTGAATTAGGATTAGACAATTCGTTTGATATCAATACAGCATCAGAAGATTACAAAGAAGAGATTCTTGATACTTTTCATCGAATTCAGTCTATGTATCCATTGGGAGTATGTTTATCTAACGATGTGCATGTTGCGTTTCATGCAAAATATGGATATGGCAATAATACACCAGAACAATTTGAAGAGTTCGCGGCTACATACAAAATTGCTTGTTAATCGAATAATACAAACCGAGTAGGAGTTATGACCCTACTGAAAATTTTTGAAGAGAAATGCAAACGCCGTTAGTGCAATCTTAAACAACTTTGATGTAGCAGAATCTTCTCTTGAAGCCGCAGCCAATAGCGCAGGAACGGCTTGGGCAGAAAATGACGTCTGGATGGACAGTATCCAAGCTCGTCTTGCACAACTCGACGCAAGCTTCCAAGTTCTTTCTCAAGACATCCTCTCTTCTGACCTCATAAAGGGCAGCGTATCTTTCCTCACATCAATTGTTAAACTTCTTGATAAAATCGTTAATCTCACTGGTGCTCTTCCGCTTGGATTAGGCATTGGTGCATTTGTAACTCAGCTGGGTGAACCCAAAATGACGGGTTTCATGATTGTGCCCAGCAATACTCCGGGTGGTGACACGGAACAAGTGCGCGGCGCTTATTATATTAAGTGTTGCAGCGCGAGGGAGTATTTAGTAAAACCGACGAACATGGTGGCCTAGCCACGGCGAGTTTGGGTAATTCTCGTCCGGGAACCGAAAGGAATCCGCAGGCAAGCTTCTGGCGGAGTCTATATGTAATAATGTAGGAACTCCGTTGGGAGACGCTTCAGAGAGCATAATGTCGGAGTGGAACGCGGCACATAAACGCATTGCGATTCACTATGGGGTGCTCCAAATCACTGCTGGCGCAACACGCTCCAGCGGAAAAATTACAGGCGGTCTCTCCCCTGCCGTCAAAAGTGGAGAACAAGCTACAGCGTTGACAGAAGGATTATTATTTGATATTATCAGGAGGTGCAATGTGGATGAATTAAAGAAATTATGCGATTGTTTTATAGACGCTTATATGTCCAATGATTCAGATTTTTTGACTTCTGCAGCACGATATTATAAAGAACGAGACGTTCTATCTGATCAAGAGAAAGATATTATAGATTTGTATTTTCTTGAGAGGTGCAACGATTATCACAATAAAATTGAAACCTCCCCTATTAAAAAAACCACAATCGGAACACTTGAATGCAGTCCTATAGTGTATTTTAAGGAGTAATATTATGGATGGACTTACCGTTGTATTTGATAAAATTGTTGAACAAATCACAATTCCGGTCATATTAGAACACAACGGATGTTCCTCTAAATTGTTGGCACTTATAGATACTGGAGCGATGCATAGTACGATTCCTTTATGGGAGGCCAACTCTCTTAAATTACAGCGAATTGGAATTGTCGATGCGGTATTCGCAAAAGGCCACGACACATTGCCGGTTGTTAATGCAAATTTGATATTCTCTGATAAAGTATATTTCAAAAACAAAGACTTAATTGTTATAGACAACGATGACTGTAGTTATGGTATGATTGTTGGTATGGACATATTGTCTCAAGGAGATATGGCAATAAGCAATTTTGATGGACACACTACATTTACGTTTCGTATGCCGTCGCAAGAAGAAGTAAAATATTCGGACGATTTGATTACAGATGATAGCATTAACCTCTTGTTGGATAAAATTGAAGACTCCCTTCTTTCGACATAATCTATATTGACAGTATGCGTAGCATTGGCTATAATAAAAATATCAAAAACAACACGCAAAGCAAAAATGCATGTAGTGGAGGTATTTTAATATGGCACGTCCTAAAGGAAGCAAGAACAAATCAAATGCAGTCGCAACTGTTGACTATGCGTCTTTGATTGTGGAGAAAAACGCCGCTATTGAGGTAACCAACAGTGAAATCGCATCTATCACCGCAAATATCGACACGCTGAAGGGTGACCTGAAAGCACGCAAAGCAGAGCTCAAAAAACTGAACAAGGATATTGCAAAATTGGAGTCCAAGAAATCCGCTGCTGATAAGAAGATCGCCGAAGCTGCGGCTGAGAAAGAAGCTATTGATCTTGTGAAGAAGGCTCTAGCAGGCGGCACTACTGTTGATGAAATCATCGAACTGCTGAAATAACAACGGCGTCGAACAACACACAAAACAAGCCCGACTTCCCTACTGCTGGGAGGCCGGGCTTTTACTATACTTTGCTGGAAGGAGGAGACGCTGTGACGTATACAAAAACTTATCTTGTCCCAGAAGACCCGGGTTGGGCTAATGGTTGTCTCCGTTGGGAATATGTCGAATCCGAAGAGCATCATGAGAACGAATTTTATCTATGGAATGACGAAACAAAATCATATGACAAAGTGACAGATGAAGAATATGAAATCAGATTACGTAATCGTAAGAAACTCACACCCCCGACTGACTGTTGGATCATGTAAGGCTACAAGTTCATTATATTGATGCAATAGATTCTTTGCTTCTTCTACGGTTACATTTTGTAATTCAGATTCAATCTTCTCTTTGTATTGATTTAATTCTTCGGTTGCGCCGATAGCTACACTCTTTTCTACTTCTTCTATTCCATTAGTTGGTGTATAAACAAATATACTCTTTTTACCATTTTCAATCCCAGCTTCGATTACTGAGTTGTTATTGTTAGATATCATGGATGCCATAAGACCGATTTCGTTTTTTATTGTGAAAATCATTTGGGAATCTGGGCTGACAAGTTCTTTAATGACGTCATCTACTAATTCTCCAGATTTAAGATTGCAATTCCCTGTTGTTCCAATGATACGATTTTGTGACGTGCTAAAGATTTTATGTTGATCATCATAATATTCAAATTTTGTTTCGCCTGTTTCCGAGTCTTTTACATATCTTGACCTTCTAAAATCTCCAGACACAACAATCCCGTCTGTGCAAATGACTGCCATCACTAAAGACATGGCTGCTCTCCTCTCCTGCTATCTTGCGATGCAGTTAGCCTCCATAATTGATATCTTCAAGCTCTTCAAAATCAATATTGTATCGGACTTCTAAGTAATCCAAAATAGCATCCAGCGCATCTCCGATAAAATATTTGTTTGCTCCGAATTCATATCTTAGACTTTCAACGACTTCTGGATTGATTGGATAGCTATCCTTGCCATCAAACAAAGCATTATTATAGCGAGGGTCTCTGTAAGAAACAGGATAATGATAAAAACCGCCTTTGCCATAATTATTTCTTTTATTATACACCCATTCTGCTGCTACATTTTCGAGTTTTGCTATAAGTTCTGCTCGTTCTTGTGACATACTCATACTCAATTCCTCTGCGCAGCATTAGAAGTTACTCCCGCACTGCTTACAATGCCACTGTTTGCCGATCTTGCCGCTGGCAGCACCAACGAGGGATACAGACACGGCACGGCTCACGGTGCTGATCTTCTCAGTGTTCGTGGACTTGCAGTAGGGACAGACGACACGCTTGCCGTTGGCGAGGTCTTGCTGAGTTTGAATTTTGGCACGCAATTCGTCCGCTTGTTTTTGTGCCTGTAATTCTTTATAGTGTTTTTTCCCTTCCTCTATATCTTTGCGATATTTAGCATTTACTCTGTCATGTATGCCCGGATATTTTTGCTCAACCATATAATCTTCATATTGTTCGAGAAATCTGCAATTGATTCTTCTATATGATTTTTCTTTTGTTTCATCGTGTTTTTGAGCATAGCAGCAATTCGTTGCATCAATATATCGTTGCATTAATTCTTCATTGTCGTTGTTTTCTTTTAAAATACAATCAACCATATATGCGTAGACAACGGAAGCGTAAAAGTCGTCATTTGTTTTATTCGCCCAGTCTTTTTTTAATACATAATATTCCGGATAGAGTTTTAATAGCCTTTGACCTTCACCAGAAAGAGCTCTCACACTCCAAAAACCCCAAGTGTTAGCTTTCCCGTTTTTATAGTCCACGTCATCAACTTTCAATTTTCCGATTTTCATACATTCTCCTCATTGACAAATAATCTTTGTTGACCGCTAAGATTATTATACAATTTGACAATCAACAAGTCAATGGGAAGTCTAACATCACTAGATGGAACCTTTGAGAAAACATTGACCAGTGCAACCGACATTAGTGGGCTGCCGGCAATTATTCAGAAGTATATGGCTGCTGGAGTTTCGGGCAATAAATTGACTTTCACAAAGCTCTTTGATGAAAATTCAATTGAGAAAACAGGTGGTCTTGAAAATGTTGTCGCACAGCTTTCTATTTTAGACGAGAAACAACAACAGGCATTTATAAACTTGTCTGACTTTAACGGTGAATTAAAAAAGACAATACAAAATTTGCTTCTGGCGACAAAACAAGGAGAGAAGTTCAATTCAAAATTATTTGAACAAGAGGCTTCCAAGAATGACAAACTTTCAAAAGGTGTGTTAAATGAAGTTATGCAAACAACCGGCATGAAAGATGCCGATGGAAACTACCTGCTAACCAACACAAAAGATGTTTGTAATTTATTAGAGCAATATGCAAATGACGCAAATAATGCTCAAAAAGCGCAAGAGCTGTTCAACGCAGGGTTGCTCGAACAGTCCGATAATGGCTACAAAGTATCTGCATCGCTTTTAAAACTAATTGGCGCAAAAAAATCAGATATTGTTACTACCGGTATCGCCACAGCAGGTCAAATTGCTTGGAACTACGCAATGCAAATTGGCAAACAGCTTCTCCTCTCTTTTGGCGTAGCAGCTGTGACCTTTATTGCAACTAAACTTGTTGACTATATCATGAATCTAAAAACTCGCTCCGAAGAACTTGTTGATGCAATGAATAATTCCCATGATGCAGCACAGCAAGCTACTAAGGACGTTGAAGAGATTCAGTCGAAAATCGACGAGCTAAACAAATCCCTGAAGGACGCAGGCGTTGATAAAATCGAAGATATTGTTGATCCTGCCGAGCGTGAGCGGCTACAAGCCATCAATGATATGCTACAGGCTCAACTCGAACTCAAGAAACAGTTGGAGAAGGATGCCGCAGACAAGGCAAACGCCGATACCAGTGCTGTTGTGAACGATAAGACAGAAGACAGTATTGTGAAAACCCGCACAGTAAATGTTTCCTACGCTGAGGGTGGCGCGAATTCTGGCACGCATCAGGTTGCGGAAAAAGTATCTAAAACAGAATCTCTTGAAGAACACACTGCTGCACTCAATGAGCTGGTCGACAAACGCCGTGAACTGGCAACCGCTGGCAAAGAAGACACTCAGGAGTACAAGGATAACGAAGCCGCGATTACATCTGAAACTGAGAAGATTAAGACTCTGTCCGCTGCCGTATCTGAAAATATGAACGGTTATGAGACTGACGCTGATAGCTTCGCTCAGTACAAAGATGAGTATGTTGCCGGCACGAACGCCATGACTGCGGCCACCAAAGCTCTGGCGAATGCACAAGACGATACTGGTGTTGATACGACTAATGTTGATATCTTTGCGGAAAAAGTTGGTGCAGTCAAAGCTTCCATGTCTCGTCGCGGCACTAAGGACTCTAAGGGCAACGCTTATGTTGGTGCTGTTAATGAATTTAGTGGTATGACTGGAGAAGCTGTTTTGAATATCGATGCAGACACCGAACATCAAACGGAAGCGGAATCGAATGCGCTAAAAATACTACATGAAACAGCAGATAATGCACATATTTCTTTCGAAGCCCTGATTGGTGTATTTGAGCAGTTTGGTTTTCTTCAGGTGAGTAATGCTGAGGCAGCCAACAACTATGCGTCTCAACTTGAAGAGACGATGAGCGTCATCGACAATATTCAATCGGCATATAAAGCCTGTTCTAGTGCAGTTGAAGAGTATAACCAATATGGATACATGAGTGTTGACTCATTGCAGGCTCTTCTGCAAATGGATGATCAGTATCTTAACGCTCTTGAACTTGTTAATGGAAAACTTCAAGTCAATCAAAGTGCTTATGCGGATTTGTTGGCAACTCAATATGCAGAAGCTCAGATGGAAGCCATTTCTCAGACGATATCAGAGCTAAATGCGATTGCAAAGGGAGATGCCGCAGAAAAAGCAGAAACTTTTACTGAAGCGACTGAAGACGAAAAGAATAAACTTACCGCTTTGTGCCCTGCTTTGAAAGATGCCACTGTCGGAACAGGCGAGCTTGCCGCTGCATTAGCCGCTGCACAGGGAGCCGCTAACGGTGAAGATGCTGATGCTATTCAAGCTAAAATTGACGGAGTTATGAATGCTCTTAATACTCGCCTGTCTTTAATTAGCACAAATATGACCGCCGCAATGAATAGTGCTAATGGACTAAAGAACCAGCTTAATGGTTTCGGTAGTTCGGCTAAAAATGCATCTAAATCTACTGGTTCTTTCTTGGATGCATGGTCTACCCTATCTTCCGCTATGGAGGAGTACAACAAGTGGGGTGGCATAAGTCTTAATACGATGAAGTCTCTCATGGGGCTTGACTCTAAGTATACTTCTTGTTTGAAAAAGCAAGGGAATGAATTGGTTGTTGATGCCACTGCATGTCGTGATTTGATTCAGGCCGAGTTAAAACAGGCTGCGGCTACAGATGATGGTACGGGGAAAGTCGCTCAGTATAATCAGGTTCTCGAATATCTTAACACTCACGCTAAGAACGGCACCATTTCGCTTAATCAATTGAAGGATGCAATTGAGGGCGTGAATACCGCGCTGGATGAAGCCACTGGCAAAACAGATGAATTCCAGTCTGGTATGCAAATTCTCCATGATTTGTCTAAGATTGATAACGCAAACGGCGAACAGATCGCGGATTATGATACGTTGAAGAATGTCACAGAACTCGTTTCTAAGCATCCTGAACTCGACGGTATTTTCCTTGATGAGAATGGAAATCTGAATGTCGATGATGATAAGATTCAGAAGGCCGCTAAAATTCTTATTGGAAAAGTTGTCAAAGCTGCCAATGATAGTGGACAAACCGGTCTTGCTAAACTATGGTCAAATCGTCTTGATCAGCTGAACAAGGGCGATATTTCTATGACTGATTTCTGGAATGGGTTTGGTACCGATATCGAAGATGCAAATACCAAGCTCGATAAATTCCAGAGTACATTCAGCACGTTCCGTAGTGCCATAGAAGAGATTCAGCAAACCGGTAGTCTTAAGAGCCAAGATACCCTTCAGGAGCTCGGTCAAATTGACCAGTCTTTCCTCGATCAGTTCGTACAAGATGACGGAACATATAAAATTAACGCAACTGGTTTGCGTGATATGTATGTGAAGCAGCTTGAACCACTAATGAAGGAATTTGATGGAACTGTATACGGTGATTATCTACAGAAGATGTATGATGCTGTGCGTGCTCCTACTGAAGAAGAGTATGATGTATTAGTTAAGGCGACTTTAGAATATAAAGTTGCAAAAGAAAAATATGACCGTGCAGTTGGTCGTATTGATTCTTCTGATGCATCCGATGATGAAAAGGAAGCTGCTAAGAAAGCTGCACTTGATGAGTTAACTGCCGTTTATAATCAGAAATATCAAGATGTGCAGGAAACTGACGCCCATGTGATGGCAAAATTGATTACTCACTGGGAAGATGCAAAAAATGCAGTCGAGAGTTTTAAATCTGCACTTTCTGACGTGAAAGACCTTCTATCCTCTTTCCTGTCACTCCTCTCTACTTGGAATGATAACAATTCCAACGACCTCAAGATTTGGGGCGACACGATGAATAAAGTCATCGACAAGAGGATTGAGGCACTGAACAAGCAGAAGGAAGCACTTGAAGAAAATAATGAAGCCACTGAACGTGCCATCGAACTTTCTAAGGCACAGGATGCTCTCGCCCGCGCTCAGCAACAGCGCACGACTCGTGTGTACACTGAGAACGGCTATGAGTGGCAAGCAAACGTTGAAGATGTGCGCACTGCACGCGAAGACCTTGCTGACAAGCAGCGCGAGTGGAACAAGAAGGATGCTGAGAAGGCTATTGACGACCAGATCAAAAAGTACAACGAGTTCAAGGACAAGTTGTCTGAGGTCATGGACGATATCGGCAAGAGCTTGAAGGATTACCAGAAAGAACTTGAGTACGCCGCTCAGATCCAGAAGATGAGCCTTTCTCAAATGGAGGGCTCGCTGGATAGTTATCACAATAAGATCATCGCAAGCCTGAATACTGGAAGTACGATTACTGGCATCCAGAATCTGATTACGAACCTTGAGTCGTTGATCAATACGCTCACGAAGGTAAATAATCTGTATTCCATGCTCAAGTATGGTGAGTATAAAGATCAGGGCTTGAGCGGATTGTGGAACACTGTCAAAGGATTCTTTAGTAAAGGCGGCACAGAAGCCACTAATGAGTCTGCTAATGTGGTCGAGAATTTCTTTAATGTCCTAAAGAATAAGGCGCAAACCTCTGGAAATGGTCTTGTTGAGACGTTCAAAGGCATCTGGGACTCTATCAAGCTTGGTGCTCAGAATCTATTTCACGGCTCTGGTGATGGCGGTGGACTTATTTCCACCTTTGTAAATGGATTTAAGGCGATTGGCGGCGCAGTCAAGAATAGTAAAATTGGCTCCGCTATCATCAATGGTGGTTCTAAGGTCCTTGACACACTTGGCAAGGCCGGTTCTGCTCTTGTTGGAGGTGGCGGCAAGTTGCTTGCTGGTGCTGGAAAACTTATTGGTACAGCCGGAAAAGCTTTGGTTGCTGCTGGACCTTATGCAATTCCAATCGCGGCGGCTGCTGGACTTGGTATCTATGGCGGCGTAAAGTCTGTAAAACATCAAAAAGAAATCTGGTCCAACAAAGAAGATGGTTTTGGCAAGAAAGCAATAAAGTCTGTTGCTACGTTCTTCTGGGACATGAGTCCTGTTGGTATGATCGTAAACCTGTGTAAGGATATTTCCGGCAAGAGTAAAAAGACTGCTGAGAATACAAAGGATACGGCAAAAAATACTTCTGAAACTGCCGAAAATACCAAAAATCAACAGAGTGTAACCAACCTCACAATTAACGCTACACAGATCGTATCTAAAGAAGAGAACAAAGTCTCCGACGCAACCGATAAAAAGGATGACGCAACCGGCAATGAAGACCAAACTACTGCTGATGAAGATAAAACATTTAAAACGGCTGCTACGACCCTTACGGGTGCTGGTCTCGGCGCAGCTGCGGGTATGGCAATAGGTGGACCCGCCGGAGCATTTATTGGCGGTTTGTTAGGAGGTCTTGCTGGTTTCTTTTTGGGTCGTCACGCAAACGGCTTGAAATCTTCTAAGACGAATCATTTTGCAAACGTTGATGAAAGAGGTTCTGAACTTATTGTTCGTCAGCCAGCTTCTGGTCGTTATACATATCTTGAGACTGGTGATGGTGTTGTTCCTGCAGATATTACCTCTCGTCTGTTTGAGATGGGCGGCAATCCAGACAAGTGGTTCAGTGACCAGTTGGCAAAGCATGGTTCTGCCTCTATGGTACAAAGCCGCGACTCTGGCGGTATTTCGCTGTCTATTGGCGATGTGAATGTGAATAATCCTATTGGCGATAGTGATGCGCTGGCTCGCGAGCTGGTGAACCGTCTACCGAATAAGGTGGTACAGGAACTGAATAGACGTTAAGCAAAAAATAAATACGAAGTATACTTGGCTCAGGGTGGGTTGGGTAGGTTGAGACCGAGTATACATATTATAAAGGGAGGGACGAGATGTCACAAAATAGTCAAGATGCAATTGACGTGTTGAGTAAGGTCATCGTAGACACGATTGAAAGAAAACTCAACGACGCAAAATTTGACAAATCGCAGACTGGCGTGGTAACTGCGGTGAGTGGGAATACATACACGATATCCGTGTTTGGAAGCCAGTACAACATTACATCTGACCAGATTTATACTGTTGGGCAAAGTGTGGTTGTGACTGCATTACAGGGCGACATGAAGCGACTGGTATGTTCCCCCGACAATATTGGTACAATGAAAACGGTGGACAGCAAGGTCAACGTGGTTGGTAGTCAGCTATCTACTTTTATTGATACAGATTTTGCTGATACTATTATCAAATACACAGATGTCAGTGAATTTTTAACGTTGAAAGACCAGATAGATGGGCAACTTAGCCTGTGGTTTTATAGCGGTGCCCCATCTGTTGATACGGTGCCGACAGTAAATTGGGTAACAGACGATGCAAAACAGCTACATATTGGTGACATTTATTACGATATGAAGGCTGGTGATGCATACAGATGGACTGACGCTTTTACATGGGAAAGCCTCGATGATAAGAACCTGCTGAAGGTTTTAAGAGCGGCAAGCCTTGAGAATAATACTGTGAATGGCTCAAGACGTGTTTTTTTTTCGACACCATCTACCCCGTATAGCTTAGGTGATATCTGGGCAAACAGTTCTGGTGATAATAAAGTTCTTGTGTGTCAAACAGCACGTACTACAACTGAAAGCTTTAGCCGAACTGACTGGGCTGTGGCGCTGAAATACACGGACGATACAAAAGCTAATGAGGCGTTGGATGCTGCCGGAAAGATCGATGGTGACCTTGTAAGCTTTAAAACGGAATATAATTCTGATTTGGAAAGTACAAAACAGCAGATTGAAGCCCGCGTGACTACTGAGAGATACAATGAGGATATGAGCGGGTTAAACACAAGAATTTCGTTAACGGAGTCCAGAATTTCAAAGAACGAGAATAATATTGCACTGTGCGCTATGAAGACAGAAGCTCAAAAATATGCGGATGCTGCAGAACTGAATGCGAACAAAAAACTTGAAGAGCACATTAAAACTGCAACCGAAAGCATTGATTCGAAAGTAGCCAAGACAGATTATACTGGCAAAAACGTTGTTGCCATGATAAACCAAAGCACAAACACCGTAAAAATCAAGGCAGCAAAGATTAATTTAACTGGTGCTGTGTCTGTTGATAAAAGTGGCAAAGTAGTGCTTGATTCCGACTCCGTGAATAACAGTCTTACGCAGGTTTCTGGAGATAAAATCACCACAGAGACTATTACTGCGGACAAGTTGAAAGCTGGGCAGATTCTACAACCGTTATGGAAGAACAACTCAAAGGATGCGTATTCTGCTGTTGGTGAGGAAAATAAGCTGACGTTTGAGGCGGATATTGATTATTCAGAGTATATTTTTATCTTCCGTGGCTACAAAGAGAGAGAGGTTATTGAGGCAGACCCAGAAAGTGCCGAAATAAAACGGGTGCTTGAATACTTGAGCAAGGCTTCTATTATTGTGTCGAAACCAGTTGTTGGTTCGTGGAGTGATGCAGAATACTATTGTATTACAATGACTACGCCAAAGCTGTGTATGATTTTTGATTTTAGTGTTGGTGACGATTCCGTTCCAAGTGTGTCGTACAGCACTGACACAAGTATAAAGACCGCTTTCCGCCCGTTCTATGTAAAAACGTATGAAAAGAATGACAAGTGTTACACTGACATTGTATTTTTTGACGCACAGAATTCAAGTGAGACGGACACTGTAGCAAATAACGATTTGGTCATTCCGTGCGAGATATATGGGGTAAGATAAGGAGGTGTTAAATTGGCGAAACCGATAGTTTCAAAATTTTCTGTGATAGATGCTACACAGGAAAATATCGTGCGTTATACATGTTATGACGACACAGTAAATAAAGTAGAGTATATCATTTACGACAATTCCTCCGGCAATATAATCGTTCATAAAACGGTACAAACAAGTGGTTCATCTTCTGTACGCATGTTTATGCTGCCAGCGAACCTTGTACACAATAGACTGCTTCCCTATTATTTGAAGATTGCAGTAACAAATCAGAGCGGCGCTAAAAGTGATTTAAGCGATGCCGTTCTTTTTTATTGCCATGAAAAACCAACGTTAGAATTTGTTGATGTACAACCTAGTAATACAAAGACGATACCATTTCCGGCTTTTTCGTTTAATGTTGATTATAGAAATATTGACAACCAAGGGGAGACTTTGAGTCTTTATAAATACAGACTTTATGATGGAAACCGCAATATTCTCCATGAAGAGACATATTATGGTTCTATTACAAATGCGTTCAATGTGGAAAGTCTTGATAATAATGCTGTGTATTATGTACGAGCAGTTGGTGAAACCGTGAATGGATATATTCTGGATACGGATTTTTGCGCATTCAGAGTTGAATATGATGGGCAAACACAAGATCTTGAAATCAAAGCGGAAAACGAAAAATTTGATGGACGAATCAAGTTGTCTGTAGCTATGATTGCAGAAAAAACAGACAATTTCGACACCATCCGTGTCAGACGCAGAGAAGTCGGGAAATACGAATGGGTAACGATCTATGAAAAAAATATTAGCGGACTAGTTGGTTCTATCGCATTTGTTTGTTACGACAAATATGCTCGTGGCAGAAAAACAAGATATCAATACATGGCGGTTCCAACAATAGATGATATTGAACAAATATACGCATCTACTGAGATTGCAAGTGATTTTGATGGCGCATGGTTAACAGACAAAGATACATCTTACTATATTGGTCTTGAGCCGAAAGTTACTAATATTACGCGCAATCAGGAGGCATCCGTTGAAACAACATTGGGTAGCAAGTATCCAATTGTATTCTATGGTAGCGAAGCAAACTACTATGGTGGAAATTTTTCTGGTGTTATCATCAAGTGGGATCGGGTTAAGGATGCATTTGATTTTTATGGTTCTGTGGATTACCGGGAGACTTTTATCAACTGGCTAACGAACAAAAAGCCAAAAGTGTTGAAGATGTATGATGGTCGTGCATGGCTGATGAATGTAAACGGAAATGTTTCTTATTCGGACGATGAACATCCAGACAAGGTGGAGATCTCGTTTGATTTTGTAGAGACTGGCGATTTGAATAGCAGCGACGATATGAAGAACGCTGGACTAATTTAAGGAGGTGGGCCATGACTTACTTACCTACAGAAGAAGATCTGGCCTTATTGAAAAGCCGGTCAAAACGTTTATACTGCCGTATCGAGTTGCTGAATAAAGACTATCAGATCATTGATATGATTGATGGACTTGCGCTAAGTGGTTCCAATTCCATTGATGCAGATTCAGATACACGGCGTACTTTCAATCTTGATATCTTCCCTAAAAAAGGGTTCTCTATCTCGCAATTCTCCACAGAAGAGTGGACAAGCAAAATGCTGCGTCTACGTATTGGTATGAAAGCACCGACAAGTAAAACGCTTGTAGGAGCTGATGCGGTTAGGATACCAGAAGAACAAATTGAATCCATGATTAGAAGCACTGCGATTTACAAAGCAAAAGATACCGAGCTAAGACAGACACGCTGGAGATATAAAACAGGTGGATATGCACAATATGGCAATATCGATAATATAAACCGTCAACGCATTATATGGACTGATGAAAATAAAGCAAAGTATGCAGGTTTTGTGAGAGAAAATGGTGATGTTGGAACATATTCAACCGTTGTTGCTTCTTGTGCTGGCTATTATACAAACGGAAAAGAATATCAAATTGCATACACTCCAATACTGGTGTCTGAAAGCAACGCCGTTATTCCATTATTGAGAAATGATATCGACTTATATATTAGGCAAATTTTCAATACAGCTTGTGATGCAGTGCAAAAGGATAATTCTCCACTACAAAGTAAGATATTAGAACTCGACGGAGTTGGCATTGACTGTAATATTTACGGAACTAATACTCGCGTAAAAAACATGATTGCCGCTGTCGAAGGTGGAATCGTTGCGGGTAAAATATTGACGGCTGCTGATGTTGCAGCAATTTCTGGTTGTACAAAAGAAGAGTTAAAAAAATATTTCAATGATACAAGTACATTCGTTGGATATTCCATGCATGATATTCAAGGTACTATTTGGGAATTAAATGACGGCTTGGATCAAATTTATAATTTTTATTATTATTTGTATTCTGGAGAAAGCGAAATTCGTGCTGGAACAAATTTTGTTGATACGGACGGCGTGCATTGGTATGGTGCTGGTGTATATGCAATACAGCAAAACGGATATAACTATGATTCTACAACAAACAAATTGAGTCTTTCTTGTCTTGATATGACGTGTTTATTGGACGGTACACTTGGCGGAACACTGACTGGATATGCAACACGCATCCCGATGTACGATCGCAAGCTTGTGGTTAAGGATGGTATTAAATACTATGAAGATGACAAGAAAAAACCACATTATGTTCGCGACTCCATTAAAGAGACATTTGAGCTTTCTGGTCTTACAAAAAGCATGGTTGACTACTGGGTACGGCGCATTCCGCACGACCTAGAATACAATACTGGCACGACAATTTGGAATATTTTAACAGAATTGCGAGACCTATACTTTCCTTTCGAGATGTATTTTGATGACGATACTTTTGTGTGTAAAGAGATTCCGTCTGGTTATGACGACCCTGTTGTTCTGGACGAGGATACATTTAAGAGTATGGTTATCAGCGAAGATGCCAGCGTTGATTATAGTCAGATCCATAACTGCGTAGAAGTATGGGGTGCATCAAACTCCAGCGATTACTTCTGCAAGGATAAACTTGAGAAGAATGACCCTGAAGGTACTGGCGAGGTCGTGTATTGTAGAAAAGGAACAAGAGAATGGAATGATATCGTTGCATTACTCAGGGACAACAAGCTAAATATGAGCTACAACATGAATCCAAACAACACCGGTGCATCCATTTTGCTGTTGAAACTGAAGCAGGCAAATATTCAGGACGGCACAAAATTCTCGTTTGTTTGTCCAGAAGATATTTCAATAGATGCGAGAGTTTGTGTCGAGAACCTTATTACAACAGTCAAGCCAAATCCAAGCGGTGAGGGTCAATATAAGGAAACGACACGAGCGGTGTATGGACCTATGATGTTATACAAAGCTGTTACTAACGAAAAAGGAGAAGACGAGCCGGAAGATACGTCCAAACTCAAGAAAGGGCGATATTATGTCATCAAATATGGTGAACACTGGTTAAATCAGGCGACCGATGGCGCGTTTACATATAAATTTAACGCACTTACGGGTAAATACGAAAAGGAACAGCGTGACCCACAGGTGCGCTATTACCCAAAACAGGTATACAACTCATCAACAAAATGCTATGAAACGATATATGTGAAGTACAATCCAACAACAAATACAGAAACCCAGATATCAGACCCAGCCCTTCTTATTGAGAGCCGGGTCTATTTTATTGGACAGTCTCAGTCTCATGCAATGACAAAATTTGTGGATACGATGCCGACAAGAGAACAAATTGCTGCGGATAAAGTTGCCGAAGCGTGCGATAACCTTGAGTATGTTGTTGTGAACGACCCGAATCGTATCGATGATTTATATAATAGTCGTTTGACGATTGGAAAAATTGGACGTAGAAATCTTGTATGTTCCGGCAGCGAATTTGATGGATATACTTCAGACGAATCCGCCATGACAGTATGCAAATACACGCTTTGGAAAAACTGCAGATTAACAGATTCTATAACATTGAATATGCACATAATTCCATGGCTTGATGTAAATGAAAAGGTGAAATATGCAGCGAAATATTTGAAATCAGATATTGCTGTCGAATGGATTATTAAAAAGATTGATAAAAACATTGGAGAAGGCACAATGAATGTTACGTTGAGCCGTTATTACCCGTATTATCCTTATATCACTTATGAGAATGTTCTCAAAGATAAATATAACGATAATTACAAAGATACTTAATGAGAGGAGTGAGTAGATGGCATTATCATTTGAAGAATCAAAACGTCTGGCTGTAGATTCTGCACGTCCAAGTTTGGTCAGTGATGACAGTATTTGTGATAATGATGTTATGACACTTGACCTAAATGACGCGGTAGATATGCGTGCTGTCGTCGATTCTGATTTTAGCAAAAGTGATAAGTATGTTTGGATTGACGATTACGATGACACTGTGTATTCGAAGATCGATGCGGCTCGCAATATTACGGTGGACCCATCTCAGGCAGACGTAACACAAGAAGATAATGGTCAAATCGTTCCATTTGAGATGCCGCGCTATTACGATGGTATCGACTTAATGGCAATGACGATTCAGATTCATTATTTGAATGCAAACCATCAGGAAAACTACGCTGCACCAATCAATGTCACTTATAGCAGTAATAAGATTCGCTTCGGTTGGCTTTTGAGCAGCAATGCCACCGCGAAAGATGGCACGCTTAGCTTTGAATTGATGGCAAGCGGTGCTGTTACGATTCCAAACACAGGAACTACGAAAACTTATTTGTGGCGTTCTCGCCCGAATGGCAAATTGAATGTCGTCAAAGCGCTATCTGGTGTAGCAATGGATGACCCGACCGGTGATGATTGGTACACTTCCTTCCTTGCAACTATGACACAGAAGGTCGGTGAAGCTCAAGCTGCCGCAGATAGAGCAAAGCAGAGTGCGACTGAAGCCAAGAATATCGTTTCGAATCTTTCTACTACGTTAGCAAACTACTATACAAAAGAAGAGGTTGACGGTTTTCTTGAAGTTATAAAGAACGATGGATTGGCAAACTTTGATGTTCAGTACAATGCAGACTCTCAAACTTTGAAGTTTATGAATGGCGAAAAGCTCATCAAAACTATCACTTTGAGCACTGATCCTAGCGTTGATTGGGTAACATCTTATAATAAAACCGTTGAGTCAAAGATCGACGAAAAGCTAACTCCGGTCAAGTCTGAGATAACTGAAACAAAGAACACCTTAGATGGTTTGAAGGCTGAAATCGGAGACCTTCCGACTACTTTACAAACGGATTATTACAACAAAGCTGCAACTGACAAGCTTCTTGAAGCAAAAGCTGAAAAGGCTAGTGTTGAGACCGTAGCAAATGATTTGACTGTGGTGAAGAATACTGCTTCCGGTCTGCAGAATAGTATTGACACTATCAATGGCGACATCTCTGATATTCAGGAGCAGCTAAAGAATGTGAAGCCTGACCCAAATGCTGGGCGTGAGTATGATATTACTTACGAGGACTCTAAACTGAATCTGTTGGAAAACGGCACTGTTAAAACTACTGTGGTCATTCAAGGTGGCGGCGGTGGCGGCGGAAACTCCAGCGTTATCACCATTGAACGTTTGGATGGTTCTGCGCTGACTGTTATTGCTGGCGACCCTGCTATTATCAATTTTAACTTTTCTTCTGTGGATAACTCTGGCGATGACACTGGCTCTGCTACTGGTGTTTGGTATGTCGGCAATACAAAAGTTGGCGCGCAAACTATTATTCAGGGCAAGAACAGTTTTGACGTGACCCAGTATCTGCACAGCGGAGACAATACTGTTAAGCTGCAAGTGACCGATAGTGTCGGCAGTGTTGGCACAAAGACTTGGACTGTCAATGTTGTTGAGTTCTATCTGGAAAGTAGCTTCGATGATACGTTGGTTTACAGTGGAGAAGTCACATTCCGCTACACTCCATATGGCAATATTGCAAAAACTATCAACTTTACAATTGATGGAAAGGTCCTTGGCTCTACCACAAGCAACGTGACTGGCAGACAGCTGACTTACGCCATTCCTGCACAGACCCATGGCGCACATTTAGTGGAAGTTTCCATGACTGCTGAAATCAACGGAAAACAGGTCACCAGTAATAAAATTGTCAAGGATATTATGTGGGCAATCGAGGGCAATACAACTCCCATTATTAGTTGCGCCACAAAGACAGCAAGCGCAAAGCAGTACAGCAACGTCGCAATTAACTATACCGTTTATGACCCTTCTAGTTCTACAACCACTGTAACACTGGAGGTTGATGGCGCTAAGACTGCCACTCTAACTGTTGGACGCACAATGCAGACTTGGACTTGGAAGTCCGCCGACATTGGCACCCACACGCTGAAAATCGTATGCGGTTCTGTGAGTAAGGCTATCAGTGTTGAGATCAAAGAACTTGGCATCACGATTGAGCCTGTTAAGACAAATCTGGCTTTTGATTTTAACCCTGCCGGTAAGACTAACGCTGACGAGACTCGTCTGTGGACTGATGGCAATAATAGACTCACTGTTAGTGACAACTTCGACTGGTCTAACGGCGGATATCAGCTGGACGAAGATGGCGACACCTATTTCTGTGTAAAGGCTGGTACGACTGCAAACATCAGTTACAAGCTGTTTGGCGATGATGCGAAGAAGCTGGGCAAGAATTTTAAGCTGGTATTCAAGACCACAAATGTTAAGAACTACGATGCTACAGCACTGACTTGCTTGAATGGTGGTATTGGTTTGAATATTCAAGCGCAGAAGGTCACGCTGACCAGTGAGCAGAACAGCATTTCTCTACCCACCTGTGAAGATGACTTTATGGAGTTTGAGTTCAATATTCTGCCAGACAGTCAGTATAAAGAAATGGTTCTGTGGCTGGATGGTATTCCCTGCCGTGTTGAACTGTACGATGCAAGTGACAACTTTACACAAGCTTCTCCGGTTGGCATTACCATTGGTTCTCCTGATTGTGATGTGCAGATTTACCGCATGAAGTCCTACATGATGAACCTGACTGATGATGAGATTCTTGACAACTTTATTGCAGACGCTAAGAACGCAGAGGAAATGATTGAGCGCTACACCCGCAACGATATTACGGACGTGAGCGGTGAACTGAATCCAGACTTGCTGGCTGAGAAGTGCCCCGACCTGCGCATTATCAAGATCTCTGCTCCGACCTTTACGACCGGCAAGAAGAATGAAGTGCCGAATACAACGATCCAGCACATTTATAAGAATGGTCGTGCTGTGGAAGATAACTGGACTGCTACTGGTTCCCATAAGGGACAAGGCACTAGCTCTAACGCATACGGTGAATCTGGTCGTAATATCGATATTGACTGTTCTGGTGGCTTTACCTTCGGTGATGAGAGCACCGGCAGTAAGTACGCATTTACAGAAAACAGCGTTGGTGAGAAGTATTTCAACATCAAGGTTAACGTTGCTTCCTCTGAGAACGCGAATAATGCCCTGCTGGCAGACGAGTTCAATGAGCTTAATCCTTATATTCGTCAGGCTCGCAAGGATAACCCGAAAGTGCGCGACACTATGGCATTCTATCCCTGTGTTGTGTTTATTCAGGAGACCGATACAACGAACGCGACAGTCTTTAAGGATGGTCAGTGGCATTTCTATGCTTGCGGTGATTTTGGCAATTCCAAGAAGAATAGCGATACGATGGGTATGGACCCGAACAACCACAAAGAAGTTATCATCGAGATCGACAACAACACCGATGCACAGACCCGCTTCCTGAGTAGCGACTTCTCTGAGGAAACTTGGGATGGCGACCACAGCTTTGAGTTCCGCTACATCAATAAGAATTGTACCGATGAAGAGATTCAGGCTGCAAAGGACGCATGGATTCGGGTGCAAAACTGGGTCGTGAATGCCGATGATGCTGAGTTTAAAAAGAACTTTGAGAACTACTTTGTCAAGGATTCTGCCCTATTCCATTATCTGTTTACTGAGCGCCATACCATGGTTGATAACCGTGCAAAGAACGTATTCCCGCACACGACTGATCTTGTGCACTGGGATTTCTGCTTTGACTACGATAATGATACCGCCATGGGTAACGACAACGAGGGTGGCCTAACCTTGAGCTATGGCTATGAGGATATGGATAACATCGGCACAAAGAGTGTGTTTAACGCTGCTGATTCGAAACTGTGGTGCAAGATTCGTGACCTGTTTGCAGATGACCTCGCAAAGATGTTCCTAAACCGTGAGAGTGCTCTGGCATGGAGTTCTACTCGTATCCTGAAGAAATTTGAGGATTATCAGGACGTAAAGCCTGAAAAACTATGGATCATGGATATGCGGCGCAAGTATTTCCGTACTTATGAGGATAATGGCACGACAAGCTATCTGCCCATGATGCACGGCAATAAGCGTCATCAACGGCGTCAGTTCCAGCGTTATCAGGAAAAGTATATGGCATCTAAGTATACGGGCACTGCATGTACTTCGGACGACATGACAATTCGTGGTTATACTCCTACCAACTGGACTGGCGTGCAACCGGACGGCACATTCCATATCGTCCCGTATGCTGACACTTATGTCTCTGTGCGCTATGGTTCTAACCCTGTGAAGGTGCGTGGTAAGCGCGGTCAGACCTACGAGATCCACTGCCCGATCGCGGCCATGAATGATACTGAAGTCTATGTTTACAACGCTTCTATTATCCAGAGCATTGGTGATATTTCTGGCTTCTATCCCGGCTATGTTGATTTCAGCCATGGCGTAAAACTGACTGACCTAAAGATTGGTTCTGCCGTCGAGGGTTATAAGAATACGAATATGACTGACTTCGCTGTTGGTAACAATACTTTGCTTGAGCATCTGAACCTGCAGAATGTGCCAAACCTGAAGAAGTCCATCAGTCTAACTGGTTGTACAAATCTGGAAGAGTTCTATGCTGGCGGCTCTGGTATTACTGGTGTCGCATTCGCAAAGGGTGGCAAAATCAAGAAGGCTGAACTGCCTGCGATTGCAAGCCTGAGCGCTAAAAACTTGAATTATCTGACCGACCTGAAGATCACAGATTACAAGAACATCACCACACTGACTGTTGAGAAATGTCCGACTATTGATCTAACTGATATGCTGGCAAAGTGCACGAATTTAAGTCGTGTACGGTTAACTGGTGTGAAGTTGGATTTGGAAGATACTTCCCTGCTAGATCGACTGTTAAAGATGACCGGCTTGGACGAAAATGGTTATAACACTGACCATTCTGTCGTCGAGGGTAGCGTCCATGTGCCTATCATGCGTGAGCGGCAGCTTTTGGAGTTTACAGCGCAATGGCCGGACTTAAAAATCACCTACAATACTCTTGTTCAGCAGTTTAAATGGACATTTGTCAATAAGGACGGCACTGTGCTTGATGAACAGTATATCGATAAGGGAGGCAAGGCTGTTGACCCCATTACTCGTAAAGAGAATCCGATTCCAACGCCTACTGCCGAGAGCACGATTTCTACTGATTTTACATTTAGCGGATGGGATATGGAGTTTACAGCTGTATTCAGCAATCAGACTGTTACGGCTTTATATACCGAATCTGTTCGTAAGTACACTGTTCGTTATATGAACCGTGGTGCTGTACTGAAGGAAACTATTGCTCCGTATGGCTCTATGGTATTGTACGATGGAGATGTCCCCACTTATACCGCTGAGGAAACCGCTTTTAAATATTATTTGTTTAATGGCTGGGACAAGGGCGGCTATGTTGTTGGCGACAAAGATATCAATGCTGTTTATGACGTATGCGAATATTCCTCTACCTACTTTGATGGCAAAGAAATCGGTCAGCTTCGTCCCGTTGAAATCTATGCGATGAACAAGGTTGGAGTTGAACGGAGCATTGTTGAAGCGAAAGATGAAGTATCTATTCAGCTCGGCAATGATTTCTCTTATGAGGATATCACAGAAAAAGAAATTATCAGCGAGCCAAAGGTGTTTGATGGTAAAAATTATTTCGATACAGACCTCAAGCTGTTTGAAGAGGATAGAGATTTTGTGCTTGCCATCGACTATAAGATGAATGCAACCAATACAAACAACAGTGTTTTGATGCAGTGTTTTGAGCAAAATGGCATGAACGGTATCCGTCTATGGAATTCTACTGGAGTGAAGATGACTTGGGGTATTGATTCTGCAAACGGGGTGTCTGCTGGAACTCGTGATATGACAGTCATTCGGCATGTCAAGGGAGATAATGGCTTGTATGTCTATTCTTCAAATGTCTACGGTTCTGCTTTAAGCTATACAAAAATCGCACGTACTCGCTCCACAAAGACAAACGCTACACTGGTGTTTGGCTGCGCGAAGGCTGATGATGGAGTTTATGAGCGTTATGCTAAAGGTACGGTTTATTGGTCTAAGCTTTGGTACGCAGACCTCGGTGATGCTGCTTGTCGTGAGCTTGCTGCATGGACACACGATAACTTGATTGTTGAGGTTGCAAGTTTTAAAAATTACTACCTGAGTGACAATTCCAACAAGCGTTGCTCTATAACGTTCCTGCAGAAAGACACTCTGGGTCAGAACATGGAGTTAAGCTCTTCATCTAACAACTCTGGCGGTTGGGGAAATACCACTTTGCGCGAGTATCTGGATTCCCGTTTGGTGGATGCACTCCCGATTGGTTGGAAGCAGCTTGTCAAAAAAGTTAAAGTGCCGAGCTCTGCTGGCGGTAAGAGTAAGGAAATCTTAACTTCGGACTGCTACTTTTTTATTCCGTCTGCTATTGAAGTAAACTCCTCGATGGTTGATGAACCATACGTATATGAAGGTCAGACCATTAGCTATATGACTGGCAATGAATCCCGCATCAAGCACAACGCAGAGGGGAAGGCAACTAAGTATTGGCTGCGCAGCCCGTTTGCGACTTATGACGGATACTTCTATGCAATCGAGGAGACTGGCGAGTTGTACGGCTTCCATTATCCCTCTGAGCAGTTGGGCGTAACCGTGATGTTCAGCATTTAAGGAGGTGTTGAGAGTGTATTATAAGGTACTTAAAAACGGTCGAGTGATCGATGCTCTTGACCGCCTTCAGTTTGTAAAATATCAGCCCAAGCACGACATTATGGTGAACTGCACCGAGGATGACGCACAGGGTATTATCAGCAGCAACGGCAAGTACATCTGGCACGTTGACGGTTATTACCTGATCCCATCACCAGAATATGACACTGTAACGCTTGAGCTGATTGACAAATACGAATATGACCAAATCAAGGCCTTGGGAGGTACAACTCCTGAGGCCATTATTGATGCTTATACTTTGACGTTAATTCAAGGAGGTCTGCTATGATGGAGAAGATTTTTACTGAGTTCGTTGAGAGTATGCATCGACTCTATAAGAATGGCATGGTGCAGGACAAGTTTGTGGAGAGCTTGCTTGAGGGCAAGAAAATCTCCTTAGATGACTACCTGTACATCGTGAATGGAAAGGAGGTGTGATATGTATACCTTTTTGATTAACGAGGATAATACTATCACCGCAAGTCTGACTGAGCGTATCATGCAGCGGAGCAAGCTGGTGGATAATCTGCACTTTCTGGCTGACCAGACCTACAAAGGTGTAGATATGAGCGAGTATACCGTTATGCTGGAATATGTTTTGCCTGTGAGTAAGCGCTATAAAACTGAAATTCTACAGAAATCAAAAGACCTGTACAAGAACCGGCTGGAGTATCTTCTGCCCTTTGATACGGGTCTGACCAGTGAAGCTGGTGATATCGATTTTCAGTTGACCTTCATTCACGTTGAGATGGACTCTGAGGGACAGACGATTCAGCGCGTGCGTAAGGCTGGACCCGGCGTTGTACATATTATTCCCATCAGCAAGTGGTCTGATTTGATTCCCGATGAAGCACTGAGTACTCTGGATCAGCGTATCATCGCATTGGAGGCTCTGAATAAGGCAATGACTGACCGCTTCAATACCAGTCTGGCTAACAAGGCTGATAATATCACTTATGATGACGAGCATCGTATCCAGCTTACCTCCGAAGGCAAGCCCATTGGTAACGCCATCAAGATTACGACTGAAACTGTGGAAACTGAAGATGGTAGTATGCGTGTTGTCCCATTCTAACCATCGTTTAAAGCGAGGTGAAAAGAATGGCATACAAATACTCAAAGCTTGGTTACGGTAACGCAGAAGACGTAGAAGCCGCGATTGCGCTTGGGTTGATTGATGGCAAAGACCTTATTATCACAAAGGATACATCAGAGTTTATGTATGTCCGAGACGATCTATCTATTCAAAAGGTAGCGCCTCGGACGCTTTGTTTTGATAATATCCCGGCAGCTAATGAGGCAGTCAACCAAAACGATGCGACTTATGCAGGTCAGACCGTAATGATACGAGGCAAAGACGATAAATATGAGCCATGGGTCGTGCAGCAAAGCGCGGAATCCGGGCGATTCTTCGTCGAGCCTTTTCAAACTCAATCTACAAATTTCCAATGGACTGAATTCTAATAAGGAGGAAAATATGGCACAAGTAAAATTTGCGTATGGTACGAAAGCACGGTATGACGCACTAGCTCCCAAGGATCTGGACACGCTGTACTTTACGACCGACACGCTGCAGCTCTTTAAGGGCACAACTGAATATACCAAGAGCACTAAGATGGTTTCTACTCTGCCCGCATCTGGTCAGGTTCAGGGAGTCATCTACTTCCGCATGACTGACTACACCATGCACATCTGGAATGGCGTGGAGTTTGTGCAGCTGAATAAAACAACTGTTACTCAGATCCCTGCAGATGCTACCAACGATGATATTCCGACAACCAAGGCTGTTGCAGATTATGTTGATGCTAAGATTGCCGCAGTGGAAGGTATCAAGGGTAAGTTCGTTACGGATGTCACCTATAACGCTGGCGTGTTGAGCGTAGCAAAGGGCGATGAGCCTATTACTACCACTCTGACCGGTGTTGTCCATACACCTACTTATGATGCAGAAACTCGCACGATTAAGATGCCTGTGTTTGGTGGCGATGAATTGACTATTGCGCTGGGCAAGGACTTGGTTGTAAAGAGCGGTGTCTACAACACTAAGACCCATGAAATCGAGTTGACTATCACCACCGGCGAGGTCATCAAGATTCCAGTTGGTTCACTGATTGACATCTATGTTGGTGTGGCTACTGCTACTGCAACCGTGACTGTCTCTGATGATAACAAAATCAGTGTGAATGTGCGTGTGTCTGCAAAAGCAAACAACTCTATCACGATTGAAGATGATGGTCTGTATGTGGCTGTGCCGGACGCTTACACCAAAGCTGAGATTGACGCAAAGGTCAAGAAGGTGCAGGATCAGCTGGATGGACACGCCAAGGACACCGTGGTACATATTACCGCTGAAGAGCGTAAGGCTTGGAATGCAAAAGTGTCTCAAGATGAACTGACTGCTGCAAAATCCGAGGTGATTGCTACTGCCGCTGCGGATGCCACCAAGAAGGCCGATGCTGCCCGAGACGCTGCCAAGACTTATGCAGATGGTTTGAATACCGCTATGGATAATCGCGTTAAGAATGTGGAAAGTGCACTGACTTGGAAACTTCTTGATGATGGAAATGCTACAGTTGAGGCATATGGCACTCTTGGTGAACTCGTACTGGGTTAAGGCGGTGATGAAATGAGTTATGAGAAGCAAAACTTTGTAAAAGGCCAAGTACTAAAAGCCGATCATCTGAATCACATGGAAGACGGTATCGCCGCTGCCGCTACTGGTGTACAGGGTCCTAAAGGCGATAAAGGCGAACCGGGTCCGCAGGGATTGCAGGGTAACAAAGGTGAAAAGGGCGACGCTGGTACGACTCCGAATCTGAGCATTGGCACTGTGACGACCGGTACGAGTGCGGCGGCAACTATTACAGGAACCCCAGAAGCCCCTGTGCTGAACTTAACACTTCCCAAAGGCGATAAAGGTGATGCTGGCGCAAAAGGTGCAGATGGCGCAGCTGGTGTAAAGGGTGATAAGGGCGATACTGGTGATGGAATCAGTAAAACTGCAAAGGATCTATTAGTGACTCTGTTCGAAAACGCGGTTTATAAGACTGACACGATGCAAAATATCCTGAATGCTTTGCGCGTGGAATGGGGTGGTAGTGCACAGGATATTCCGGTGCAGAGTGTGAGTCTGAGCGCTGTAACATTGACCTTGAGCGAGGGCGAAAGCAAGACTTTAACAGCTACCGTATTGCCTGTGAATGCAACAAATAAAACTGTGGTTTGGAGTGTTTCCCCTTCTGGATTTGCTACTGTGGCAGATGGTAAGGTAACAGCTAATAAGGCTGGTACTTGCACCGTTACAGCTACAGCTGGCGGCAAGAGTGTTAATTGTGTTGTGACTGTGGAAGTGGCTGAAACCGCGCAGCTGATTTATACACTACCCTCTGAAACTGAATTGACCAACGGCTTTGATACTGGGCTGAAGCTGCTTGAGCATGCCTCCACCGAGACGCCGCAGTATACCATTCTGCTGGACGCAAAGGCGAGCGACAGCCTTGACACCAGCAAATGGCCGGACTTTCTGCACTGCCTGACCGAGACCGGCAGCACAAATGATCTGCCGGGCTTTGTGGCGGGCACTTACCCCACCACCGGCAAGACAACACTGGCTTATTACAATACATCCTGCTGCGATCTGTCGGACAGCATTGAGCACGTCAAGACCCGCACACGGTATGTGGTGCAGATCGATGGCAAAAAAGCCCGCGGCGGCAGCACCTACTGCCCGCTGAGTGACTGGGTATCCGCATGGAGAGCAGGAACGGATGTGCCGCAGACCTTCATGATCGGTGCAGCACAGAGCGCGGACGGCAGCAAAAAGCAGCAGCTCTGGGCTGGCACGCTGTACCAGTGCAGAGTGTACAAGGGGCTGCTGAGCGATGCCAAGCTGAACGATTACATCGAGAAGGGATGGTAAGATGGAAGTATACGATATCAACGGTCAGATCATCAGCCCACTGGCGGGAAAAACGCTGTACGTTGCGGGCGACAGCATCGCCTACGGCAAAGGCAGCGCGGGCGGTTACGGCAAGCGCATTGCAGACCGGTACGGCATGACGCTGATCAACGAAGCGGTGGACGGCGCGACCCTGACCCCGAACATTACCGACAATGTGTACGGTGGCATCCGCGGCTGCATCAGCACGGCGGTAACAAATTCCGCGGCGCTGGCAAAGGCAGATTACATCCTGCTGGAAGGCGGTGTGAATGACGCGTGGAGCAGTGCTCCGGTGGGCACTCTGACCGAGGGCTTTACCGCAGCCTATGATGAAGCGACCATGACCGGCGCACTGGAAAAGATGCTGGACTATCTGGCAAAGAACCACAGCGACAAGCGCGTGGCCTATGTGTTCCCGCACGGCGGGCTGTTCGGCAGCAGCGAAAACTGGTACAAGACCTACAAGCCTGCCATCCTTGCTGCACTGAAGAAGTGGGGTGTACCCTACGTTGACATTGCGGAGAGCGCCCCGCCGATGGGCGGCTCCGGCATCAGCGAACTGGGCGACAAGTACACCACCGACGGCACCCACCCCAACGCGGCGGGCTACGAGCGGTTTTACATGGAGCCCATCGCGGCGCTGCTAATGAAGATTTAACATATATCCCCTGCTGACTTTCGGCACAACAACACCGTATAGCTGGCAGGGTTATTTTTATCGAAAAGGAGTTTCATGATGTCAAAATTATCACTATGCGAAATCAATCAGTCGCAACTCGACAAGACTCCAGTGATCGACGGACAGCTTATTGTCTGCCTTGACACCGGAAACGCCTATCGAGATACTGCTACGGCTCACGTAAAAATCGGAAGCGATTTAGAGGTTGTGAGTGACTTACCATTGGCTCCTCTAGCCGAAAAGATCTACTATCTGAAGCCTGATAAGCTGTATGCGTACTTAGGCGGCAACTGGACATTGCTGAACGATAACAATTTCTCACTTGGTGCAAATAAGAGCGCACTTAACGGCAAAGCAAAAATCGTGTTGGACGGCACAAAGCAAAGTTCTGTATCTATTAAAGGTACAGGTATTACCACCGTTATGACAGACGAGAATGGTGAACTGGTTGTGAACACAGGCGACCCATCTATATACATGGAAGCGCTGACTAATTCGGATATAGATAAAATCCTATCAACGTAAAGGAGGAAATTTATGGCTTGGTTAGATTATGATGGCCTGCTTTATTTCTGGCAAAAAATCAAAGCAAAATTGGCTGATAAAGTCGATAAAGTCGAAGGCAAAGGACTGTCTACAAATGATTTTACCAGCGCTGAAAAGACAAAGCTGGCCGGCATCGCTGATGGTGCAAACAAATACTCTCACCCGACAACTTCCGGCAATAAACATATACCAGCTGGCGGTTCCGCCGGTCAGATCCTGCGCTGGAGTAAGGATGGCGAGGCAACATGGGGTAATGACAACAACACCACTTACAGTACATTTAAGGGCGCAACGAGTTCTGCCGCTGGCGGTTCCGGTCTTGTCCCCGCCCCTGCCACAACCAATGCAGGACAGTATTTGAGAGGTGACGGTACATGGGCGACTCCACCTGATACGAAATACAATAACGCCTCGACTAGTTCAGCTGGTCTAATGAGTTCTGGAGATAAAGCGAAGCTAGATGGTATTGCTGCAAATGCAAACAATTATGCGCATCCTACTTCTGCTGGTAATAAGCATATCCCTGCCGGTGGTTCTGCTGGTCAGATTCTGAGATGGAGCGCTGATGGTACTGCTCAGTGGGGCAATGATAACAACACTACTTATAGCGACATGAAGGGCGCGACTACTAGTGCTGCAGGTGTGCACGGTCTTGCTCCGGCTGCCGCTGCTGGTGCTGCAAACCGTTATCTGTGCTCTGATGGAACTTGGAAGGTTCCGCCAGATACAAATACTACGTATGGCACTTTCAAAGCTGCTTCTGCTTCAGCTGCTGGTGGTTCTGGCTTGGTTCCAGCCCCGGCTGCTGGTAAACAGGGTCAGTATCTGCGCGGTGATGGTACTTGGTCTACCCCGACTAATACTACTTATAATGACGCAACACAGAGCGCACACGGACTGATGACTGCCGCTGACAAGAAGAAACTGGATGGATTTGGTGCGGCAAGCACTTATGCACTCAAGAGCGATATCACTGCAATGTACCGTTACAAAGGTTCTGTTACTTCTACAGACAAGCTGCCTACCACTGGTCAGACCATTGGTGATGTGTATGACGTTGGCAATGGGATGAACTATGCATGGGATGGCTCAAAGTGGGATGCCCTTGGCGAAATTTTTACTATTACAAAGATCACAAATACTGAAATCGACACTGTTTTGGCAAGCTGATTTCAGTTTTTACTGAGACAGGAGGTCGATTATGGGATATTTAGATTATGCTGGTTTACAGTATCTGTGGGGCAAGCTGAAGGAAAAGTTCGCTCCGAAGAGCCACAATCACGATGATAGATATTACACAGAGCCCGAGATGGACGGTATGCTGAACAGCAAAGTAAACAATAACGAAGCTGGAGCAAACGGGTTACTTTCTAAGCTTTCTGTTTGGACTGCCACCCCTACCGATGACACATATTTTATGCGGCAGGATACTGGCGGCGGAAATTCTTTTGGTCGCGTGAAGTTCTCTACCTTGTGGAACTATATCAAGGGCAAGGCGGATGGGGTGTATCAGCCAAAGGGTAGTTATGCTGCGAGTGGACACACACATGATGATAGGTATTATACTGAGAGCGAGATGAACACGAAGCTTGCAGGAAAGAGTGATGCGAGTCATACGCACAACAGCATTAAAGACGCTGGCGACAATAGAACTCTTACTCTTGCTTACTCAAAAGCGGGTCTCGGCTATGGTAGCTATTCATGGCTTGCTGGATGGAATGGAGAAGAACTTCGAGCTGTAAGTAAAGATCAGTTTGCGACAAAATCACACAAACATTATACAACAGATATCGAATGTGGAAACGGTAATTATGCTGGTTACGCAGGTCCCATTGAAGCAGCTCACATTGACGTTCTCCGTGCAAATCGTCTTGCGTTCTTGCCAGCATCTGGTATCAAGATTGAATATTCTATTGATGGCGGTGCCACATGGATCGATTACGGAGCAACTGACGATCAAAAGGCATCGCTATTTGCGATGCGGATGGGTTCTGGTAGTGTGTTTTATGCTGGCAAACATACAAAAACTGCAGAATGTACCGCAAAAGATCAGCTTAGAGTTACTGTTACTCCAGTAGATAGATACGCTTCTGTAAATATGCTTTATTTATGGATGACTATTGCCGGAACAACTGCAACGGTTGATATTGCTTGTTCTACAATCGGAGCAAAAGAGACATTCACCAATGTTCGAACCGACGTTCCAATTTCTGGTTGGAGTGGTCCAAATGAAATCAGATTTTCTCAAGGCACTTTTGGTGGTGGTTCAACACAGACGGGTAATCAGTACTCCTATCGATTTACATTCAAAAACAAAGCTGATGGTAAGGGCTACGTTAGGGTAATGGATATTCGTATGTATGGTCCAAGTGCATGGGGTACTGCCAACTCTATGATGGAAAAAGATCACATCTATAGCTGGGATACAAATCAAAATGTGTCGTTTCCAGCTCAGGTAACAGCCACAAAATTCAACGGGAGCGCAACAGGCGTTCGAGATTACAACAATGATAATAAAATCATTAAAATTGGTTATAATGGCGTAGGATTGACAAAAGACAATTTAACGCATATTGCTGGTTACACTGATGATGGAAACAAAATCAAAGATGTCAGTAGAGATGTTCTTCAATCGTGGCTTAATCTAAACGAAATGATCAACACTCAACTTACGACAGGATCTAGTACCCCATCAGATAATGATTTCTATATTGCGCAGTATGCTGGCGGTGGTTCTACTACGACAACTTATCATCGACGCCCTGTGAGTGCGTTGTGGACATACATCAAGGATAAAGCAGACGCTATTTATGCAGCAAAATCCCATACTCACACTAAAGCTCAAATCACCGACTTCCCTGCCTCGCTTAAAAATCCAACTGCTTTGACGATTCAGACAAACGGAACAACTGCCGCCACTTATGATGGTAGTGCTGCGAAAACAGTCAATATTACGAAGGGCAATATTGGGCTTGGAAATGTGGACAATACGGCTGATGCAAACAAGTCAGTTAAGTATGCTACAAGTGCGGGAAGCGCTAGTACAGCTACAAAGCTTTCCTCTAGCGCAGGTTCAAACACTCAACCAGTCTACTTCTCTGGCGGTAAACCTGTTGTAATCGGATACACAATCGCTAAGAGTGTTCCTGCAGATGCAAAATTCACAGACACCACTTATGGCGTGGCAACATCTACTTCTAATGGTCTTATGTCTTCTACTGATAAAACTAAGCTTGATGATTTCAGCCGTGTTATCAGCATTCAAAAGCAAGTCAAGTTGACTACAGATTGGCAAGATACTGGCATTGCTGGAAACAACCTTGATACAGGAACTTATGTTGTTCAGGTAAGCGGGTTTAATTCGAGCTATACATATCTTTATAATGAAATCTTTTCTGGTGTTATGAGTTGGTATTCTGGAGACACGAACAGCTTAAACAGTGATGAAATATTCCTTCATAATGCCGGACACGCAAGCAATGGCAACCATATTTATTTACGCACCGTCAGAAAATCTAGTGGCAATGGAGGACTTCGTCTTCAAATTGCTAGTAAAATAGCTGCATCTGGAACAGACACACTAACATTCAAATTTAGACGGTTGATATAAAGGAGATGATAAGATGCGAAGAATGAAAGATAGAATTGAAGGATCAATTACCAATGCTGTTCGTGCAACCGTTGCTGAGTCTGCCGATAAAGTAGCTTGGTCTGGTGTTCAGGATAAACCTGCTACTTACACTCCATCTACTCACACGCATACAAAAGATCAGATATTAGATTTTCCCAGTTCCATGCCAGCAAGTGATGTGTATTCATGGGCAAAAGCTTCTTCTAAGCCAAATTATACTAAAGCAGAAGTAGGTCTAGCTAATGTAGATGATACAGCGGATAAAGATAAGAATGTAAAATACGCTGCAAGTGCCGGAAGCGCTTCTAACGCTACGAATGCAGAGTATATAAGCAATGAAAATCAATATATGCGTTTTCACTGGACTGGTCAGGGTGGGCAGCCTAGTTGGCTTTGGGGCAGCAATGATGCTAAGGATATGTACGTATATAATCCAAGTAATTTTAATGTCAAGTATGCGGCTAGTGCTGGGACAGCTTCACAAGTAAATGGTTTTACAATCCAAGCGTCCACTTCTGATTTAACAGCCGGTTATTCAAGACTTAACAATAATGTTATTTACATTGTTTACGAATAAGAAGGTGGTCAACACATGGCAAGTAATGGATACATTGGTGTAAACAGCACTGCACGATTGATCACTAATATGTACATCGGAATAAATGGTGTGGCACGCAAAATTAAGAAAGCGTATGTTGGTGTAAACGGAATAGCACGGTTATGGTATGAACATCGTATGCGCACCATTGAATTTAGAGAATACTCTGGAAGCGGCACAAAACGATATAAACTTCAAGGATCTGCACGTGCTGGCAATTATGCTGTGTTTGCAGGCGGCATAGTAGATAATGCTTCATCAAAAGTTGTAGAAGCATTTTCCAGAACAATGACAATGACGTCTATTTCATCTATTCCGTTGGCTAGAAACGACGGTGTTGGTTTAACGATTGGCGATAATGCGTTTTTTGCTGGTGGATGGAATTCTAATGGAAGAACTGGCGACGAGGTGACTATGTATACACCAAGTCTGACGCAAATTTCTGCAGATAGCTTATATACTAGCTGCGGAAACCAACTTGTCACTAAGGCAGGAAGTTATGGTATTATTGCCGGAGGTTGGAGAACACTTTTCATGGACAGCACATATTTGTCCTATGCAGCTGCTTGGAATTCATCTGGAACAAGTCAAGATATTGCATCCTTAAAATCTGCCGCACAATGCGGTGCCATTTCGGCTTACGTTGGCGGAAGAGGTTTAATGATTCGAATGGACACAAATACAACCGCCGAGGTATACAACGCCGCACTTACACAATCAACATTTAACGCAGGCGTAATATCAAATCCAGGAGCGTATGTTGCTTCTGCTTCTAATTCAAATTATGCTATGATTTATAGCATGGAAAATGGTTGTACATATTTAATAAATCCAAGTCTAACTATAACGTCAATAAACACATATATAGGTTTAGGAAATTCCGGCATTATTAAAAACAACGCTCAAGCAAACTATTTGGCAAAGCCAACGCAACTAACCCCAAATGGTAGTTTTATTATTTACGGCATGAGGGATAGTTCAACTCCGTACTACATTATATTAGATGGAAAGAAAGGTACAATAATACAGTATTCAGGATTCCAACCTAGCACTGTTACAGATTCTGAGCGTGAATGTGTTGGTAGTGTTAATTTTGACGATATTGTTGTAATGTATAACGGATATACTGGTAAACCGATATTCTACAAACCAACAGATTATTAAAAGGAGAGTAATAATATTATGAGATATAAAATTTGGAATAAAAAAGACCCTATCATCACTCCGATTGGTGAAATTCTGTCTGCAGAAGAATGGATTGCCCGATATCCCGTTGCTGGCATTGAAAGCATTGATATCCTGTGCGCTGCTGGCGAAATCAACGGTGCGTTCTTTGGCACATTGAATTCATTAGTTGAAAACTATGAAGCACAGGGTCTTGATTTTTCTAGCTGCGCTACAGGTGAAGAGAAATTGGCTCTAATCGATCAGTACGAAAAAGATCAAGCCGCCGTACAAAAAGAAGCAGCAGCCGCCGCAGCTAAACAAACAAGTGATCAGACTCGCATTGCTGATGCTCTTGAGGATATCGTGGCATTAAATCTGCCGACCATTGAATAAGGGGGTGTGTACACATGACAACAAAAGAAAAACTGATTGAACGCTGGGAAAATAATCGTATTTCTGAGGCGATGTTGCGCGTGTATGTCACTAAAGGAATTATCACAGAGACTGATTTCAAGGGAATTACAGGCAGCGAGGCAGGTTTAGACCCCGAAGCAAAATTTGCAAAGGCAAAACAGTCTAAAATTGCCGAATCCAAGACAGCTCTCTCTGAATATCTCGCCACTCACCCTCTTCAGTGGACAGATGGTAAGTATTATAGTGTCACTAGTGAAAAACAATCTCTGCTCACTTCTAATCTGTCTCTGTATCAGCTTGCCGTATCCAATGGGCAGTCATTTACTTTAAAATGGAACACAACTGGCGATGAATGCACTGTATGGGAATACGATGCTCTCGCTGCACTGGCTTTGGCAATTGGCACTTACGTACAGCCCTTTGTCTCTCATCAGCAGGAATTGGAGCTAGCTATCAAGGCGTGCACCACAATGGAAGAACTGGATGCAATTGAAATTAACTATGACCCCGTTCTGGAGCAATATCTGGAGACCGTTGGTAACGCCGCCGGGCTGAAGGAGGTTGTCGAATGAGCAAAACTGTAAAGAATTATAAAGAATTACTGAAATGTGCGCTTCTCTTTTTGATAGGAGGGGCGCTTTATTATTGCATCGAGATTCTGTGGCGTGGTCACTCGCATTGGACTATGGCTGTGGTTGGCGGTATCTGTTTTGTAGTCATTGGTGGATTGAACAATTATATTCCGTGGGAAATGCCCATGTGGAAACAGGGTTTTGTCGGCGCATTGTTTGTGACTGGCATGGAATTGGTTGTTGGTATCCCGCTGAATCTGATGCTTGGTCTACATATCTGGGACTACTCTTCCCTGCCCTTCAATCTGCTGGGTCAGGTCTGTCTGCCTTATACGGTACTGTGGTTTTTCCTTGCGCTGTTGTGCATTTATGTGGATGACTGGATGCGCTATATCATGTTTCACGAGGACAAGCCCCACTATCACTGGCGTAAAGTGTGCAACCCGAGGCAGTAAACACATGTAAAAACAGAAAGAGCCCTAGGCTGTTACACCCAGAGCTCTTCCGCCACACACCTATACAAAGATAGGACGTCATAAATTCGCTCGACGAATCTTGACGGAAATATTCTATCATAGTGTGAAATTTTTGTCAACCAGAATCGAGGTGATGAAATGATTGGTTTGTTGACTGCCGCACCAGCCCCGGGTCCGGGCGTTATCAGCTTTACGATTGAACAGCTTTGGCAAATGATTCTGAGTATCGCTGGTGGTATTACAGCTATTTCAGCTGCCCTTGTTGTCATTGTAAAAGCAATCAAGAAAGCAAAAGAACCCGACACAAAGCAGAACATGAAGCTCACTGAACATGACAAGCATCTAGAAGATATCGACCGCAAACTCAAAAACGATAAAGAGGTTCTGGATTTATATCGCTCTAAGATCCTGTCACTTGAGGAGCATCAGAAGGAACAAGATATCGTTGTTGAAGACCATGGCCGAAAAATCGCTGGCGTTGAACAGCGTGTAAATCGGAGCGAACATGGAATCAACGTGATGATGAAAGCCCTACTGGCTCTGCTTAGTCACGGTATTGATGGTAATGCCATTGACCCTATGAAGGAGGCCAAGGCTGCTCTCGAAAGCTACTTGATCGACGGACAAAATTTAAAAGACATTTAATACATAGCTCGGTGCGCGTGCGCCGGGCTCTATTTTTTTGAAACAGGAGGTACTATTATGGCAAGTATTGTTAATGAGATCGTCTCTGTTATTGTGAAGCTGGTTATCACTGTTGCTGGCACTGCATTTATGACTTATGGCATTCCCTACATGAAGCAGATCGGTATGTATAAGATTGTCCAGATGGCTGTGCGTGCCGCTGAGAAGCTGGGTGTCACTGGCGCAATTCAAAAGGCTGACAAGAAGAAGTATGTTATTGCCGCATTGGAGAAGATGAATATCAAGGTTACTCCTATCATTGAGATGATGATTGAGGCTGCAGTCAAGGAGATGGATATCCAGAATAATAAAATCAATGCGGAGCTCAAGAAAGATTGAAGGTGTGGCTCTATGAGCATTATTACATATTCTATGAAGAAGGACTGGAATAAGAAGTTGTCTAAGAACTTCTGCGCCTATGAGTTCGCCTGCAATGACCGGAGCGATGAGTTCAAGGTGGCAACGGAACTAGTAGAGACTCTGCAGCAGATTCGTGACCACTTTGGCAAGCCAGTTTTGATTAGTTCTGCTTACCGTACTCCTGCATATAACATTTCAATCGGTGGCAGTTCTCGCAGTCAACATTGTTTGGGCACGGCGGCAGATATTCACATCGCTGGTGTTGACCCGATTCATATTGCGCTGTATGTAGCCTCCCTCCCCTATTTCCAGAAGCACGGTGGTATTGGCTATTATAGTCGTACACAAGTGACTGGTGGTTTTGTCCACGTTGATGTGCGGGAGACTCCCAGTCGCTGGATCAGTAAGGGTGGCACTGCATATCAGGTCGTAAGTAAAATCATGCCGACAATTCGTCGGGGTTCTAAGGACAGCACTGGTGGCGTGTCTTATGCGGTGACTGTATTGCAGCGTCATCTTGGTGTGAAAGCAGACGGAATCTTTGGGGCTGGCACAAAAGCAAAGCTGGTCGAATGGCAGAAAGCACATGGACTGGCGGCTGACGGCATCTGCGGAATGGCAACATGGGGTTCGTTTTGATGGATGCACAGTGTCAACTAAATGCAGGAGACAAAATTAAATTAGACGGAATATTATTTTCAAACAGCCAGACTCACTGCGGTATGCGCCGCCGGGGAGAATGGTTTATTTATGATGGGAAACTTGTCAACGGTCGCTATCGGGTAACAAATCTTGAAAGCCGCATTGGCAAGTATCCAATCTCAGTAAATGTATCGGGTTATGTAGATCCGAGCGATATTGAACTGATATAAAAAATAGATGGGGTATTGATCCTTAATTGGACCAGTACCCCATTTTTTAGCGTTTATTTTATTTCTTCACCGAGCCATTCTTTCCAGTTGCTTACGGTCTGCGGGCAGTTATCCTGTTGAGCCACAAGCTCGTTTAATAGTGCGGCTAGTTCGTCATCGGACAACTCACGGATGGCTTGCGCTTTATTATTTTTACGACCAAATTCATCCCGGCTATGTTTATGCAGAACGAAGCCGAGTGCGATATCAAGTATTGCGGGATTGTTCATTGTTGTAAATCCTTTTATATTTATTGTTTGGTAGAGAGCGCATCAGCAACAGTGTTTATAGTGTCCGTATGCTTTGCGTCAAATAACTTCACGTAGATTTGCTCTGTGATATTCGTATTGGAATGACCAAGGGATGTGGATATCTCGTAAAGAGGAATACCAAGCTCGTTTGCAACAGAAGCGAAACTGTGACGAATACCATGAAGGGTTATATGCGGCAGATGCGCGTCATCAATCGTCTTCTTAAAGCAATCACTGACATAGTTGGGGCGCATAGGCATTCCATTCTCCATGCTCACCACATACTCGAATCCATAATCAGCTTGAAGTTTTGCTTTATAATCATCGTGTTCTGCTTTGATCTTTTTTAGGGTTTGTGCCAAATCTTGTGGCATTGCCAGAACACGGGTGCTGCGCTTGCTCTTTGTTCCCTTCTCAACAGTAGTGCCAGCAAACGTTCTTGCGTTATTGATATAAATTACGTTCTTTTCAAAATTCACTGATTCCCATTTTAGTCCACATATCTCCTCTCTGCGAAGACCAAGGTATCCTGCGAGCTTTACGATGGGCTCCATTCTTGTGCCACTTATAATAGAAAACAGCGTCTGCAACTGTTCAGCGGTGTACACAGATATTTCGGCAGCGGTTTTCTTTGGCGGAGCAACGTTGTTCACGGGGTTCTTTTTTATTCTGTCTGAATCAACTGCTCGGTCGAAGAGTTGCTTTAACAGATCATAGTGCTTGCGAATCGAGTTTAAGCTGAGTGGATTGTCTTTCTTGTCGCAGTGAGTTTTGAAATAAATATAATCGTTGATCGTGTCGGACGTGATGCTCTGGAGTGGCATATCGCCCATGAACGGATAGATGTGCTTGTTTAAAAATTGGCTGTAGCCGTAAATTGTGGTGTCCTCACAGCTTGCTGTTTTGTACTTGAGCCACTGTTCCGCATACTCCTTGAAGGTGATGCTAGAAGGATCAATGAGTTCTTGATTAACTTTCTCTGCCTCAAAATTCCTCAATTCACGCTTTGCTGTGCGGATATCTTTGTAGGTCTTGGTCTTACGGATATACTTGCCAGCGGGATCTTTACCATAGTTGAAGTAGACAATATAGGTTTTCTTCTCTCGGTCGTAATAGATGTTCGGCGCAACTTTTTCTCTCATCTTGAATTCTCCTCTTTTGAAATTTTGCCAGTTGATGTAACCAGCTATGTAACCTGAAATGTAACCGAGAAAAAATCTTCACGACATCATTGTAACAAAATCCAAAATAAAATGCAACCCAGAATGTAACCAGTTACATTTTTGCAAGAAAAACGGCCAAAAATCAACGAGTTAACGTCAATTTCTAGCCGTTAGAAGTGGAGGCGATGGGAGTCGAACCCATGTCCGAAAAGAGCTCAGTGCAGGTGTCTCCGGGTGCAGGCGATCTACAACATTCCCGCCGCGCCACGC
>ERZ1026860.279-NODE-279-length-38369-cov-55.583494_pt1 | contig 38369 bp, 28 predicted proteins | sample MGYA00380160_ERZ1026860 | MGnify/ENA primary metagenome ERZ1026860 (study PRJEB33269, sample SAMEA4719796) | human gut metagenome | biome: human-associated habitat; feature: organic feature; material: feces | place: Cameroon | collected 2013-10 ... | reverse complement strand
GGATAACGACGATAAGTCAACTTATACCAGTAATAATCTATAAACCCGAGTCAACATAAATCAGGAAAGTACAAAAAAGCCTCTTTCGTGTACCGAATAGAGTTCCGAGCATATTCTGTACATAAAAAGCCTCTTTTACGTACAAAACAGCTACTGAAAACTACAAAACAAGTTCGAGGTCGATGACATCAAGCCAGCGGTCGAATTTGCGGCCGACCTCTGAGAATCTTGAGACTTGACGGAAGCCTAAGCGGTGGTGGAACTGGAGGCTGGGGAGGTTGTCGGCGGTTATGCAGGCGATGAGGGCGTGGTAGCCTTGGCGGCGGCATTCCTCAATCAAGAGACGCATCAACCGCGAGCCGATTCCTTGATGACAAGCCTCTGGAGCGAGATAGACGGTGGTCTCAAGGGTCTTTGAATATGCCTCACGCTCTTTCCAGAGGTGGGCGTAGCAATAGCCAAGGAGCTCACCATCATATTCATAGACAAAATATGGGAAGGCGGAGGAGACAGAATCAATACGACCACGCATCACCTCAACAGGGACTGGTTCGGTCTCGAAGGTGATGGTCGTGTCCGCAATGTACTTATTATAAATGGCCGCGATTCGCCCGGCGTCAGCCAAAATCACCGGCCTTAGAAGTCCGTTCATGTTCAGAAATTTTCCGAAAGATAATGAAAAAGGGGAATATTAAAAAGGCAGGACAAACCGCCCCGAATCCACGAAAGGCACAAAAAAAGGCCGGCCAACAGGCCAGCCTAAAGTTTCATCTTGCAGAACCAACTTGGTCTACAAGCTCTTAACCCACTCGTCAACGGTCTTCTGGCTGGCTCCGTTGAGGAGTTTGCCGGTCTTGAAATTGACTTCAGGGTACTGCTTTCCGAGCACCTTGAGGGAATTCTGGATTCCGCTGCCGCCGGAGGTCATAAACAGGATCACGGTCTTGCCTTTCAGGCCGTAAGCCTCGATGAAGGTGTTAATGATCCTCGGAGCACCGTTCCACCAGTTCGGGAAGCCAATATAAACGGTGTCATAGGCATCCAGGTTCTCCTTGGTCTTCACGAAAGCAGGGCGGGATGCCGGGTCAGCGTTCTCCTTGCAGCAGCGTGAAGTCTCGACGGTCCAGTCGAGATCCTCGGCGGAATATTCAGTCTCCGGGGTGATCTTGTAGAGTTCTCCGCCGGTAGCGGTGGCAATCTTCTTCGCCAGAGACTCGGTTGTTCCGGTGGCGGAGAAATAAGCCACAAGTGTCTTGTTCTCAGTCATATTCTTTTTCTCCTTCTTTTGTCCGCAGGCTGTGATGGTGATAAGTCCCAAGGCCACAACCGCGATGATAAAAACAATTCTTTTCATAATTCTATCTGGTTTTGTTATTTTCCACAAGCGTCGTATTGCTCGTCAGAGACCGGCTCAAGCCATTCATTGCGGGATTCTCCTCCGGTGGCGACGTGGGTGGCGATATGCTGGAACCAACTGTCCTTTGTCGCGCCGTGCCAATGCTTCACGCCTTCCGGAATGTCAACCACATCCCCAGCCTTCAACTTGATGGCCGGTTTTCCCCATTCCTGGTACCAGCCTTCGCCGCCGACGCAGATCAGGATCTGTCTTGCTCCGTGATGAATATGCCAGTTGTTGCGGCAGCCCGGTTCAAAGGTAACATTGGACATAGGCAGAACCGTGGACTCGCCTTCTGACAGATTCACAGGCTTCAACGGAGCCAGAAAACAGTTCCCGATAAAATATTGAGCATAGGCACTGTTCGGCTGTCCCTTAGGAAAATCCATATCGGTGAACGGCTGCATTTCCGTGAACTCCTCACCGAAGACCTTCGCGATGGCCTGAGCGGCTCTATAAGCCTCTTTCGCTCCGGCTTTTTCCGCAAGTACGGCAGGAATGGCGTGGATCTCGTCATCTTTCAGACCCATATTCCTTGAGCCAGCGACGTGAGAGCCAAGCTGCGGAGCCAATCCTTCGATCGAAGCCAGCGCGCTGATTGTCGCCAACTCCCTTTCCGCCCAAGTCAGAACATCTCTTGCGAATATGTCGCCGAAGAGGTGAGCCTTGAGGTAGTAGTCCTCAGCCGGGCAGAAGGCATAGTTAAATGGTTTGCCACTCAACTGTGTCTGAACTTTCGTTCCGACCTTGAGAGCGTCAAAGTCCTCTGGAATCGGCGAAGCCTCCGGGCCGATCTCGGTCTGCTTTCCATCAGCGGTTCTCTGATCCAGAACCTTCTGGAGGGTTCCGAGTCCGTTCAGGGAGCGAGGGAATCCGGTGTAGGCGTACAGATGGGAGAGAATCTCCTTCACCTGATTGACTGTAAGCCCGTTATCAAGACCGTACTCTATGCTTGAGGCCAGTCCGGCAAGGTCGCCGCGAGCCTCATTGGCAGCTATCGCCACAATGGCCTGCTGCCTGTCTGTTAATGTTTTTTTCTGTGCTATAAGATTAACGCTTGTCATTAGAATGCCTGTGATTGTCAAGGCTAAAGTCTTGAGTTTCATATATTCATTAAGATTGTTGACGACGGTATTCACTCGGGGTCATCCCGGAGTGCTTCTTGAAGAATCTCACGAAGTGCTGCGGGTAGAGGAAGCCCAGCGAGGCGGCCACTTCCTTGACCGAGAGTTCCAGCGAGGCGAGCTGACGCTTGGCGTAACTGAACAGACGGACGGCAATATATTCCTGAGCGGTCTTTCCTGTCTCAGCCTTGACCATATCCCCGAAATAGTTCGGAGAAAGGAATACCTTATCAGCGAAGTACTTGACTGTCGGAAGGCCCTCGGTCTCAGTCTTGCCTGAGGCGATATATTCATCGACCAGTTTCTCGAATTTGGCAATCGCACCGAGGTTCATGTCCTGCCTTGTGACAAACTGTCTTTCGTAGAAGCGGAGGCAGTAGTCCAAGATCAGCTCTATATTCGTGGTGATCAAGCTTTTGGTGTGGCGGTCAATCGGATTCTGGAGTTCCTTGCTGACAATCGCCATACAGTCCGTGATGATCTTGCGCTCGTCTTCGGAGAGATGCAGGGCCTCGTTGGAAGCGTAAGAGAAGAAAGTGTAGTCCTTCATCTTGCGCTCCAGTGATGTTCCGTGAAGAAAATCCGGATGAAAAAGGATGCCCTTCGCCTTTTTCGGAACACCTGCCACGGACTCGAAGCCGACCACCTGATCCGGAGCGATGCTCACAATCGTCTGACCGTCAAAATCGTACTTTGTCTTGCCGTAATTGATGACGCAGCCTTTGGTCTCTTTCAGAAACAATGAGTAGAATCCCATCGTGTGCCGTCCGGGAACGAATTTGCTGTTGCTCTCGTTGAACTCCACGTAGGCCACCAACGGATGCATCGTCTTAAATCCGTACATATTGTTGTACTGCTCAATGGTCTCTATCTTGTAAATTTCCTCCATATTCATTCAATTTCCGACCGCAATTTATGCAAACTCGGACAATTTCCACCACCTCCCGCCAAGGAAGTGTAATCTTGGTACTTATTTCCGTAAGAATGGTAGTTAAACAACGCCTCATCGAGCAACTCATTAAAAAGGCATTCCTCCATGGCAAATTTTTTACGTTACAAAAATTTGCCATGGAGGAATGCCTTTACCACATAGACAGCAATTTGTTACGATGCTTTGACAACATTGCCAAAGAATCTTGTTGGTCTATGGTCACTTCGACAAGCTCAGTGACCAGTAATTACAGCACTGCCGTGCGGGCGGCGACGGCTGCGGCGGCCTGTGCGAAGTCTTCACCGGAAGAGGCATAAAGGATGCCGCGCGAGGAGTTTATCAGAAGGCCACCTTTGGAGTTGGAGCCGTTAGCGATCACTTCCTCAGCACTTCCGCCTTGCGCTCCGACACCAGGGACAAGGAAGAAATTGTCAGGACAGAACTGTCTGATCTCCTTTAGTTTATCCGCCTTGGTCGCACCGACGACAAACATCATATTCTCTGGCGTGGAGATTTCCATCATCCTTTCCATAACCACCTGATAGAGAGGCTTGCCGCCCTTCTCAGCAGTCTGGAAATCGACAGAGGACGGATTGGAGGACAGAGCCACGACAATGGCGTAGCGGCCGGGATATTCAAGGAAAGGTGTGACTGTCTCGCTGCCCATGTAAGGGGAAAGGGTGACAGCGTCGAAGTCGAAGGTCTCGAAAAGGCTCTTGGCGTACATCCTTGCGGTGTTGCCGATGTCTCCCCTCTTCGCATCCGCGATGATGAACTGCTCCGGATGGTTTGAACGAATATAATCGACCGTCTTGTCGAGAATGGCCATTCCATCCACTCCGAGGCACTCATAGAAAGCGAGATTCGGCTTGAAGGCGATGCAATGCGGGGCAGTCGCGTCAATGATGCGCTTGTTGAATTCAAGTACCGCCTCACCTACCGTTCTACCAGCCTTCACGCACTCTGGAATCTTGGCGAAATCAGTGTCAAGGCCGACGCAGAGCATCGAACCTTTTTTCTTTATCTGGGAATATAGATCTGTTGTTGTCATATTGTTGTTTTTATTTGTCACATCGGCAGGCTCAGTGCCAATCGGTGGTTACTGTGCCTGCCGAAACAACCATTATTCATAATATTCATAATATTTGGCGATGGACTCCATCCCGGCGAAGAACTGCCTGAGCAGATAACTCTCGTTCGGAGAATGGATTGTATCCCTCTCAAGGCCGAATCCCATCAGCAGCGGATCCACTCCAAGGATCTTCTGCATATCCGCCAGCACAGCGATGCTGCCGCCGCCACGACTCGGAACCGGCTTGACCCCATAAACATCCTCCATAGCCTTCGAAGCAGCCTGGAACGCAGGAGACGAAATCGGAATGAGGAATCCCTCCCCACCCTCGCACGGCTTGACCTCTATGCGGCAATATTTCGGAGCGATCTTCTCCAGATGTTTCTTGAATATCCTCGTGATCTTCGAGCTCTCCTGATTCGGCACGAGACGCATCGAGATCTTGGCGTGAGCCACGGACGGAAGAACGGTCTTGGCACCCTCACCGATGTAACCGCCCCAGATTCCGCACACATCCAGACAAGGCCTGATGCCGATCCTCTCAAGCGGAGTGTAGCCCTTCTCTCCACGCAAAGCCTTGACACCCACCGACTCCTCGAACTCCTTCAGATCGAACGGAGCCCTCGCGAGCTGTGCCCTGTCCTTTCTGGAAAGTTCCACGACATCGTCATAGAATCCCGGAATCGTGACACGTCCGTCCTTATCGATCAGTCCAGAGATCAGATCGCAAAGCGTCTGGATAGGATTGGCGACCGTGCCGCCGTAATGCCCGGAATGCAGATCCTTGTCCGGCCCTGTCAGAGTCACCTCCAGATAGGCCATTCCTCTCATACCGCAATTGATCGAAGGCACCTTGTCGGAGATCATTGTAGTGTCAGAAACGAGGATCACATCGGCTCCCAGCCACTTCTTGTGCTCCTTCACCCAAGCCGGAAGGGACGGACTGCCAATCTCCTCCTCTCCCTCGAATATGAACTTCACATTATGGCGAAGTTTGCCGCTGCGGAGGAGATATTCAAAAGCCTTGATGTGCATAAAGAGCTGGCCTTTGTCATCGTTGGCTCCACGGGCATAGATGGCCTCCTGACCGGTCGGATCCTGCTTGATCACCGGTTCGAACGGATCAGTGTGCCATTTCTCAAGCGGTTCCGGCGGCTGCACGTCATAGTGGCCGTAAACCAGCACGGTCTTCCACTCCGGGTTTATGACCTTCTTGCCGAACACCACGGGGTTGCCCTTGCTCGGATAAACTCCGGCCTCGTCGGCACCCGCCTCCAGAAGCAGCTCCTTCAGCCTCTCGGCGCAACGTTCCATATCCTTCTTGTGGTCCTGCTTCGCGCTGATGGACGGAATCCGCAGGAGAGAGAACAGCTCCTCAAAGAACCGTTCCCTGTTTTCTTGAATATATTCCTTCATTCCTTTGCGTTTTTTGCGTTTCACAAAAATAGCCAAAACCTACCGTAATTTCAAGCGTGGAGCTTAACTCGTTAATATTCAAGAAAAGAATACACCCTCCTCCTTACCGCAACGGGCAGGAGGAGGACATTTCATCTAATTAACCAGCAACAGGTTAGCCTCCACGGAATTACTTATGGAAGACCTGACGTCTCGCTGACTTATGAATATTCAAGGCTTTGCCGGAAGCGGTGGCCGCTCTGGTTGACAGAGACGTTGTCTGAGCAGTTCCATCATAGAATGAAGGTACGCCGGTATAAGAGCCCTTGACAGAAATCTTATAGTCATCGTCCTTGATGTCGAAATCAATCGTATAGGTGTCTCCGGTCTTCCTGACACTGACTGTTCCACCCTGAGCCGAATACAGCGGTTGGAAAACCCCTCCTTGTGTGTCAGTCTCAAGATACCAAGATCCATACACGGAACCGTCTTTTTTGACTAATCCTGGGACAACCGTGAATGGAGTCAACGAGGCCGCGGACGTTATGTCCAACGGGCTGAGTATATTGAACGTTCCGACAGGAAGGACATTCCCGGCTGAAGGAGCTGTGTTCAATTCAAGCATCAAGATTTTGCCTGGTCCGACCAGATCCTTCTTTGAGAAATCCACTCTGCTGTCAGCGAGATAAATGAGCCAGTTGTTGGACACACCGCCTGTCTTGTAGATGTCTCCGTCAAACTCAAAGTAGCCCTGTGTGAGTTCCTTGCCGAGATCGACCTCGGTGTACTCCTGTGCCGGCGGATCTCCGGCATCCTTGACATCCTTGAGGGTCACAGCTCCGGTGTAACGGAACTTGTACTCCTTGCCGCCGGCCGTGACGACCGCGTTGATCGTGTACTCGGAACCATTCAACGTGATGTCAACAGTGCCTTGCTCGGCCATAATGTACTGCGGCTCGGCGTCACCTTCCTGATAAGAGTAGATGAATGAGCCGAAGATACCCCAAGAGCCCGCATCCGTACCTGGCAGCCAAGTGTAGCTCTGGTCCTGATCATCAGAGAGGAGCGGAATATAGTGTTCCGCTGGCAAGGTTGTCGCACCGGTCTTAGGAAGGTTGAGATCCAGCCACAGTGCGGTACCCTTTCCGGCCAGCGACACACCGCCTTCCTTCACGTTTCCGGAAAGCAGGAACAGGAAATCATTATCATACCCGTTATCGTACTGATCGCCACAATAATAGCCACCGGCGGTAGTCGCCACGATTCCGTTGAACTCTTCCTCAACGACAACCTTGCAAGCCGCCGCGAAACCTCCGTCCACACTTGTGACGGTGATCAAGGCCTCACCAACAGCGACTCCCGTCACAACACCGTCAGCGACAGACGCAACCTCAGGCTTGGAGGATACCCATTCAACTTCCTTGTTCGTCGCGTCGGAAGGAGTGAACTCCACGGTGATCTCCTGCGTCTTGCCGACTATCACCTTAACCTGTGTAGGAGAGACTGAAATGTCCTCGACGTGCTTTACCACGGTCACCTTGCAGGTTGCCTTGAGACTTCCGTCGGCGGTGGTGGCGGTGATCACAGCCACACCCGGAGCGACAGCGGTCACAACGTCATTCTGAACTGCGGCGACCGAAGGATCACTTGACTCCAATGAATATGTCGGATCAGTGGCGTCGGAAGGCTCGACCGTGACAGTAAGCTTTTGAGCCTCACCTATTCCCAAAGTAACTTCCTCGGGCGCAATCTGAACGCCGGAGACATTCACATCCTTGTCACACGATGTGAACAAAAAAGACAGCGTTACCGCGAATGCGGTAATAATCGATTTAATTTTGCTCATAATCAATTTGTTAAGTTAGTCTTTCATTATACTGACGACAAATATAATAAAATATTGACTATTTTTGCAGCCTTGACTGAGAATCTGTTTTTGATTTGTTTGAAATGTTCTTTGAGGTGAAAAAACCTTCAAACAAACAAAATCGAAACAGCTTCTAAGATAAAATATTACTAAATATTCAAGGAAATGATTTTTATGACATTGCTGGCCCTGGCGGGTCTTGGTTATACACTGCGGCACATCTGGATGATTCTTCCTTTGGACACTGTGTGGAGAATCCTCATAGTCGGGGGATGCCTCGGGGCTTTCCTTTTCTTGTTCCTGAACTTTATGCCGTTCCTCGGCAAGGTTCCTCTCTGGCTGTCGTCCACAATCTACGAGATAGGCACGTCCTCCATATTCATCCTGCTTTATCTGGTGATGATCTTCGTCCTGCTGGACCTTGGCAGACTGGTTCATCTCGTTCCTAAAGTCTGGCTGGTCAGCAACGGATGGGCCTCGCTCTGTGTCCTCACCGCCATCGCAGGAATATTCATTTACGGGAATATTCATTACAAGCACAAGGTGCGCCAGCCGCTTGAACTGACAACGGAGAAGCATCTTGACAAGGATTTGAAGTTCGTGATGATCAGCGACTTGCACCTTGGCTATCACAACCGGAGGGCGGATTTCGCCAAGTGGGTGGACATCATCAACGCCGAGAAGCCGGACCTCATTCTCATCGGTGGCGACATCGTGGACATCAACGTCCAGCCGCTCATAAGGGAAAATGTAGCTGAGGAGTTCCACCGCCTTGAGGCTCCTGTCTATGCCTGCTTCGGCAATCACGAATATTATTCCGGAATCCCAAAGGCAATCTCCTTCTACAAAGAGGCCGGAATCAATCTGCTGAGAGACAGCGTGGCCACCGTTGGAGACATCCGTGTCATAGGCAGGGATGACAATACAAATCCGAAACGCAAGAGCCTTGACGATCTGATGAACGGGACAGCCGACAGTCTCTACACCATCCTGTTAGACCATCAGCCATATCATCTGGAAGACGCTGAGAATCACGGCATTGATTTCCAGTTCAGCGGCCACACCCACCGTGGCCAGATCTGGCCGGCCTCGTGGATCACAGACCGTCTCTTCGAGGATTCCTGGGGCGAGCACCAGCGCGGCAAAACCCGCTACTACGTCAGCTCAGGCATAGGCATCTGGGGCGGCAAGTTCCGCATCGGCACCCGATCCGAATATGTCGTCGCAACCCTTCGGAGCGTGGCGGCCAACTAATTATAAATGAATACACAAGCATACCCTTCTCCACCTGTTACGGGTAGGAGAAGGGTATATCATTCTACTGACGGACAACCAGTTGGCCGTCACAAGGGCTATAGCGAATTTTCCAACTTGGACTTCGCGTAGTCAAGGGTGACGGTGAAAGTCTTCTTGCGGGATGACGGAGCGTCGTACATCGCATCGTCAAAGATCTGCTCGCAGATCGAGCGCAGACCACGGGCTCCGAGTTTGTTCTTGATGGCGGTATCAACTATAAGTTCTTTGACACCATCCTCGATCTTGAGGGCCATTCCGTCTATCTCGAACAGTTTGGCGTACTGCTTGAGAATGGCGTTCTTCGGCTCGGTCAGGATCCTCAGCAAGGCATCCTTGTCAAGAGCGTCAAGATAGGTGATGACAGGCAGGCGGCCGATGATCTCTGGGATGAGACCGTAAGCCCTCAAATCCTGAGCGTCAACATATTTCAAGAGATTCTGCTTGTCAACAACCTGCTTTTGAGCGGCGCCGAAACCGATCACCTGAGTGTTTAGCCTTTGGGCGATGCGCCGTTCGATTCCCTCGAAAGCGCCACCGCAGATGAACAGGATGTTCTGCGTGTTCACGTGAATGAATTCCTGCTCCGGATGCTTGCGGCCTCCCTTCGGCGGTACATTGATGACATTGCCTTCGAGGAGTTTCAGCATAGCCTGCTGGACTCCCTCACCGGAAACATCACGGGTGATTGACGGATTGTCGCTCTTGCGGGCGATCTTGTCGATCTCGTCGATGAACACGATTCCCCTCTCGGCTTTCGCCACATCGAAGTCAGCCTCCTGGAGAAGCCTCGTGAGGATGCTCTCGACATCCTCTCCGACATAGCCGGCCTCTGTCAGGACGGTAGCGTCCACAATCGTGAACGGAACGTCCAGAAGCTTGGCTATCGTCTTAGCCAGCAATGTCTTTCCGGTTCCGGTCGGACCTACCAGCAGGATATTCGATTTCTCCAGCTCCACACCATCGTCAGGACGGTCCACAAGGTTGTGGTTGATCCTCTTGTAGTGGTTATAGACCGCGACGGCAAGCATTTTTTTCGCACGGTCCTGCCCGATGACATATTCATCAAGGAACTCCTTGATTTCCACCGGTTTCTTCAAGGCCTCAAGCCGTCCCAAAGGTTTGCCGTCCTTGGAAGCTCCGCCCAAAGTGTCCTTGAGGTAGTCGTGGGCAAGCTCGACGCAGTCGCTGCAGATGAAGCCGTCCAAACCCTGAAGCAGGAACGGGACATCACGCTCCGACCTGCCGCAGAACATACAATGCTTCGTTGTACCAGTATTCTTTTTCTGAGGCATTACTTGGATTTCTTTGTGAGGATCTCATCCACCATTCCGTACTCCAAAGCCTCCTGGGCTGTCATCCAGAAATCCCTGTCCGCATCGGCGAACACCTTGTCGTATGGCTGTCCGGAATGCTGGGAGATGATGTCGTAGAGTTCCTTGCGGGTTTTCTCGATCTCCTTGGCCGCTATCATAATGTCGGAAGCCTGGCCCTGGGCGCCACCGAGCGGCTGATGGATCAGCACCCTGGAATGAGGCAGACAGGAACGTTTCCCTTTCTCTCCTGCGCAAAGCAGAACCGAGCCCATCGACGCGGCCATACCCGTACAGATTGTGGCCACGTCAGGCTCAACAAGCTGCATCGTGTCATAAATCGCAAGTCCGGACGTGACCTGACCGCCAGGAGTATTGATGTACAAGGATATGTCAGCGTTGGAATCTGTGGATGCAAGGAACAGCAATTGAGCCTGGATGATGTTCGCGACATCATCATCGATCGGAACGCCAAGGAATATGATCCTGTCCATCATAAGACGGCTGAACACGTCCATCGAGGCCACATTCAGTTTCCTCTCCTCGATGATGGTCGGATTGATGTAGGCGTCCGTGGCTCTCTGATAGCGGTCAAGGGTCATTGAACTCAGTCCAAGACCCTTGGTCGCATATTTCTGAAACTCCTTGTCCATAATTACTTAAGCTCGCGGAATTTCTCCTCGGAGATCTTCTTGTTCTGGAGGGTGATCTTCTCCTTGACTGCGGCGATCACCTTCTCGTTCTCGACATTCTCCTCGATATTGCGCATCTGCCTCTCGTCCTTGAGCATCTGTGCGGCGGCATCGGTGAGAAGCTCCTCAGGAACGTTGCCCATTCCGTACATAGCGTACTGGTAGGCGGCGTAAGCCTTGGCGGCCTCAAGCATATCCTTGTCCTCAACCTTAAGCCCGAACTTCTTCATCAGAGAGCCTCTGACAAGCTGCCAGCGGAAATCGCCGAGGAATCCGTCGAATTCCTTCTCGATGTCCTCCTTGGAGAACTTCTCCTTGTTGTTCTCGTAGAGCCATCTCTTGAGGAATGCCTCAGGAACATTCACGTTGGCCTTGTCAACAAGGTACTTGCGCAGATCCTGGGAGAGTCTGTAGTCAGCCTCCTGCTTGTAGTTGGCCTCAAGTCTCTCAGCGATCTTGGCGTCGAACTCCTCGGTTGTCTTCACGGCATCCTTACCGAAGACCTTGTCGTAAGTTTCCTGGCACTCGGTGGCCGGAACGAAAGTCTTGACATTCACGATGGTTACATTCCAGACAGGATCAAGTGCGGCAAGCTCTTCCTTCTTCATCTTGAGCATAGAAGCCCTGTCTGTCTCGTTGGTGAACGCCTCGTTGACATTGACATCGAACTTAGCGTCAACCTTGGCACCGAGGAAATTCTTCTTCGCATCACCCTCAACCTTGCTGACAGCGACATAAACACCCTCGACAGCCTTCTCGCCCTGCTTGAAGTCAACCACTACATAATCTTCCTCACCGGCAGCATCACCCTCCTCGAGCTGACCGTACTGCCTGAGGATGCTATCCTTCATAGCGGCCTTGGCCTTGTCAGTCACCTCGATGTTGTAATACGGCAGTTTGTCATCCTTGTTGACATCAATGTTGATCTCAGGAGACAATCCGAGGTCGAACTTGAACTCGAAATCGTTGCCGTCCTTCCACTCAAGCTCCTTCTGGGACTCGCTGGAGATAGGCTCACCGAGAATATGCAGATTGTTGTCTTTGATGAACTTGTCGAGCTGCTCAGAGACAACACCGTTGATGGCCTCGTAAAGAGCCTGGTCGCCATAGACCTTCTTTACGAGCGACGCGGGAACCATTCCCTTGCGGAAACCCTTGAAGTCAGCGTTTCTCCTGTAAGCGGAGAGTCTTTTCTTCTCCTGCTCGGCATAGTCCTCCGCCTTCAGGGCGATGGTCAGTTCGATGTTAAGATCATCGATTTGATTTTTTGTTACTTCCATAATTCTGTAAATATTATTTTAAATTAATTATTCTTTCTTTGAGGATAAACGACCCTCTCGTGGTAAATTTGTGAAAGGTAAGCCTTCAGCGTCTCCTTCACCGTGTTCAGATCCTTGATCGAGATGTCAGCCTCGTCAAACTGGCCGATCTTCATCTTGGATGCTACAATATTCTCGACAAAGACCGAGAATGTGGCCGCCGAGTTATCTTTCAACGTCCTGGAAGCCGCCTCCAAGGTGTCACAAATCATCAGGATGATCTGCTCTTTCGTCTGAGGCTTGCGGCCTGGGTAGAAGAAATCCGAAACGTCATCCGGATTTCCACCCTCGTTAAGGTACTTGTTGTAGAAATACGATGTGTTGGACGTGCCGTGATGCGTCAGGATAAACTCCCTGATCACATCAGGAAGCCTGTACTCAGCGGCAAGCTCCAACCCGTCAGAGACGTGCTTGATGATGGCCTTCGCGCTTTCCTTTGGCGAGAGGCCTTCGTGATAATGCACTCCGCCCGGAGACATACTCTCATTCTCTATAAAGCAGAGAGGATTCTTCATCTTACCGATGTCGTGATAAAGAGCTCCGGCCCTGACCAGCAGCACGTTGGCATCAATGGCACGGGCGGCCGCATCGCACATATTCATAACTTGCAGCGAATGCTGGAAAGTGCCCGGGGCCTTGTGCTCCAATTCGCGTAGAAGCTTGTTGTTCGTGTCACAGAGCTCACGGAGCCTCGAACTGGAGACGAGATTGAACATCCTCTCGAAAAGGTAGATGAGAGGGTAGCCTGCCACTATTAGCATCGAGCCGATGAACATATAGAGCACGGCTATGTAAGGGTCATCGCTGACCATATCGATAAGCCGGAACCCGAAATATGTCACCAGAAGCGTGAGGAAGACTATTCCGGACATTATGAACTGCTGCCAACCCTGATTGAAGTACTTGAACACGAACACAGCCACAATGCTTGCCAGAAGGAACATCACAAACAGCACGATTCCGTTCTCGGCGAAGATCAGCAGCGGCAGGAACGACACGCAGCAGATCGGGAAGATCACCTTGTTCTTAAAAAACGCCTCCAAGTACAGGGCCGTCAGAGTGAACGGCACCAAATACAGGCACTTAGGGGCAAACTTATTGATACTCAACGCCAGAATAGAAGCGATGATGAATATGAATATCAAGTACCAGAACTTGTGATGATCCAGAAGCAGCCGGCTGTTCAGGAAATAGATCATAAGGAAGAACATCAGCACAAGCATAGACGCTATGAAAGCGTTGCCGAGCCAGAACAGGAAACGAGGCCCGCCATATCCCATACTGTTCTCATATTCAACCCTGTAGGAATCCAGCATCTGTGCGATTTCAGCTGTGACGATCTCGCCTTCCGAGACAATCAGCTGCCCAGCGCTCACAAAGCCCTGTGTCGTCGAGACCTGAGCGGAAGACTCCGAACGCACAAGCTCGGTCGTCTTCGGATCATATTCAAGGTTAGGGGTGATGAAGTCGTATATTCCCGAGGTCCTCAGGACAGAATCCGCATTGATTGAAGGATATTTGGCCGAGACCACGGAAAGCAGGCGGTTCTTTGCCTCCGACTCCTTGAACACCTCGCTTACAGGCCTTTTCCCGGCCCTCTTGTCCTTCTGGACATACAAGACGGCGGCGGATGGATCAGCATTGTTGTCCAGCCGGACCCCCTCATCAGCGACGACACCGTTGGAATAGATGCCGTCCATAGCCGACAGAACCAATGGACGGAGGTATGAATATCCCCCCATATCAATTCCTTCGGCGGCCTTGCGGCAATTGTCCACGATGTCCTGACGGTACCTGTAGTACGGAACCACCACAGCCTTGTTCCGGCTCCTTTCCTCCCTGAGCTGTTCCTCGGTCTTCAGGATAGGGAAATCGAACTGCGCTATAAGAGTCTCGTGAGACCACGGCGAGCCTTTCCTGTAGTCATAACTGAACTTCGCGGTCCTCGGGAACATCAATGTGAGGATCACAAACAGCACGACCAAAGGGATCAGAACTCTGTAGTTTATGGACAGGCGTGGTAGTTTCATATAGTCTCTATTTGAATGGACTTCCGGCCTCCTTGGCGATGAATCCGTAGGTCAACTTGTCCGTCAACCGAGGGAAAAGCCTGTGGGCCAGCACGGTGATCTTGCCAAGTCCTGTCAGGATCATCTGTGACTTTCTCTTTTCCAGTCCCTTGGCAAGATACTCGGCGCACTTCTCCGCGCTCATCAGCTTGTCCTCCTTGAGCGGAGTCTCACCCTGAGGGCTGCCGTCAGCCGTCAGCGCGGCCTTGCGGACATTGGAGTCCGTGTACCCCGGAGCGAAGACGAGCACATTGAGTCCGTCCTTGAGATGCTCGATACGGATTGTGTCAAGGAAGCCGCGGATGGCGTACTTGGACGCTGAATATCCCGTCCTCGCCGGAAGGGCTGAGAACCCGGCGATCGAAATCACGCCGACAACCTGTCCCTTGCTCTGAAGCAGGTAAGGCAGGGCGAATTTCGTGCACTGCACCGTGCCCCAGAAATTCACATCCATCAAAGAGCGGATAACGCTGAGATCCAAGTCCTTGAACATAGCCCTCATCGAGATTCCGGCATTGTTCACCAGGATGTCGATGCGGCCATATTTCCTTACGGTGCAATCGATGAGATTCCGGCAGTCATCCTCCTTCGTGACGTCCGTCTTGACGCACAAAACCTTGTCCGGATCGGCGTTCACCGACGGGGCCGATTCCTGGAGCTTGTCCAGCGAGCGGGCGGCCATAACGACGTTCGCTCCGAACGACCCGAAGAGACGGGCAGAAGCCAACCCTATTCCAGAGCTGGCTCCCGTTATGATAATGACCTTATCCTTGAAATATTCAGGATGCATATAAGCCACTAATCAGCAGTTAATTACATAATGGTCTTCGCAGCGATGTCATCACCGTCGTACGCTCCGGCGTCAAGTTTCTGCTTGATCTCCTTGAAAGCGTTGAGAGTGTATGCTATGTCTTCGTCGGTGTGAGCGGCGGTACATACTATTCTGAAGATTACCATTCCCTTAGGGATGACAGGGTAGATGACCATCGAGCAGAAGATGCGATAGTTCTCACGGAGATCCATCGCTATCTTTGTGGCCTGGGCCACGCCGCCGCCGTCGATGTGGATAGGAATCACGCAGGCCTGCGCCTCACCGATGTCGAATCCGAGTTTCTTGAAGCCTTCCTGAAGAGTGTGGGTCACGTGCCAGCACTTCTTGCGGAGCTCGTCGCCTTCCGGTGACATGATGATCTCCAGACGCTTGATGTTGCCGTACACGAACGCCATCGGCTGTGACTTGGCATACATCTGCGAGCGCATATTCAGACGCAGGTAGTTGATGATCTTGCGAGGACCGGCGATGAAGCCTCCGATCGAGGCCATCGACTTCGCGAACGCGCCGATGTAAAGATCGATGCCGTCCATGCAGTGCAGTTCCTCGGAAGTTCCGCGTCCGTGCTCGCCCAGAAGGCCGAATCCGTGCGCGTCATCAATGAATATCCGGAAGCTGTACTTCTTCTTGAGTTCGACGATCTGGTCGAGGATTCCCATCGCACCGGTCATACCGAAAACGCCCTCGGTGATGAGAAGGACACCTCCGCCGCTTTCCTCGGCCTCTTTGCAGGCTCTCGCCAGAACCTTCTCACAGTCAACGATATTGTTGTGGCGGTACTTGTACTTGCTGCCGATGTGGAGACGGATTCCGTCAAGGAGGCAGGCGTGAGCCTCAGCGTCATAGACGATCACATCGTGACGGGCGGTAAGGCAGTCGATCGCGGAGACGATTCCCTGATAGCCGAAGTTGAACAGGAACGCGTCCTCCTTCTTCTCGAAATCAGCGAACATCCTCTCAAGTTTCTCGTGCAGGGCGGTGTGGCCGGAAAGCATACGGCTTCCCATTGGATAGGCCAGTCCCCACTTAGCGGCACCCTCGGCGTCAGCCTTGCGCACCTCAGGATGGTTAGCGAGTCCGAGATAGTTGTTCAGACTCCAGTTCAGGACCTCTTTCCCGTTGAATGTCATATGAGGGCCAAGCTCGCCCTCAAGTTTCGGATACATATAATAGCCGAAGCCCTGATTGAAATACTGTCCGATAGGACCGCCTGAGTCCCTTTCGATTCTGTCAAAAATGTCAAGCATTTTGTATTCTGTTTTAATTATTTATGCGTCAATATTAGCGTAGTGGGCGTTCTCCTCGATGAACTGCCTTCTCGGAGGGACATCGTCTCCCATAAGCATCGAGAATGTCCTCTCGGCCTCGGCGGCGTTGTCGATCGTGATCTTGCGCAGACGTCTCTTGGCCGGATCCATAGTTGTGTCCCAAAGCTGCTGGTCACTCATCTCACCAAGACCTTTGTACCTCTGTACGGTAACACCCTTGTCGGAACCCTTTCCCAAACGTGCCGTGGCCTCGAACCTCTGCTCGTCGGTCCAGCAATATACTTCCTCCTTGCCTTTCTTCACAAGGTAAAGCGGAGGTGTGGCGAGATAGACATAGCCGTTCTTGATGAGGTCGAACATATAGCGGAAGAAGAACGTCAGGATAAGGCAGGCGATGTGGCTTCCATCGACATCGGCATCGGTCATGATGATGACCTTGTGGTAACGCAACTTGCTCAGATCCATCTTCTTCTCACCGTTCTCATCCTCCTGGGCGACAGTGACTCCGAGGGCGGTGTAGATGTTCCTGACCTCAACGCTGTCGAACGCGCGGTCACCCGCGGCCTTCTCCACGTTCAGGATCTTACCTCTCAAAGGGAGGATGGCCTGGATCCTTCTGTCACGTCCCTGCTTGGCTGTTCCACCGGCGGAATCTCCCTCGACGAGGAAGAGCTCGCAGATCTCAGGATTCCTTTCAGAGCAGTCAGCCAGCTTGCCAGGCATTCCGGCTCCCGTCATAGCGGTCTTCCTCTGCACCATCTCACGGGCCTTGCGGGCGGCGCTGCGGGCGGTGGCTGCAAGCACGATCTTCTCTATGAGCAGCTTACCCTCCTTAGGATGCTCCTCAAGATACTGGTCCATAGCCGCTGAAGTGGCCTGGGACACAGCGGAGGTCGCCTCCGGGTTACCGAGTTTCGTCTTGGTCTGTCCCTCGAACTGCGGCTCGGCGATCTTCACCGAAACCACAGCGGTCAAACCTTCACGGAAATCCTCCGGCGCGAGGTCACCCTTGAACTTCGCGAGCAGATTGTTCTTCTCCGCATAGTTCTTCAGCGAACGCGAAAGACCCATCTTGAACCCCTGAAGGTGGGTTCCACCCTCTATGGTGTTTATGTTGTTGACGTATGAATATATCTTCTCGGAGAATCCGTTGTTGTACGAGAGGGCGATGTCGATAGGTATCACCTTGTCGCTCTGCACGCACACAGGCTCAGGGATGAGCTGTGTGGCACCGGCGTCAAGATAGTCAATGAACTCCTTGAGGCCTTCCTTGGAATAGAAAATATCCCCGCGGTAAAGCTGTTTTCCGGTCGGCTTCGAGTTGCCGTTCTCATCGGTGACATATTCATCAACCAGTTCCCTCTCATCGGTGATGGTGATCTTGATGCCTTTGTTCAGATAGGCCAGCTCACGCATCCTCGCGGCGAGGGTGTCATATTTATAAACAATTGTCTGGGTGAATATGGTCGGATCGGGATGGAAGGTGATGATGGTTCCGGTGTCATTGCAGTCTCCGACAATCTCCACAGGGGCGAGTGGCTTGCCCTTTGAATATTTCTGCACGAATATATGCCCCTCACGGTGAACCTCAGCGATCAGGCTGTCAGAAAGGGCGTTCACGCAGGAAACGCCGACTCCGTGCAGACCTCCGGACACCTTGTAGCTGTCCTTGTTGAACTTACCACCGGCGTGAAGGACTGTCATCACGACCTCAAGGGCGGAACGGTGCTCCTTTGGATGCATTCCGGTAGGGATTCCACGTCCGTTATCCGACACCCTTATCGAGTTGTCAGGAAGGATGGTGACACCGATTTCGGTGCAGTAACCGGCCATCGCCTCGTCAATACCGTTGTCAACCACCTCATAGACAAGATGATGGAGTCCCCTCTCCCCGATGTCGCCGATGTACATCGAAGGTCTTTTCCTCACCGCCTCAAGTCCTTCCAGCACCTGGATACTACTTGCGGAATATTGCTCTTCCGCTTTCTTCATCTCTTCGTTCTCAATCATATTCTATCGCCTATAATTATCTATTAATATGGTTTGCCCATAAAACAGACAAATATAATAAATTTAAGGGGCAATGCGAAATTTATTTCCACATGCCCCCGATCTATTATTAGGATATTCTCTCCTTGATAGTGACCGCAAGGAAACAATCTACAGATTCAATGAGACTCCCGCCGTGACCCAAAGGCCTTTCTCCGCGTATAACGGATTCCTCTGGATGGTCTGGCAAAGCAGATTGCCCGACTCCAACCAAAATTCCAGCTTCCTGTTGAATTTGTAGCCACAGTTCAGTCCAAGATCCACATAACCAGGCACACGGACCTTCACAATCTCTTCAGAAACCGTGACCGGAGACACAGGAGTCAAGTCGTCCTCATCACCACCCAAGCCAGCGAAAGAGGCCTTTCGACACTTTCCTTCACGCCATGATGACGCCTCCACCGAGAAGCCGGCGTAAAGCCTGGAATTGATGTTGTACGTCAGCTTGATGCCACCACTGTACTTTGGAAGAGCAAAGCCAAGATTGTCGGCATCATTATCCGGGAACGAAAGATTCCTGAACCGAAGATCAGCATCCACATTGAATCGTCCAGCCTGGAGCCCCATCAATGCGTTGGCATAGATAATATTCGCGTCCGAATACGCGACATCTGGAGAGAAAGAGTTCTGGACGAACCGTCCGGACTCCATCATAAGGTTCTCATAGATTCCGACACCACCATTCAAATCAAACCTGAACGAAGAGGATATGCTTCCCCTCACACCAACCTTGGCATTGAGGTTCTCCACGGTGTTGTCAACAAGAGATGTCATCAAGCCCAGATTCGCCGGAACAAGGAACGACGGATTTAAATGATGATTACGGGAGATTTGCGATGAATATGTGTTCAGGCGGCTTCCACCTGTAGCGTCCGCGTAAAGAGCCACACCGTTCCCGGCAGCGAAACTGACATGGACATCGGGATAGACAATCTGCCCCTTACCGCCACCCATCTTACGGAAAGCCAAAGTGTCAGAGGCATCATTTCTGAACATGGCTTCGAATTTCACTCCCAGATTCAAGTTCCAACGCCCGGACTGCAGCCGATAGCTCGGAACCAGGGCGACACGTCCTATGTTACCGTCATAGAACCTACCGTAGGAAGCCGTCTCTCCTTCGAATCCGACAAGGATGCTCCGACGGCTGTCAAGAACCGTTCCGGCCAGACCATCCAAGACGAACCATGACTCTCCCTGCCTGTCGGCTGTGACCTCTTTCCACAAATCACCGGAAAGCCTTAACATCATCGGTTTAAGGTCCAGATTGTCATTGGCGATTCTTCCTCTCAACGCCACATCGTAAAGGAAATACGACTCGGAGTCGTTATTGGAACGAACTCTGGCGTTGAAGTCAAAGGCATTATAGGAACGGGACATGACGGAATCCTTCGCAGCCAAGCCATAATAACCAAGGCCGAATGAAAGAATGGCCCTGTCCCAGTTATAACGCCCGTCAAAACCGGCGGAAGTCAAGGCGTCATAACCTTTGAATCCGTTTCCGGATTTCTCAAGACGATAAAGGTCGTCCTTCAATTCAGGTTTGATTTCGTGATAGTTACCGAAATACGACTTATGGCTGGCGTACACGCTCATCTGGAACGGTCCACTCTGCTCAGGGCTGAAGACGAACTCAAACCGAGGGTGGAGAGTGTAACCGGCGCCGGCCTTGAGATAAAGCTGACGTCCCCTCCAGGCATCCTTGGCCGGCCTCATATTCAGCATATAAGGCTTGAAGCTGTAGGCTCCCTGGTAAGGCTTCTCAAACACCTCATAGTCAAAGTCCAGGTCGAAGCGGAGCAGCGAGTCCGGCACGTTCATCCCGAGCAAAGGCTTGCGAACCTCCGAAGCGTTGCCCTGATAGGTGTTGGTGACCTCGACGGTCGGATTGAAATTCTGTCCGAAAGAGACCGCGGCGGTCATCAGCATTGCCGCGGAAACCAGATATATCTTTCTCATATTCATTTCCACTACATCATGGTTTTAAGTTTCTCAAGACGCATCCTGACATTGTCAAGCACATCATCTGACGTACCCTCGGCAGGTTTGTAGCCGTTCTGGACGCTCTCGAACGTGGCCTTGGCCTGAGCGAGATTATCCTGCTCGGCGAACGAGTCACCAAGGGTGATGAACGCCTTCGCAAGCCAATAGCTCTGGTCCCCGGCCTTCTCGGCGAACGCATAGACCTTCTTCTCGACGGTGTCATACTTACCCTGGTCGCAGGCATCCTGAATGATCATATAGGCAGCCTCCGCACCTTCGGCGGTGGACGGAGCGGAACTGAGGCTTGCGAATATCTCAAACGCAGCCTCGCGCTCGTTCATCGAAAGCAACGACTTGGCCTTGAAGTAGTCAGCCTCACGGATCTCCGCCGCCGTGCTCTTTCCGTCAGCCTTCACCTTGTCCGCGCAGGACTGTGCCGAAGTCCAGTCTCCGGCCTTGTAGGCGGAACGCATCATCCCGACTCTGGCCGTGTGCTTGTTGTTCTCTATCCTGGCCTCCTGAAGCAGTGAGGAATAGCCACCGAACGCATCCTTGTAGCGTTGCAGGTCATAGGACAGCCTTGAGAAGTTCAGGATGGCCGTCTCGGCGAACGCCGATCCATCACCTTTCTCCATAGACTTCCTATACCAATCGCAAGCCTGTTCCTTCTTGCCTATATTCCTGTAGCACTCAGCGACATAGAACTCAGCCTCAGGCACTTTCTGACCGGACGGATAACGTTCAAGATATGTCTGGAGAGAGGCCAAAGCCTTATTGTAGTTCTCCGTGAGGAACACCTGCTCGGCCGCGTTGAAGTACATAGTCTCCTTCTCGCTGTCAGACTTGTCCTTGATCACACCGGCCTTGTCGGCGAAATCAATGTACTCGTCCGTACGTCCCTGCGACTGGTAGATCGACTCGATGGCCAGAAGAGCGTCCTGGGCATATTCAGTGCCGGGCATCTCGGTGATCACCTGCTTGTAGTAGCCAAGGGACTGGTCGTACTCGGACATATTCCTTGAAATCATTCCAAGCTCGATGAGGGAGCGGGCGACAATGGTCTTGTCTTTGGTGGAGGAGCGGAGTTTCGTGAAAGCGGAGACAGCGTCATCGATCCTGCCGGCGGCGACGTAGGCCCTTCCGAGCTCGAACATAGCGTCAGAGTAATATTCCACTGACGGATTTGTGTTCATAGCCTTGGAAAGCGCTCCGATCTTGCCGTTCATATCCCCCATAAGTCCGTAGGCTATGCCGGCGCGGTAGTTCGGGTAGAGATTGTCCTTGTAAGGGAAACGCTTCAAGGCGTTCTCATATTCAGTGACGGCTGTCTTGTAGTCCTTGCGGATGAAATCGCAGTCCGCGCGGCGCACGGCGGCATCCTCCCCCTCGGTCAGGTTGCGGCCTTGGAGATATTCATCAAACCATTTGGCGGCGTTGTCGTAGTCGCCGAGGCGGAAGTAGCAGTAAGCCAGATCGTAAGGAATCAGCCGGCCTTCCGTCTTGCCCTCAAGCGCCGAGTTGTTGTACAGGTCCTTGAAAGTCTCCAGAGCCTTGTCGAACTGGTCGCTGCGGTAGTAGGACTCGCCGAGCCAGTACCTCGAAAGCTGCGAGAACGGAGAGCGCTTGTCCGAATAGAACGAGGAGGCCCTGAGGAAAGGAACAGCGTCCCTCCAGGAGCCGGTCTCCACAAGCTGCTCCGCACGCAGGTAATTGGCCTTCATATAGTTGGCTTTCTGGTCCTTGTCCAGCATATCTATGTTGGAATATGCCTCCACGGCTCCGGCGTAATCGTGGCTGTAGAGCGAGGCCAGCGCCATATAGCTGTAGATCCTCTCCCCCTTCTTCTTGTCGGAATATTTGGTAAGATAGTCATTGAAGACCGAAGGATTGTGGTTCAGGTCAAAGGACAGCTTGGCGTAGTTGAAATGCGCATCCTCCTGGATGTCCGGGTTGAACGATCGCTCCGAGGCGGCCTTGAAAGCATCGAGCGCGGCGACCTTGTTACCCGTCTGGATGTAGCTGTAGGCCAGATTATAGTTCGCTATCTGCCCGATCGAGTCGGTTCTGTTCCGCATCAGCGAGTAGTTCTCGATGGCTCCCTTGTAGTCCTCGGTGGCGTAGAGAAGCGAGCCGGCGTAGAAATAATCGTTGCGGTCCATATCGTTATCCCCGCTCCGGGCCACATCGTAATATTCCTTCGCCTTGGCGGTGTTGCCCTTGGCCAGGTAGGACTCGGAGATTATCCTCGCAAGATGTCTCTGGCGCTCCTTCGGCGCGTTCTCATACACCTTGACACCATTTTTCAGGACATAGGAATAGTCCTTCCTCATAAAGCGGCACTCGACCATATAGGAATTGGACATCTCGGTGAAACGAGGGTCTCTCGCCGCCTTCTCGAACCAATCGAAGGCCTCGTCGAAATTCTTCTCCGAATAGTTGATGTAGCCCAATGAATATCTCGACGGCGCGGTGTAGTCAGACTGCACCCTCTTCTCCGACTTCTCAAACAAAGACTTGGCCTTCGCCAGATCCCCGATCTCGAAGTATGAATATGCCTGTTTGAATGCGTATTCAGCGACAAGGTCGGCAGGAAGCCTTTTCTCCGGCACCTTGTCGAACTCGGCGGCGGCAGCCTTATAGTCCTGCCTGTCAAAGAGATTCAGAGCCTTGTAGAAATGGATCTGCGGCACGAGGATGGAGTACGGGTGCGCGGCGATATATTCATCAGCCAGGGTCTCGTTCCCGACCTCCTGCAGCCGGACGGAGCAAAGGGCCTCGTAGCCGCCGGCGGTCACATCCCCGGTTCCGGCATAGATTTCTCCGAATATGCTTCCCGCCCTCTCGAACATCCCGTGTCCGTAGAGTTCGGTGGCGAGACGGTACTGGTCCTGTCCGGCCTCCTGAGCCGACACGGCCGTCCCCGCACCAAGTGAGAGCGCCGCCAGAAACGCTGCGGCAAGTTTGCTTTTCATATAGTTTCCAATCATTTTCATCAGCGAAAAATATTCTACAAATTTACTTAAGGAAAATGAAAAATAACATACATATTTCCTAAATATACCCGAAAAATAAAGTATATTTGCGTTACTATGGAAGTGAACGCGCTATCAGCATCAAAAAGCGAGCCGCTGGTCTCATTCAAGGACGCGGACATCGTGAACGGAGAGAGCACCGTGATCTACGGGCTTGATATGGACATATTTCCGGGAGACTTCATCTACATCGTCGGCAAGGTCGGAACCGGCAAGACTTCGATCATCCGCACGATGATCGGCGAGAACCCTCTTGAGAAGGGCACCGGCGAGGTCTGCGGCTTCAAGCTCAACGGCTTGAAGGACAAGGACATTCCTTATCTCCGCCGTAGGATCGGAGTCGTGTTCCAGGATTTCCAGCTGCTGATGGACAGGACGGTCGAGAGCAACCTGGAGTTTGTCCTGAAAGCCACCGGCTGGAAGGACCGGAACGAGATCGACAAACGGATCATCGAGGTCCTGGCCGATGTCGGGATGGAGAACAAGGCGCACAAGATGCCTCACCAGCTCTCCGGAGGCGAGCAGCAGCGCATCGCCATAGCCCGTTCCCTGCTGAACAAGCCAAGGCTCATCATCGCCGACGAGCCGACCGGCAACCTTGACAACGAGACCGCCGACGGAATCCTGCGCCTGCTGACCGGAATCAACAAGGAGGACGGCACGGCCATAGTGATGGTGACCCACAACAGGACAATCTTCGAGAAATATCCCGGCAGGGTCTTCGTCTGCAAGGACGAGAGGTGCAGGGAGAACCTTAACGACGAGGTTATTGATCTGGCTCTGACCATTTAGGCCCTATGCTGAAAAAAGACAGATACCATCACATACTTTCCTGGTTCCAGGCCAACCAACCGGAAGTCCGGACCGAGCTGCACTACGAATCCCCTTTCCAACTGCTTGTGGCGGTGATCCTGAGCGCACAATGCACTGACAAAAGGGTGAATATGGTCGCTCCGGAACTGTTCAGGAAGTTTCCCAAGCCCGAGGATCTGGCCTCAGCATCGTTCGAGGAAGTGCTGGCGGTGATAAAAAGCATCTCCTACCCCAACAGCAAAGCCGCGCACCTCATCGGAATGGCTCAAAAATTGTTGCGGGAATATGCCGGCGAAGTTCCGTCGGACATCGACCAGCTTATGACTCTTCCGGGAGTCGGACGCAAGACGGCCAACGTGCTTGCTTCCGTGATCTATAACAAACCGGTCATCGCTGTTGACACGCACGTTTTCCGTGTATCCCACAGGATGGGACTGTCGGACGGAAAGACCGTCGAGGCTGTCGAGAAGGAGCTGGAGTCGTACATCCCGGCGGAGCTGAGGGCAAGGGCGCACCATTGGCTGATCCTCCACGGACGGTACACGTGCACTGCCCGAAACCCGAAATGCGACGATTGCCCGCTGCGGGACTGGTGCCGCGACTATGAACAGAAACACAGAATAATATAAATATGATACAGTTTTCCCCTGAGAATATACTCCTCATCGGATCCATCCTGATCTTCACGGCGATACTCATCAGCCGGGCCGGCTTCAAGTTCGGAATCCCGGTCCTGCTCCTGTTTATCGTCGTCGGAATGGCGTTCGGTGTCGATGGATTAGGACTCGCGTTCGACAATTTCCACATCGCACAGTTCATCGGTACCATAGCGCTCTGCGTGATCCTTTACTGCGGCGGTCTTGAGACGAAGTTCGACACGATAAAACCTGTGTTGAAAGAGGGAATCGTGCTGTCCACCGTCGGAGTGTTCCTGACGGCCCTGTTCACGGGCGGATTCATCTATCTGCTGACAAGGGTTGGACACCTCTCCGAGGGAATGTCCATCGTGATGTGCTTCCTGCTTGCGGCCGTGATGTCGTCAACCGACTCAGCGTCAGTGTTCAACATCCTGAGGAACGCCAAGATGAAGCTGAAGGAGAACCTTCAGCCCGTCCTTGAGCTTGAGTCCGGATCCAACGACCCGATGGCCTACGTCATCACCATCGTACTCATCCAATGCGCCCAGCAGCTTTTCGAGCCGGCCTCCGGAATCGACATCGACTACCCACGGATGATCGGCAACGCCTTGCTGACATTCACGATGCAGCTTGGAATCGGAGCGATTATGGGTGTGGGTCTCGGCCGCGCGTTCGCCTGGGCTCTCGGGAAACTGAAACTGAACGGAGCTTCACTCTACGCCATCCTTGTGCTGAGCATCGGATTCTTCATCTACTCGATCACCGGACTCGTGAACGGCAACGGATTCCTCGCCATCTACCTCGCCGGTGTGATCATCGGCAACAAGCCAATGGCCCACAAGAAGGAGGTATTCCGGTTCAGCGACACTGTCACCTGGCTGATGCAGATGGGAATGTTCCTCACGCTGGGGCTTCTCGTAAACCCTAAGGAGATGCTGTCCGTGGCTCCTGTGGCCCTTCTCATCGGAGTGTTCCTTACTTTTATAGGCCGTCCGTTGGCAGTGTTCATCTCGCTTCTGCCTTTCAGGAAGCTCTCGTTCAGGGCAAGGGTGTTCATCTCCTGGGTGGGTCTGAAAGGCGCCACTCCGATCATCTTCGCGATATTCACTGTCGTGGCTGACATTCCGGGCTCCGACCAGATCTTCAACATCGTATTCTTCATCACTATGGTGTCGATGTTGTTCCAGGGAATGAGCATCCCTGCGGTCGCGCGAAAACTGAACCTTGCCCTGCCTCAGGAGAAGGCTCCGGAGACATTCGGGATCGAGATTCCGGAAGAGGCCGGCAAGCTGATGGACCACAGGCTTACGGAGACGGATCTCGCTGCCGGTGACACACTTAAGGAGGTAGCGTTGCCGGAGGGGACACGAGTCATGATGATCAAGAGGGACGGCGAGCTGATCGTTCCGGACGGATCGGTCAAGCTCAAGGTCGGGGACAAGCTGCTTATGATTATGGGCAACCAATTTGACGAATCGGAATAATGATGTAAATTTGCAGCCCGGTTTTCGGTGCTTCGACAAGCTCAGCAACCGAAAAACAGAATGGTCACTGAGCCTGTCGAAGTGACCCAACAATATTGAAAGAACCAAAATTTTTAGGAATATGAAAAGAATAGTACTTATCCGTCACGGCGAAAGCCAGTGGAACAAGGAGAACAGGTTCACAGGATGGACCAACGTTGACCTCAGCGAGAAGGGCGTACAGGAAGCCCTCGACGCCGGGAAGGCCCTCAAAGAGGCCGGAATCACCTTCGAGGTGGCCTACACCTCTTATCTTAAGAGAGCCATCAAGACCCTCAACAACGTCCTCGACGCCATGGATCTCGACTGGATTCCTGTAAAGAAGACCTGGAGACTCAACGAGAAGCATTACGGAATGCTTCAGGGTCTGAACAAGGCCGAGACCGCCCAGAAGTACGGTGACGAGCAGGTGCTCATCTGGCGCCGCAGCTTCGACGTGGCTCCTCACAACCTTCCTGAGGACGATCCTAACAGCGCCACCAAGGATCCTCGCTACGCTCTCGTTCCAGACCAGTACATTCCTCGCACAGAGGCCCTTAAGAACTGCATCGAGCGTGTTATGCCTTACTGGGAGTGCGAGATCTTCCCAGCCCTCAAGCAGCACGACAACATTGTGGTTGTGGCTCACGGCAACAGCCTCCGTGGTGTCGTAAAGCACCTCAAGGGAATCTCTGACGCTGACATTGTCGGCCTGAACATCCCTACAGCCACTCCTTACGTCTTCGAGTTCGATGACGACCTCAATCTCGTAAAGGATTACTATCTCGCTGATCCTGAGGAGTTGAAGCGCAAGCAGGAGGCGGTCGCCAAGCAGGGTAAGGCTAAATAATTTTCCGACACATCTATTTGCTATCCCTCTGGAAATCTTTCAGAGGGATTTTTATATTGTGTAGTCACTTCGGCTCAGGAGTTGGGACATTATACCCAGACAGGGGCACACAATTTCTACCGTGTTTGATGACAGCGGAAAAAAAGGCAAATGGCGGATTTTGCACGTTACCAAAATCCGCCATTTGATTTTTCCGCTGTCAAGTGGCTATGCTTTGGGTCTGTCGAAGTGCCACCAATACAAACAATAGATTGTAACCGAAATGTAACACGGTTGCAACCGTCCGGTAACATTTTATGGTGAATTTTGCACCCGAAATGAAAGATAGAGAATTATCATGAGTGAGATTTACCTTGTGTTTGTGGTGTTCCTGTTCGTGCTGGCGGTGTTCGACCTGATGGTCGGAGTCAGCAACGACGCTGTCAACTTCCTGAACTCAGCGATAGGCGCCAAAGTGGCCAAGTTCAGGACAATCATCATCGTGGCCGCAGTCGGAGTGTTCATTGGAGCGACAATGAGCAACGGAATGATGGAGGTCGCAAGGCACGGAATATTCCATCCCGCGATGTTCTCCTTCAAGGAGCTGATGTTCATATTCCTCGCCGTGATGATCTCGGATGTCATCCTGCTTGACATATTCAACAACCTCGGACTGCCGACCTCGACAACGGTCTCCCTTGTGTTTGAGCTGCTTGGCGGCACCACGGCATTCGTCCTCCTGAAGCTGGCGAACGACAACACCGGCCTCACGATAGGCGACCTGATGAACACGGAGAAGGCGCTCGGCATGATCATGGCCATATTCGTTTCCGTCGCCATCGCATTCTTCTTCGGAATCGTCCTGCAGTACATCTCCCGTCTTGTCTTCACATTCACCTACAAGAAGAACCTCAAGTGGAAGATAGGAATATTCGGGGGCATCGCCACGACAGCCATCTTCTACTTCATGCTGTTCAAAGGCATCAAAAGCATGTCTTTCGTCACGCCGGAAATCTACGAATATATCCAAAATCACACCCTTGCCATTCTGGGAATATGCTTCCTCGCGTCAACAGCCATCATGCAGTTTCTCTATTTCTTGAAAGTCAATGTGTTCAAGATCCTGGTACTGATGGGAACTTTCGCCCTTGCGATGGCATTCGCCGGCAACGACCTCGTCAACTTCATCGGAGTGCCTCTGGCGGGATATTCATCATACATTGATTTCGCCTCAAGCGGGGCCACGGATCCCAGCAGTTTTATGATGTCATCACTGGACGGACCGGCCAAGAGTCCGCTCATATTCCTGATCGCCGCCGGTGCCGTAATGGTCCTTTCGCTCGCGACCTCGAAAAAGGCACGCAACGTGATCAAGACCTCGGTCGATCTTTCCCGTCAGAGCGAGGGTGACGAGATGTTCGGTTCGTCCAAGATCGCGAGGGTTCTGGTCAGATTCTCCAACAACACCGCGAATTTCTTCAAGGATGTCGTGCCGGACAACGTCAGGAACTGGTGCGAGAAGCGTTTCAACACAGACGAGGCCAGACTTCCGGAAGGAGCGGCTTTCGATGAGGTCAGAGCCACGGTAAATCTGGTGGTAGCCGGTCTACTTATCGCCCTCGGGACATCTCTTAAGCTTCCTCTCTCAACAACTTACGTCACATTTATGGTGGCGATGGGTTCCTCACTGGCTGACCGGGCTTGGGGTCGCGAAAGCGCAGTCTATAGGGTTACAGGCGTTGTATCCGTCATCGGTGGCTGGTTCATCACAGCCGGAGCCGCCTTCATCCTCTGCTTCCTCGTGGCGATGCTGATGCATCTGGGTGGATTCGTGGCCGCCTGCATAATGATGGCGTTCGCAATCTTCCTGCTCATCCGCAGCAACATCCGCTACCGGAAAAAGGCGGAGGAAGAAAACGGAGATGTGACATTCAACAAGATGATGCTCAGCACCGACAAGGGTGAGATCCTGACGCTCCTGAGCAAGCACATCGCAGACAGCCAGTCCGATTTCCTTGAATATGTCAACACAACTTTCCGCCAGATCACCGACGGCTTCATAAAGGAGGATCTCGGGATGCTGCACAAGGCCGAGGAGACGATGAGGCGCAAGAGGGACGAGCTGAAGAACTGCCGCCGCAAGGAAATGATCGGCTTCCGCAGGATCGATCCTGAGGTCGCGATGGAGAAGAACACCTGGTTCCATCTCGGAAGAAACTCCTGCGAGGAGATCCTGTACTGCCTGAGGCGTATAGCCGACCCTTGCGAAGAGCACGTGGACAACAACTTCATTCCGCTGAGCAAAGAACAGATCAAGGAATATATTCCTTTGAGGGACACGGTTCTATTCATCCTCAGGCGTACCGAGAAGATTCTCCAGACAGACTCATACGATGAAGTCGATGAGGTCCGCCGTGAGGCCGAGGAGCTGAAGGATTGCCTTGAGGAAGCCCGTGAGGCCCAGATGCAGAGGATGCAGTCCTCCAAGGAGAATATCACAGTCGCTTACCTCTATCTGAACCTCCTTCAGGAGACACGTGAGCTCACCAGCTCACTCCGTCACCTCCTCCGCGCCTCGAAAGGCTTCCGGGAGTAGGGAACAGTGGTATGGTGGCACTACACCAGCATACCACTGTTTCGCCGTGGAAGACAATCATCTGAATATCATAATATTAAACTAATGTCCTCCTACCCATAACGGGTAGGAGGACATCCATTTAGTGCGTTTAGTATCTGTTATTTACTCTCCACGATGAGGATTATTACTTTTACTTGTCGGCAAAGACAAGTATGTAGTTTTTGGTCGGCAGACCTCGGAAACCGAAAACACCATCTTTCTTTTCCGCCTTGAGCCTGACAGAATAACGTATCTCGCTACTGTTCTGCCTTCCGAATGAGTCGTCCTTGCTGGCCGGAACAATACACTTCAGCTCCTTATCTTTGGCCATTCCCCCTTTTGCTACCCCAAAGTCATACCACGCATCCTTATACACCTTTTGAAGGCAATAACAATCATGCCCGTTGAGTGGCGAAACGTTAGGTTTCCCATCTTCACGCAACGACACCGCCAGAATCAATTCATCCAGCGGATCTATACTCGGATGAGAATTTTTATTATATAACCTTCCGAAAGAACTTCCCTCCTTGTTCCCGGAAAGAGGATAGTCAACGCCATCCTTTCGATAGACAAATTCAAAGGAGCCCGGGAAACAGAGCGGGAGCATTTTTTTAAGCACTTTATTTATTTCGTAATCATCCTGTGCATGATTCTTCCAGAAATAAGCGTCCACATACAGATGGTCATTCCCGACCTCAATCAGTTCGTCTTCTGTGAAATTATGAGAGGATTCACTGTTAAGCGCGGCCAGAATCAAATCCTGCTTCTCGGTCACACTTGCCAAGCCCTTTGCCACGGCCTCCTTTATCGCATCCAACTTCACGTTAAGCCCTGACATAGGAGAATCTATCGCATCTTTTATAGCGTCCAGTTTGTCGTTGGCCGTGCCGGCCGTCGCGTTCAAGGCGTCTATCGCCTTCTTCACAAGGCCGAGCGTGCTGTCCTCTCCGACAAGGCCGCCTTGGATAGCGCCCTCGATCGCCGCCAGTTTTTCAGACAACGCGCCAGTCTGGTCGCCCACCGCCTTGTTGATCGCGTCAAGTTTCTCATCCATTGCCCCTTCGAGAGACTCGACAGCCTGTTTCACGAGATCAATCGCCTCGGCGTTCTTGACTAAGCCGTTCCTTACCGCCGCCCTGATCAGGTTCATCTTCTGCCCCAATTCCTTTGTCTGCCTGTTGACAGCCCTCTTGACCGCATCCAGTTTCGTCTCTACCGTGCCCTCAAGGGATCCGATGGCATCCTCCACAAGGCCGATAGCCTTCGCGTTGTCGGCGAATCCTGCCTTGAGCGTCGCGTCGATCAGTTCCAGTTTGCCCGACAGGGTAACCGTCTGATTCCGGATAGCCTTACGGATAGCCGTCAGTTTCTCCTCGATAGTCCCTTCCAGAGAGTTGACCGCGGCCTTCACAAGCCCTATGGCCTTCGCATTGTCAGCAAAGCCTGCACTGACGGCAGCTTCGATGAGAGACATCTTCGAGCCCAGTTCCGTCGTCTGGCTCTTGATGGCGGACTCTATCGCCGCAAGCTTCTCCTCCATCGAACCGGTCAACGACTCGACCGCGGCCTTCACAAGACCTATGGCCTCGGCGTTCCTGTCGAATCCGTCCTCCGCCTTCTCGGCTATGAGGGAGAGAGCCTTCTCTATGAGGTCCAGTTTGGTCACAAGATCCGATGTCTGCGCCTCAACCGCCCCCTTGAGCGCCTCAAGTTTTTCCGTTGTAGTCGCATTCATCAACCTTATCTCATCGACGAGCTTCCCTGTCATCTCTTCGTACTTGAGGACACCGTTCTCATACGCCTTTGTAAGAAGCTCCATCTTTTGGGAAAGAGTCATAGTCAGGTTTTTCAAGGCCGCGTCAAGAAGATTCATCTTCTCAGAGACGGTCATTGTCTGGCTCTTCATAGCATCCTCCAAAAGCTCCAACCTCTTTGAAATGCTCATTGTCTGATCCTGCAAAGCCTTGACAATCTCAGTGTAGTCATTCGTAATCGTTTGTTCAAATCTGATGTCCGGGGAGTAATACTCACACGAAACAACCGCCGCCACCAGCGAGCAGAGGGATAGGGTTAGAAGAAATCTTTTCATAAAATCGGGTTTCAGTGGCTTTCGCCTATTAATAAAAATGAATATTATCAATAATATCGAATGAATATACTCCTATCTGTGACAGATGGGAGCATACTCATTCAACAGGTTAATTATCCGTCATTTACTCTCCACGGGAGACAACAAGGATCGTCGCGCGGCGGGCTGCGTCGGAAGCGTCCTTGCCGGAATCTCCAAGAGGCTGGCGGAAAGCGCGGCTGCAATCAACTCCCTGCTTCCGCAGATAGTCAAGCACTGTCTCGATACGCAATTCGCTGAGCCTCAGGTTATGTCCGCTGGCACCTGTAGCGGAAGCCTCACCTACAACAACCAGTTCGGTTTCATTCAAGGCCTTCATACGTTCAGCGAAAGCGTCAAGGCCAGCCTTCGCGGCCGCGCTGAGTTTGAAACTGTCATTGGAGAACTGTACGGTAAGTTTCTCAAGAGCCTCATTCGTGCGGCGTGCCTTAAGTTCTGCGTTCTCTTTTCCAAGAGTCTCCACCTGCTCTTTAAGCGAAGCGTTCTCACTCATAGCAGAAGCGAGGGCCTCATCCTTGGCCTTGCCTGATGCCTCACAGTCCGCCTTCGCGGCAGCGCCAGCCACAGTCATCGCGGCCAAAGCAAGCTCGGACTCACGCAACTTGCGTCCGGTGCTCTTGTAGCCGGATTTCGTTCCAAGAATATTCAGTCTCAAGACCACTGAAGCGGTACCGATTCCCTTTGGAGCGTTGTCGCAACTGAGAAGCCGTTTGTAGTTGCCTTGCAGGCCTACCGTCACAACGGGACTGATGTCAAACTCGGCGGACAACAGCATCGGAACATAGCCGACATCATATTTATGACTGGTGTTCACGGCGTTCAGCCAAGTGTTTATCGTTTCCTTATATGACTCGCTCCAACGCTCGTGTCCCATTGAGATATCATAGGTGTTCCCCTTGGCGAAAAGCCAGCCGAAACCGGCTCCCGCATAAAGGTTGAAACGCTTGTCCTTGCGATTCCTCCAAAGCTCCATCAAATTGAACTCGATGGTCGCGTCAGCCGCGTGATAATGCGTCCACATCTTCGAGTACACAAGGCCGCCGTATTGTTCTGAAAGCGTTCCCTCACCGGCTGGAATTTCCAATGGCTGGAACTCGGAGAATCTCTGCTCACGGGCATACTTGGAAAAATCATAGTTCAACCCAAGCCTGATCCACGGGCGGATGTTAAACGAGACACCGGCCCCGATCTCCGGGAATATATTCATACCCGGCGCCGCGTCCACGCTTGACATTCCCAGCCCGTGCACCATCGTGGCACCTCCCTCCGCATATAGGCTCCAGGTGGAGGTATGGTAGGCCGCGCTTCCCCGCTCCTGCGCCCCGATGTCGGCCAAAAGGCCTGAGGACAACGCCAATATTATGATTGCCAAATATCTTTTCATAAGGAGCGAATGGTATTAATTATCTTCGACTATTATAAACTGAACGGAATTATCCGGGGAAGAATACGGATTATATTTCAATCCACTGAATCCCCAAACTCCGGTTGAGGCTTTGATCGCTTCTGTCCAATGCTCTAACTTAATTTCATCTGATGCAATCCTGAATGTATCCCTCTTACCAAGAGGCTCCTTCATCTTAATATTCTTACCAGCTGCTCTACTACCTATTTGCACGCGGAAATTGTAATAAGCGCTTTTATAGACTTTTTTCATATAATAACATATATGACCATCTATAGAGGTATACCACGGAGCAGTGTAACCTGGCTGAATATCAATGGCAAGAATCAATTCACTCGTTCCAAGGATAGCATACATAATTCCATCCTTAGACCAAAGAGGCCCATAAAAACTTGTGGTCTCGGAGTCCGAGAATGCGTACCTACCAGAAGCTTGTTCCCAATAAAACTTATATCTATGCGGCAAAGAGAGTGGAATCAACTCCTTAAGTGCCCTTACCATCTCATAGTTCTCGTGATTGGCATTCCAGAAATCGGCGTCAACCATCAAGTAATCGTCACCAACCTCAAGAAGTTCGTCTTTAGTGAAATGGTATGTTGATGTACTGTTGAGCGCGGCCAGGATCAAATCCTGCTTCTGGGTCACATCAATCAGCCCCTGTTCCAACGCCTCACGGATTGCGTCCATTTTCGTGGTAAGGCTGGAAAGCTGGGAATTAACCGCCTCACTGATCGCATCCAGCTTGTCATTGGCCGTTCCCGCCGTCGCGTTCAAGGCATCAATCGCCTTCTTCACAAGGCCGAGCGTGCTGTCCTCTCCGACAAGGCCGCTTTGGATCGCGCCCTCGATCGCCGCCAGTTTCTCGGACAGTGTGTTTGTCTGGCTGCCTATCGTCTCGTTGATAGCGGCAAGTTTCTCTTCAACAGTGCCTTCAAGAGCATCGACCGCATCTTTGACGAGATCTATCGCCTCGGCGTTCTTGATAAAGCCTTCCGTCACCGCTGCTTCGATGAGAGCCATCTTCTGCCCCAGCTTCTTCGTCTGTCTGGCAATCGCTTTCCTGATGGATTCCAGTTTCGTCTCAACCGTCCCTTCAAGAGATCCGATGGCATCCTTCACAAGCTCAAGGGCCTTTTTGTTATCGGCGAAACCGGACTCGATGGCAGCCTCGACAATGACAAGTTTCGCACTGAGTTCCGTTGTCTGGCTCTTGACGGCGGACTCTATCGCGGCGAGTTTCTCCTCCATCGAACCGGTCAGCGACTCGATCGCCGCCTTCACAAGTCCGATAGCCTTAGCGTTGGAGTCAAAGCCCTCTCCGGCGGTCTTCTCGATCAGCGCGAGAGCCTTCTCTATCAAATCAAGTTTGGCGCTGAGGTCGGAGGTCTGGGTCTCGATGGCCTTCTTGACAGCATCGAGCTTCTCTGCCGTGGTTGTATTCATTGACTTGATCTCGTCTATAAGTTTGCCGGTCATTTCCTCGTACTTAAGAACGCCGTTCTCATAGGCCTTGGTCAGAAGTTCCATCTTTTGGGAAAGGGTGATTGTCTGGTTCTTAAGAGCCTCGTTAAGAAAATCCATTTTCTCTGACAGAGTGTAAGTCTGGCTCTTCAAGACCTCCTCAAGAAGGTTCATCTTTTCCTTGAAGGTAGTGGTGTGGTCTCTGAGGGCTTTCACGACCTCGCTGTAGTCATTCGTCACAGTTGTCGTCTGTTGGAATCTGATGTCCGGTGAGTCATACTCACACGAAACAACCGCTGCCATCATCGTGCAGGCGGCAAGAGTGATAAGGATTCTTTTCATAAAATTGGGTTTTAGTGGCTTTCGCCGGTTATAAAATAAATTTCAAAAAAGGTAACAGCAACAATGTTATCGCAAGATAGTCATTATTGCTTACAATCACAAACCAATGTCGGATATTCACAAAAAAAATTATTCATCCAATCGGTATCCAGGCCAGCCCAAACGGACCGTCTGAAGGTTCTGTCGCTTCGCAGATAGGAAGTTATGCAGCCTTAGGTAATGTGAATATGAACTCCAACCCTCCGGCGATGCCCAATCGGACGGAAATGGTGCCACGGTGAAGCAGCACAGAATTCTTTACGATGGCGAGCCCCAGTCCGGTTCCACCCATCTTGCGTGAGCGTCCCTTGTCTATGCGGTAGAATCTTTCAAACAGATGAGGAATATGTTCGGGCGCGACACCGGGGCCATTGTCAGAAAAGCTGAAGGTGTAGAAATCCGTGCTTTCCGACAGGACCTGCACGGTGATTGTCACCTCTTCCCCACCGTACGCTATTGAATTGTCAGTCAGGTTTCTGAATATTGAATACAGGAGAGAAGGATTGCCGTTCACCTCCACTCCAGGCTCCACCAAACTCCTGAATGTCACGTGGTTAGCCTCCATCTGCATTGACACGTCCCGCCGGATGGATTGAAGCAGATCGGGGATACTCACCGATTCAAACTCATAGCCCTGAGGAGCGTCATCGAGCTTGTTAAGAGTTGATATGTCCGCGAGGAGGCTGGACAGGCGGCGGCTTTGGGCATAGCAGCGCTGCATGAACTGGTCCTTCGTCTGAGCATCTATGTCCGGATTGGAGACTATCGTCTCAAGATAGCCCTGGATGCTGCTTACAGGAGTCTTCAGCTCGTGGGCCACATTCTGCGTCAACTGCCTCTTCAAGCGGGCCTTATCCTCCTCACTGTCACGCAGTTTGTCATACATACTCACCTTGCCCTTCTCGATCGACTCCTTTAGATGAATATACCGTCCGCGCATCGTGACCAACGCAAGGACAAGCAGAAGAATGACTATGGACAGCAGTATCATCATTGTTCCTCGTAAAGATAACCGAACCCGTGGCGCGAGACTATCCTGTTCCCATATTCACCGATTTTTTTGCGCAGGCGGGTGATGTTGACATCCACTGTCCTGTCGGTGACGATCACATCGTCAGGCCAAACCTTTGAAAGAATATCCTCGCGCGGGAAAACCTTCCCTTTGTTGGTAAACAGGAGCTTGAATATCTCATATTCAATCCTGGTCAGCGCCACAGCGGCACCGTCCACCGTCACAACCTTTTTCTCATCATCTATGAATATGCCCACGCAGGAATCAGCCTTCGTGGCGGTCCGTCTCAGCACAGCCTTCACACGGGAAATCACCTCCCTTATCGAGAAAGGCTTGGAGATGTAGTCGTCCGCCCCCAGGTCGAGCCCTTCGACAGCGTCATCCTCAGTGTCACGAGCTGTTATGAATATCACGGGAACCCCGCCTGTCTTGGGATCTGTCTTCAGCTTCCCGGTCAGCTCAAAGCCGGACATCCCGCCCATCATAACATCCAGAAGAAGCAGATCGAATGACGCTATGTCAAGCGTCAGCGCCTCCTCAGCGGAATTGGCGGTCACGACCTCGTAACCTTCCTTGGAAAGATTGAATTTGAGAATCTCGCAGATGTCCTCTTCATCGTCAACAACCAGAATTCGGGTACTCATATTAAAAAATTGAATTCACTTTGCTAAGATAACCACTTTTTTCTTAAATTTGGACAAACACATAATTAATAATATGCCAAAGATTTCCAATCGTGGGGAAAGGATCCCCGCATCACCTATCAGGAAACTGACCCCGTTTTCTGACGCCGCGAAAGCAAAAGGGGTAAAGGTCTATCACCTGAACATCGGACAGCCTGATCTCCCGGCCCCCCAGAAGGCTCTTGACACCTTGAAACATATCAGCAGACCGACACTGGAATACAGTCCGAGCCAAGGACTGAGATCCTTCAGGGAAAAGTTGTCTGGATATTACAGAAGATTCGGCATCAACGTCAGTGAAAAGGAGATAATCGTGACAGCCGGAGGTTCGGAAGCACTTCTCCTGACATTCCTTGCCTGCCTGAACCCAGGTGATGAGATCATCACTACCGAACCAGGATACGCGAACTACATCTCGTTCGCCATCACAGCCGGTGTGACCGTGAAAGCCGTGACTTCCCACATTGAGAACGGTTTTGCGCTACCGTCAGTGGAGGAATTCGAGAAAGCGATCACAGAGAAGACCAAAGCGATACTGATCGGGAATCCGAACAACCCGACAGGGTACCTGTACTCCAAGGAAGAGCTCTACAGGCTCCGGGACATTGTGCTGGAACACGATCTTTATCTGTTCTCCGACGAGGTCTATCGTGAGTTCCGTTACTCAGACACGCCATACGTCTCCGCACTGCATCTTGAGGGGATAGAGAATAACGTGATTGTCATCGATTCCGTGTCGAAAAGGTACTCGGAATGCGGAATCCGGATCGGAATGATCGTGACACACAATGAACAGGCACTGAAGACAATCCTGAAGTTCTGTCAGGCAAGGCTGAGCCCTCCGCTTCTGGGACAGATAGTCGCTGAAGCCTCGATCGAAGGCACGGAGGATTACTCCAAGGCTTGCTTTGATGAGTACATCACAAGGCGCGACTTCTTTATCGAAGGACTCAACAGGATTCCGGGGGTTCACTCGCCAATGCCTAACGGGGCATTCTACACTGTCGCGTCACTGCCGGTGGAAAACGCAGAGGACTTCTGTAGTTGGTGTCTTACGGATTTCGTCTACAAGGACGCTGATACTCCGGAAGGCTACAGCGGTGAAACCGTGATGATGGCGCCCGCGGCCGGCTTCTACATCACTCCTGGCCTCGGCAAGAACCAGGTCAGAATGGCTTACGTTCTCAAAAAAGAGGATCTTGGACGTGCTCTAATAGTCCTTGAGAAAGCATTGGAAGAATACAGGAGAAAGTAAAAAAAGGAGCCCC
>ERZ1026860.275-NODE-275-length-38542-cov-59.160210_pt1 | contig 38542 bp, 55 predicted proteins | sample MGYA00380160_ERZ1026860 | MGnify/ENA primary metagenome ERZ1026860 (study PRJEB33269, sample SAMEA4719796) | human gut metagenome | biome: human-associated habitat; feature: organic feature; material: feces | place: Cameroon | collected 2013-10 ... | reverse complement strand
CCGTCGCAATGAAGTCCTCGTGCGGATATTTTGGCAGCGTGCAGTAGATATAGCATTTAAACGGCGTGTTCATCTTCGGGCGCGTTTTTCGTACCTCAATGGTTTTTTCGCCGTTGACGATTTTCTCCACCCACTTGGGGCGAATACTCAGCATAATAGTCTTACTCATGCTCTTGCCTCCATCTTATCCAAAAACTCATCGATCCGGCCCTGATCTGCTACAACAACCTCTTTCCCGATTTTCTCGGCGTAGGCCCGCTCTAACCGTGCCCCGGAACTCTCACGCCAGTCCGGCAGCAGAACCACGCAGTCCGCACAGTCAATCATGGCAAAGCAGATGCGCATATAATCGCCCTGCTCCATGCCGGATGGGAGGTTCGCCGGATTCAGGACGCAATGTCCCATGGCAGTGAGGGCTTGCTCTGCCTTGGAAAACTTCTCCCGATAGTTCTTGTCACCGGTGATCTTCCCGGCAACATATACCCGCAGGTGTGCTCCAACCTGAACGTCAAACGCCCGCTTCGCGGGCCGCTGCTTGCTTACAACTCTGATGTACTCAATCATCCTTACTCTCCTTTGCTTCCCGCATACGCAGTTCATTGACGGCATCCACAAGCTCATTCAGTTTCCACAATATAGCTGTTTCGTCTGCGTAAATTAGTTTGTCGATCTTTGGAACTTGAACTGACTGGGGAACTTGAACTGCCTGGGCAAAAGTATACTGGCCAATGCGTTTGTAACCCGGAAACCCTTTTTCATACTCGTAAGCTGTGATGTAATCGCCGTCGCCGTCCGTATACAGGGCGAAAGGCTCGTAGGAACCGCGCGCCTTGCACTGCTCACATTGGCAGATGGACTGGATATAACCGACCCGACCAGCAGCATCTTCAACGTAGTCACCGACACGAAAATCATACTTCATAAAAAATTCCACCTCTCTAATTCAAAAAATCATCTGGCGCAAAGCAAACCCACACTGGAACGCCGCACCGGTCAGTAGCAGCATCAGGAACGCCAGCGCGCCCTTATCCCAGTCTTTACAGATGCCGTAACAGCCCCACACGCAAAAGCAGAGTGGAATAAATAGCAGAATCGCCAGTTTAGCCATTTTTATTTCCCCCTCCCATCTCCGGCCGCGTAAGCGGACGGTACACCGTCTGAATATCATTCTTCCATGGCGTCAGCCAGACGCACCACATCACGTCCATCAGCGGGCTTCCCTTCTCACCGGGCAGCCGCTTCTTGAAAAAGAAATCCGGGCGCCACGTCAGCGGCAGAATGTAGCTGGGCGGGATCTCGTCAAACAGCTTCCGCCGGCACGTTGCGTTCCAATACTGCGACTTGAGCAGGAACGCAAAAGGCTTGCCCAGCTCCGCCGCTCTGCGGATAAATGCCTCCGCCAGCGAGAAAGGCGGGTTCGTGATAATCCAATCAGCCGCGTCAATGCTGGACTTCAAGAAGTCCGTCCCATCCAGAATGTCCGTTGTATAGACGGTCTCAAAGTAGGTCTGAAGCACACCGGCCATATCGCCCTCTCCCGTTGCCGGTTCCCACACGGACGTTGTGCGTGGAAGATTCAAAAAGCGCATAAGTGCCACCGTTACATCTGGCGGGGTGGGATAGAAGTCTGACTGACTCCGCCCATACGCACTGTTCCCGCCAGCTATCCTGCTTGCATTCAAGCTATCCATATTCAACCTCCCGTAAACAAACTGATCTGCGCCGTGTGTTCCGCAAAGCGCTTTTCCTGCGCCTGAAAATAGTGAGGGTCGATCTCACACCCAACAAAATCAAAGCCAAGATCATAGGCGGCTATGCGGCTGCTGCCGCTTCCTAAGTGGGTGTCCAGTATCTTGTCCCCCGGCTTTGCGTGCTTCTGCAAAATCCATGTGTATAACGCCACCGGCTTCTGCGTCGGGTGGATGCGCTTCTCATTGAAAGCCTTGTTCCCCTGTTGGACTGTCCCTTCTGCGATACTCTTCCCCTGGAACATCCCATTCCACATATAGCGAAACAGACGTACGCTTTCAAAGCAGTTCGTCGCCGCAATTTCGCAATCGCTGAAGCTGCTCTCCCCATTGCACTTGTCCCACACGATTCTCCCGTGAGAAAACACAAAATCAAAGTAGTTGCAGCCCCATACGATATAATGCTTTGACACTCTGTCCAATTCATCAAAAAATTCTGCGTCAGGTATATCCCATTTGGGGGACACAGGGTAATCCCGTTTCACCCCAATGGGGCTAATCTTACAGCCATAATAGCCACGCCGCTCCGGACCGCTGAAATATGGAGGGTCTACCACAGCCAGATCAAACGCCTTGTCCGGCAGCGCCCGCATATACTCCATGCAGTCCATGTTATAGGCTACGTTCAATCCTTTTTCCCTCCCTTGATAACAGTAAATGCCATACGGCGCTTGACCGCCGCACGAGCTTCTTTCTGCTTCATCTGTTCCAGATGCTCTTTATACTTCGCCGGTAGGCGAAATTTTTCGCACGATTTTCGCCATTGGCTCCGCTTCGTATAGTCCCTATCGAACCACTTGCACTCATCACAGCAATAGCAGACGTCCTCCACGTCCTTGATCTCTCCCGGCGTGAAGTATGCGCTGAATAACTCGCAGTTATAGAGACAGTTGTTGCAGACACACCCATAACAGCTCATTCCGCATCTCCATCAGCCGGAACGTTCTTATCCGCAAAGTAAAGGAGTCCTCCGCCGATTTCCCTGATAAGCATATCAAACTGCCAGTGCATAAAGACTTGTTTATGAACCGTCCTCCCATGCCAGAAAAAATACTGCGTCTCCGGGGAATGCAGAAAGTCCTCAATGCTCTTGACCTGCGCCCCCTGTCTGTATTTCCGCGTATATGCCATACATACACCCCCTATTTTTGACATAACATCTCTCGTCTCAGCCTAAGACCCTTCCTCCCGCCGCTTGCGCCCCTTCTTTAGAGATGACGCCGTGCGGCTTTTCGGAAAGGTCAAATAACGTGGGTTTGCGTAGCGGAGGACATGATACAATCTATCCAGCCCCCGGTTGATTGTCCTCCTGACGGTTAGCTCGGCTACCCCCATCTCTTGCCCGATCTCCCGTACATTCATGCCATAGGCGAAAAACATCTCTATATACTCCCTCTGTTTATCCGTCAGTTCTTCGTCCATCGCCACCCGCAGGGCTTTTATCGTATGAATGTGGAAGTCAGCTTCTTCGGGAAACTCCCCCAGCAGCCACGCCGCATACTGACTCTTGTCTCCCCCAAACTCAAACAATGACACAAACCGATCAGTCCCTCTTCGTGACACCTACAATCACCTCCGTTGCCATGACTTCACAAAAGTTTTCCTATCTTTAGCATAGCAACCCCATCCAATAGGGTTTTTGCACACCCACTTCACCTACCGCCTACCAGCACGTCACCTACCGATTGCCTGCGCCCCGCCCGCACCGCGCAACCTAAGTACGTATTCCCCACACATAAGCGAAGCGTTTTTATAAAAATTTTTTTGGACCCCTTTTTGACTTTTCCGTTTTTTGCCCCCGGTTTTCTAAACTCCCCCCCTATATCGGAGGAAAAAGGACACGGGTGTGAGAACATGGGGAGAGGGGGAAGAGTTGTGGAGAGATTCTGCGCCGATCCGGTGGCCAGGTCTGTAAACCACCCTCCCACCCAGCCGGGGCCGTGGTCAGCTGGTCAGCTGGTCAGCCGGTGCCATTGGAGCGGAGGCGGGGCCGCTGGGCGGGACTCGGAGAGGGTCAAAACCTGTTGCAAATGTCGCAACCGTTGCCATAATAAGCAATTAGGGCAACAGTTACCGCCTTTTTGGGTGGCAAATGCAACAACAGCCTGCGCTGGCCTTGTGCAACCTGACGAAAGACGGCGGGAGCGGGGGCCGCTGCCGGTTCTCTGGCCCTCGGTGCCGGTGGTGGTGGCCGTCCTCAGATGGTCGGCGGCTGCCCCGCTGGCGGTTCCTGGTCTGGCATGGTCAGCGGTGGCCGTGGTGGCCGATCTGAGGCAATCAGCCGGAACAGACCGCCGCGGGTGACTCCTCCACCCCTTCCCCCTTTTCCCCTTTCCGATGCTTCCGGGCCTGCGGGAGTGCTCCGCGCTTTTCTTCATCCGGGTAAAGCGTCCGGGGGTTTCCGGGGGTACGTTTTAGGGTACTATAATAGACCGCGCCCGCAATAAACGTGCCCGCGCGCATAGGGGTTAAAAATAGCCCTCTGGCATGGCCCAGGATGCAAGCGGCTGCGCGGCGTGGGTCTGTGGTGCGGTGCTGGGGCGTATTGCCCAGAGGGCACGAGAAAAGCCCGCGGGGGCATTCCCTGCGGGCTGTGGTGTATGGTATAGGGGGCGGCGGAGATCATACAAGAAACAGTTCTCCGTTGATCTCAAGGCTGACGGCTTCTTGTTCCATCTCGCGTTTGATCTTCTGGCAGATGGCGACGATCTCGGCGCCGTGGCGCTCGATGTCCTCCACTGCGGCGTTGCTGTAAACGATGGTGACGGCCTCACCCACGAGTCCGGCGGACTGGCTCACCCAGTAGCCGCGGGCCTCGGTGGCGGTGGCTCCGCCAAACATGGCGGATAGTTTTGCGGCGACTTCCTCCACCTGCTGCCGGTTGTCGGTGGGGTGGTCGGTGTCGGTGGTGCTCGGTACATAGATAGCCACGCGGGAGTCGAGGCGGACGACGCCGGGGATCGTATCAAAAAAACTCTTTTTCATTTCGTGTTCCTCCTAAAATCTGTTTGCGGTTACTCTGCTACGATATAATCATTTCTCATGCAGCCGATCAAAGCACGGGCACTGCTGGCGACCCGCTCCGCTTCTTCGCGGCGGTGGGCGTCGCTCCGCTTCGTGCTGCTGGGCACCGCTGCCAGCAGCGCATCAATGGTGGCGCGGAGTTCGTCAAGATCCATGTTGTAGGCTTCTTTACTCGTCATTTTGTAATCCTTTCCGGGGCGGTGCCCCTCTGACCTGTCGGCCTCCGTGGTGTTGTCCTGTTCTTTATGATCTTATTATATATGGGTAAACCCCATATTTCAATAGCCAATTCCAACAAAAGTAAACCCCATATTTTGTACAATATTTATGGGGTAAACCCCTTGCTTTTCTGTGCCTGCCTCGCCTATAATAATAGATGTCAAAAGGATAGCACCAAACCACCGGACCGGCGGCCGCTCCGCCGGGGAAAGGATGTAAAAATGTCGGATTTATTGAAAAGGTACGAGGCTCAATATGGAGCCGTTGCAAGTGGCTATTTGTACACGCTGGGCGGTGATCCTGCCGCCATCGTGGCGGAGATGGAGCGCAACCAGGCAGCGCCGGAGGCGGACCCGCTCGCGTTTCTGGCTCCGTTGATGCCCACCACCCCGGAACAGGACGCACACAACGCCATCATGCACGAGATCCAGCGGCTCTATTTTCTGCCGATCTCCCGCGCTTCCGCTCTGGCCGTGTGTAACGTGCTCGGCGAGGCCGGCGAGCTGATCCCCTTCCCCGGCCTGCCGGATTTCCGCTTTAATGCCTGGGCTTTTAAAAATGCTTGGAACGATGCCCACCCGGAAGAGGCACGGATCACCGTTAACGGTGCCGCCTTGCTGAGTATCTGACAGCACCAGCAGAACAGCGACCCGGCTACACCGGGAGAAAGGACAAGATTATGTTTACAATCTATTACAACAACGGACTGTTTGACGAGTGCGACGGCACTTTAGACGAGGCAAAAGCCGCGGCCGACGAGGGCGCCAGCTATACGCAGTGCGATATATCAATCGAGGACGAAAACCGCGAAGAAGTGGCCCGGCGTAGATGGTACGGGGTCCCTTTCGACCCCTCCGAAACGGAAGCCACCGAAGATGACGTGATCCAGTTCGGCAGCTTTGGATTTTTCGACCGCTGGGAATAACAGAACAGCGGCCCGGAAAACTTCCGGGCCGCTCCCCCCCCCTATGAAAGCGAGGTAAAACCATGCCCAGGCCCAGAACCAGCACCACCAGAACAGACGCCCAAAGACGGGCGGAAAACAAGTATAAAAACAAGGCGCAAATTGTGCTTGCCTGCCGGATGGACCGCCAGACGGGAGAACGCTATAAGGCCATTTGCGCCGAACGCGGCACCACGCCCAACGCCGAAATCAAAGCCTTTATTTTGTCCCGGTTGGGCGAACAGCCCACCGACTAACCCCAGAACAGCACCAGAGCAGCGACCCGGCTACACCGGGAGAAAGGACGAAAAAATGTTTACAATCAATTACAATAACGGACTTTGGGACGAGTGCGACGGCACTTTGGACGAGGCAAAAGCCATGGCCGACGAGTGCGCCGGCTATACGCAGTGTGATATTACAATCGAGGACGAAAACCACGAGGAAGTCGCCCACCGCAGATGGTACGGCGTTCCGTTCGATCCGTCCGAAACGGAAACCACTGAAGATGAAGTAATCCAGTTTGGATCCGTTGGCTTTTATGACAGATGGGAGTAACAGAACAGCGGCCCGGAAAACTCCGGGCCGCTGTTTTTTTATGCCGTTTTTCAATCCGTCACGCGCTCGCCATTGGGCAAAATGAAAGATGTTTCAAACCCACATCCAACGGCCCCGGCAACGTCCTTCAGATCCGCAGGGGTAAACCCCTCTCGCTTCATCTTTTGTGAAAACGCCTGCGGGCTGCTCCCGCAGCGCCTCGCCAACTCTGAAACGCTGATCCCCAGCTTTACGCATAAAATCTTGATCTGCTCCGATGTCGGCACAATATCACCCCTTTTCACTTTTTAATATAAACGTTCCCGTTTGCATTGTCAACCATGATTTTTTAAAATAAACGGTAAAGTTTAAATTTACCTATTGACATTATAAACATTATCGTTTATACTATAAACATCAAGAGAACCAAACGAAACCGACAGGAGGCCGCAATCATGAGTTTTCACCTTTTTATCCTCGTTCTGGGCGCTGGCACCTTTGCCCGCCTGATGTTCCGCGTGGTGGACCGGATCGAGGCCCGCCGCTAAATCAAAATCAAGGAGGATCACCAAATGATCACCTACACAGAAACCGCTTTCAATATGGAAACCCGCCAGTTTGAACCGGTGGCCCGCTGGACCGTCGAAACCACCGCCGCCGACCTGTTGACCGTCAGCCGGAACGGCGAACGGAAAACCGTTAAAATCGTCCCGGATGGTTCTTTTGTGGTAGCCCTGAAAAAAACCTATATCCGCGCCGCCGGTGGTGCGGAGGGTCTTTATAAGACGCTGGATCGCTGGGGCGCTGAGTCCTGCCCTTCCTGCTGGCTGGGGAAGGTCCTGCGCTGGGCGTTTTTCGACTGCAAGCCCGCCAAAATCAAAACCATCTAAAAGGAGGTTTACCCATGTTTAACAGTCTTTATCATGCCGAGATCGGCGGCGGCTACACCCTCCGCCGGAAAGTCATTATCAACGCCGCAGACCTGCGGCCCCTGGGCGGTCAAATTGAGGTTGCCGCCATCATCGAGAACGGGGACGAGCTGAACAGCGCCACCGTTACAACGAAGGCCGGCGCCCTGACCGCGTTTCATTCCATGATTCAGCAGTACGCCGAACCCCTGCAAAAAGCTGTGGACGCCGCCGGACTGGTTTCGGGCCGGAAATATACCCTTGTGTATCTCTCCGAGTTCGGTTTTCCCATCGTGGAGAAAATCACCTTTCACGGCTGCACCCTCACCACCTACGCCCAGCACGCCGACGTTGTGCGCCTGAGCTACACCCCATACCGCAAGCGCTCCCCGCGCGGCCGGCTGTTTTGCGGCTCGTCCTCCCTGCTGATCTTCAACGGCTGGCAGGATCTCCCAGAAAGCGCGACCAGCGAAACACTGAAGGAGGACGAGAAAGTCAAGATCACCCGCAGTAAATACGGCTGCTTTTCCGCTTCCTATATCGAGGACGCCGCCGCACTGCTGAAGGACCCGGTTCTGATCTTCAAAAGCTACCAAACCGGCGCCAACGGCAAAGTTTACGCCTGAACAGCACCCCCCGGATACCTTGGAGCCGCCGCACCGGACAAAGTGACGGCACCCCAGAAAGCCAAAATTTACACATTCAATACACAATTTCAGGAGGATTTACTATGAACGACAAGAACAACCGCACCATGAAAACCGGCGACGTGGTGGAGATCACCGGCGCATACTTCAAGAATGACAACGGCCTTTACTTCGTCGAGCACACTCCCGGCGATCCGAATTGGAGCGGCCGGGATCACTGCCTCCGGCGCATCAAGCGCAACGGCGAGCTGAGCACTGCAAAAGATAATATTTGTTTCTGGCCTATCTCCGCATATGTCAACAGCCGGGACAAGCGGGCCGCCGCGAACCAGTGGAACCGGGAACACGCGGAAATCGAAATCAAGACCTTCCCCAACACCGCCCACATTGCCGCCTATTTTGCAAGCGAGGCGGACAGCCTGGACGTGACAATCAAGCGCTATACATGGGACTTTGGCGAGGACTGCCAGACCGTCAAGGATACGAAAGAAACGCAAGCCTTTTACCGCTCCGTTGCTGACGGTCTCCGGGCTGAACAGCCCAGCACCGCCACCGAACAGCCCAAACAGCAGACCACCGCCACCGGCGCAGGCGCAGAAGCGCCCGCAGAACAGCCGGAGGCCACCACCGCAGAACAGGCAGAACAGGCAGAACAGGCAGAACAGCCCACCCCGGAAAATCGGCCTGAAACGGTCCCGCCTTATGGTTCCATCGACGAGGAAACCGCCCGGAACGCACACTATTGCATTCACATGATCGACTACAAACCCGGCAGCGCCACGGCCAGCTATCGAAATTCCGTGAACAGCGCCGCCCAGTTGGTAGAACAGCAGAAGGCCCGCGTCAGCGCCTTTTATCATGGCAAGCTGGATGCCCTGCTGAACAGCTACGCCCGCCGCCTTGCCCAGTGGACGAACGATTACAACCGTAACCAGGCCAGCTATCCCAGCCAGTTTATCGCCGGCGCCGGCAACTTCAATATGCGCAAGCACAACCGCCAAATGTCCCGCGAGGACTCTCTGTGGGAGGAATACCGGCAGATTGAGGCGATCCTGGACAAGATCCGCAGCGTCGGCACCGGACCGGTAGACCTTGCCGACCCCCACGCCCGCGAAATGCTCACCGAGCGTCTGAACAGCCAACGCCAGATGTTGGAGGATGCCAAAACCGCCAACGCCTATTACCGCAAGCACAAAACGCTGGAAGGCTGCCCCGGTCTCAGCGAGAAAAATCGCGCATGGCTGACCCGCCCCGGCGTGTTCGCCTCCGGTGACGGCTCCCCCATTTCCCTGTACGGTTCCCCCTTCCCCGCTTACGAGCTGGCCAGCATCCGGGGCAAGATCGAGCGGACAGAACAGCGCCTCGCGGAGCTTGACCGCAGAGAACAGCAGGCCGCCGAACCTCAGACCGGCACCGCCTTTGACGGTGGCCAGATCGTCCGCAATATCGACCTGAACAGACTCCAAATCCTCTTTGACGCCATCCCAGATGCCGACACCCGCGCCGCCCTGAAGCAAAACGGCTTCCGCTGGTCTCCGAAAAATCAGGCATGGCAGCGCCAGCTCACCGACAACGCCGAACGCGCCGCCCGTCAGGTCCTCCGCCTTGCCTGAGCAGCGGCAAAAACCCCCTTGGCCCACCCTGCTACAATGAAATTAAGAACTGAACAGCCCGCCCCGGAGGTCACGAGGGCATGAAAGGACAACCCCATGTTTATGGTTTACTTCAAAGGCCCCAGAGACAAACAGCATAAGCCCATGAGCCTGAACACCGGCGAGCTGTTTAACCGCCTGGTTTATGCGCCCGTCTACAATGACGATCTTCTCCCTGCAGTGAAGTCATGGATCGACCTGAACAAAAAGAACGCCCCGGATTGTTCAATTCAATGCCGCGTCCCCGGCACTTCGAAGATCCTATACGCCTGAACAGCCGCACAGAAAGGAGAATACCATGTACTTTCTCGAAAATTACCGCGGCTTTGGCGTATACCTGACTGGATCGGGATATATCGCCCGTAACCGCGAAAGAATTTTAACCGCAAAGACTTACGCCGAAATGATCCAGTGCATCAACCTCTGGACCTGCTGTTGAAAGGAGCGCAACCATGAAAACCGCCGGATATTGGGAGTGCAGAAACGAGATCATCGCCGCGCGCCTCCCCACCCCGCACAAGTACGAACCGTTTACCGAGCTTTTTGACGTGGACAAGCTCGACGCCATCCGCGACAAATACGGCGTTGACCTTTACCGCGAGTGCTACGCAGACGTAGCCCGCGAGGTCATGGCCACCGCAAGAAATGAACAGAAAGGAGCACATACCCATGTTGAACACTGAACAGGCCCTCACCCGCGTTTTGCAGATCGTCCACGCGCTGGGCGAGGACGAAGCCGCCATTTATAACGCTGTCAGCAAGAACCCCTATGAATGGAAAAGCGCCGTCGGCCCCATCCCCCAGCTGTATTTCTTAGAACAGGATCTTCGCCGCACGTTGGTGGAGGAAACTGCCGCCAAGTCCGGGAACCGTTCCGCCTTTACCGCTGCCCGCCGCATTTGCGACGCAGCCGTGGCCAGAAACAGCCACCGCCCCGCTGAACAGGGCTTCTGGATTGACGAGGAAGGCAAGCAGTGCGTCTGCGACGGATACCGCGGCTTCCGCCTGAACAGCCCCATGGAGCTGACCGCCGCGCCGGAACTCAGCACAGCCGGTTCCCGGTTCAACCTGGCGCAGATCATCGCCCCCATCCGCAAGAACACCCTGCGCCTCACCCTTCCCACTGTGGCGGAGGTTCGGGCAAAAATCAAAACGGACCGTGCGGAATGGGCCGCCAAGCGTCGCCGCAAGGGTGAGACCTTCAAAGCCAGTTATGATTTCGCCCCCGGCCTCCCCAGCGTCGATGCCAACTATCTGATCGACTTCCTTCAGCTGTTCCCGGACGGCGAAGCGTTCACCTCTGAACAGAAGCCCTATATCACCCCCATCTATTTCCGGTCCGCCGACGGTGAAGGCATCCTCTGCCCAATCCGCAAGGCCACCGAAGCCGCCGTCTGAATAGGCGGCGCAGGAAGGAACCGCCACATGAATTATAAAGCCATGAAGTACAACGCCTTGATTGACGATCTTGTTTCGCTTGCCAAAGAGTCGCATGATTTCCGGGAGTCTATCGTCTGCACGGAGGCGTCAACAACCATCAGGCATCTTTCCAACGAAAACGAACGGCTTACGATGGAGCTGAAGCACATGGAAGAAGCCGCAGAAAGCGCCAAATCTGAAAAGTTCAGTCTGCAATCTTTTATCCTTGCGAACCTCGTTCAACCGGAGCAGCAGGTGATCCTGTATGAATATACAGGTGTCCAGGAGATGCGCCAATCTTGGCTCGGCCAGTTTTGTGGAATCCCAGATTCTTATGTCCACCGCACTGTGGATAAAGTTTTTGTCCCAGGCTACCCGGCGATGATGCCTTTCAACTCCACCCTTTACATTCTTTTGGCCCCGGAATCCTAAATGTCAAAAACCCCCTTGGAGGGGTATCGTATAATAAAATCAAGGGCGAGATAGACGCCGCCCTTGCTTTCCATCTTTCTATCTTCCCTCACGCACGGCGGCTGCCGGCCTACCCAACGGCAGCCGCCAAACTCCAAAACAGCATGGGCGAAAATCGTGCGGACACGGCGCAGACTCACACCCTGCGCAAACAGGGATTTTGGATGTCCTCTGTTCTCCCGGTTCAACTCCGGTTTCGCTCACCAGCGGCGCGGATGCCGCACGTAGTTATCTCCTACCTTCCAAGCGTGGCCCGTAAGTACACGCTCGCCGTTCTCGGAGCGGTGCCCCGGTGCAACCCCGGCAGGGCAGCAACGCGGATATAGTTCATCGGCAGAACGGCGGCTTCCCAAGCCGCGAAGGTGGGTTCGATTCCCATTATCCGCTCCAAGGGCGCAAGGCGGCGCCCTGCATGGATCGCAAAGCCTCCTGAATGTGTATGACAGTCCGGAAAGACGGGCCGCCACATCACCCGTCATGGCGCAAACAAGGCGGGATCACGCAGACGTCCAACCGGTACTTCTGTCCTTTCCACCGGGAGCCGGGGGCCTCTCCGGCCGTCTGCACCATGCCCGCCCACATAAGAGGTGGTTACTCTATAAACCGTAGTGGGAATGAAACCTCCATGTCTGGCAGTGGAGTCGGCGGGTTGATACAGCCGCTATCGGGACGGTATTCTCGGAGAATCTGAGCGACATGACCGCCGGGAAAGTCCGGCATCTATATGCAGACGTCCAAGCCGCGGCCGATCACGCGGGGAGTTGGGGGCATCTCCAACCGTCTGCACCATGGCGGGGAGCATTTCGGGTGATGCGTCTCTGCCAGTGCTCCATGAATATATAAGCTGCGGCCCGCAAAAGCAGCTCGTCTCCGGCAACTGGTACTTGCCCTTGACGCCCCGGTGCAATTCCGGTTGGGCATAGGACCCCTCGCACCTCTCGTCCAGGGTTCCCTGACGAAGTGGCCCAGAGGGGACATTCGCAGACGTAGCTCAGTAGGCAGAGCACCGCGCCAGGAGGTATGCGCTGGTTCAAGTCCAGCCGTCTGCACCACATCCAGCGCCGTGAGAAGTACACTCACAAACGGGTTGCCCGGAGATGGGCGCGGCAGGGCAACAGAAACGTGTACCTATGGGGAGCCAACCGCAGGCAGCCGACACGCAGCGGTGACAGTCTGGAAAGACAGACAAACATAGGGGCGAATGTTCCAAGGCTGGCGAGGCGGTCTCCAAAACCGCTTGGGTGGGTTCGATTCCCAACCGTCCCTGCCAGATGTATGCTACCGCATTGCGGCACCGTGGAAGGGTAAGACCGCTACAAGGGGCTTGCCTGTGCGCTGTATGAAAGCGGCAGGTCGAAGTATTTAAAATTTAGCTGGACCCGGCTTGTGTGAAAGAAACGGATGCGACCGACATACCGGCGCAGGGCTGAAAAGTTCCGTGATTAGCGCGTACAGAACCATGCAGAGCGACTCCGAGGCGTGTTCATCGAAAGGTATGCGGAAGTGGTGAGGTAACGGCTGCCCTTGGGCAAGGCCGTTGTGTAGGGCAGTATGCTTGCCCGGTTCTGTACGGCTAATTGTGTAAGCAATCCAAACGGAGCGCAATGCCGGGAGCCTGTGTGAAAAAATACAGGGGTGTAGCCAAGCGGTAAGGCAAGGGACTTTGACTCCCTCACGCGCTGGTCCGAATCCAGCCATCCCTGCCATTGAAATTTTAGGAAAGGAGGATGTCCCATGAACAAGACTGAACTGATCGCCGCCGTGGCGGAGCGTTCCGGCCAAACCAAGCACGATACCGCCATCATGATGGATACCGTGTTCACCGTTATTGAGGAATCCCTGCTCAACGGCAGCGAGGTCAAAGTCCCCGGCTTCGGCAAGTTCGCCGTGAAGCACCGGGAAGCACGGGTGGGGAAAGACCCCCGCACCGGCGAGGAAAAGGAATTTCCCGCCAAGACGGTTGCGGTGTTCCGCCCCGCAAAGCCCCTGAAGGACGCCCTGAACGGCTGATACCCCCATTTCGTAAATTGCCCACAGAAGCCCTGTAAGTGCCCCTTGAGTTTCGTGGGGTAGTTTTTAGCCTCTCGCCTCTCTCTTATCTCTCAGGCCGCTTGTGGGGCCGTCAGCGCAAGAATTTTAATCAAGACCATACTCATACCGAAAAAGGGGGAACGGTTTCCGTTTTGGAAAAGGTCCCTCCCTTTTTTATCTCGACATTCCATGCAAAAGCGCCTATAATTTTTCTGCAAAAAGGAATTACACGCCTAAAGGTAAAGGAGAATTTTACAATGAAGATCATGAACCCCACCGCCATGAACCGATACAACGCTCTGCGGGAGGCCGCCGGGAAGATCGACCGTCTGGTCCCCCAGGTCCGCTTGCTGGACCAGCCGCCTCATGAGAACCGGGATACCGCTTCCGTGGCTCTTGAATTTCCCACGCCCCTTGTGGTCCTTAATGCCACCATCCGTCAGGCGCTGTCTTTCCTGTTCTGCCAGTGCGACACTGTGCAGACGGACAAGACGGACCGGGGCATCTGCTTCACCTTTACCGTCTCTGAAATTTGGATCACGGAGGAAACCACATGAACCTGAAAACCAATGTAACCCGCCGGGACTTCGCCTTCAGCGTCACCGCCGAGACCAAGGCGGGAGAGCTGCGGATGTTCGATCATACCGTTGACGCCGAAAGCGAGGAAGCCGCCCGCCTGCTCCTGATCTCCTATCTGGAAAGCCGGGGAATGGAGCTGGTGGAGGCCCGTCTGACCGGTACGGAATAACGAGGTGCACTGCATGAGTAATCAAAACGCCGACGTGAAAGTGCTGGCCGATAGCCTCTGGAACAACTACTTCCAACCCAAAGTGGCGGATGCTACCCGCTCCTGCCTCCGTCTGGAAAAGGCCACCGTAAAAGCGGCCCCCAGCGGCGGCACCGTGGCCGTTCAGCTTCCCTTTGACGATACCGTGCTAAATCTGCCCTACGCCTCGTCCCTCTCCGGTCTCACCGCCGGACAGGCCGTCTGGGTGGGCATCCCCTACTCCGACCTCTCCAACGGCGTTGTGATGTTCGACGCCACCTTCCAGAACCTTTAAGCAAACAAATCAGCAAACAATTAGCAAAGTCTAAGCAAGATTTAAGCAAGCTCTAAGCAAGTTGTAAGCAAAGCCGCCCGTGGTGGGCGGCTTTTTCACAGGTGCTTGACTTCTCCCGCAAAATGCGATATGGTCAAACCATCAGGAATTGGGAGGATTTTTGTATGGATAACCTTTCTAACGATCTTGAAAAAGGCGTACTTAACAGCCGCCGGGAGCGTGCCATGGCCGCAAATAATGTGGGCTGCGGCGCTTATGCTGCTGTCTGGGGAATCCCGACAGTCCTTGCCTCGATGATGGGCGGCAGCCTCGGTGTCGGCTGTGTAATGTGGGGCATCGCCCTTGCCATCACAATCGTTTTGAACAGGCAGATTGCGCAGGATAAGAAGAAAACTGCCGCGGAATTTGATTCCCAGACCTCCGCCCGGAATCAATTCATTGCCGAAACGCTGCAAAGCCAAAATGAGTTCACCCCCATTCGGGAAATCTGGGATGCCGGTGCCGACTTCTCTATTGCCATTGATCCGCAGCACAAAAAATGGCTGGTCATCCTCCCGCCCCAGAAGGTCTTTCATCTCTATGCCTTTCAGGATCTTATCAACTATGAACTCAGCAAAGACGGGAAAAGCGTGGTCTCCGGCAATTCCTCCGAAGCGTTTCTGGGTGGGCTTTTGTTTGGCGCTGTCGGAGCCGCTGCCGGCGCATCCGCTTCCAAAGAAGTGAAAGAGACCTGTTCGGAGCTGTTCCTGTCCATCACGGTCAATGACCCGGAAATCCCCCTCCTGCGGCTTAATCTGCTCCCCGGCGGTGAGAAAAGCACGGAGGTGGAACAGCAGTATGCCTTTTCCATCGCGCGGGAAATCGCCGCCCAGCTGGCTTATATCAGAGCCAATGCCCCTGCCGGAGTGGAGGAACCCACAGTCTCCTCCGCCGCTGACCCTTATGCGGAACTGGATCGTCTCTTCGCCCTGAAAGAAAAAGGCGCCGTCACCGAAGAAGAATACGCCCAGAAAAAGAAAGAGATTCTCAACCTGCATTAACCGAAAAAGACCGCCCATCCAGGCGGCCTTTTTTTAATTCCCCTCTTGACTTATCGTGTAATCGTGTTATACTGTAATCGTGGAAAGGAGGTGCTACCGTGTCCGAGCGAAATATTGGCTTCAAGGTAGACGAAGAACTTTATCGGACGATCAAGGTTAAACTCGCACAAGAGGGAAAAACCCTAAAGGACTATATAATCGGGCTTATCCTTGCCGACATCAATAGCCAAAAATAAAATACCGCTACACTGCTCTATCTTGGCGGACGGACAGCGTAACGGTATCACCACAACCTTTCGGAGTGTGTAAATATATTACTACGCTTCTTCCGAAAGGTCAATCCCCATTATCCCCACCGACAGCGAAAAACCCTCGTAAAACCTGTCAAAAACCCCCTTGGAGGGCTGTGGGATAATGGAAGTATCAAGACCTCTTGAAAGGAGTTTTTTTATGAATGAATTGACCACCATTAACAACACGCAGATTCTCGTCAAGGAGTTTTCCGATCAGCGTGTCGTCACCTTCAAGGATATCGACGCCGTGCACGGCAGACCGGACGGGACTGCCCGCAAGCGGTTCAATGACAACCGCGAACATTTTATCGAGGGCGAAGATTACTTCGTCCGAAATTCGGACGAAGCCAAAAACGAGTTCGGAATCACGGCCCCGAACGGCTTGACCCTCATCACGGAATCCGGCTATCTCATGCTGGTAAAGTCCTTCACCGATGATCTGGCGTGGAAAGTCCAGCGTCAGTTGGTCAAGGAATATTTCCGGGCCAAGTCCTCCGACCCTCAGTTTTCCACCCTCTCCCCCCAGCTTCAGGCCCTTATCAATATCGAAATGCGTCAGCAGGAGCAGGAGCGGCAAATGAATGAACTGGCCTTAAAGGTTCAGCACAATTCTGATACAATGGATAAGGTCACAGCCGCCTATGTCGCTCCCATTTCCTACGGCGATAACTGGCAGGAGAGCGCCAACCACACCATTAACGCCTTGGTTGAGCATTTCTGTCTCAATCACCAGATGTTCCGCCGGGAACTCTATGAGGAACTGGAACGCGAATCTGGCTGCGATCTTCAGCAGCGTTTGACCCGGCTGAAAAACCGCATGAAAGCGGCGGGTGCTACCGCCACCCAATGCAGAGCCGTCACGAAACTCACCATTATCTCCCAGGATAAAAAGCTGCGTTCCATCTTCATCGGCATTCTGCGCCGCCGGACGCTGGAATTTACCGCCGCCGAGACCGCTTGACCGCCCCCAACCAAAAAATTTTACACATTTTTGCACACATTCAGGAGGAAAACAGACTATGTTGACTGTGAAAGATATTGTATCCCTGCTCCAATTCGGAGAGTTCAGCGACAAATACGGCAATGAGGTTCCCCGGCTCACCGTCTCCGCTGATGGCCTCGCCACCCACATCAACCCGGAAAACAAACTGGAAATGGCCGCCTACGGCGATTTCATCATTGACCGCATCCATGTGGACGAGTTGGGCGTGGATCTCTGCGTGAAAAGCAGCTTGTGTACCGCCGGGGCCTGATACGCCCCCAATTTTAGGAAAGGACTGATTTTATGGGAAGAACCTCTGCACAGGAGCGCCGGGTCATGTCGGCCTTAGATAGCTGGCTCCGCAACGTGCAGGCCAGCGGTGCGGCGGAACGCACCGTCACCGCCTACGCCGCCGTCACAAACAGTTTCTATTCCTTCCTCGTGGAAAGCGGCCTTTCCACCGAGGAACCCACCTTTACCACCATGCAAGCCTACCGGGATCACCTCTTTGATCGGGGCCTCTCCCCTGTCTCCGTCCGGTATCATCTGGTGGTCCTCCGCTCCTTTTTCACCTACGCCAGCTCCCCCGAACTGGGCGAGGATCGCTTTTATGAGCAAAACCCTGTTTCCCTCTACCTGATGCCCTCCCTCCGCAAATTGGGAAAGCGTCCCTATGACGTGCTGCTCACCGATGAGCAGGTCTGCAAACTCTGGCGGGATTCCCCCGTCCGCACCACCCACCCGGAGAACTGGCCCCGGAATTACGCCATCGTGATCCTGCTGCTGACCACCGAACTGCGCAACGCCGAGCTGCGGGCCTTGACCCCGGCGGACATCGACTTGGAGGAAGCCGCCCTCCGCGTGGAACACGGCAAGGGCGATAAATTCCGGGTGGTAGATCTCCCGGACATCGCCGTGATCGCCATCCGCCATTACCTCGCCAGCGGTATCCGCCCGGACGATCTCCCGGATACCGCCCCCCTGTTCGGCACCCTCCGTTCCGGCGAATGGAAGGCCGGCACAAAACAGTGGCTTTCGGAACTGGTGGAGCGCCACGTCCGCTCCGTCACCGGCGTTCCGGACATCCGCAGCCACGATCTCCGACACGTCGGCTCCCGCTTGGATCTCAACTCCGGTATGCCCGAAAACGAACTGCAAGCCAAATTGGGGCATTCCAGCCCCATCACCACCCAGCGTTATTCTGGGCGGCTTATGGACCGTTCCGGGCGGAAAAGCGCCAAGAAGGTCTTTGCCGAACGGGACTTGCAAGCCAAGCGCAGCGCCGACAAACTTGCCTCCTTTTCCGCCTGATCCCTCAACATTCACCCTGAAACAAAAACACACGCCCGTGCGTTCCAATCGCATGGGCGTGTGTTTTTTCATCCCCCCCTGTTGCGGGCTAACCCCCCTCTATTTCGCACGGAAACGCCCTCAGCCGATCTCTGGCGTTCCCCTATCACCGTATATCCCCTGACCCGTCCTTGCGATCCTGCACCCTTCCCTGCCCTCGCCGTTGCCGTTTATCGGCCATTTGGACGCAACGCAAAAAAGGAACGCACGGTCAATCCGTGCGCTCCACGTACAGGGCTTCCGCTCTTTCGGTCTTTTCTTCAAAACTCAGGCCATTTCCTTTCGCAGATGGGGCAGACCTGCCGCCCCTCCGGGATGATAGCCCCGCAGCAGATGCAAGTGTTATTCATACGCTTCTCCTACAATTTCCGCGTAATCCTCAGAGGTCAACGCGCCTTTCTTCACGGCGTTCTTGACCATGGCCTTTGTCCATAGCCTTTGTCCGTACCACTTCGTGATTTTCTCTTCCATGGATTATCCCTCGCTTCCCATTAGAGTGTCAGTCATTAGAGCTGTGTATGCCACTTGGGCCTCGATGCGGTCAATCTGGGTGGGAGCTGGTTCCGGTTCACCGTTATCCTCAACGGTGTACTCGCCATTGTAGGCTTCCGTCTTGGCAATTTTTTCGTTGGCCTCGCTCCATCCCAGCGTGACAGCGGAGAAAACCTGTTGAATGTCCGGCTTGGCATCCGTGCCGTGGTCAACCTCGGTACAGAGCTGATATTTGATAACTTTCATGCCGTTCCCTCCTTAGTTGGTGGTCTTGGTGTACTTAATCAAAGCACGGACATTTGTGTCCATCAAAGGTTCTGAATAGTTCCATATCATAACGGCCGAGCCACTACCTGTTATTGAATACCTTACGCCATTTGCATCATAATAGGGCAAAGTATTTCCACGCGTCGGAGAATAGGCAGTAACTGAAACTATACTATCTACATCAGGCGAAAATACAAGGTCTTTGTGCGTTCCTTGTGCTGGAATCGTCCCGCAATCAAACAGTTTGATGTACACCGGCTTTCCGAGGTACCGCTCCGTGGTTCGGTACTCAATACCAAGCTCCATCGGAGGGTTAGTATGCTCCCAATCGCCCCATACATTCAGACGCTTTTCGCGCGCTCCATATACCTCTCCACTCACATAAGCCGCAAGTTGTAAAGCCGTTGCTGAATCATAGTTTAAGTGAATAATATAGTGCCACCCGCCATAAAGCACATTCCTAACTGCACGATAGAATCCCGTAGCGGTAATCAGATTTGCGTCTGCAAAGCCTTCGCTGTTTTCGGGGGCATCTACAAGCACACCTCCCAGCCCAAACCCGCCGGGGGCTGCGTCGATATTTCCCCTCGCCTGGGTTTTCTGCGCGTCCGTCAGGCTCTGCGGCGTTACGCTGACCGCATCCGCGATTCCTTGTTCAATTTTATTCAGGTGCTCCGCGTCAATCGGAGGAAATTCTCCGTTCTTCCAGACTGTCGGTGTATATGCCATATCAGCCACGCTCCTTCTCGACAAAACTATCGGCCGCTTTTCCGCAACGATTCTTCTTCATAAAAGTTCCTCCTTTTGATCCGGTGCCCCGTTTGGGCTGCTTCACTGTTCAGGTGGGCCACCCCGTCACGGTGGCCGTTGGGAAATCCTGGACCGACACGGCGGAAATCTGCATGGGGCCGCTCCATGTCAGGGGCCTTGTGAACCCCTGCACCAGATGCCGCTCCACCGGAGACCCCGCCTTGTCGCTCCGCACAATGGAGATTAGTTCGTTCTCGTTCAGGTGCATGATCTGACTGCACGAAACCGAGACGGACTTTTGCAGTGCTGCGGACCGTTTCAATTTCCACACAGCCAAGTCCTCGCACTGTCTTTTCGTGGAATATCCCGCCGCCCGGTAGCGTACGGTTTTGCGTCCAATCCGACTTACATTCGTGCTGCTGGCCGGGTCAAGGTTCTGCGCTCGCGCCGCCACCTGCGGGCTGTTGTTCACCGCCTCGCCGATGACGATAAAATCGTTGTACACTTCCGTGTTTTTCTCCGTGTACTCCGTCCCCAGCAGCTCCGCCTCGCTTTGGGAAAACTGCCACGCCAGCGGCTTGTCGCTGTCCAGAATATCGTCCTGAGAGGGGTCGATCCGCAGTGCGCCGGAGGCATCGTATCCGATCCACGCCGCCAGCATTTCCGCAAGGCCCAGGCACACGTCGGCATAGCTTCCGTTGTCGCTGTCCACCCGCAGGGTGTAGGGTGCGTCCGTCAGCTTGGCCGTGGTGCCGTTTGCCAGCTGCTGAGTCTTGCCGTTGTAATATTCCGTAAATACCGGGGGCACGTTGTCCACCAGCTCCCCGTTCCCCCGGTCCAGCTTCAGCAGGGCCGCGATGGGGTTAAAGACGTTGGTCCCCACTTTCACCTCGTAGGTGCTTTCCAGATAGCCGAAAAGCGTTCCGTCCAGGTCCGACCATTTATCCACCAGATTGTACTGCGCCGTCCGCTTGGCCGGTTCCAGCGTCTCCACCGGGTCCTTCACCAGAAAGACTCCCTGTTGGATGTAAAAGTCTGTGCCGTCGCTAAGCACAAGGCCCTCATCCAGTGCGATCCGGTTCCCGAACCATACCCGGTTGATGTTGTAATCGAACGTGCCGTCCAGATTCGCCAGCGTCACCGAGGCCGTCCGCCGCTGGCCGTTGTTCAGATTCACGGACAGGCTCCCGTCCGCGATAAACGCCCCGGCGAAGCGTCCCGTGGGGTTGTTGTCCAGTGCAAAGGCCGTGGAGCCGTCCGGCTGTAAAAACCGCAGACGGCACAGTTTGGTAAAAGGCCGGCGCAGCATTTTGCGGTAATCGTTCATCCGTTCCGCTTGGGTCATCTCTGCATCGCCTCCCTCTTATGCAAACAAAGCATCGCCCGATGTGAGCAGGATACGCGCTCCGTCCGCAGAGCTGATCTCCACCCACGGCAGCGTCACCGTCTGTACCTGTTGGCGGCTGCCGTCCATGGTGCTCATGGAAATGGCGCCGCCCGCCCGGATCTGCCACAGGTCTCCCCGCCTGTCTTTCAGGAACAGGGTGTCCTGCGTGGTTGAGAGGGCGTACACGGCGTCCCGCACCTCGTTGGTATCCGTATACTCCCCGTTCGCCAGAACGCGCCCTATGGCCGCTGAGAGCGTCCCGGAGCGGTAATCGCTGGGGGAACTCTGTACCGTGGGATACCGGGTGAAGTTGCTCAGTACGCCGGGGCTGTTGTTGTTGCTGATCCCGCCGCTGGCCACATTCAGGCTGAACCGGAAGATCGCCGCCGGGTGATAGGCACCCTCTGCGTCCTTGGTGCATTGCAGAACCGTCCAGTCCCAGAAAATCGGCGTCACCGCGTCGGAGATCAGGGCGTTGGTCACGATGACGTCCGCGCCGTCCGTGTTTTTGCCGAGACCGAACATATAGTAGCGGTAAGTCTCCTGAGATGCCGCCTTGCAGTCCCAGATAGCCCGCTCCGAAAGGGGCGTCTGCGCCACAGGTTCCAGCGTGGCGTCTCCCTCGTGGTAGCGGTAAATGGCAAAGCCCGTCAGCGTCCCGGCAAAGGTCAGGTTGCCCGCCTGTAAGCCCCCTCCGGCAAAATCCGTTTGGAACAGCGTGTTCCCGGAAAACGCCCCCGGTGTCCACCCTTCCAGACTCAGGATCTGAGACAAAATGCTTTCGTCCAGTGTCTCCCCCGTCACCCACAGATAGTCACAGGTCTGAACGCCGCCCAGCGTCAGAGATGTGATCGTTTTCCCGGTCATGTCTGCCCCGCCGGTAAAGATCCTCAGTTCCTCGTGCTCCTGAATGGGGAACAGCGTGACGGACGGGAACAGGGTAGTCAGCGGATAAATGCCGCCCACCAGCGTGATCTGCCGCAGGTAGACGTTTCCGTTTGCGATCACCACCGTAAAACGGTCCGTCTCCCGCAGCCACGGGAGCGCCTGACTCCAAACCGTGCTGCCCCCCACCGTCAGTTTGCCGCCGTTTTTGCCCAGCGAAAGCACTGCCGAGGTCTCCCCTATGCCTACGGTCACAATGGGGTTGTCGCGGCTCACGTCCACCGTCCCGCTCCACACAAGGCTCCACGGCTGCGGGTAGTTCATGGGCTGTCCCGTCACCTCGTTCCATGTGACGCTGCCGTCGCTTCCGATGTTCAGTTTGCCCCCGGAGATCGCCGTACTGCCCGTCGCAGTTCCGGGGATGGAGTACAGCCCCGGCCAGCTTACCCGGATGCCGGACTGCTTGCAGTTGGGACACGCCACCACCGCGCCGGAGATCTCCGTGGTATCGTAGGCTACCCGGAAACTCACCCAGCCGGTGTCTGCCTGAACGCCGTTTTCCGTCTGCACCTGACAGCGGACGGCGTAATCCGTGTCGGAAAACAGGCCGTCATACTCCATCCGCAGTTCCGCCGTGCCGTAAATGCGCCCGCTGTCATAGAGGACTGCTTCGCTGTTTCCGGCCCGCAGCGTCCACCGCACCCAGTTCAGCGTGTCACCCTGCGCCTGCGAATAGGCCGCCGTAAATGCGTACTTCCGCACCGTCAGGGGCGAAGGGATGGCGGCCACGGTCAGAACCGGGGCCGTCCGGGTGAGAAAGACCGATGCGCTCCGCTGGGTCACGCTCTCCGCGTCGGTCGCCCCCCACCACTGCCGGATCAGCAGCTTGTACTGCTGTCCGTTTACCATCCCGGCCCCGCTCAGTGCGCTGGCTGGAATGGTATAGGTGAATAGCACGGTGTTCCCCGCATAGTCCGTCCCGTAGAAGGGGCACCCCGCCGTCAGTTTCCCGGTGGAATATACCTGCGTGGACGCCGCATCGTTTTTGCAGATCGTCAGGGAAAATGCGGTCATAGCGGAGTTGCCGTTCACCTGCCAGCTCACCGCCAGCGGCTTTGTAATGTCAACCGTGCCGTTTCCCAGTTCCCCAAGGGATGAGGGATAAATATTTGTCGGTTGGAATAATGCCATGCGCCCGCCTCCCTTAATGTTTGTAGAGGCCCAAGTTCCCGGCCCCGTGGTTCAATGCCTGCATGACCTGTGCAACGGTCAGGCGATTGGCCGCCTCCGCCCCGATCTGAACGCCGTTTACGTTGTAACTGTCTCCGTAGTGGTCATAGCTGGTCCGGCTCATTACCGTCTTTCCCGGCATGGTGCCGCCCCGCTCCACCGCGCCGTACAGCCACCCAAGTTCACTCATCCGCTTCTGGAAAGTGCTGTCCGCGCTGGGTTCCAGCATCCTCTCCGCCAGCAGCGGCGGGATCACGATCTCATCTTGACTGGTGGCCTTGATGCCCCCCAGCCCACGCAGGATGCCGCCGGAATCGTACTTCTTGTACGGGTCCTTTCCGCCGTACTTATCGTTGATCTTGTTCTGCCGCTCTGATTTCAGTTTGTCGATGGTGGCCTGACTGGCTCCGTTCTTCTCCGCGTTCTTGATGGCCAAAGAGTAGTCCACGTTGCTGTCATAGCCCTTGCCGGAAGATCCGGAGGAAGAATTGCCCTTGGAGGACGAGGACCCGCCGCTGGAAGAACTGCCGCCGGATGGTTTGCCGCCCTTGTTCGGGTCTACCCCGCCGTACATGGCGTTGATCTTGTTCTGCCGTTCCGTCTCTAACTGCTTGATCAGCCCTTCCCCGGCTCCGGCTTCCTTGGCCTGCTTGATGGCAAGGTTGTAATCCACGTTCTTGTCAAAGCCCGTGTAGTACATCTTGTTTCCGTCCGCGTCCACCTTGTCATACTTTCCGGAAAGGTCATCTCGCGCCGCACCCTGATGCACGTTGATGACCTTGGTTGCGTACCCGTTCTCATCGTAGGTGATTACATACCCGTTTTTTTCAACGGTCTGCCCCGCCAGCTTTTCATCCCGGCTGGTGTCCGGGCCGGTGTACTGGCCCTTTTCGCCCTTGCCGTAAACTCTGGTATCCTTGAAGTTCAGGTTGGCGTCGCTTCCGTCCGCCAGCTTCCAGCCGGAGGACCCGGCGGGAATGAACCCTTCACCGGTCACGCCGGTCGCCCCGTTCACGCCGGGAACCTCTCCCGGCTGTCCGGGGAGCTGTCCGCCGTTTACCGTGCCCGCGATATACTGGTTCAGTTTGCCCAGCAGGTTGTTGACCTCCTCCACCTGCTGGCGCATCTTGGGCGTGCCGTTTCTGGCAATGTCACTGAGAATTTCGTCAATGGTCCGGGTGGGTTCCTGCAAACTGTCCGTGATCCGCTTCCACTCGGCCTTCAGGGTGTTGTAGGTTTCTTCGATCAAGGTTTTCTTGGCTTCCAGTTCGTCAATTTCTCGCTGAAGGGCCAACTCCCGCTCGTACTCCGCCAAGTCCTCCTTGGCCTTTTCATAGGCGTCCTGTGCGGACTTCACGGACGATGCGTTGGCTTCCCACTCCCACTGGCCGGTTGCGGCGTTGAATACCCGCACCGTCCGTTCCTTCTGGGCTTCCAGCAAGGCGTTCTGCTTTTCCAGCACCGCCGCTTTCAGCTGTTCCAGTTTCAGGGCTTCGTCCTCGGCTTGCTTGGCGTCCTTCAGCGCCGCGATCTGCTTGTCAATGGCGTCAACCTGTTTGTCACGGGCATCCGCCGCTTCTTCCAGCTTTTTGTTTACGGCATCTTCCAGTTCGTCCCAAAGATCCTCCTGCAGCTCCTTGATCTGCTTGGTGATCTTCCAGTGCTCCGTGGACAAGGCGTTGATGTCCGCCTGACTGGCCCCGATCCGCCGCATATACTCCGCCTGTGCGTGGAGCGCCGCCTGGATCTGCCGCATCTTGTCAATCTGGTCCGCCGTGCTGTCCCCACGCTCCTGCATAATGGAAAGCTCCGACTTCCGCAGGGATACAATGTCCTTCAACCGTTCCAGTTCTGCGTCCTTGGTGGACTTGGTGGACTTGCTGGACTTGCTGGATTTTTTCGCCCCGGAAAGCGATTCGATGCCTGTGGCGGCGTTATAACCGTACTTCTCCGATTCCGCAATGGCGTTTTTCAGGCGGTTCATGGCCCCCTGTGCCTTCGTACTCAGAAGAAAGGCGTTTTTCAGATTCTCGTAATTCTCCCTGGACTGGTCAGCGCTGTACGCCGACATGGCAAGGCTTGCTACCTCCTGATACCCCGCCACAATGCTTTTGAGTTGAGTCAGGGTCTCCTTGGCCATGGTCTTTGCGCTGCTGGAAATGCGCCCGTTGGCGTCAATGAGTCCGTCTGACGCGCTCAGTGCGGCAGACTTGCACACAATGTACTTGTCCCCAACCTTTGCAATGCTATCCGCCAGTTTGGGATAGGTCTTTGATACCGCCTCCGCCTGTGCTCCCGTCACTTCCACGGCATCGCCGTAGGTAGTGGCATAATCCGCCGCTGCGTCATACGCTTGGTTCAGTGTGTCCAGTGCGGCCTTGGCGTCAGAGGTTTTATCCCCCAATATTTCATGAGCCTGTGCAAATTGCGCAAGTTCGGCGGTTACTTTGTCATATTCAGCCCGCACTCCCTCCAAATCTGTGCCATTGTCCTGAAGCCGTTTGGAAAGCTCCTCTGCTTCTTTAATAAGGTAATTTTCGTAGTCCTCCCCAGTGGCGTAGATGGTTTCATTGACATATTCAATGGCAACCCCCAAGTTTTGCAGTTCCTCAATGGACATCTTCGCCGCGCCGGGGATGTAGTTTGAAAGCATAGTGCGAAGATCTTCAAAGGACTTGAACTGCTTATCGGACAAGCCACTGTCATACCGGCCTGCATATTGTCCCGTGATGCCCGTCACACGCAGAACCTTTTTCCCGGTCTCCACCTCGCCGGTGGTGCTGTCCAGAACTTTCTGCGCCTTTATTTTTTTAATTTCTTTCAGGTGTTCGATCTGCGACCGAAGTTCCTCATTTTCCTGCTCTATCGCTGCCTTTTCATTTAGGATTTCCGGTGTTTTTTCGTTCCAGCCAAGCTCGTTGATCTCGGTGAGCCGCTGCTGGTTTTCATCCAGCTTTTTTGTGTTATCAGAAATGGCGGTGTCCAGATCATCCAGGCTTTTCCGGTAGTCCTTTGTGGCATCCCATAGTGTGCTGATTGCTGCAACTCCCAACCCAATGGCAATGATCCATGGGTTGAACGACACTCCCGCCGCCGACAGCTTTGTAAACGCCGCCGCCGTTCCCTTTGCCGCCGCCTGAATCCCTATCAGCCCCAGCGACACCGCCCCGGCAGTCACCGCTGCGTGTCCAAGATCCGTGTTCAGGACTTCCACCGCGCCGATCAGCACGTCCAGCCCGCCCTTAACGGTCTCGGTACTCACCATGCTTTGAATGAACTCCGCCCATTCGTTTTTCAGAATGTTGGTCTTACGGGTCCAGCTGTCCATGGCGTTGGAAATTTCCTTGTCCGCGCTGCCTACGGCGTTGGCGTAGTCCTTCAGCATGGACTGGTACATATCCCAGTTCTGGATCAGGGCCAGCAGTTGAGAGGTCCGCAGCTTGCCGCCGATGTCGCTGACCATCTCCATTAGCTTCTGTTCGGTCAGCAGCCCGTCCTTCATGCTCTGGGCAAGGCCCCCGATGGCTTCCATGGGGTCAATGACCTCGCCGGTGGCCTTCGCCGCTTCATACGCAGCCGGGGCGTACTGTCGGATCACGTCCTTTAACCCGGCGATCTCCCCGGTGGTCCACGTCACGCCCTCGTCGATCTCGGTTTTCGTGTCCCCCACGATGTTCAGCACCAGTGCCCGGAACGCGCGGGCCGCTTCGCTGCCGCTCCGCTGGGTCACGGCGGTGATCGTACCGATTGCCGCCGTCAGTTCATCGATCCCCACATGGGCCTGTGCCGCCACGGGAGCCACGGTCCCCAAGCCTTCCGCCAGTTTTTCAATGCTGGTGGCGTACTTGTTGTCGATCTCGTTGGCGCCGTCCAGCACCTTGGTCAATGCGTCAATGTTTCCCTTGTACTGATACGCCGCATCCACAGACAGTAAGAACTGCTGTGCCGTTTCCGCGTTGGTGTCGCCCACCAGTTTCGTCTTGGTGGCCAGCTCCGCCAGCGCGTCCGCCTGTTCGCCGTAACCGGCACGGGCAAACGCCGCCACAGAGTTCAGATATTCGTCCGCCGCTTCTCCGTAAGCCGATGCCGTCTCATAGGCCCGGTCCCGCAGCTTTTCCATCTGCTCCGCTGTAAAGCCAGTTACCTTGCGGACCGTCACCATCTCATCGTCCACGGCCTTCATGGTGGAAATGGCGTCCCGGAAAGCTCCAATGGTCTTAGAGACGATGGTTCCCATCACCTGCCATTGCAGCATTTTCAGGTAGACGTTGGTAAAGCTGTCCCCTAACAGCCCGTTTTTTTCGGTAGATTCTGTTACGCCCTCATTCAAGCGGTGGACTTCTCCGGTCGCTTGGTCAATGGCGATCTTGAAGTTTTGGGCAGTCCCGTCCGCATTCTTGACGCTTGCCTGGAACGTCTGGAACGTTCCAGCGGAACCCTGCACGATGCCCGTGGCCTTTACCTGCGCGTTTTGCAGCCCGTCCAGCGTCTTAATGTATTCCTTGGCGCTTTCAGCGTTTCCGCTAAACAGCCCTTGGCTCTGCCCGTACTTGGTTTGAATGTTGCTCCACGCCCGCTCAAACGCGCCGGCACTGTCCGCAGCGCTCTTGGCGGCATTCCCGATGCCCACCATGCCCTCGATCTGCCGCTGGATCGATGTGGGATTATAAGGTGTGTTCTGCGCTGCTCTGGACTGCTGCTGTAAATAGGCGTTGGCCTGCCGGGTGGCTTTCAGTTCTGCGGCGGCGGCTTTCTCCGCCGCTTGGGCCTGCTGTTGGTAGTTCCGGGTCACGGTCTGCTGGGTCACAGCCAGATCCCCCGTCTCCTTGTTCAGCGTCGCCACCACGCGGGTGGTCTCTCCCAGCCGTGCGGAGAAATCCCGCACCTGCCGCGTGGCCTGCCCGTTTGCGTCAAAGGTGGTGGAGACCTTCTGCAAATTCCCCGCCAGCTTCCCGGCGGCATTGGCCGCGCCGTTCAAACCCTGCGCCGTGCCGTTCAAATTTACCTTCGTGGAGGAAACCGACGCTACCTCCTGCTTCAGCTTTGCGATCTCCGCCCGGACCTCTGTAAAATCTGGTACGCCCTTAAAGATAATTTTTGCCATGCTTCACCGCCCTGCCTTTACTTCAATATCCTTCGTCACCCTCCCGGCCCGTGTAGCCGTTGGCTTCGATCTGTAATTCTGCGTCCTGTTGGTTCATGGCCCGTACCAGCGTTTCCTCCGCCCGTCCGCCCTCTACCAGCTCCGTGACGAAATTCTCAAAAAACGGTCTGGCTGGGGGCCTCCGGGTCCAGTCATAGGGCGGATCCAGATGCTCAATGCGCCCGATCAGTGCGTCTCCGTTCAGCGGGTTTTCCACCTGTTCGCTCTCGCCGCTTGGCTGGTAGTCCATGGAAACGCTGTCCTCTGTCACCGCAAACTCCGTGTTGCCGTCAATGTCAGCCAAGCCGCCGTATTCTCCCCGCCGGATATATTCCTTTGGGTCGAACTTCTCGTATACGTCTCCCTGTACGTGCTCGAAAAGGCATTGGGCCAGATCCTCCCGCAGCGTAGGCATGGCTCCCGCCAGCGCCACCTTGAACCGCTGTTCCAACGCCGCAAGATCCTCGTCCAGCCCTGTGACCCTGGCAGATGCGCTCCCGCTCATATCCCCGCTCCTTTTCATCCATTTCGTGACCTCACGAAAATGGTCCCAAGCATACGCCAAAGCATGAGATCCTCATGCTCTCCCGTCCGCCGGGGATCAAAAAGCGGGGCCGACCGCCGGGTCTCCCCGGCAGTCAGCCCCGCTCGGCTCATCCTATCCAACGCTTAGGATAAGGCGTTTTTGGTGTGTCCCTTACTCGGCGGTGACTTCCAGAACCGCCTGCGCGGTGTACTTGGCGGCTCCCTCGGCGGGATACTGGATGGTGATGCTCCCGGTGCCCTGCGTGCTCCCGGCGGTCACAATGCCGTCGGTGGAAACGGTGGTTCCGGTAGCAGTCCCGGCGGTCACGGTGTACTTCAGCAGGCTTGCGGGAGAGGGCGTCACCAGTTCCCCGTTTTTCATGACCAGCTTGGCATTCACGGGGGCAGTGCCACTGGCGGCCACGCTCACCACGCCGCCGATCACGGCGATCCCGGCCACCTCGTCGCTTTCCTCGTCGGGAACCAGCACCATGTAGGCGGAAGTGCCCATGCCGCCGCAGGCATCGCACTCGGAGGAGATCACCTCGGCGTCCTCGTTGATGGCCCGGCCGGTGATGGTGGTGGTATCGTAGTTGGACTGGTCGCCGGTGGTGTTGGCCCCTTCGGGATTCAGATACAGGCGGGGCACGATCAGGTATGCCCAGCCCCAGCGCGTTCCTTTGGTTCCGGACACGTTCTGATACACGGCGATCTGAGCGGTGAAGTGGACAATGCGGCCGTTAAAGGCGCCGTTCACAATGCCCACCTGAGCCGCGGGCTTCTTGGCGAAGTACCACACCTTGTAGCTCTTGCCGCTCTCCGCGGTGAAGCCGGTAATAGCGCCGGTGGCAGGATCGATGGGATAGGGAACGCCGCCCACAGAGTAGGAGGACGCAGCACCCACTTCCTGCACATAGCAGAAGATGTTGGAATAGCCGTACTGGGCCACCGGCACCAGCTTGCTCACGTCGGCCTTCAGAGAAGTGCCCGTGGCCTCCACCGTCTGGCAGACGGGGGAAACGGCGTTGTAGTTCACGGCGCCGCCCACAGCCATCATCTTGCTCATCAGGTCGAAGTCCGCGCGGGTGAAGCTCACCTGCGTATCACTGTCGCTGGCAATGATGGTGGCAATGCCGTTGCCCAGACCAGCCCGCAGGGGGTCGGTGTTGGCGGAGAAATTGATGTTGCCGGATGCGAACTTGTCGCTCTGGCTCAGGATCTCACCGGTGGAGGGGTCCTGAAGTTGTGCGGAGCAAATGCCCTTAACGTACAGTCTCTTGTCGGTAAAAGTGATCATGTCTGTTCACACTCCTTTTAATGTTCCGTATTGTTGGTAAATTGACTCAGCGGGGTCATGGCCCCCGCATCCTCCCGCTCCCGGTCATAGAAAAGGTGGGGTACAGGGTTCCCGCCCTTCCACTTCACGCCGTTGCCCTCCGAAATGCCGCAGATCAGATAATCTGCCGCCCGCTGGATGGCTTCCTGACGCCGTTTCAGCTTCAGCAGGGGCCATTCGTCCATCTCTGTTTCCTCACAGCCCGTAAACAGGGCGATGGAGGAAAGCAGACCGGCTGGGTCCCGGTGCAGCTTCGGCCCGTTTCTTCGTGCCAGCTCCGCCTCCGCTTCCAACAGGTCCGGGTTGGCGTCCTCATCCGTCAGCTCAATGCCGTTCTGATAGGCCAGAATAGCCCTGAGTCGCTGGAATTGTACCGGGGTAATGGTGATTTCTTCCTCTCCGTTCCATGTAAAGCATATTCCCTTTAAATCCATTGTGTTTTCTGGTGAAAGTTTCACATGAAACAGGCGGATGCGGTCTGAAAGGCTCCAACCCTCCCCCAGCCGCAGCGCCAGTGCCAAAAACGCCAGCGCCCGGTTGAAAAGGCCCACCGGTTCCTCCCCCCGCTCCATACTTTCCAGATCCATGACCCAATAGGCTGTCAGCAGAGGCATGACCGCATAGCGCACAGGGAGCGCCTGCTGGATCACGTCAATGGCGGGTCTCGCCCGCTCAAATTCCTCCTGCTCACATACCCGGATGGGCCATAGAGTCAGTCCGGCGGTTTCTACGGGTTCGTAACGGTCCGCCGCCCGCTTGATATTCCGTGAGAGTTCCATTCTTTTAATTCATCCTCTCCAATATCTGAAATCAAATGGTAATGCCCGCACTGGCAAACAGCGCCGCAATACAGGCTCCGGCGATCAGCCAGATCACTTTGTCTACAAGGCTATCCCACCGTTTGGCGGACTTCCCTTCCATCTCCGTCATCTTTTCATCGATCCGGCTCACCTTTGTGCCCATTTCTTCCTGCTTGGTCGCCATTACCTCTACGCTGGCAGTCAGTTTGATCAGCGCCTGCTGATCCCGCTCCACCTCCTCCATGCGGTGTTTCAGGGACTTGATCTCGTGCTCGTGGCCCTCTATCTTTACGGCTGCTTCTTCCATGGTCATGGTGGCTGTCCTCCCGTTGTGAATTTTCCTTAGTCCTCAATGGTATCCCCCATGGCGGCTTCGCTTTCCGCCCAATGTATGCTCATTTTCAGTTCCCGGCCTACCACCGTGCCCGTCTGGTCATATACCGGGCGGCTTCCGTTGTCTGCGTGTGCGGCACGGGAAAAATCGCACACGCCGATCCCCGCCAGATTCACGCCGTTCAGTGCCTCGATGATGCACTGCTCCATATCGTAGGAGCGGGCGTATGCCTCCGTTTTGGTGGTGGTCTCTTGGTTTACGTTGCAGGAAATCACAAACGTGATCCCGATCCGCGCGTCAAAGGGCGTCTGTGAAAAAATGCGCCCCAAATAACATTTGATTGTGCTTTTTGCCTCCGTCTGGGCCTCTCCCCAGAACTTCTGGGCGTAAAGGCGATACCCTTTCGGGTGCTTGCGGCGCTGGGTGCTGCTGTCTACAACAGGCTCGTTCCCGTCAAAAAGAAGGCTCTGCTTTTCCTTGGCCGTAGGCAGCCGCTCTCCCAGCGGCTTGGCCCCGTCATGCCAGAGGTATTTCATCAGCCGAACACGGGGGCGGGTGTTGTCATCCACCGGCTCGTAGCCGTTTGGCAGCGGCAGGTCCATCAGATAGGTCAACAGCTTGTGGGGGATCTCCTCCGCCCCCCGGAAGGTCAGAAAACCGGTCTGTACCCGCTCGTAGGGATAGGTGGGGCTGTGGAAGGCCGGGTTCATTGTTCGCCGTCCTTCCGCTGCTGAAAGGCCGCGTCAAAGGCGCTCCGGGCCTCCTTCAGATCGTCCAGCGTCTTTTGCACCGCCTCCGGCGTCATGCTCTGCGCCGCAAGGTCCTGAAACCGGCTCACGGGATCGTTCATGGCTTGCAGCATCCCGTAAATCTCCGTTTTCAGCATCTTTTCCAGATCACGGTAGTCCGCCAGCAGGTCAAAGGCTTTGTCCCGCAGCTCCGGCCCTTTCCCCTTCATGCGGTCGATCTGGTTGAAGATGTGTCCTCCGGCCCACCGGTCATAGTCATCGGCGGACATAAGGTAGGTTTCTCCCTCCACCGGCTCAAAGTCCGCTCCCAGATACAGCTTTACAAAGCCGCCCATGAGATACCGGCTCCGCCGCTCCACGTTCTCCTTGAAGTAGGGGAGCACCTGTCCCCCCTCCACCCGGACCTCCATCCGATCAAAGCACCGTCCGGCGCACTCCGCTGCAAACGCCGCCTTTTCCATCAGGGGCACATAGTCTCTGGCTGCCAGCAGCTCTTCCTCCGTCAGCTTTTTCCATTCCATATACGTCATTCCTTTCAGATTTTTTGGAATTTCTCACGGTTGCTTCCTCGCAGGGGACACAAGGCCGCCTGCGGTGTGTTCTCCCATTGCCCGGTCACGCCGCACAAATGCTGGTGCCCGCAGATGGGGAATTTCTGCCCCGGCTGCATCTCGCACAGCAAGCTCACCGTTCCGGGCCGCTTGTAAGCGTATGGACACTTCTCTGCCATCTCACAAGCCCTCCAATTCGATCTCTGCGCTGACGATCTCGCCCTCGCATCTGGCCGTTACCGTCAGCGGTTTCGGGCTGTTCCCCCAGCACCTGACTGTCAACCGATTTCTATTGACACTCACGCTGTAAGAACCCTCTGCGGCTCCCTCATAGGTCCATTCCACCGCCGCATCCTGTCGAACGCCGCCAATAAACAGCGCCGCCTCCAAGGTCTCCACATCGTAGGGGGCCATGTACTTAGGAACTTCATTCAAAAACCGTACCGCCGGTGTTTTTGCCGCCGATGCCTCCACCGTCACGGCGAAGGTCCCGCCGTAAGTCCGGTTTTGGTCCAGCACCGCCGTGATTTGGCAGGTGCCCTCGCCTACCGCTGTTACCACGCCTTTGCTGTCCACCGTGGCCACGTTGGTGTCGCTGGAACACCATACATAGCCGATGGGGTGTTCCTCCGTGTTCTCCACCTCGTCCCCGTTCCGCCGGGAAGCAGCGGTGAATTGGAAGGCATCCCCCGCCGTCATGCGGGGCGCCCCGGTGACAAATACCGCCCAGGAGAAGTTCTTCCCCCCTGCCACCTTCGCTTCCATATCGTCGATCTCGTGGTTCGGCTCCTGCATCCGGGCGTTGAAATACAGTAGGTGTGTGCTCTCATCGTCTCCGGTAAACTCCTGCGTCACGTCGGAGTATCCCGTGATTTGGTAGGCCCGCCGTCCTAAGATCAGGCGGCTGTTCTGGTCTAACTGCTCCGTGTTGGCGTTCCGCTGGCAGATGATGTTGAAATATCCCTGCATGATGAGGGTCATTTCCTGAAAGTCATTGGATGTGGCCTGCGCCAAGGACTTTTCCACAAGGATTGGTTCTTCTCGGATGTTGCCGTACCAGTCCAGAAACCGCCACACGGCGTTGCACCGCCGCATAATGCCGCTCCCCGACGCACTGGACAGGTTGGATGGGTTCGTCACCAGCCAGTAGGAACCCATGGTCTCCACCTTGGCTCCCTCCGGGATGTAGTCCACTCCGGCGTCCGCCACCAGAAACGCCTTCTGGTCATCGGTCTTTCGGGTAAGGCTGACGCCCTGCTTGGTGGTGTCGGAGAACCGGATGCGCTTCGTGCTCCACCGGTAGAAGTCTCCGGGAACCAAGCCCTGCATCCGGGCCGTCACAAAGTCCGTGGCGTAAGGAGCCATTTCCTCCACAAACCGGGCCGTGGCATCCGCAAAATACTGCCGCTTCCGGTCTCGGTATTGAGCCGGAGCGTTGGTCGCCCTGCCGACTCCCCCGCCCAAAAGGCCGATGTTTTTCATGCCGTGCTTGGCGTCCGCCATGTGGTCCCCTCCTTTCAGATCAGCTCCATCTGCCGTGCCGATCGGCGGAACGCCGTTGCGTACAGGCAGTCCTGCTCATACTTCCGCAATTCCTGATTCAACAGGCCCCGGTTCTGCAGTTTCTTCTTGTTGCCCTTTTCCATGTACTGCGGTTCGTTAGGCGGGTTAAAACTCCGGTCATGATCCTTGGGCGCATCGCTGAGCCAGTTGCGGAAAAACCGCTCGTCCCATACGGAGGCCACGCACAATCCCAACAGCCGCTTCTGCTCCGCCGTCAGGTCATGGGCAAAGGCCCCGTCCGTGTAAAAGTCCATTTCGTACTGCAATCCCGCGTCCATCTGGGGAGGGAAGGTCACGGTCCCGGTCTCCTGGTCATACGCCGCCTCTCCATACGGCACTAAAAGCACGGACCCGTCCGGCTGCTCCATCCGCTGTGCGCAGGAGAATAATTCATAGCCGGTCATCCCCGTCTCCACCTTCGTCTCTTTCGCAATGCTCTCCAAGGTGGAGACCCATGCGCTGTCTCCGTAGGCGGGTTCCGTCATCCCATTCTTTAGGTAATCCACCATCTCAGGGGGACGGTTGAATACCGGAATTGCGTTTTTCATGTACAGGCTCATCCGCCGGAGGAACCGCGCAGGGCTTTCCGCCGCCTGATCCGTCAATCTCACATCGTCAATAAAGACCATGGCGTGATCGGAAATGATCTCGCTCCAACTCGTTCCCATGGTTCCCCTCCTTGCTGTCAGACCACTTCCGTTGCGGTGATCGCCCCGGCGTCGTCCACCGTGATGCGGAATTTTTTATTGGAATTGGGCGTGGACGATTTGATGACCACAGAATCGCTGTTCCCGGCGGTCAGAATATTGTCAACATAGCCTTTTGTAGCCGCGTCGAAATCGTCAGTAGGCTCTCCTACTCTACTAATCCTCATATTTGTTGCATTAAATATCGCACCGCCAACCGAACGCGAAAGTGAGACCTCCGCGCTCCCATGGATATTGGAATCCGATTCCATTTTTATAGTCATTATTGTATCAGCACCATTGAAAGCGCTAAACAGCACCTTGCCTGCTTTTTCGTCCGAAAGTTGCCCAAACAGCGGATCTACTGGCTCCGTGACAAAAGCGTATACAATTCTGCCCGCATTAGCAGCTTCCACGATATCAGCATGCGGAGTATCTGCTTTTAATGCAAAAGTGTTCGGGTCTGTGACGGTAAAGGTAACGATCAGCGTCAGAACGCTTTCATTTTCCAGCAGCGCCGCTTTGCTCTCAGCCGCTGTGGAAGCCCCATCCAAAAAGAGTTTGTCCTGTCTGATGTTCATACCTCTAAGCCCTCCTTTGCGGCTTCTTTTCTCATTTTTCCGTCTCCACCCCATGCCGCTCAAACATAGCGCGGATAGCGGGGTTACGCAGCAGCTTTTTTCGCTGCCCTTGGTTGAGGTCGTTGTAGACCGTTTGCAGCGCGGCCTTGACCTCCGTGTTGTACGCGATGACTCGCTCTCTCAGTTCACTCATGCCGTCACCCCCGTAAGCAGCGCCTCCATTGCTTCGCGCAGTTCGGCGTTGTCCTTTTCCAGCGCAGCGATACGTTCTTCCGCTGTCGGTTCGGGCGCGGGCGCTTCTGCCGACTGTTTTTCAAACTCCGCGACTTCCTCAGCGGTCATGTCGCGGTAGATTCCGTTTTCATAGATTTTCATCGTCTTACTCCTATCACGGTGACTTTATCACCCGCTTGGATTACGGATGTATCAGCAAAAATCAGCTTAAACTTGTACGTTTCAACTGGGGATTTGAGCGGCGTAAATGTTCCGGTGGACGTCACGTTTGTCTGAGCCGCTCTGTTGTTCGTCTCGATATGACTCGATAAAACGAACAGCTCATTGACCTCTGCTGAAAATTCCCAAAAGATGTATCCATACCCAAAAGTAAAAAAGCCACAAGGGCATGCGTCATTCTGCCCAACAACTCTGCACCATATATTTTTGTTTAATCCGCTAATGTACTGAGGGCGAGTCATAACGACCTTTGCTTTGCGCCATGTTGCAAAGTCAGCAAGCACATATTCCGCAGTGTCCGTGCGCAGTTCGATTTCTGCGATTTTTTCCCACATTTCGCCGCTTCCGCCGCCCGGAAGATCCGCCGGTTCCCACGCGGTGGGCTTGCCGTCGGTGTCCACGGCCGTGATTTTGGCGATTTGTCCGGCTTGTGCGCCGGTGATGCCGAGGGAGAGGTCAGTGTCTTGTTTCGGACCGTTCAAAACCACGTCCTGAATGTCCATCGCCATGGGCGCTCGGCAGTTCTCCGGGGTCAGTGTAGAACGCTTGTTTGTCATCAGATCACCCCTTCCACAATGGCCTTGCGAATTTTCACATCCGGTCCCCGGAATCCCACCACATCCTCATGGAGCAGCTTCATCCGCCCGCCTGTCTCAACAGGACGATCCGGCAGACGCAGGCTTTGCTCCTGAGATAGTGGGAATTGCCACGCGCCCTCTGCATAGGTCAGACCACCGCCGGGGTAGAACTTTGCAATGCCGCCGATCTTCAGCACCAGGAGTTCCACCATCTGCGGCTCGATTACAACATTGTTCTGCCGCACCACGATGGGGATCAGATAGGAGTCTCCCTGCATCGCCATTGCTCTGTTCCCCCCCTTCGGTTTAAAACTCTCAGCCGGTCCAGTCGGCCTTGGCCTCCCGCACGTCAATATGGGTGAAGCCCTGTCCGGCGTACACGCCCACGCCGCCCCAGTCCGGCATGAGTTCTCTTGCGTAGGCCGCCACCGCTGCCGGTGTCTGGCCCTTCACGGAAATGTCAGCCGCCGTGCCGTAGCAGTGCTGACTGTGGGCCGCACCGCCTACCTTGGCGTTGTACTGGGGCGTCCGGTAGGCGCTGTGGATGACCACCGGTGCGGCAAAATGGCTGCGGATGCTTTGCAGCACCATCACCAGCCGGGGGGCGGTCAGAACGGCGTCGCTGCCGTCCTTGCAGGCAAATTCTTTCACTGTAAAGTTTGTGGACAGCTTCTTGCCGCCGTCTTTCGCCTTGGAGTATGCGTTGATCTCTACCATGGGTTTCTCTCCTTTCGGTTCAAATGCGTCCCCGCTTTTCAGTTTCCAGACGAGGAAGAACGGGATCACCCGCCCGTCTCCGGTAAAGCCCTCGCCTGCCGAATCCATGAAGCAGGTAGACCCGCCGCCGTCCATCATAATGGCGTTGTCCCAGCCGGACGCGGCCAGCAGATCCCGGAGCTGTTCCGGTGACCGCCGGTCCTTACTCACATAGTAGGCAAACCGCCCGTTCTTGGTGCCGATGGCCGTCCGGGGAGCGCGGTACTTCATATCAGCCCCGCAGTGGACGGGGCTGATCTTCTTCCCGCCGATGATAAGGTGAACGCACTCCATGTAGTTTGCGTCCCCGTTGGGCACGGTTTTCACGCCGAAGTCCGACGGGGTGTTCCAACTGATGGCCCACGCCCGGTAATTGGGGGTCTTACGGGCCTGTCCGTCTGCCTTCAGGTGGCAGGCCGGGGTCTGGTTCCGTAGAAAAATGGAGCCGTTACAGATCGCGTCTCCGCCTGTCTCCGCCAGCATCTTCTTGAGGTTGGTCTTGGTGGAGCGGAGACGTTTTCTGTTGAAATAAATCCGCACCCATTGGAGGTCCTGAAGCGGAACTGTCCCCGCTCTGGTCATTTTCTCAGATTCTTCCGGCTGTAACAGTAGCCCAGACTGTCGTAGCTCAGCTCCCAGTGCCCCACGGTGATGGTGGCGTCGGCGCGGCTCTTGTCCCGCTCCATCACGGGAATGGCAACGCCGTAGACTCCGCCGCCGGGGGCCTTGTTGGAGTAGCGGACAGGCTTTCCGTCGCTGGCGATCTCATACCGGCCATCCTTCCGGTCATCCTCTGCGGGGATAAAGCCCTCGGCCATCTCAGCCTCGGTCCAGCCCTCCACAGGTGCGCCGTCGGGATTCAGGTGGAAATTGGCCCCCGCCACCTTCAGCAGCTTGTTGACTTCCTCAATGGTCTTTCCGGCCTTCTTGGCCTCGTTGATGATGTCCACATACTTCTTTTCCATGATTTGTTTTCCTTTCAAATCAAAAAATGGTTGTTGATTCTCTCTATGCCCCTCGTCCTCGCCCCGTTTCCCGTCCTATGGGAGAGGGTTTCCAAAGGGAGAGGGCCGCAGCCCCTTCCCTCGTCCCAAAAGTGGGGTTTCCAAAGGGGAGGAATCGCAATTCCGCCCCTTTGTGCCGTTTCAAGG
>ERZ1026860.269-NODE-269-length-39557-cov-9.260291_pt1 | contig 39557 bp, 43 predicted proteins | sample MGYA00380160_ERZ1026860 | MGnify/ENA primary metagenome ERZ1026860 (study PRJEB33269, sample SAMEA4719796) | human gut metagenome | biome: human-associated habitat; feature: organic feature; material: feces | place: Cameroon | collected 2013-10 ... | reverse complement strand
CACAGAGTAGATCGTCGGCAGCGTCAGATGTGTATAAGAGACAGACAATACTTTCAAAGAAAAATATCATACATGGTTTTCGCTGTGATCTGCTATTATAATATTAACAGTTTAAAAGATACATCAAGAAAAGTACATCAGGAGGAGTTATGGCTCAAACTATCAAAGAGGCTATTCTCAGAGACAAATTGATCGTCATCATGCGTGGTATTTTTGGTGAGAATGCTTTGAAACTTGTAGATGCTCTGCATGAAAACGGCATTAATTTATTTGAAGTTACATTCCCCCAATCCGATCCTGCTGCACTGGAAAAAACCTCTGAGCTCATCGAACAACTTACAAAGGAATTCGGAAGCGCTGTGTGTATGGGTGCAGGAACCGTTTTATCAGTGCAGCAGGCCAACTGTGCATTCCAGGCTGGAGCTAAGTACATCATTTCTCCCAATGTTGATGAGCGAGTCATTCATTTTACAAAACAGGTCGACTTGGTTTCTATTCCGGGAGCTTATACCCCCTCTGAAATTATGACCGCGTACAATGCCGGAGCTGATTTTATCAAGCTTTTTCCCATCAATGCAATGGGTTTTTCTTATATCAAAGATATTAGCGCACCTCTGAGTCATATTCCCTTTATTGCTACTGGTGGAGTAAAAGAAGACAATCTTTGTGAATGTCTGGATCTTGGCATGGTTGGTGCCGGGATCAGTAGCTGGCTGGCAGATCGAAAGCTGATTGGCGAAGGACAGTTTAATATTTTAGGTGAGCGGGCGGCTCGCATGGTAAAGATGATTCAGGAGCATAACGCCTGAAGCAATTTTCTTTCTGTCACCGAGCGTTATACTGAGCGCATTCTAAACACCATTCACAAGTATGCCCACACATACTCTATGAAAAGGAAAAGAATGCTGATGTCATATGAAAGGAGAGTGACTGCAAAAATGAAAAAGATGGTGGGGTTCGGAGAAATCATGCTACGGTTGAATCCATCAGGATACCTTAAGGTTCTGCAGGCAGAACAGTTTGAAGCATCCTACACGGGTGCCGAGGCGAATGTTTGTGTAAGCCTTTGTAACTGGGGATGGAAATGTAGCCTGATGACCAAACTCCCTCGAAACGATGTAGCTCGCAGCGCTGAGATGCAAATGCATAAGTACAACATCAGCACAGACGATGTTGTATATGGCGGCGATCGACTTGGCGTATATTTTCTGGAAAAAGGCGCATCTCAGCGGCCCTCCAAAGTAACCTACGATAGAAAGTATTCGTCCATAGCTACCGCAAAGCGCGAAGACTTCGATTGGGCGCGGATTCTGGAAGGCGCAACGAATTTCCATTTTACCGGGATTACGCCCGCGCTTGGCGGTGAATTGCCGGAGATTTGTATGGATGCCTGCGTAGAAGCGAAAAAAAGAGGAATTCTTATTTCTTTGGACCTGAATTATCGTTCCACACTTTGGGATGAGGATACTGCGAAAAAGACCATGTCTAAGCTTGCAAAGTATGCGGATATCATCATCGGAAACGAAGAAGATGCACAGAAGGTTCTGGGAATACAGACGGTCGAGTTCAAGGCAGAGCATGGTATTCCGAAAGATGAGGAATACGCCTTGACTGCACAAAGAATCGTAGAGGAATATGGCTGCAAGTCTGTTGCATTCAGTCTGAGAAAAAGCATTTCTGCCTCCGACAACCTTTGGAAAGGGATGTTCTATACGGATGGACAGGCATACTTTTCAAGAGAATATGCCCTACGGCTGGTGGACCGTGTCGGCGGAGGAGATTCCTTTGCCGCAGGAATTATTTATGGCGTTTCAGAAGGCTTTGATCCCCAGCGAACGATCGATTTTGCTGTCGCCGCTTCCTGCTTGAAACAGACCATTGAGAAGGATTTCAATCTGAGCTCCCTTGCGGATGTCTATACCCTCATGGATGGTAATGAATCCGGCCGCGTGGTGCGATAACAGATTGACAATAAGGGCTTGCATACCGTGGATGTATGCATAAGAAAGGAGAAAACACAATGAAAAAGCTGATCTCTATTTTGATGGCAATGGTGATGATGCTGGCAGTTGTCGGCTGTGCCGCCCCTGCTGCTGAAGCGCCTGCTGCTGCTGAAGCTCCTGCTGCTGAAGCCCCTGCTGCCGAAGCCCCGGCTTCTGAGGAAGCGGATCCTCTTGCGGATCTTGAGCCGATCAAGATCAATCTTGCAAGCACCTATGCTTCCGCCGACAGTCAGGTCGTAGCAGCCAATAAGTTCAAGGAAATTGTGGAAGAACGCTCCAATGGTAAGATTACTGTTGAGATCTTTGCCGATGGCGTTATGGGCGGTGAAGCTGACAACCTTGAAATGTGCTCCTTTGGCGAAATTGAGATGTTGGTTGTCGGAACCCTCTGCATTACCAACTATGCCCCGCAGTACAGCTTTTTTGATGCCCCCTTTATTTTCGAAAATGCTGAGCATATGATGAACACCTGGGATGGTGAGCTGGGCGATGAAATGCGTGCCCTCATGGAAGAGAATGGCCTGACTATGATTGGCAGAATGGGCCGCGGCTACCGCTACATTACTTCCAATGAGCTTGTTGAATCCGTTGAGGATATGCACAAGCTGACCATCCGTACCTCTACCTCCAAGCCTTATGTGGACACCCTGGGTGCCCTCGGCGCCGTTACCGTTCCTCTGGCTCTCACCGAGCTGTTCACCTCTCTCCAGATGGGCGTTGTTGATGCCTCTGAAGGTCCCATGGATCAGATCGTCGGATATAAGCTGTACGAGGTTCAGGATCACATTGCCTTGAGCGGTCATGCCTATTCTCTCTCCTGCTGGATCATGAACTCCGATTTCTATCAGGGTCTGGATCCCGCCTATCAGGAAATCATTGATGCTGCCACCGCCGAAGCCTGTGAATTTGGCACGAAACTTGGCGAAGAGCGTGAAGCTGCCCTCATCGAAGAGTGCAAGTCTTACGGCGTTGCATTCAACGAAGTTGATCTGCTGCCCTTCATTGAGAAAGCACGTCCTGCAATTGATGCGCTCTTTGCAGCCGATTGGCCTGTGACCAATGCAGACGAAGTTGCTTCTTACGCAAATTAAGCGGCAATAGCAGTCTTGAAAGAATTATTCATCTATCATCCAATTGATGAGGGTGGAAGGAGTAATGTATGAAGGTTTTGAAAAACATTCTGGACTGGCTGGGAATTTCGATCTTCTTGGCTTTGCTATGCGTTGTTGTTCTGCAAATCATTGCACGATCTGTTCTTACGATTTCAATTCCCTGGACCGAAGAGCTGTCTCGCTTTCTATTCATCTGGCTGACATACATTGGCGCGGCAATTGCGGCAAGAAAAGGGAGCAATATCGTAATCGACATGCTGATTCAGAAGATCCCCAATAAATTTCGGAAGGCTTCCGAGATCGTGATCATTCTGTGCAGCATGGCTGTAGTCGTTGTATTTCTGGTGGGAAGCTGGAATCTGATCGAAAAGACAAAGGGCGTTTATTATTCCACCATGCCGTTCTTAAGCACCGGCTGGCAGTATGCCGCACCCGTTGTGGGCTTTGGACTGATCCTGTTCTACTTTATCCTGCGTCTTGTAAGCATCGTCACGGGGAAACCGATTGCAACTGTAAAGGGGCTTGATCTTGAGGAAGCCGGGAAGGAGGCCAACGAATGAGCGGAGCGCTGTTATATCTTGGAGTTTTGATGGTCACTTTTCTGTTGGGCATCCCCGTAGCACTGGGCCTGGGCGGCACCTCCATCATTCTCACGCTTCTTGAACGTGGCGTGGAAGGCTTCAGTGCCTCTTTTCTTGCCCAGCGGGCAACCTACGGTTTGAATAATTTCTTACTGGTTGCCGTTCCTCTCTTCCTTTATTGCGGCAAGGTCATGAACACCGGTACCATTACGGAGAAAATTTTCACCTTTGCCGAATCTCTTGTGGGCTGGACCAGGGGTGGTCTTGGCCATGTCAACGTTGTTGCCAGCGTCATTTTCGCAGGTATGACCGGAACTGCCACTTCGGATGCTGCAGGACTTGGCGCAGTGGAGTTGGCCGCAATGAAAGGTGATGGTTACAGCGACGATTTTTCTGTTGCGGTAACCGGCGCATCCTCTACCCTTGGCCCCATCATTCCGCCCAGCCTTCCTCTTGTTATATTCGGCATGATGACGGCAACCTCCATCGGAGGATTACTGGTGGCCGGCATCATTCCCGGAGCGCTCATGGCCATTGCGATGATGGCCTATGTAGAGTACTATGCGGTCCGTTCTGGAATGAAGCGGCGCGGTAAGTTTTCTATTCGGAGAGTGCTTCACGAAGGAAAGAGGTCATTCTTTGCTTTGATGACCCCGGCAATCATCATCGGCGGAATTCTCTTTGGCATCTTCACGCCCACGGAGGCAGCTGCTGTGGCCGCAGTTTATGCAACGATTGTAACCTTCGTTGGCAAGGACATCACCTGGAAGGAATATGTTCAGGTTTTAAAGGACACCGTTGAGGATAGTGGCATCATTCTGCTGATCGTTGGCATGGCGCAGGTGTTTGGATATATGGTAACGAAATCCAATATTGCTACGAACCTTGCGGCATCCCTTTTGACCCTTTCCACGAACCCCATTGTCATGGGATTGCTGATCATCGTCTTCCTGTTGATTGTGGGCTGCTTCCTGGAAGCAACAGCGGCGATCACGATCCTTGCATCCACCTTGCTGCCCGTTGCTATCTCTGTTGGCATTGATCCCATGCAGTTTGGCGTGATCATGGTCCTCACCATGATGATCGGATTGTTGACACCTCCCTTTGGAATGGTTTTGTTTATCCTGCAGCGTTTAAGCGGTTTGTCCACCAATCGTATTGCAAAGGCGACAATTCCATTCCTCATACCGCTGTTGGCTGTGGATGTTCTGCTCCTGCTGATCCCGGGCCTCACCACATGGCTGCCCGGATTGATGTAATCCATCTGGGAAAAGAAAGGATGAAATCATGCCGACAATTAAAGATTTAAAGGTTCATATTGTAACTGGCGAGATCAAGAACCCTTTCTTCGGTGCGCAGGGTTGGGTACGGGTCAGAAGCTCTTTAATCGTTGAAATTATCACCTCCTGTGAAGATATAATCGGTATCGGCGAGTGTCTCTGCCATGGTTACCAGCCGCCGCAACTGGCTGCCTCCTTTATTGAAAATTGCTACCGGAGTGCGGTAATTGGAAAAAGCATCTTTGATGTAGAGGTCATCTGGGAAACTCTCTATAATATGTCCAGAACCTTTGGCCAGTACGGTATTGCCATCAATGCCATCAGCGGTATTGATATGGCCATCTGGGATGCCATCGGTAAATACCTGAATCAGCCCGTGTGCAATTTGATTGGTGGCTGCTTCAGAGATCGGGTGAAGGCCTATGCAACTGGGTTCTATCGCATTGAAGGAGCTGTATATCCCGATGATGCCGTGAAGGAAGCGGTGGGCTATGTAAATAAGGGCTTCACCGGCATGAAGGTGAAGATCGGCATGGGTGTTCAGAAGGATATTGAACACATTCGTGCCATCAGGGAAGCTGTCGGGCCGGACATCATGCTGGGTGCGGATGCAAACTGTGCTTACAATGTTTCCACCGCAGTTCAGTTGATTGATGGGCTGAAGGATTATAATCTATATTTCCTTGAGGAGCCCTTGGCACCGGAAGACATGCGGGGCTATATGCAGTTGCGGTTCATGACGCCTACGATGATCACTGCTGGCGAGAACATGTTTGGAAAGATCGCCTTGCGGGAATGGATCTCCAACGGTGCGCTGGATATCTATCAGCCTGATCTGGGCCATGCCGGTGGCTTCACGGAACTGAAGAAAATTGCCGCATTGACGCAGGCTTACCAAACCCTCCTGATGCCCCATGTATGGGGGAGCGGTGTATTGCTGGCGGCCACGTTGCAATTCCTGGCGACACTCCCGCCTGTGCCGATGACTTCATTCCCCTGGGAGCCCATGATCGAATTCGATCAATCGGAGCATCCATTCCGGTTTGAATTAATCAACAATGGGATCGAATTTAAGGATGGACATCTGATCGTGCCGAAGAAGCCCGGTATCGGTGTGGAAATCAACCGCGACGTGCTGAAGAAATTCAAGATCAACTAAGCACAAGAATGTAAAATGGGCAATACTGAGCAGTATCTTCTTATGTTTCGCTGACAGTATTGCCTATATTTATTTTCAAAACTCGATTTAGGGAAGGACACTATGTATTTAGAAAAGTTTAGCTTACTTAATAAGTCGGTAATTGTCACAGGAGCAACCAGAGGAATTGGACAGGCAATCGCCGTCGCTTTGGCCGAAGCGGGAGCGGATGTGTTGGGGGTAGGAAGGAGCGATCACACAGAAACCCGCAATCAGGTAGAGGCATATGGGCGAAGATACGTACCGATGCAATTGGATATTGCCGATGAAGATGCACCTGAGAAGATTGTTCATAAAGCGGTTGAAAGCTTTGGGAAAGTTGATATTCTGGTCAATGCGGCAGGAATTACAAGACGGTACCTAGCTTTAGAGATTTCTGAACAAGATTGGAATGATGTTATCCAAACAAATCTGACCGCCCTGTTCTTCTTGAGCCAAAAAGTGGCCCGACAATTCATTCGACAAGGTACAGGAGGAAACATCATCAATATTGCATCGATGCTTTCTTATCAAGGAGGATTTCGTGTGATCCCTTACACGGCGAGTAAAGCAGCGGTAAGAATGATTACAATGCAAATGTGCAACGAGTGGGCAGAGTACGGCATACGCGTAAATGGCATTGCACCAGGTTATATCGTAACTGATCTAACGGAAGCAATGCGTTCTGAACCTGATCGAGTGGAGCAGGTAAATATGCGGATTCCTATGAAACGATGGGGGAGACCGGAAGATATTGCAGCAACAGCCATTTTTCTCGCTTCAGATGCAGCCGAATACGTAAATGGTTTTACTATTGCTGTAGATGGGGGCTATCTTGCGAAAGGCTAATGCCAATTTGAATGTGATTTACATACGATATATAAATGCAACATTGCACGAGGGCATCCAATCGGATGCCCTCTTTGTATTTATTCCTACTGGCAGATCGTTGACCCGACACATTAATTCAGGTAAACTTCTCATAACCCGAATGAGTATTATGCACCTTTTCTAGCGCAGGTAAACCACTTACTCAGACTAGTCCCACGAGCCATTCGTATTGCTGAGACCAGCGCTTATGGGCAAAGTATCTTTGAGTATGATCCAAAGGGAAAAGCAACTGAGGCGTTTGACGGATTGGTAGAGGAGATATTAGGATAAGAAAGAGGTCACGGCATTTATGCTGTGGCCTTTTAAAAGTCCTCAATATTTCGCTTATTCAGCGGAGTAGAGGATCCCATCATATCATAAAGGAGGAGAATTTATGATTTATACGTCTTAAGTTACCCCATGGTGTCTTTTCGTTTTGGAAATGCTGTGATATTATGAAATTGATTTGATGTATGCGGCAGTTTCGGACGTTTAGGTAGGGGCCAAAGGGCATCTATCCTGCATGAAGAATCAAAAAGACACCATGAGTTACCCTTGGTGTCTTTTCGTTATCCCTATTGATTCACAGCAACCTTTAAAGCTGGCGCGTGTTTGAACTTGATATCTTTCACATTAATCCCTTCAAAGTGAATCTCGTCGATAAGACTTCTCCAGAGAAGGCGCTTTTCTGCCTGAGTGAGGGAATCGTACAGCTCCCGATTCAGCCCATTGTCCAGAAACTCCTTGAGGGAGGAGAGATCCTTTGGTGTAGTTTCCGGTTCCTCCTGCTCTGCAAGGCGAAGCAGTTTGTTCAGCTCAGCCATTTCCACCTGATACTCATCATCCGATTTTCCACCGGCCATGTATACCACGTTCAGTCTTCGGATCTTTTCCTTGATCTTGAACTTGTCCTGCTGTGGTTTGCTGATCTTTGGCTCAGAAGCGGTAATCTCCACCTGACGGATATACTCGCTGAGCTTTTCTTCCACATGCTCCAACAGATACTTTTCAAGCCGACGCTCTGTTGCGGCATAATACTGCAAGTAATCAAACGCGCTGTTGGTCTGGGATTCGATTGTGACGGTGTTTCCGGCTGCCAACGCAGTACCGGCAGGGATAATGCCGATAACGGTCAGCAGACACAGAAGCAGCGCCATAAGTCGTTTTGCTTTCATGCTGTTTCCTCCGTTTTGTTTTTTTGTCTATGTGAAAAAACGCCTCTCGGCGCTTTCAACAAAGGGAGTGTTACTTACCGAGAAGTGAATACCATTCTTCTCGGGCAGTAATTCTCGGATAGTAAGTTACTCTCGGATAGTAAAGAGATAGGCTCGAAGATGCGTTCAAATATGAAAGGGCGGATTGCTCCCTTGGTGGAAAACGCTATTCATTGAACACGATGTGCGTCGGCATATTTCTCTTTTCCTTTCTCGCAAAAGAAGGCGTTACCTTTCATGCTCGCGTTCCTGTCGCTTTCGTTCCTGCACCTTGCAATAGTAGTCAAGAGCCTTGATAATCAGTTCTTCCTTTTCTCGGGGAGTAGCGTCCTTGCGGAAGTATTTGCTGAGTTTATCGCTCTTAATGGTGATGTTGTTCTGTTGCGGCTTTTCCTCCTGCATCACCAGTTCCATGCCGTTCCTGTCGAGCTTTCCTTCCTGCGCTGCCTGTTTCATGCGCTGCGCCTGTGATAACGACGGCGTACACTCGTTAGCTTCGATAATGTCAAGCAGCTCGGTTTGAAGCTCGTGCGGAATATATGACAGTTCAACAGCGGGGTTGAATGCGATTTTCTTATCGTCCACCATTTGAAGAAGCTGGGGAACAAGCTCCGTTAAGCGGATATATCGCTGTATTTGGTTTTTACTTTCACCAACTTGCTCGGCGAGAATATCCCTTGATTGCTTTCCACGAAAATCCAGCCCAACTTGGGCTGAATTATTCTTGGCAGGTCGTCCTGCCTGTCGTTTCATGGCTTCAAGCTGCATTTTATACGAAAAGGCGCGCTCACTCGGCAAGATGTTCTCACGCTGATGATTGGCTTCCACCATGCAGATAATGGCTTCATCATCGCTCATTTCGCGCACAACAGCGGGAATAGTCAGCTTGCCGATTGCCATACAAGCCGCTTTACGTCTATGTCCCGAAAGCATTTGATACCCGCCGTCCGGCATGGGACGCACGATTGCAGGCTGGCGTACACCGTTTTCACGAATACTCTCCGTCATATTCAACATTGCCTCGTCCTGCCGCACTTTGAAGGGATGGTCGGGGAAGTCGCTTATTTCGGAGATCGGTATTTCCTGCACATATTCCGCGCCGTCGGGAATGTTAATTCCGCTATTGTTTGGCTCGTTCTGCTCATCTTTCAAGGTCAGGAACATTGCGGCGGTGCTTTGCCGGAAGTCCGCTTTCTTCGTTGCCATACTCAATACCTCCCTTCATCAGTTCTTCACGCTTGATTTCCCTTGCAAACGCCCGATAGTCCTGCGCCGCAGTGCTGTTCGGCGCAAACAGAACAACACCCTGCTGTGCGCTGATGCTTTCGCTCACCAACACGGTCTGACGGATAACTGACTTATACACTTTCGTGCCAGCCATTTCCGCGTACTCCTGCGCGATTTCTTTGATTTCTCTGCTCACAATAGTGTTTGGCACATATCTTGTGACGAGAATGCCTCCGATTTTTAGCTGTGGGTTTGAATACTTCTTGATTAGCCGGATGTTCTCATTGAGCTGATAGAAGCCCTGCAAGGAATATCCATCAGGGCTTATCGGTACAACGACAGTATTCGCGCTTGTCAAAGCATTTACCGTCAGTACACCCAACGCGGGCGGCGTGTCCATGATAACTACATCGAATCCGCTCTTGTGTGCTTCAAGCCGTTCTTTGATGATAAACTCGCGTCCCTGTCTGTTGAACATCAAATCGGCAGCGGATAGTTGAATATTTCCGCGAATTGCTGTGATGTTCTTGCAGCCCTCTACGGATTGCAGGCAGGCATCAAACACACTCGTATCGCCATCAGGCGCGGTCATAAGGTCATAGAGATTTGGCACATCCTGTTTAAGCCTTAGTGTATTGGATGCGTTCTCCTGCGGGTCGAGGTCAAAGAACAACACCTTTTTCCCGTCAAGAGCAAGTGACTGTGCAAGTGCAATCGCTGTCGTAGTCTTTGCCACACCGCCCTTTTGATTGGCGAACACAATTACCTTGGTCATGGTTTTTTTCCTCCTTTCATATTTTTTTCATAGACTTATGGCCTTCACCAATTCTATGTAACAGAGCATCTTTAAAGGAGGGGCGAGATGCTCTTTTATATCGGCATACATGGCATTGCAGAACATGAAAAGAGAAGCACCAAGCATAGGTGCTTCTCTTACTCTCTGTGCGATTGGAGGGGACGAAATAGCCCTGTTTTGGTGGAAGTACACTCGCCTTTTCATATTACCTGTGCAAACATCTTGCAAATCGGGGCGAGTTTTAGAGGCTGCGTTGAGGTGTTTTTCGATTTGCGCCGTGGGACTAACTACCTCGAAAAGTCCCTAAAATAGCGGTTTCTGATGTGTGGCATGGGACGTATGCGCTAAACGGGGAACTACACGCTTAACTCCTAAGCGGTAGGCCGGGCGTTCGAGTCGCCCCGGGAACGCCAGAAAGCCCATAAACACAGCGTTTGTGGGCTTTTTCCTTTTTCAGGCACCGCCGTGTTTTTGCTAATTCGTACATCCGCTTTTTCATTAGTTGACCTCCTTTCCATCCGTATTGCTTGCTAATCGCCCGTCCCGCGAAACGGCTTTTTGCTAATTTTTTTGCCCTTTTTGCTAATTGCTCGATTTTTACGGCTAATTTCTTGCTAATTGGCGCTCACAGCACGTACAGTACCTTGTGATACCACACCGCCCAAAAGCTGCAAAAGTTGAGTGGTTAGCTCTGGCGATTGATTCAGCAATTCGATTACCTTTGCCACATCGCCCGTTGCGGCTTCGGGCTGCTCAGCCTCCGGCTGCTTTGCATCTTCTTTGTCAAGCTTTTGATGCTGATAGAATTCCTTCTCAAACTTATCGGCGTTCAATCTCCTGTCCTCATCAAGTATATGAGAATATACATCCGATACCATTTTGAGCTGTGCGTGTCCCGTGTCGCCCTGTACGGCTTTCATATCGCCCCTGTTGAGCTTCAGCTTGTAGGTCGTGCTTGTATGCCGGAGGCTGTGGAAAACAACGTCAGGGAGGTCATGCTCGCGGATAAGCGCCTTGAATGAACGTGATATGATTTGTCCCTCAAGCGGTCTGCCGTTTGGCAGCGCGATCACCATATTAAAGTCATGGTATTCGTCGCCCAAAAACTCTTTTAACTCGCTTTGGCTCTTTTTCCATGCAACAAGCATTTCGGCAACGGTCTTTGGCAGCCATACACGGCGTATACTTGTCTTTGTCTTGGGCTTTTTTAGGATAAGCACCGTATTATTGCTTGTGAACACCGCCGGAAACGTCTTTATAACATCCCTGCTGTCGAGCTTATCGAGAGCGTTCTTGGAAACGCGCATGAGTTCCTTTTCGATGTAGACCGACGCATTGTTTTCCGCGATGCTCTTTTCATCAATATCCACGCAATCCCATGTCAGCCCCATCATTTCCCCGAGCCGCAGGGAACAGGAAAACGCCAAATTGATGGAGAGCGCCAAACGCTCATCCTCGCAGACATTGAGCGCCTTAAACAAGTCGTCCGCTGTCCAAATAGCGCGCTGCTTCGTTTCCGATTTGGGAAGCGTCGCCTTTGCCACGGGATTATGCTCCATATACTCCCAACGGATCGCCTGGTTAAACGCACAGTTCAAAATCTTATGCACTTCCTTGACGTTGCGCGCCGACACGCAAGTGTCCGACACCTGCCCCTTATGACGCGGGGCGCTCTTGACTTTTAAGAGCTTTTTGTAATACTCGTCCATCATGCGCGGCGTAACGTCGGTTATTTTCACTTCCCCGATGATTGGGTTGATGTAGTTGTCTATCAGCCCCTTTTTCGCATCAAACGTGGAGAGCGCCCATTTGTTCACGCCGTACAATTCTACGAAATCATACATCAGATCGGAAATCGTCTTTATGCTTGGTCGGACAAACGTATTGTTGTCCTGCTTGTATTCAATTTCAGCCTTACGCTTTTTTGCTTCTTTCATGGTTCCCCATGTTTCCCATTTTTGTTTCTTCTCGCCCTGCTCATCGTAATAGGAATATACAACAGAGTATTTTGATTTTCTTTTTACTATTGAAGCCATTTTTCTATCTCCTTTGATTTTGATTAAAGTTCTTGTTCGTCTAACCACTTATCAAAGGACTTCTTTGACACCCGTATCGACGTACCAATTCGCACAGACTTAAATAGTTCTTCCTTTACAAGTTCATAGGCTGCGTTTGAGCTGATACCGAGCAAACGTGCGATCTCCGAAACCGTGTATGTTCGCCGCTCACAGGCATTATCTACCGTATCCATAGCTAAATCGGCGTTCATGTGCATCCTCCTCTCATTAAAAACTGCCGGATACAAATGCCTGTTATCCAAAGTTTACAGGCAAAACTGCTCCGGCGCAAAGGTGTGGGTTATGTTTTATCCGGCGTAAATAGAAACAGGCGGCGACTTTTTTTGAATCTGCATGAGCAGAATAAGCCGCCGCCCTTTCCGTTTCTTCTTAATATGTTCATGCACACCTATTCGACACTACTTCCCGATGTGCAGGGGCAACAGCCTCAAACCGACCAATCAGGTCTGCATAGGAATTTCACCTCTCCCGGGTTCTCCGCGAGCCGCTCCCATTGCCTGCGACGCTTTTAACGCTCGGGCTGTGGCTGAACGGAAGTATCATTGTCTGCTGCATGGGTCGTGGCAATCGCGTTAATCGCTCGCCATACGGCTAATGTGTTTGGGCAGTTGGATTTTCAGTTGTTAAGGAACATCAGAGGAAATATGTTCCTCTAATAACCACTACATAAAACGGCTGTTTTCGGACGGGGTACAGCTAAAAAAGTTGTATCTTTTTTCTTAACTGCGTCGTCGCCCTGCTGATGGAACGCCGCACGGCGCTCTCATCAACGCCCTCTATTGCCGCAATGCGCGCATAGCCCATGCCGAGTACAGCGTGAGCATACAGCCGTACCAACTGTTTTTCCGTCAATTCCGATAACGCCATGCAAAGCTCGTTATGCAGACATTTCTTTTCATAGACCTCCTGTGCTGATGGTGTGAACAACAGAGCTTGCAGTTCGATCCCGTCATCCCTGTCAAGGGAGAAATACGCCTTATGGCGGCGAATGTATTGACGCTGCGCTCGTTCGATTTGCCGATATAGCATCAAAAGCTCCGCAACCTCGTCCGGCACTTCACACATAACATCGGTGGAATATATAGACGAATAGAAGTCTCTCAAATTGATTGTTTTCATAAGTAACCTCCGTAAAAACTTGATTTTTGAATGAGAAATCAAGAAGAAACGGAGGCGCTCGGATGTACCGCAAGCTCGGCCGAAAACGAAAAGCGCCGTGAAACCATACGGTTTTCACAGCGCTTGACAGACGGATTCCATAATCCATCATGTGTTCTTTTATGGATAAAGGAATTCACTCATCCATATTGGCTGAGCTTTTGTTTTTAAGAAAATAATGCAAACATCAAGAACTAAGCTGAAACGAGATTACTCCATATCGTTTTGATTATTGGATCGTGCTTTGAGATACACTCGGCTATTCTTGTATCCACGTCACAGTTCGCGCATGAAACGTCTCTTAGTTATATGCAAAAGTATCATTGGGCAATACAATTGTACCTATATCGTACCATTCGGCAAACCGCCACTATGCTGCCTTAGACCAATCAAAGCCTGCCATTCTTTTGCCAACGCTGTGATATAACTATCATAACGATGGTACTGGTAAAGAGCAGAAAGTAATCACGTAGTAGGCGCAATTCGGTTGTAAGCTCAAAAACAAGCGTGACGCTGGGCAATATGTAGAGCAGTACGTTCTTTACGGATGCAAAAGGGATTGCCCATGCTATCAGTGACGAACAAAGAGAGATTCCTGTTGGTGCAATAATGCCAATATACTTGTTGTTCGTAACCGCAGAAAAAGCCATGCATAGCAGAGCGTAGATGAAGCCAGAAGCAAAGGCGTTTATTGATGTCAGAAGAGCATATAGCAGCATTGAGCGATGGTATATGTTAACAAAGGCTCCCCCAAGAATCATTGTTCTGGCGGAGGGCAGCGGATCAATTGCGGCAAAAAGAGCTAATGTAAGCAAATAGCCTAATAACAAAGCCATGCCCCCGGATATTCCAGTAGAAACTACCCTTCCCATTACATATGATCTTCTGGTAGTTCTTGCGATTATAGATTTCACATATCCTGTTTGGATGTCATCGATATATGCAGTAGCAAATGGCAGCACCGCAAGTACAGGCGCAACTACGGGGCCGTACCCAGAAAGACAAAAAGCTGCAAGAAAGCAATTCAGCGCTCCATATGTACTACTGTGGTCTGTGGGATCAGGATATATTAGGAGGCATTGAACGACCCCCCCTATAATAACAATAAACACAGACAAATAGAATATCCATGAGGTAAATATGCGCTTTAAATCCGTCCGTAAAACGCCCATTACTTTTCACCCTCTTTCTTCAGCAAGCCGTTGTTTATAGAATACGTGACTGTGCAAAGCATTTGAACATCCTCCGGTAGATGGGTGGCAATGATCATTGTGACGCCATCCTTAGACAAGCCATGCAAAACTTCTCGCATGTGATCAATGCTTTCTGCATCCAGATTATTCATGGGCTCATCCAAAATAAGCAGTCTTGGGTTTTCCATCAGTGCTTGAGCTAATCCCAGCTTTTGGCGCATGCCAAGGCTGTATTTACGGTAAGGGCGAGCATCGCTGCTATCTAAGCCTACAAGCTCCATCGCTTCTGATATTCTCTTTGGAGATATGGTGTTTTGGATTTCTGCAAGTAGCTTGAGATTTTTATATCCGCTGTACTGTGGAAGAAACCCCGGGTGCTCAATAAGAATCCCCGTGTTCCTCGGGAATTTCCCACTACAAATATCATCGCCAAAAACCCGTATTATCCCGGCGTCAACGCTTATCAATCCACACATGGCTTTTAGAAACATGCTCTTACCTGATGCGTTGCGTCCAACGATGGCATAAGTTTCTCCCTCATTGGCTTCAAACGAAACGTTATCCAAAATAACACGTCCCTTTATCTGTTTACGCACAGATTTCATACAAACCACCTGATTATCCATACTATCCTCCTAATTCCTCATAATGATATTTTGCTCAGAAATGTTTTTTTGCGAGATACCAATAGAATTGCAACCGCAAAAAATAATATGTATATTGAAGATGCAACGAATAAATGAAGGTATGCGCCTCCCGAAGCCAAACCCTGCACCAACATCGTTGACCCTACTGGCAAATATATCATCCATCGTGGCATAGCGAGACAACAAAATGTATATAATAAAGCCGAAGAGGCACTAAGTTTGCTGTTTGCGAAAGTGAGCATGGTAAACAGTTGAATGAGCAGTATCGTTGTTATGCGCACAATGAAAAACAGCAGAAAATATATCATGTGTGTTGATGTGAGATAGTGAAGTTCACTATATAAGAAGAGCGATTCACTTTCACCGCACGGCTTCATACCTGTCAATAGCCATATAATAACTGATAATATAAGGGCATAGAGTATGGAAATGATTATACAATTTACTATTTTAGATATTGCCCATACGACAATGTTTCCGGTGCGCAAGATAGAGAAATAGCACCTTTTACGAAGTTCAGTTTCGAGGTACCCCCCGTACCAAAGCAATATCATAGACAGCGGAATCAACGAAACGATTACTGCAAGGAAAGAATATGGATGATTTGTTCCATTACCACCCATCATAATTATTAAAATATCCTTCATAAGACCGCCTGCTTCACCCGTGATATAGGCGCACATCGAAACGCAAAACACGCTTGCCGCAATCAGGAGTGCAAATAGCCATGTTGACCAGAAACTTTTCAAGTCTATCCACACAAATCTAAAAATATTCCGCATCAAAGCCCTCCGCCTATGCTAAAATCGTTCCTTTTGATTTTAATATATATTGCGGTACTCATTCCGCAATTGATCAGCATAAAATATAAAAAGGAGAACAGATAGCCCGGACGTTCGCCGGTGCCTCTTGGGAAAAGGAGAATGTTATCATAGGGCAGAATATAAAGCGGATTTGTACCTATGATGTCATATAACTGGTAGTCCAAAACAAGGCCTACAAAAACAAGGATGAGCAAGCCCAGAGGAAGTTTTTTCGACATGAGGTTCCCAAATAAAACCAGTTGAGCCAGAAAACAGCAACGCAAGAAAAACAGCGTAATCGCCAAAATACAGGCTCTTAACGGGTGCAATCCAGACTGGGCAAGAAACGCCATGTTCGAACTGAGCCTATGCAAAACCGGTAGCAGCGATGCCCCGGATAATACCGCAACCGCAAAATGTGTTATGACACAAATTGCAGACAGAAACATGCAATAAATCACAATGAGTGTTATCAATGATGCCGATAGATGTCTGCGGGATCCGGTTCTTAAAATATAATATAAATCCCAATATCCTTGACGAGAAATGTCCCCAAAGAGCACAGCAAGAAATATTATGGATGTTACCATTGCAAATGTTTCATTCTGCATATGGTAAATCAGACTTTCGCAATATGATATTTTCCCATAAGCAATGGTTATTTGATTGAGGTTTAATATTGCATCCCCTAAAGCAAGCAGCAATACTATAATCCATCGCCAATGCTTTTTTGAAAGCACCAGTACTTCGCAAGATTGAATGTATCTGTTCATCGGGTTCTCCTGTGGCCGCATGAAGCTGCCGTCCTTCATGCGGCCAAACCTCTGCAATTACATTAATTTTTTGTCATCAGGTGACCACGTGCCCTCAAGATAGATTGAGTAGATAATCCACGGGTTTTTGTTCCTGAGCTTGTAGTAACCAGTTTCGCCAGCACTGGATAGGTAAGGCATTTCCCGGCGTTCGCCCTGATAAATGTTTTTATGGACAGAAGTCGCTGCCGTTGTGCCGTCATTTTTCATAATGGTACTCCAGAACATAGTATCTTCTGTCGGCAGTCCGGCTTTATGACAATACTCGTTGTTGTTAATGCCGCGAATATTGGCCACCTTTTTTTCTCGCGCGGTCGGGTATGTTATCTCCTCCGCAAGCCCCATTGTCCTATAATACTCTCCTATGTCCGGTGTAAGCGCATATGCCGCTACCGAACTAAGGAATACAGCGGTCAAGACTGCAACAATACCATAGCGCAGGAATTTCCTTTTCATATACTATCATCCCTCTCTTTTTTAATATTTTGACTGTACTTTGAATACTTCAACAGAGGATTGAAGCAATCCGCAATTGAGGCTACACTACGATTGGTTCCACATCCATATCTCCCGGACTGCATGGGGCCACTTACAAGTTGAGATATATTGTAGAACTATTCTTTATCACCCCCTATGCATTTGCTAATTAGTTTATTCCGAAGCTATTCCTTCGGATAACGGCAGGGAATAGGCCCAGTCAATAATTTCGTATTCAGGTTCTGATTCTACCCTGCGGATAAGGAATGCAACAGTAAGCTTATTGTTACCTTGCCTGAAGTAAAACTCATCATCCGGTACCTGCTCATAGGACACCTCAATATCGCAAAAACAATGGAATAAAAATGTTTCTTCTCCGTCAAGCTTGTATACAATCGCATTGCCACGGTCGAAAGTTTCAGACTTGATCTGATTCAAAATGTTAATCGATAGTGAGCTATCCTTGATTTCAGTTAAGTATCTTTCAAAGTAGCTGTTTTGCTTAACATCTGATTCAAGCTCACCGCTCATATAACTGTATAATGAATCAAAGGAAGTGTTTGATGCCGTGCGATAATCAATAGCATAAAGCGTAGATACAAACTCTGTAGCAATTTGCTTTACAGTTTCATAATCACCGATTGTCACGGCTTCACCATTATTTAGGGAATGTTTCTCAATTAGCCAAAGTACAGCATCCCTTTTTTTCGCGGGAATTTTCTCGACATCATTTACGGCTTCTACTCCATCTGGCTTAAATAAGATATCCCTTTTGGGAAACACCGCTGATTCTTGGAATTCTGTCAACCGATAACCATCATCTGTTTCAGAAACGTAAAGCCATAGTTCAAAAGATGTATCTCCGGGGACAAACCAGGGTTCTTCGTCATAGAACAGATTGTTTTTTCCACCCTCTCCGCGAGTTTGTAATGTAAACGTTGCCCACACCATTAGGGCCTCCCTGCCCGATGCATCCCGAACCATATCCACATACCCGCCATTTGCAATGGACAAATATTTCATCAAAACATATATATCATTCTCCTTGATATTAAGGATATGTTTTTCAAAGTATTGGCTTTCGCTTACAGCAGCGGAAAGCTCAGGTATCATTAGCTGATATGCATCGGTGAGAGCAGCTTCATCTGTCGCAGTATAACTATGGCAGTAAAGTGCGACTATCAGCTCATATGTGAAATCATACAAGACATCGTATTCCTCCCGACTTAGCTGTATGGTTTCTGTGGTATGCCATTCTGTACTGCATGGCTTGCTGAGACGCGAACCTTCCACTTCGGACAAGAGGATATTCTCTTCATATGTATCCGCTGTATATATTGGGGTGTTTGGAGCCATTTCACAGCCAAACACTCCTAACAGTATCGGAATAAGCAGTACCATGAGCAAACATGCCGCTTTTATCTTCATGCGCTTTTATCTCACTTTCCGTCTTAATTTGTATTGTTCAACCATCAACTACATATAATTTACAGGACGTAACAACTGTTGTCAATAATACTATCGTAAACATAGTATATACATTTGAATAGACTTAGTGTATTATATATTTAGATTAGTATTCTCGACGAAATCTATGAAGGAAAACATATGCAGCAGGAAGCATTACAAAGCCATTTTAAAAGAGGGGTAGCCACTCTGTGCATACTATCGCTGCTTAGCGAGCGGGAAATGTACGGCTATGAAATTGCACAAGCATTGGAGACCATCAGCGGCGGGAGGTTTATATTACCGGAAGGCACACTATATCCTATCCTGTATCGGCTTGAGGATGACGGCTATTTGGATGCAAAGCGCATCCGGGTAGGTAAACGTATGACCAGGGTGTATTACCGTATCTCTGAGAACGGGCAAGAGTATTATGCTGCGCTATTAGAGGATTATAATTCTATCCATACCGGTGTACAGCTGATTTTATCTCGCAGCAATGAGGAGAATGAGAAATGAAGCAGTCCGAAAGATATTTCAGGCAGGTAAAAAGGCATATCCCAATAGGTGGATTGCGCAAAAAGGAATTCCTTTGCAACTTACAGGAATCCCTTGCGGCATACGCCGCTAAAAATCCCTCCGCTTTGTTATCTGATTATTATGCGCACTTTGGAAAACCCGAGGACATTGCCGTGTCGTTTCTTTCCGAAATGCCATACGCAGAAATAAACAGCAGGATGCGAAAAGGTCACAAAGCATTCGCTATGGTAATTTGTATTGCCTTGGTCGCAGTGATTCTTCTGTTTTCAACAATTGCGCGCATGATTGTTGAAAACAGAAGTTCACATAATGGCTATTTTATCGATGGCGAGCCGGAGATTATTACAAATATCGATTAGGAGGATTAGCTATGAATAAAGTATTATCTGCTCTGCTTGTGGTTGCACTGATGCTTGGGTCAGTTTCTGTTGCACAGGCATTCAATGATGCTGTTGTTGACATAACATATTATGATGACGGTAGTTATGTCATAACAACCATCAATTATGCGGCTGCCAGATCTTCGTCCACCATAACCGGGAGTAAGACAAGCACTTATTATCGCAGCGATGGGATAAAGGCGTTTTCGCTGACTGTTTATGGTACATTCAGTTATGACGGAACCAGTCAGGCGGTATGTACCAATGCCTCTTATTCGCATGACATTTACAAAAACGATTGGAGTCTTAAATCCGCTTCTGCAACAAAAAGCGGGAATACTGCCACGGCCACGGGAACATTCATTAGAAAAGAACTCGGAATTACAGTAGACACAAAAACACGGACAGTTAATCTGTCTTGTGACAGAAACGGCAATCTATCATAAGCTATGAATGCAAATGGCGGGAGGAGCGTAATTGTTCCTCCCGCTTCCACCTCTCAGTACTGTTTCTCCTCTTTTCACTTTTCAAAGTCATTCTGCGTCAGTAGCAAAGTGCAGACCGTAGACTGCTCCTTTTCAATCAATGAACTGCGCCGTCACGACATACTTACCAGGGGCATGCCCCGAATATCTGAATGGATAGCACGTTACCAATACAAGTGTCTTGCCGTCCATTACTGGCAGACTCAAATCCGCCGTTTTCTCATAAATCGTTATATCTGAAACGGTGTAGGTATAGACCGTACCGCTATCCATCGTGACGGTAATGGTGTCGCCCCGCTTCACATCTTCCAAGACCTTTAGATGGTTTCGATTGCGATGACCATACACGACGCACATACCGTCCTCACCGGGCAGCACCGAGGTGGTGAGCCACCCCGGTGTTTTGTCCAATGTCTTTTCCTCCACGCCATAGGCGACGGATATAGTGTTGTCTTTAATCTCGAGCGTGAATATCCCATCGCCCTCGTTTTTCGGAGCACGGGTCGGCGTTGACGTAGGCGCTTCCGTTGCCTCCGGCGTCGGCGTTGGCGCAGGGATTGGCACGGGCGTAGGCATGTTCGTATTGTCCGCAAGCCGGATTTCTATGATTTGCGGCGTGGTATGTGCCGCAGCCACCTCCACGGTTTCGGTCGCAAGGCTATTGCCGGTTGCAAAGGCAGCAATGGCAAGCGCTATCACGATTACGGATAAAACGGCAAGCGCCGTGATCTGCAAGGGAGCAAAGTTCTTCATATCCCATTTCCTTTCCTTTTATCATGTCGTAGGTCTGCCGAAACAGACCCATTCCCATTCGGAGCCGTTTTCGCCCCAGTGTTTTCGTATCTGCACGCTGTTGCTTCCACCTGTGCTGTCGATGAGGAACTCGCCGTTGATGTAGATGGCGACGTGGTGGATCTGCATCCAGCGTTTGCACTTGCCAGAGCCGCAGCGCCGTGTGTCCGTGCAATAGCCAACGCCACGGGAAGCGTCCTTTCGGGCAAAGAATATGAGATCGCCAGCCTGAAGCTCGGAAGCGTCAGCAAACAACATGCCCATCTCATTACACTTCTGCGCCATGCCTGTGGAGGTCAAACCGTTCATAGAGGACAGCCCGCAATCGCGGTATGCCGCCCGCACCAAGCCCGAACAATCCATGCTCGAATAGCTGCGCCCAATGTACTTCTTTGCCGCCTCGACGATTTGCGCGCCAAGCTCATTCGGCGGGAGGTCAGGGTTAATGTTAAGACCAAAGCCGTATTCGCCGCCGTCGCCCACGGTATCGCCAAGAAGCTCCGCAAATAGAGGGTAATAATCGGGAAGCATAAGCTCATTCAGCATTTCATTTTGGTCGGCGTTGAAGCGGTAAAGCCCTGCGCCGTCACGGTAGTCCATGCTCGACACGTTCACATAGATGTAGAGGGTGGTCTTTGTTTCGGTCATAGGTTCGCCGTCCTCGTCAAGCACGATAGCTCCGTATTCATCGGTTACGGTAATGGTTTCGGTTTCCGTTTCGGTGTGGTAGGAAGCTGTATTCATATCATTAAACACGGCGCGTAATCGCTCAATGTTCTCCGGTGTCACCACGGTTATATCTGAGGGATTTTCTTCATCCGTAGAGGTTTTGATAGAGTAGACGCCCACCACATCAGCCCAATTCGGCACGGGACTTTCGGCGCTCTCCATATCGCCCTCATAGATGACCTCCACAACGTCCACGCCGCCCTGTGCAGTAAGTTCGCTGATCTTCGCCTGCATGGAAGCGGCAAACTCGCTGTTAATGGTTTCGATTGCCTCGGTCATGGGCTTGCCGCCGTCAGCCGATTCGTTAGCGGAGAACACGCCGAACACCGCAAGCAGGGCAATCACAAGTACGACCACGATAATGATAACAACGGCTACCCAGCCGCCTGCCGCGATTGCAGCTATGAGCGCTTTAACTGCTGCGATGATCCACTTGACCACGGCAACGATGGCTTTAGCCACGGCTTTGGCTGCTGCCGCCGCCGCTTTTGCCGCCGCCTGTGCCGCTTTTGCCGCAGCTTGCGCGGCTTTGGCGGTAGCCTGTGCGGTTTTCTGCGCCGCTTTCGCCGCCTGCTGCGTGGTCTTGACTGCTTTTTCGGCAGTCTTTACGGTCTGCTGCGCCGTTTTCACGGTGCGCTGCGCGGTCTTGACCGTGCCTTCTGTGGCTGTTTTAGCCGTTTTTGCGCTCTGCTTAATGGTCTGCTGTGAAGCCTGCTGCGCCCTACGGGAGCTTTGCGCAGTTTGCCGGACACGCTCTCGGCCTTGCCGGACAGTATTGCTCTCGGAACGAAAAGAGGAACGGGTTTGCTCCGTTCCCCGCTGTTTGGCTTCCTTATACTGCTTTCGGGCGTCGTTGGCTTTTCTCGCAAGCTGCTTTCCTCGGTCTGTGACCTCCTGCCCGGTGCGTCGGGCAACATCTTCGCCCGTGCGCTCCACACGGCTTTCGGCATATTCCGTTGGCGATTCATCGTGCTGCTGCGGGGCGGCTGTTTCCTGCGCCTGCTCCTTTGCGGACAAAAGAGAACGCCGCGCAAGCTCTTTCGGCGCTCGCACGGCGCTATCCATAACGCGGGGCGTTCGGTCTGTCGGTCTTTCCTTTATATCTCTCAATGTGGCACCTCCTTACGGGTATAAAAATAGCGCCCGCATGGAGGACGCTATCCCTGTGAGTTATTTATCTTTGTTCCCATCATTTGAACGCTTCTCTTTTTCCTTGTTTTTCTCAGCATTTTCATATATATGCTGAGGGTTAGGAGCTTTCATCGTTTGCAACAATTCTTTTGCTTGTTCTTCGGTGATTTTTTCTTCATCAGCCATGTTTGTTATCCCTCCTTCCTTACGTAGTTTCTGTTAGATAATATCTGATAAAGTAGTATGCTACGGTTATAAATAAAGTAAGAAATGCTATTATTAACATAACCATAGTTCTGTGTTGATCTCGTGATTTTTTAATATTGTATTTTCTGTTGTTTATTGCAAAATCAGCATAATTCTTTTCAAGTAACTCTTGGCGCTTAACTTCACAGTCAGTAGACAAATTTGGAAACTGGCGATCTATAATGTCTATTTTCACCAAAAGCCCATGCATGGCAGAAATATCAAGATAGTCGTATTTAATACCTTTATATGAAATTACAAAGAAAACACATGATAACAGAAAACAACAAGTTGTAATTATTGCAGCAGATACAAATATGCAGTCATTGCAATACGGTTTTATATTTGTCCAAATAAAGATAACTCCTGCTCCTAATACAGTTAAAAGCGTGAGGTGTCCAGCAATTTTACTATTAAGACGTTCTGAATGCTCAATCTCTTTATAGTACCATTCTTTGTATTCGTTCAATTTATCCATCGGTGTCGACCTCGTTTTTTAGTACACATAATTTTATCATATTTTATTTATGGCGGCTACATCTTCATAGTAGCCGCCACCATAATGTTGTTGCTTTACCCCCACATCTCCGTTTCACCGGGCTTGGTCGTCATATTGCGGTACAGCTCGGTATTTTTAGGGAAGCGATTGACGAAAGGCACGAGCGCGTTGCCGATCTTCATCAAGCCGTGTCCCGCCTCGGCGTTGGTGATGTATTTCATCTGATCCTCCGAGATGTTGAAAAGCTCCGCTAACTTTTCGCGGTCACTTGCCGCCTGATTGTGCATCACTACAAACTCCGAGTTGGAGAGGATGGAGCGCGCCGCGCTGTTGTCGAGAAGATACTCCACGTTCTGCGTGATGCCCGTGGGGAAAGCGTTGCGCTTGCGGAAGCGCCGCCATGCGGAGTTAAAGAACATACTGCTGTATGGATTGTCATACACCACATGGAACTCATCGAGGTAAACATGGGTGCGCCTGCCGTGCTTCCAATTCTCCGTCACGCGGTTGAGGATGGCGTCTGTGATAACGAGCAAGCCCATCGTTTTAAGCTGTTCGCCCAAGTCGAGAATGTCATAGACCACAATGCGGTTGTTGGTGTTGACATTGGTGGGATAGGCAAAGGCATTCAAGCTGCCCTCGGTGAAAAGCTCCATTGACAGGGCAAGGTCGCGCGCTTCCGGCTCGGGCTGCACAAGCAGAAGCTCACGCAGGGAAAGCAGCGTGGGCAGCGGGCCGCCTCGTTTGTAATTCTTGTAAAGATCGCCCGTGCAGCGGTCAATGATGCTCTTGTCCTTTGAGGATAGCTCATGGTTTTGGTCAAGCTGTTCGAGCAGCGACATGACGAACTGCGATTTGAGCGCGATGGGGTTATGGGTATCGGCGTAGCCCTCCACCATGTCCATAGCGTTGATGTGGTCGGGACTGCCCGCCGCGATGCGGATGATCTCCGCGCCGAAGTTTTTGAGCATACTGTATTCGCGTTCGGGGTCGCAAATGAGAATATCGTCGTTGGTGTTGAGGATAAGCTGCAATATCTCGTCCTTGCAGCCAAAGGATTTGCCGGAGCCGGGTACGCCGAAGTGGAGCGCCGAGCCATTCATCAGATTGGATTTGTTGACGATAATCATGTTGCCGCTGATGGCGTTCTTGCCGCAGTAGATACCGCCCTTGTCGAACACCTCCTGCACACGGAAGGGCATAAACACGGCGGCGCTTTCGGTGGTCAGCGTTCGGAAAGCGTCAATCTTGCGGACGCCGTAGGGCAGCACGGTATTCAGCCCCTCAAGCTGCTGATATTTCAGCGTTGAGAATTGACACAGCCGCTTTCTGCCGATTGTCAGCAACATTTCCGTATAGCTGTCAAGCTCATCCTTGGTGTCCGCCGTCACTACGACGGTCAACACGCCGAACATCATGCGCTGGTCACGATTTGTGAGATCGTTCAAGAAGTCCTTGCTCTCGCTGCGTTGCACCTCCATGTCAAAAGGAATGGTGGCGGAGAAATTGTTATTGTTGTTCTGCCGCCGCTGCCAGTTTGCGATGTTGGTTTCCACGCCGAGCAGACGGTTTTCCACCTCGCGCACCGCTTCGTCCATCGGGATAGGGATAATGTCGATGGACAGCATCATGCTTGCGCCGATGTCGGTAAGCTCGGTGATGATGTCGTCCTTGATGAAGTTGGCGTAGTCCCGCAGGAAGATCACTCTGCCGTAGCGGTCGCCCATGCGGAAGAAGTCCCGCCCCGGCTCAAAGCAATCGGGGCAGATATAGTCCTTGAAGTCGTGTCCCTTGCGCGCCATGTCCTCCGCGTTGAAGTGGAAATACGCTTCCTCCTCCGGGCGAAAGAAGTTGTGGATCAGCTCCAGCTTTTCTGTGGCGTCCATTTCCTCGCAGCGGGAGCCGAGCCTCGCAAGATAAGCGGAAAGCTCGCTGCCGATGCGGTTGAAATAGTTACGCGCCTGTTGAATGTCGTTCTTGTACGCGCTTACGGTTAGGTATCGGATATGCTGAAAGTTGCCCGCTCCTACGGCTTCATCCATAAAGCGCTTGTTGGATTCCTCGCGGAACTTATCCATACTATCGCCGTGCATGGGCATAAGAATGGAGTCCTGCAACGCTTTGAGGTTATACCGTTTGAGAGCAATGGTCAGTTTATAGGTCGAGCCACACTCAAAGGAATTGATGAGGTCACTGTACTTGAAGAAAAGCTCTTTTGTATCGGCTTGAGAGAGCATGGCATAGTTGATGTCTGAAAACTTAAAGGTCTTAGCAAAGCAGTTGCCCACCTTGAAGATGCCATCGTTCCAAATCGTCTTGATGGGGATAATGTCCTGAACGCTGCGCGGAATGCGAAACCGCTCTTTGTCCTGCTTCAAAATATTGTGCAGGGTCTTAATCATGCTTTCGTGCCTCCTTTTCGTGCTGCCGGATGACAGGCTCCAGTATTTCATAATAGGTGTTGGTGGGTTTGAATGTCAGGTGCTTGGGCATGAGAAACTCGGAGCGGATAAACGCCAGCAAGAACTTCTCCGCCGTCATGCCGTTGTATTTCAAAAAGCCCATCGCGGCAAACGGCACAGCGCCCAATATGCACAGCCACGACACGGTTTCCGTGCCGAGACAGTCCTTTAAGCCAAAGTACACGCCTATCGCTACGCCCACGGCAAGCAGCGCGAAGATGAATTGCCTCGCGTTCAGCCCGAAGAACATACTCTCGGTGTAGCCGCGTATTTCTTTGTTGATTTTTATTTCCATCATGTTTCCTCCAATAGAAAAGCACCCGATCTCTCGGATGCTTCATTGTTTTTTATTTGTGTTCATCATTCATGATCCATATAGCGGATAACAGGGACTTATTTGACCTTTTTTCCTATCGTTCTTCGCTCCAATGCAAAAATCATATTGCTGTTGCGTTCAAAAAAGCCGATATCTTTCTTCCAACTCATGCCGCATTTGTAATGCTGTAAACCGATGAACTGTTGCTTCATCTTATGCCCGCAAGCAGGACACACCTTGTTAATTGCTCCCATATACTTGCCGCCTTATATCAGATTGCTCGGAATAAAGCAGTTTTCAGCGTCAATGGGAACAGGTTCGTCACACATACAGACGATGCCGCCATTGCCGCGAGCGATAGAAGCTTTATCCAGCACGGCGTACTTTTTGATCTCGCGCCGGTCGGGGGATGCGGATTTTTTGATCTCCAACGGATGGATCAGGTTGTTTTCCTCCACAAACACATCGATCTCCTTGTTGTTGGAATCGCGGAAATAGGAGAGGTTCGCCTTGTTCTTGGCGTAGGCGTAATTCTTCACAAGCTCCATGACGACATAGTTTTCGTAATAATGCCCGCTTGCCGCGCCGTTCATCAGCGTGTCCTTTGTCAGCCACATGGAGAGGAAAGCGCATAACCCCGTGTCACAGAAGTACAGCTTTGGCGTTTTCGAGAGGCGTTTGAGTGCATTGTTGGAATAGGGCTGCAAGCGGTAGACGATGCAAAGCCCCTCCAACACATCTACCCAAGCCTTTGCGGTCGGCGGGGTCACGTCGGCAGCTTCCGCTAATGTGTTGTAGTTGATCTGCTCTCCCGTAAGCGCGGCGCAGGCGGACAGCAGCTTCTTAAACCGTGCATAGTCCGTAATGCCGCCCGCTTCGGTGATGTCACGCATGAGATAGGTGTCAATATAGGAATTGAAATACTCCTGCCGCTGCTCGCTGTCCGCATGAAAGAGCTGCGGCATTCCTCCGCGCCATATATGCTCAAACACAGTATGCACGTCGTTCTTTTTGATAAGGCGCTGCCTTTCCTGTAAGCAGGAAAGCGAAAAGTCCAGCGTGTCCTCCAGCAGAATGCCGTCCTTTTCCCGCTGTGAAAGTCCATACAGGGTGAGGATGCCCACTCTGCCCGCAAGCGTTTCCCGCACATTCTTCATTACCTTATACTGCTGTGAGCCGGTAAGCCAGAATTGACCGGTCTGCTCGCTCTCGTCGCAAAGGATCTTGACCTGTGTAAACAGCTCCGGCGCATACTGCACCTCGTCAATGAGTATCGGCGGCTTATAGGTCTGGAAAAACAAAGCGGGATCGGTTTGCGCCAATGTACGCGCCATCATATTGTCGAGGGTCACATAGGTGCGGTTCTGCCCCTCGCACAAATGCTTCAGCATAGTGGTCTTTCCCACCTGCCGTGCTCCCGTAACGAGGACCGCCTTAAAAAAGTCGTTCATGTGCAGGAACTTCCGTTCAAGCTCTCTCCTGATATACTTCATAGCGCCCTCCAAATAACGAAATTATAAATCGCACTTTATTTTTTCATATTATATGCGTTTTGTCAACTCGTTATTCAGATTACCGCATTTATAGTCCAAACATTTCTCTTATCACTCTATCCGCCATTTTGATTGCCCCGGTCAACACAAGCAGATTGAAGATCAGTTCGCCCATGTAGCTCCACACCATCGTGACGGGGCTTGCGCCTGCTTCTACAACGGGCGGACTTGAAGCAAACTCGCTAAAGATGATGCAGCCAAGAACGATGATTGCGCCCTCCAAGCATACCGCCGCATAGCTTTTCAAAAAGCTTTTGCCGATGTTCGCGCTGGGCTCTCCGGCGAATGCAGACAGCGGGATGGGGGCGATAGCCGTGTAAAGGTACAATTTGAAAAATCTGCCATAGACGCTCATTATCATTACAAACGAAAGCACGATAATAACGAGACTTCCGATGAGCGATACCGCCCACGCGGGGATCGACTGCCAAAAGGTAAGCCCATTGATCGCAGCCTCCATCTCTGCGGGCATCGTCACCGCCGTCTGCGCGGCAAGCCCCGCCGTGTTCATCGCCGTGGAGATAACGCCCTGCACGATCTTGAAAATTGCCATCATGATATCCAAGCCGTAGCCAACCACGGCTTTAGCGAGGATAAAACGGATAAAGAGCTTCGCCGCGTGTTCAGGTTTCTTTATCTCTGTAAAGCTGCCGCACGTTTTCACCACGCCTATCACAAAGAAAAGCACCAAGAGCGCGTAGCCTATCGCTTTGAGCGCGCCGTTTATATCGAGAACGATTTGCCAAATGCCGCCGCCCTTGAAGCTCTCGGGGCTTTGGGTAATAAGCAGCCATATTTCTTGCAGCTTTTCATTCCATACGTTGAGCGCGTTTACGATGTTGTCGATGATCCAATTACCGCTGCTCATAGATTTCACCTCCTTATTTGCGCATACTAAAAAGGAGCCCATCCAGAGCTCCTTTTCGTTTTGCTTTTTATCCCCGGGGTGGATAAGGGTCATTGCCGAAAGAATCCTTTTGTCTTATCCTTCCATTCTCTCCGTGAATTACTAACTCAGATTTTTGATTGCGCGCAATTTCGCGCGCATAGTCAATCGCAGCATATTGGGTATCAAATACTTTTGTAGCTTTCTGATTTCCCGCACCTTTTACCTGCCACTGACCGTTATGTGGTGTAACATGTTGATTTTTCGCCATTAAAATTCTTTCCTCGGTGCTGTCCCCGATAGTTTTGTAGAGCAAAAGTGCTTTCTCGGCATACGCTCCTTTCCTGAGATTAAATTGCCGAAAGCGTTGACAGCGAGAATTCTAAAAGCATATAATGTTGGTGTGTAAATGCGTAATATGCTTTTGCGGATACGCTTTCGATTGAGTTTCTTGGCGGCAACCAAGAAGCTCTTTCCTTTTGTTCCCAGAAATATTATAGCATTATTCCTGCATTACAGCAACTGTCTATACACCATATGTTGTCGTTGCGCCTTGAGTTTGTGCTATATCTTGTTTCGCAATAATTGCATAAAGTTGCCTAAAGTGCCATAAAGAATTCTGCGTGTATAAATGTGAACTTTTTGCAAGCGTACATTTAACCTGTAATGAGATTCAAAATCTCTTTGGTGAAAGTGATGATGATACCACCCGCAAGCGTAAGGAAGCCGTTAGCGCGCTGCGACGGATCGTGGCTCTTTAAAGAGAGTCCCACCTGCACAATGCCGAAAGCGAGTAAAATGATACCGATGGCCCTTATCAATCCGAAGATAAACTCGGAAAAATTGTTGACCACCGCAAGTGGGTCATCTGCGGCAAAGGCTGTGGTCGTGATGGAGAATACCAGCACCACCACTGCAAAGAGAGTAAAAAAAAGCTTCATGCGTTTTGTCATCTGGATCATTCCTCCGTTTCATTGATGTATAGTTCGTTTATCTCATCCTCGGACAGAACCTCGTAATCGTCGTAATCGCCGTCCAAAAGAATGTCGGAAAGTTCAAACGCTTTTGGTGCTTGTCCGTGGATGTATGGCGGCGCGCCGCCGTCAATGGTCTGTTTTACGTTGGGATGGCGTAATATGTCATACTTCTCGTCCTGTATGGCGCGCTCTCCGCGAATGAAAAGCAAAGCATAGCGGTTGTCGAGCATGCGCACCTCGTCCGGGGTATATAACTCCCGGCCGCTGATCTGCCAATTTGTAGAATAGTTGCCATTCCTGCCTTTGCTTTGTCCGTAGGTGTTCGTGTCGATAGTGGTTTTGCCGAGCTTCTTTGAAACAAGCTCATGGGTACTGTCCTCATTGCCGCCGAGATAGAGAAACTCGTCGCAATTGCCGATAATACTTTCCCATTGTTTTTCAAACAAAGCCTTTAACTGCGCAATGTTCTGAATGATGATCGAAACAGAAAACTCACGGCTTCGCATGGTGGCAAGCAGCTTGTCAAACTCATCGGGGAGCGCGATGTTCGCAAATTCATCCATGACACAGTGAACGTGAACGGGCAGCCTACCGCCGTAAACATGGTCGGCAATGTAGTAAAGCTCCTGAAAGATGGAGGAGTACATCATGCCTATGATAAAATTAAGGCTGCTGTCGCTGTCTGGGATGATGGCAAACAGCGCGGTCTTGCGCTCCCCGAGTGAGGGAATGTCAAGCTCGTCGTGGTTTACGACGCTTGCGATCTGCGGGAGGTTGAACTTTTCCAGCCTTACACCAAGAGAGATAAGTATACTTTTAGCTGTTTTGCCGGCCGCGAGCTTGAAAATATGGTATTGCTTCACGGCAAGGTGTTCGGGGTCATTCATGGCAAGCCGCTCAAAAAGCTCGTCCAGCACGGAAGCATATTCCTCATCTTCCTCCTTGACCTCGGCGGCATTTATCATCTCCATAACCATAGGAAAGTTCTTTTCTTCCGGCGGAGCTTCGTTCACAAGGTAGAGGATTAGCGCCTCCAAGAGCGCGGTTTCGGCACGTTCCCAAAAGGGATCGTTGCTTTGCGCTCCCTTTGGCGTGGTGTTGCGTATAAGGTTGCTCACCAGCCGCAGCACATCTTTATCATCCCGCAGATACACAAACGGGTTGAAACCGTGGCTCTTTTCCGTGTTGATAAGGTCAAGCACCTTAATGTCGTAGCCCTGTTTTTCAAGCAGGCCGCCCGTGTCGCGGAGTATCTCGCCTTTCGGGTCAAGCACAACAAAAGAGGTGTTCGCCTGCATGATATTTGGTTTGGCAAAGAAGCGGGTTTTGCCCGCGCCGCTGCCGCCGACCACCATGACGTTCAGGTTTCTGCGGTGCTTTCTGCCGTCAAGCCCGATGCGGGTATTCTGCGTGAGTATGATATTCTGTTGTTTATCCTTATCCGCATACTTTTTGCAGAGCTGCCGTGCGTCGCCCCATTTTGCGCTGCCGTGTTCCTCGCCGCGCCGGTAATTGCGATGGGTGGAAAGATACACGCCCACGCTCATGCCGTAAATGGCAAGGAATATAAGAATGGCTTTCATGGAGTCGGCGCACCACGTTATTTTCATCGGGTCATTCATGCCGGTGGTGAACCCCGTAACGATACCCGCTAATCCTTGAGATAGAAAAGGGGCGACCATCAAGGCCGCCCACGTTACAGGAATAACACCGAGCACCGCCATAATGATGCCCGTGCGCCTATCCTCATTCGGATTCTTCATCGTCCGAACTCTCCGTGTCTTTTGTCGCTTTCCCAAGCGATTCAATGCAATAGATCATAGCGTTATCTCTCCATTTCTCTATATTTTTTGTGCTGCTTTTTTGTGGGCGCGTCCATGACCTCTATAAGCGTTTCGTCCACAAACTCGGTGTCGCGCCCCTGTTCCACAAGCTCGTTGCGCTTATCATTCAAAGAATTGATGATAAGCCCATGCTGGTAATCGTCCACTTCTATCACACGTTTTTCTTCCATAACGACTTACCTTTCCGGCTGATTGCGCGTCTGCTGATGCTCGGCATACAGATTGCGGTCTACGCGCTCGTTTATGTCGCAGGCGGCTTCGCGGACGATGCCGAGTATGCTGCGCTTCTCACGAACATTGAGCGCGGATAGTTCGTCGGGGATTTCGTCGCACGGCACAGCGGGAACGCCGAAGCGTTCACATACGATATTGGCGGTACAATCGCAGATAAAGGTGTTATCGCCCTGCTCTGCGCGGGCAAGCTCCCGCGCCACCACAAAGAACAGCTTGTTCCAATCGCTCGTCCGGGCGACATATATGGTGTTGTCCTCCTGCGAATACAGCGCGCCGACGCTCGCGGACACGTTTTCAGACGGCTTGACAGGCACAGGGGCATCGGTCATAAGGGCTTTGAGCTTGGAGCGAAGCGGCATGGAAAGCGTGGCTCTTTGCTGTATGGGCTTGCCGTGAGTCTGCGATATGTCGAACACGCACTTTGCGTCATACGAGGTCGCAAGAGAGCCGTCCTTGCGGGTGTACTCGCCGTTGGCTTCGAGAATGAAAAAGCCGTTTTCGCCTCGCTTGACTGAACGCCCCTTTTGCGTCCAATCGTCATAGCTCATCACATAGCTTGCCTCAGGCTTCTGCGCCGCGATAAGCAAGGTGTTTGCCACGCTCGTCATGCCAAGCTTCGCCTGCGTTTTGATATATGCGGCAAGCATTTCCGGCTCTGAAAGCGTCCTGTCCGCCATTTCGTCAATCGTGTCGTAAAGCTCCTGCCGCTTTTCCTGCTTCTGCTGCGCCCATTGTTTTTTATCAAAGGGTTGCTCGCTGCACTGCTGCTGATTTGAAAACAGACTGTCGAAGTTCTCCATTACATTTACTTCCTTTTTCTCTATATTTGTTTTTCTGCGGCTGCTTGTGCGTGGTCTGCCGCGTTTTATCACGGGCGGGCTGCTTCTGCTTCTCGGTCTGCCGCTCCGCTTTGATTTCTTGAATCTGCTGCCGCACGGAGGGTCGGGTGCGCTCCGGCTCAAAACTCTCCGCGTCGAAACGCTCTTTGTTGTTTGAGAAAGGCGCGGACGGATTCGATTTTTCCGTCCTCGCCTTCGTAGGGTTTGCCACCTTTTCCGTAATGTCGGCAGGTGGCTTATGCTCCGTTTTCTGCGGGGCGGGTTTTCCGAGAATATCATCGAGCGTTTTATCGTCCACAGTATGCGCCTCCTTTTCGGCGGGCGGCGTAGTGCGCTCCTTTGCGGCGCTCTGCTTCGCTTTGGCTTCGCGGGATTTCTCGATGTCGGCGCGAATCTTCTCTACATCCACGGTAGAAAGCGCAAATCTGTCCGCAATTCGGTTTACCCGCGCAGCGTCGTTGGCGTTTACCACCACGTCCACCAGACCATCTGGCTGCTTTTTGTTTACCACGGCAGCATAGAGAACACCGTATTTCTTGGCTTCCTCGGCAAAGATTTTCATGTCCTTGTTTTTGATGACAAATACTTTGGTGGGCTTGCCGTTAAAAGCCTTCATGTGCGCCTTGCCTTTGGTGCGCTTTTGATCTTTCAAGACGGCGATAAGGAAGGTGGCAAGGGATAGAGCGCCCTTTCCTGCAAGATTGGTCGCACATTCCACGCCTTTGACGGTCACGTTAGTTGCCATATTGACGATTTGTTCTGCCGCTTCTCCTTGCTGGCTCATGCTTTATCAGCTCCTTTTCTTTGATTTTCGGGTATATAAAAAGGCGCTTCAGGTGAAGCGCCTTGAGTGAGCATAACAAACAAACTGCGAAGTTTTGAAACCTTGAATTTATCGTACTGATCTTTAATTCTTGCTCGCTATAAATAAACTACATTTTAATAAAATACGCTTTAATTATTTCCCTATATCATTGATGGAAAATCCAATATTTCTTTTGCATACAATTCGTAGTTTGTGTGGACTTTTTATTTTGTGAGAACTTAGTTTATACGACCAAATCATCATGTCAAGTAAATCCTGTTGTGAAATGGATGCTCCTGCGCCTCCGTCAAATGATGTTGTTCCTGCGCCTAAAATAGGTACGCACACATCTTTTTCAGAATAGTAGTTTTCCAATTCTTTCCACAGCAAATCTAAACACGCAAGATACTCGTCACGAGAAAAGAATCTGCCTTTACCTTTTTCATCCAATTTTGCAAATGCCATTAGCAAGTCATCACCATTCGGGAGTATAGTACCCGAATCGAATCGTATTTTACTCTGATATTTTGATTTGCTCCGTGCTGGTGTAATTTGTGCGGCTTCAATCAACCTCTGAACATCTAAATCTGGATGTAACAATAAATACTTTCCGCATATAGAATCTGGATTTATATCTGCCGTTGCGTTACCTATTTGCGTTGTAAAGCACTCATCAAAATTGATTACTCGCTTACATTTTTTCGTTTTAAGTATATTTCCATACTCAACTTTTATCGAATAGTTTTGACCTTTAATCGTAATTCTTTTGCGCAATTTCAAGTAAATCGCATATAGAACCGATATTGCAATCCATATAAGCAAGAGGCACACAAGACGAGAAATTACTATATTGACTTCTTGAGAATCTAAACGAGCAGACCATTTACATTGTTCAAGAGCCTCTTGCGTTATCCATTCACGTTTCCCAAAGAACGTTTCCGGCACAAAAGTAAATATGCCTGTGACAATAGCAAATGCCAACGCAATGCTCTTAATGATGAAATCAATCAAAACCCAAGTACCTCTTTTATGTATGCATAGTCTCCAACTTTCTTCCCATTTGCATCGGTTTTCCAGAATGGTTTCGCATTTTCCTCGTAACCGTCCATATAGGATGGAAGCCAGCTTGTTTCCTTTCGTGTAGAATTATATACGATAATCATTGTTTTGTTCTTCTTTTTCGCCTGTTCGAATTCATGACGCAAGTAGGAATACTTATTTATATTTCCGCAATCGTCATTCTCGCCAGGTGTGGAAACACTTGAAACCTTACACTCTTTTTCCCCGTTGGTGTTTTGCTGATATGGTGTACAAGTACACTGCCATTTTTCTTTAGATACACGTTCGCACCCGCTACCCGCTGTACGAGAAGCGGTCATATCGCCCACAACTAAAATCACTGCCGACGAAGCATTGATTTGGCGATTGAATTCAGCTTTTAGGTCACAAATACGACAATCGTCGCTATTAGCCACGCTACCAGATGATACCTTCGACATATCAATGAAATCAACTTTATGGAGGCTATCGCTTCCCCATTTATTCAATTCATCTACTACATTTTGATCTCCATTAGACTGATCGTAGTCAGCGCTGATGTAAACTTGCTTACTCATTTTAATAACACTCCTTATTTAGTATTTACTAACAGTATAAGGTTTTGAATGAACAATAAATGAATCAGATTTCCCATTATTACTATACTCAGCACCTCGCCCTCTTACCTCTCTGGTCACTTCAGCCTACCACAGCTTGGTAGCTGGTTCTCTTTCAACATCCTCCTCTAGTAAACAAAAAGCTTTACCGATGATTACCATACTTTACCGACGAAATCCGCATTGCTGATGTCCTGTTTGACTGTGCAAGCTAATATATTTATTATACTACTACCTGAGCGTCAATCAAATGGAAAATGTCATAAAAAGGCAATAGCGGCGCATTGTACAAACAGCATGAATGGCAACTTAAGTTATCGTTGCCATTCAAGCCATTGATGATTTGCACTTATCAGCTAATAGAGCTAATTAGGGCTTTACTATCTACTTTTTCACTTCAAACACATACTGCCGTTTTACCAGCTTGCGGTGCACGATTCCGGCGTCCTCCAGCTTAAAGAGGTCTTGCCGCGCCGTTTCCAGCACCACGCCGAATTTCTTTTGCCATGCCTTTATGGTAATGGATTGATTGGGGCTTGTGAGAATCCACTTCGCGCCCTCTATGACACGACTGTTCATGCCGGCTGCTTTCAGCTTATCAAGCGTCTGCTCCATCACGACCTTGTCAACGAGCCGTTCCTCCATGGCTTTTACCGCACGGGCGAGCATCCCCGTGTAATAGTCGATGAAATAGGTCATGTCAAAGTCGTCGTCCTCAACATCCTTGATGGCCTTATAATACTTGGCGCGTTCCTCCGCGATCACACCGGATATGGAGAAATAGCGAAAAAAATCATAGCCCGCCTGCAACAGCATCATAAAGGAAAGCGCCCGCGCAGTTCTTCCGTTCCCGTCTATGAAGGGGTGGACATAGACGAAGTAGAAATGCGCGATACAGGCTTTGATGAGCGGCGACAATTCGTTGTTGGTTATGAATTCAAGCAGCGACGCCATCATGCCGGAAACCTTTTCGGCTTCGGGCGCAGTATGAACGATCTCGCCACGGCTTGACTGCACGAATACGCTTTCGCTGCGGTAAGCATTTGTCGGCACGTCAGCTTCAAGCGTGTCCTTTGTCACAAGCGCATATATGTCAAATATCGTTTGCTCGGTGATCGACTCATCAATGTGTTCAAGAACATAGGTGAGCGCCTCGAAATTGTTCTTCACCATCTGCTCGGATTTATTCTTCGGTGAGCGCCCTTCATGGATAAACTCCCGCGCTTCCTTCTTGGTGGTGAACGCGCCTTCTATAACGCTTGAATACACAGCCTCGTCTAAAACCGCTTCCCGAAACGCTTCTTCGTATTCCGGACGGTCAAATACGATCTCTCGCCGCGCAAGAGAAATGACCTCATCAGCTTGTGACGAGATGCTTTGCGTCAGTACCCACCAAAACGGTTTGCCGTCTATGGAGAGAAGCGGGAGACTTTCGGATTTATCCTTCCTCGCCTTTTGAAGCTCCGGCCACACCTTTGAGATGGGCAGGGAAACGGGCAAACGGTGGATAATATCCTTTCTCGGAAGATACTTTTCCAAATATGTTTCGATGATCTCCTGCATGATTTCCCTCCAAAGGCACTCTAATTATCTTCTATTTTACTTCTATTATTCCTCCAAAGCAAGACTTTATTCAATAGCGCGACGGAGATTCTTTATCTGCTTTTTTTCATGACCTTTTTCCTCCTTTTCCATTTGCTTTATCTGCGCCTGCTTTTCGGCAAGCACAAGAGCGCGTTCCATAATGGCGTCGCACAGCTTCATGCTCCGACGAAGCGGTTTTGCCTGCGCGGATATGGCGGCAATTCGCGCGCGGATCTCCACCATGCGCGCCTCGGGAACATCATGTCGGCGCTGCTCGTTATGAAGCGTCTTGCGCTCGGAATACAGGCTTTTGATCTGTGCGTCTGCCGATGCTCTGTAATCGGTGAGCTGCTCCGCCGTGTCGATGCCATGCCTAAACAGAAACCGGGATTGCTCATCGAGCTCGTCCAGATGCCGCAAGTCCTCGCGCAGTAAATACGATGCTTTGCCTTGCGGCTGCTTTTGTGCAGCACGGAGCTTTCTTAAATAGAAGTAGTAGAGTGCGCGAAGTCCTCTCCATGTGATTTTGGATAGATGAAAGTCGCCTTGTACTCTTATCCGCACGATTTTCGGCGGCACCGGCCTCGGCGGGCGTTCTGGTGCACGCTGCTTCAATATGCGCTGCTTTATAGCTTCTTCGGTGTAGCTATCCCCAAGCGAGCGCAGGCGCACAAACCGTTCCTTACCCGGCGGACGCACCGCGATATGCTTGACGCCCGTTTTGACCTCATATCCCATGTCCTTCAAGAAACGGATAAACGCCTGAAAACTCATGCTTGCCATGACAGCCTTATCCATATCCTCACGGATCGCGCTGCGCCAGGTAGGTTGTCCTTTTTTCTGTGCCTCCCATTCGGCATAGTGCTTCGGGTAATATGCCGTATGCTCGGTAATTACCGAAAGCCCGTGTTCCTTGCACAGCCTGTCGGAAGTCGCCCGCATTTTCGCATAACTCTCCTTGCAGGCGTTGAACTTTTTACCATGCAGAAACGACACAGAATTGAGGACAAAATGGTTGTGAAAGCAATGGGTATTAAGATGGGTAGCTACGATCACTTGAAAATCCGGCCATAGCTCATTTGCAAGTTCCACGCCGATCCTGTGCGCCGTATCCGCATCCACCTCGCCTTCGGCAAAGCTCTGATAACCGTGGAAAGCAAGGATGCCGTCCGTTTTGCCGAACTGCCGCTTTGTCATCTGCATCTGTTCCCGGGCACAGTCGGCATTACAGTTGAGAGCGGTGACGTAATACTGCTGCTCGGTCTTGAAATCGTCCATGGCGTAGTCCATCACGTCCCGCATGGTCTGGTACTCGTCCCTGCTCCATGAGGGGTTTGCGGTTTTACTCTCGTCCTTTGCATATTCGAGAACGCGAGGGAGGTGGGTGGCTATCTTCCATATTCGAGTGGTAGCCATATCAGAGCGGCTCCGGCTGTGTCACAGCCCGCTGTATCGCAAGCGCGGTACGGCGAAACTCCTGCATGTACATGGCGTATTCTTCGGCAAGGAAAAAGCCCGTTGCATTTGCACGGGCGGCAATCTGATTGATACTGTTGCCGATGGCGTTCAGTTCGCGCATCATGGAATGATAATCGGGTGGCGGAAGCTCCTTTGGCGCATAGCCGTCAAGCAGGGTGCGAATATATGTTTCCTGCGAAAGCCCTGTTTTCTTGACGTTCTTTTTCAGTCGCTGATGCTCTTTAGCGTTCAGCCGAAAGGTTATTTTAATATTTCGTTTGAGCATAAAGCCTCCTTTGCTGTTGATGGGGTTTAAGGGGACATCCCCTTACGAGTGGATAATGCTGGCATTATCCAATGCTCGTTAGTACGATGCAGAGCATCGCACCGATAGTACCATCCGAAGAATGAATCACTCCGTATCCTCATTTCTTTTCCCATACAGGGCGATCGTCCTGATACCCGCAAGCGTGGTGGAAACGATCCGGAGGCGCTTTGCAAGCAGAATCTCGGCTTCCATTTCCTCGGTGATCTTGTCGCCGCACACGACAAGCACCCGGCAGCGCCGCAAGAGCTGCTGCGCCATATCCCGGCGCGCTTCGCGCTGCTCGGGGACAGACTCACGCAAAAATCTTGAAAACATCAAGTTCGGTGCGATGGGGATATAGCCAAGCTCATACAGGGTGCGGCAATAATCCTTTACCTTGTGCGAGGGAAAGCCCTCACTGTTCTGAAAGGGCGCGCATACATACGCAAATGTGGCCGGCTTTATCGTTGTGTTTCCTCCTTGAAATGGCGAAGGGCGCTTTTCGCGCCCCTCGTCCTGATGTGGGATGTGATGTTCTTCGCTGCCATGAGCTGCTCATTGTAATCCTTGCCGACCTCCGGCGGCAGCAGCTCCGTGGTATAGCGTTTTGGCAATAGGGCGCATATTGCCATTGCCGCTTTTATTCCCGCTTCATCGTTATCCAGGCACAGGACGATGTGATTGATGTGCGGGTTATCCTGCAAAAACTGCACGAGTGCGATGGGAAGCGGCGTTTCCGAGAGCTCCTTTTTCGGTTGGTAGACGCCCGATAAAGAAAGGTAATTGTCGGGCTTCCAATCGTCGCTTGCCATGCGCTGCAATTCTGCAAAGGAAAGGCAGTCGATGGCGCTCTCAAACAGGAACAGCCTGTGGGAATGCTCCTGTAGTGGCAAGCGGAAGGAATATCGCTTATCGCTGCCCTCAACCTCCCGCAAAAACGTGGAGGAAGGGTCGCTGCTTC
>ERZ1026860.268-NODE-268-length-39585-cov-9.805717_pt1 | contig 39585 bp, 26 predicted proteins | sample MGYA00380160_ERZ1026860 | MGnify/ENA primary metagenome ERZ1026860 (study PRJEB33269, sample SAMEA4719796) | human gut metagenome | biome: human-associated habitat; feature: organic feature; material: feces | place: Cameroon | collected 2013-10 ... | reverse complement strand
CTATAATTTAGATATCATAGTTTTTTATGTCCTCTTCCCGGGATTTCATGCTTAAACCTGTGCTGCAAGAACCTCTTCACATTTTGCAATGGCGTCCGGAATACCTGCCGGATTTTTTCCTCCGGCCTGTGCCATGTTCGGACGTCCGCCACCGCCGCCACCGACAAGTGCTGCGATGCCCTTAATCAGGTTACCCGCATGAGCTCCCTTGTCCATAGCGCCCTGTGTTGCCATGGCAACCATATTCACCTTGCCGTCACAATCGGAAATAAGAACAATCACGCCTTCTCCGATTTTGGCCTTTAACTGGTCACCTAAATCACGCAGTCCATTCATATCCACACCGGCTACCGAAGCCGCAAGAAGCTTTACGCCCTTTACTTCCTTCACCTGGTTCATGACATCCCCGAGTGCGTCCTTGGCTGCCTTGCTCTTTAAGGATTCGTTTTCACTCTGTAACACTTTCATCTCTGCCATCAGATGCTCCGCCCGGTCAAGGAGCGTTGCAGGAGAAGTCTTTAATACCCTGGCTACGGCATTTAATCGTTCTTCCATTTCCTGATAGTAAGCAGTTACATTATTTCCAGTAATTGCTTCGATACGACGCACTCCTGCTGCAACACCAGATTCGGATAGGATCTTAAAGGACGCGATCTCTCCGGTATGTCCGACATGAGTACCACCACACAATTCCCTGGAGAAATCTCCAATCATGACAACCCGGACAGTATCACCGTATTTTTCGCCAAACAATGCCATTGCACCGGTCTTCTTTGCTTCTTCAAGGCTCATAACCTTCGTTTCTACCGGAAGATCCTCTGCAATCTTAGCGTTCACAATTTTCTCTACCTTCTTTAACTCTTCGGTGGTCATTGCCTGTCCATGGCTGAAGTCGAAGCGGGTTCTCTCTCCATCCTGGTAGGATCCGGACTGTTCCACATGATCACCTAATACTTCACGAAGTGCCTCCTGTAACAAGTGTGTTGCTGTATGATTCTTACAGGTATTGCCACGATTTAAGGAAGACACCGAAAGGTCTGCCTTTGCATCCTTCTTAATGGTGCCGGATACCACCTTACCAATATGTCCGATTCTGCCGCCCGGAACCTTCACGGTATCAATTACCTCAAATGTTCCGTCTGCCGTCTTAATTACACCAAAATCACCTTTTTGTCCACCCATGGTTGCATAGAACGGAGTTTTTACTGTAATAATGGTTCCTTCCTGCCCTTCGGAAAGTACATCCTGCCACTTACCGTCACTGGCAATGGCTGCAACACTGCTCTCTGCCTGCAGGGTATCATAACCTGTAAATTCACTGACTAAGCTTTCGTCTAATTCATCATATAATGCCGTATCCGTAGAAAGTCTGGCAGAAAAGCTCTGGTTATCCCTTGCCTTCTGCTTCTGCTCTTCCATGGCTCTGGCAAATCCTTCTTCATCAACCTTTAAGCCCTCTTCCTGTGCAAGCTCTACGGTAAGCTCGAGCGGGAATCCAAAGGTGTCATACAGGTAGAAAGCGCTCTTTCCATCGATCTCAACCGATTTTTCTTCTTTCTTCTGCTCAAGGATCTTCTTAAATTCCTTCATTCCGTTTTCCAGAGTACTCTCAAAACGGTCGATTTCCTTCTTCAGTTCAGAAAGAACGAACTCTTTGTTCTTAACCAATAACGGATAGCTTTCTGCATAAATATCATCAATGTACATCTGTGCAATGGTGAGCAGATCCTCCGTCTTTAAATTCAGCATACGGCCATGTCTTACCGCACGGCGGATCAGACGACGGAGAACATATCCTGCTCCCACATTGGAAGGAAGGAGTTTTGCTTCATCACCGATCAGCATGACACTGGTACGGATATGGTCTGCCAGAATACGCATGGATCTGGTCAGCTTTTCATCCTCTTCATATTTCGTTCCGGAAACCTTCTCAATATAAGCGATTACCGGTGCAAACAGATCGACGCGGTATACGTCTCTTGTTCCGTTTAAGAATGCCAGAATACGCTCTAAGCCCCAGCCGGTATCCACATTTTTCTGCTTTAACGGGGTAAGATGACCGTCGTGGTGTTTCTCGTACTGCATAAATACATCATTGCCAAGCTCGGTATACTTACCACAGTGACATCCGGGACCACAATCCGGACCACAATCCGGGCGGTCGGCTACATAGAACATTTCACTGTCCGGTCCGCAGGGACCATATTCAAGTCCCCACCAGTTATCCTCTGCCGGAAGATAATAGATATTCTCTTTCTTAAAGCCGGAAGCGATACGATACTGTGCACCTTCCTCATCTCTTGGTGCATTCTCATCTCCTGCGAAAACAGTTGCAGCCAGATGATCGGCATCAAAGCCAAAAACCTGGGTAAGCAATTCAAAGCTCCACTGGCATCTTTCTTTCTTAAAGTAATCACCAAGGCTCCAGCTTCCCATCATCTCAAAAAAGGTTACATGGCTCTTGTCACCAACTGAATCAATATCATTCGTACGGACACACCCCTGCACGTTACAAAGCCTGGTTCCAAGAGGGTGCTTCTGACCTAACAGATACGGCATCAAAGGCTGCATGCCTGCTACGTTAAACATTACACCGGTAGATCCGTCAGATACGAGCGAAACAGCTCCTACATCTACATGTCCGCGGTCAATATAAAATTGTTTCCATGTTTTTCTTAATTCATCTGAAGTGAATTGTCTCATGATCTCACCATTTCTGCGTTGTTTGTATTTTCAAAAGGCTCTGTGGTTCAACGCTTCCGCAGATACCTGGTTTCATTCCGTTCACAGAACGTTTCTGTCAGAACGTAAACTTATCTGCAAAGTAAGCATCCAGATCTGCGATAGCCACACGTTCCTGCTCCATGGAATCACGGAATCGTACCGTCACACAGTTGTCTGTTTCGGAATCAAAATCATATGTAATACAGAACGGAGTTCCGATTTCATCCTGTCTGCGATAACGCTTACCAATATTTCCTCTGTCGTCGAATTCACAGTTGTACTTCCTGGAAAGCTGTTCATAAATCTTCTCCGCACCCTCATTCAGCTTCTTCGAAAGAGGAAGAATACCAATCTTTACAGGGGCAAGTGCCGGATGGAAATGAAGTACGGTACGCACATCTCCTTCTCCGATCTCCTCCTCATCATAAGCCGCGCAAAGGAATGCCAGTACCACGCGGTCTGCTCCAAGAGAAGGCTCTACAACATAAGGAACATAACGTTCATTTTTCGTATCATCAAAATAGCTCATATCCTCGCCGGATACATTCTGATGCTGGGTTAAATCATAATCGGTTCTGTCTGCGATTCCCCATAATTCACCCCAGCCGAACGGGAACAGGAATTCAATATCAGTGGTGCCCTTGGAATAGAAGCAAAGCTCCTCCGGCGCATGATCACGAAGTCTCATTTCATCTTCCTTAATTCCTAAGCTTAACAGCCAGTCACGGCAGAACGCTCTCCAGTACTGAAACCATTCAAGGTCTGTACCGGGCTCGCAGAAGAACTCTAATTCCATCTGTTCGAACTCTCTTGTACGGAAAGTAAAGTTACCGGGAGTGATTTCGTTACGGAAGGACTTACCAATCTGTCCGATACCGAACGGAATCTTCTTACGGGAGGTTCTCTGTACATTCTTAAAGTTAACGAAAATACCCTGTGCGGTTTCCGGACGAAGGTATACGGTATTCTTCGCATCCTCGGTTACGCCCTGGAAGGTCTTGAACATCAGGTTAAACTGTCTGATATCGGTAAAGTTATGCTTGCCGCAGGTCGGACATGGAACGTTGTGTTCTTCGATGAAATTCTTCATCTCTTCCTGTGAAAAAGCATCAATGGGCTTCTCCAGTGTAATTCCATTCTCCTGTGCAAAGTCCTCGATCAGCTTGTCTGCACGGAAACGCTCATGGCATTCCTTACAGTCCATCAGAGGATCGGAGAACCCTCCCAGATGTCCGGAAGCTACCCATGTCTGGGGATTCATTAAGATAGCACAATCCACTCCTACGTTGTAGGGATTTTCCATAATGAATTTCTGCCACCATGCTCTCTTCACATTGTTCTTTAATTCCACACCGAGATTACCATAATCCCATGTGTTGGCAAGACCTCCGTAGATCTCGGATCCGGGATATACAAATCCTCTTGCCTTTGCCAATGCTACGATTTTTTCCATTGTCTTTTCCATTGTTCCATCTACCTCTCGTTATTTTTCTTTAAATATTACACAAATTTCCTTGGAAATCTGATTATTTTCATCGCTCTGTACACGGAATGCTTTCGCATGATCCGCAACCTCCACACCATCCGAAATATAAAGGATCCTGTGGCTCATCACTACCGTCTGCGTGGTATCCGTAATCAGTACCAGAACCCCATCTGTATTAAAAAGCTCTGCCATGCTCATGGTCTTGGACGAATCGGAAACTGCTGTATAGACCTTATTAAGGTCAAAGCCTGACAGCCTCGCCTGTGCCGGGGTTCCGATAAAAAAAGTTTCCCGGTTAAAGGCTGCATAGTCCTCTGCACTCCGGTATTTCATCTCCACATCCGTAACACCGTCATCCACCTGGACCTTCGATACCGTAATGGCTTCATTTCCCATTCCGGAGTTGTAAGAGGCCACGGCCTTCAACACCTCATCCTGCAATTCCTGCTGGCTGTAATAATCCTGGTCAAACGGCTCGCGGATCGTATCCGTTACTGTTCCGTCTTTAGAAACCGCAATCACGGATCCTTCTGCTCCTTTAGTGTTTCCACATGCCGTCATTCCGGCCAACACAAAAGCAGCACACAGAACGCCCGCTAAAAAGCGCTTCACACATTGCTCATTTTTCCTCATAAAAATCCTCTTCTCCTCTTCCGGAAGAATTTACCCAATCAATTATATATGAGTCCCTCAAGGATTTCAAGGCTTTTCATTTTCCGATCCACAAATCTTCTCTGATAAATCCCTGCAATTTCCTCAAGCTCCTGTAAAACCTCATCTGAAACCTTAAATGAATACAGCTTCTCCACGCTGCTGTCTGCGATATACTGCAAGGCATACCGGGTAGACTCTTCATAGTCCTTGTTTTTCGGGAGTCCCGGATACTCGCCGTTTAACACAACTGCCTTGATTTCAAATATGTACCTCACCAGCCTGTTGTCATAAGCTGCGTGCAGCAGTGCCCGGAGCGATTGGTAAAGAAGCAGAAGCATCTCCCTTTCGTCGTTATTTTCTCTGGTATAGTAATCCATCAGCTCTAAAAAGTACATGCCGTAACAGGCTTCCTCAAAGTGCATACGCATATCTTCAAAATAATTCCTGATTACTGCCTCACTTAAGGAATAGGAATTCCTTCCCTCATATAAGATAAATTCACCAAAGCAGAATGGATTTGTAGCCGCCATCAGCCGGCTTCCCTGCTTGCGCGCCCCTCTGGCAAACGCTGAAATTTTGCCTCTTTCTTTTGTTAACAGAACCACTCTTCTATCCGTCTCTCCTACAGGTGATACCTCGAGCACCATCCCTGTAACCCTGACCGGTTCCTGCATGAGTTTCAGCTCCTTCTTTCTGCTGTTTTCCGACATCCGCGAAAGCTTCCTTCCGGTAGGCCAGATAATCTTCTATCTTTCCTGTGCTTAAAAACTGATCCCAGTAATTTACGTTTTTCATCCTGTGCCCCCTAAATTGTCTTCTGGTAACTATTCAGAGCCATGCAAAATTGCTTTCTGTGAATGCTTGCATTCAAACAGAAAAGCAATTTTATATGGCGAAGTAACTACATGAGTAAAACTCGAGCTGTGAAACAGCGGTTTTACGAATGGAGTTCTGAATAGTTACGTCTTCTATAATTAGGGTTTACAGTTTGAAGTTTTCTATTCGTTATCTTTCGGATTATATCCGTAATTTTTGAGAAGCAGATCGCTGTCTCGCCAATCCCTGCGGACCTTTACCCAAAGCTGCAGATTTACTTTTTCTTCCAGCATCTCTTCGATATCCCGGCGGGCAGACTGCCCGATCTTACGAAGCATTGTTCCCTGCTTTCCGATGATAATTCCCTTGTGGGATTCCCTCTCACAGATAATGGTGGCTTCGATATCCACAATCGTTCCCTTACTGCTCTTACGCCACTTCATCTTTTCGATGGTTACAGCAATTCCGTGCGGAATTTCTTCATCGAGGCACCGTAATGCCTTTTCACGGATAAGCTCTGCCACTATCTGACGTTGTGGCTGGTCAGTGATCGTATCCTCATCATAAAAGGCAGGTCCGTACGGCAGATATTTCATAATGCACTTAATAAGTTCTTCCGTATTTTCCTGTTTCAGGGCAGATACCGGAACGATCTCCTGAAAGTCCATCTCCTTCCGGTAGGTATCAATAAAGCCAAACAATTCCTCTTTTTTCACTGTATCGATCTTATTGATAACAAGGATGACCGGTGTTTTAATTCCTTTAAGCTGTTCAATGATATGCTTTTCTCCAGCCCCGATATAATTCGTCGGTTCCACAAGCCAGAGCACAACATCCACATCCCTTAAGGAACGTGTTGCAATGTTTACCATATAATCACCAAGCTTGTTCTTGGCCTTATGGATTCCCGGTGTGTCCACAAAAACGATCTGTCCTTCCTGCGAGGTATACACCGTCTGGATCCGGTTTCTGGTGGTCTGCGGCTTGCTTGAGGTGATCGCGATTTTCTGTCCAATCAGACAGTTCATCAATGTGGATTTTCCAACATTTGGTCTTCCGATCAGCGTGGCAAATCCGGACTTGTAATTCTCCTTCATGAGCTACTCCTTCTTTTCCTTTCCCTGGCTGTTTTCTGAATCTACTGTATCTGCTTTCTGTACTTTTTCTTTATCCATATTCTTAAGATGCGCTTCATAGGCAGCCTGGCGTTCCCGTTCCTTGATCTGCTGCTTTAAGGCTCTTTTCTCGCTGCTCTTTTTTGATTTTTTGACGATCAGACGGATAAGGAGGATGAACACAACGATAATCACTGCCCAGACAACAAGGTATGGAAGAGCAATGACAAATGAAACGCAAAAATCAAGAAAGCCGTTTCCAATTCCCTTAAGGCTGTTTACAAATCCACCTGCCATTCTCTGAAGGCGTGTCTGCTCCTCAGTCTGGGTATAAGTCTTCACTTCGTCAATATATAGATAAACAGTACTGTAGGATACCTGATTGTCAAAGGTTCGAAGCTGGGATTCCATACTTTCGATCTGATAACGCACATCAGAAAGCCGACTCTCGATCGTGATGATATCGTCAATGGTTTCTGCCTGCTCGAGAAGCTCCAATAACCGCTGCTGTTCGGTCTGCAGCGCCTCCTTATGGCTCTGCATATCCACATACTGCAGGGTAACATCCGTCACGCTCTCATTTTTGCTGATTACATTTGAGGCTTCAGAAACAAGGGACAGAAATTCGTTCAGCCTCTCTGCCGGTATCCGGGCCGTAATATTTGCAGTACGAAGATTGCCGGCAGCTTTGTAAGTGCTTCCGTTATAGACATTGCTGGTCTCAATATACCCGCCAAGCGCTTCGATCCTTTTTTCCACATTTGCAAGCAATGTGTCAAATTCTTCGGTCTCTACAGACATATCCACGTTTTTAATCAGCTTACGGCTGGTATCCTGTACCTTTTCTACGTTTTCTGTCGAACCGGTAGTGCTGTCATATTCTTCGCTTGCAGCTTCCTCATAATAGCTGTTATCATAGCTGTACATATCATCGCTAAGATAAGCCGAATCTGCCACTGCAGCTTCCGTTGCCGCACCCTTTGAAGAAGCTCCGCAGCCGGTTAATCCAAGAGCCATAAGCCCTGCCAAAGTGATATAACGCCATGTTATTCTTTTTCTCATCCTTTTCATTCCTCCCTTGTTTCTGACAAATAATCCCCACATATTGTTACTGCCTGCCCGTACCTTGTTCCACCATCGAGCCTGCTGCTGACAGCCAGCTTCTCCGTATACATGTTAAGTAATGCTTCGGAGCTGTTTCTTAAGACCGGAATAACTGTTCCATGTTCATAAACAGCTCTTTGCTTTCCTTTAATTTGTTTCCGTTTCCGACCACGCAGATATAATCCTGCCTCATAAAGGCTGCGACCTGTCTGCCAAGTCCCTGAATAATTTCCGGTGTAACCGCAAGCAGTTCATCCCGCTCCTTCTGCAACCGTTCCATGGAAAGTCCGGTCATGTAACCGCCCAGGGAATAAATGCCCTTCACGGCCGGAGTCATCGGTGTATCAAGCTCACTGACTGCCCCGATGATAAACTGGGTCACTTCCCTCTCATCAAGCCTGCAGCCAGCAATATAATCTGCCGCCTGCTCATAGGTCCTGATTGTTTTTTCAAGGTTCGGATCACGATAGGAAACAAAGTATGCATCTCCGTTCCTGCCAAAGCTGCACATACATCCATACGCTCCACCAACCACACGGACCTGATTCCAGAGATAATCATATCCCATCATTACCTTAAGTACCCTTAAGGCACCTGTATAAGGAAGTCCCTCCCTGATAAAGTTGCCGGCACGGCATACATACTGAACCTGTCCGGCGGTTAAAAAGCCTTCATTCTTCTTTTCAGTAACCGGCTCATAGGTTTCCTTAGCGATCTCTCCGGTATAAAGCTTCTTACGGAGACGGTCTACGGCTTCCTCAATTCCCGCATATCCTTCTTCCGGTGCGGTATAATCCAGCAGCAGATTTTCCGGCCGGAAAAGATATTGACAGAGTTCCTTCAGATTTGCAACAAGCTCTTCCTTATGATCTTCAAAATTCTTTGTAAGCTCCTCAAGCAGGCGATATTGTGGAATACCATTTACCTGTTCGGTAACTGCTGCAGACTTTGAGAAGTATGACATCGCACGGATTGCTGCCAGACTGTGTCCTGCACTCTGCATGGTGGCCTGCATATCGGATTTATACTCCGCAAGAATTTCATACAGGCGCTTCGTATCTGAGAAATCCGCATGGATCAGGATTTCTTCCAAAAGTTCTACTGCCTTATCCTTCTGATCAAACAGGAACTTCGTCCGTGCTTCAAAGGTTGGCTTAACCTTCGCCATATCCTTGGCATTGGTATACACATTAAATACCATTTTCGTTCCACCGGTATGGATCCGGATTTCATTATACAGATCACTGTAGGAATAATGCTCCGTGTCTACCATCAAGGTGAAAATACTCTTTAAAATTCCAATATAAGGGAACAGTCTTGCCGGCACATGGGAAGCATCAAATACAAGATTCAGGTAGCCGATTCCGTTCGTAAAAATATTATGATATAAAACCGGAGCTTCCTTGCTGCCACGCTCCTCATTGACATAAGCCGCTGCTTCCTTCTTCATATCTTCTCTCTTAAGAAGCGGAATCTTTGCAAGATCCTCCTTCGGGCTTGGCTCCTGCTGATAAGCATGGAGCGCTTTTGTTGCATCTACAACCGCCTGCTTTTCTTCCTCCGTCATCCGATCCTTTATTGCTGCCAGACGATCGGCAAGTTCCTCTTCCTTCTTCCCTGTAAGTCCGGGAACCGGTTCTACGACAACCACTGCTTTATGCCGGTTATCAATAAAATATTTCTGTACCAGATCTTCATAGTAAGAGGTCTCAATCTTTTCTTTTAAAACTGCAAGCGTATCATTGGCTTCAATGTGGATAAACGGCTTCTCTTTGTCATAAAGCCAGCTGTCGAGTGCCTGCAGGCCAAGCATCAGTCCTCTTGGATAAGAGCCAAAATCTGCTTCACGGTAACGGAATTCAAATTCATTCAAGGTTGCAAGAAGCGCTTTCCTGTCAATCCCATGCTTCACAATTTTCTGCAGTTCTTCTTCGATAATGGAAACAAACTGTTCCTGCTGTGCGGAGGAAGCATTCTTTGCGGTAATGGAAAAGTACGGCTGTGCAATGCCGGTTTCGGAATAGCTGTAAACCTCATCCCCGATTCCCGCATCCACAAGAGCCTGCTTTACCGGTGACCCCGGATCTGAACAGAGCACATGAACCAGCACGTCCATCGCAATATACAGTTCCCGGTCGAGACTGCTTCCCATTGCAATATTATAAGTAAGATAGGTTTCATTTTCTGCAATATCATCCTCCATCACGGAGTATTCACACTTCACGCAGCGTTTTTTGTCAAACGGCTTCTGTAACGGAATCGCAGAATCAACTTCCAACGTCTCATAAGAGGACAGATACTTTTCATCCAGAAACGTAAGGTATTCTTCCGGATCCAGATTTCCATACAGATAAATCAGGCTGTTCGAAGGATGATAATATTTTCCATGAAACTTTAAAAATTCCTCATAGGTAAGTTCCGGAATGACCTCCGGATCTCCTCCGGATTCCAGTCCATACGTGGTATCCGGATATAATCCGTTCATTACCTCACGGGAAACCACATCATCCGGAGAGGAAAAAGCTCCCTTCATTTCGTTATAAACCACACCATTGATGGTAAGTGGTGCATCAACATCCTCCATCTCATAATGCCAGCCTTCCTGTCGGAAAATCTTCTCTTCTTTATAAATATTCGGATAGAACACTGCATCCAGATAGACATGCACCAGATTCTTAAAGTCCTTATCATTGCAGCTTGCCACCGGATATACCGTCTTATCCGGATAGGTCATCGCATTTAAGAAGGTGTTTAAGGAACCCTTCGCCAGTTCAATAAACGGATCCTTCACTGGAAATTCCTTTGATCCGCACAACACCGAATGCTCTAAGATGTGTGCTACCCCCGTACTGTCCTTAGGCGGTGTACGGAAGCCGATATAAAACACCTTATTTTCATCATCATTTAAAAGCAGTGTTATATACGCCCCGCTCTTCCTGTGTTTTAACAGATAACCGTCCGAGTTCAGATCCCCGATATGGCGTTCTTCTATTACCTCATATTTATCAAGTCCCTTTAAGCTTTTCATCGTTTCCTTCATTCCCTCCGTTTTCTTTCCAAACATATTCATTTCCTATTTTACTTGATCTTCAGCTTTATTTTCAGATGGAAAATGTCATTAAGCCAAGCTTCGATAACTCAATCTCTTCAATCATCAGCCCGGCTGCTTTTTTTCTGGCAAGGTTCATCTGTGCAAGCTCCTCTACCGTCCAGATTTCTTCCTTATAAACAATCTTTTCTTTTCCTGTCATCGTTTTCTTTACAGTCTGGGTACGTACCTTTGCCCGTGCCTTCAGCTGCCTGTAGGTTTCATATACAAAGGTTCCCTTTTCCATATAATAAAATTCACTTTCAAGCGTTGTCTCCGGAGCAGCTTCCTTTAGCAGATACTGGGAAATAACCGCCTGAAACTTAAACGGCACCCTCTCGTCCCGCAGCAGCTCCTCATAGGTATATTTTACCCCAAGCGATACCGTCCGGGTATCCTGCAGCACATATTTAAAATCCTGATATTCTGAAGTTCCTTCAAAAAATTTCATTCTCGTTTATTCTCCCAGCTTTCTTGTGCATACCAGCCTATTACTTATCCGAATCTTCGCCCGTATCCGTATCGGTCTGCAAAGAATCATTATTATTCTTCTTTTTTTTCTCCTGATCGATGGCTTTCTTCACAATATCCTTCTCGGTCAGATCCTCCTGAATCAGTTCTTCCATAGCATCCATCACCATCTTCATCAGCATCCCCTCTGCCTCTTTGGCATGTTCAAGACACCCTAACATAGTAACCCCCTGTGCAAGAGCCAGATTCCCTTCTCCGACCAGATCCTCAATATAAACACCCTGTCCGGTATAAAGCTTCGATATTTCAATAACCTGCGGCAGATAAATTTCAATAAGGCGCTTCTTTGCATCCGTTTCTCCTGCCATGGCACTTAACAGAATGGCCTCCCTCTGTCCATCGGTTACCGACTCCATTGCAGCCAGTTCTTCTTCATACATCTTAAGATAATCGACCTCATCCTCTGACAGGTATTCATCCAGATCCACCGGCTCATCAATGCCGATTTTATGCTTCGTCAGATAGTCATACACCATCTGGAACTGGTCTTCCTGAAATTCCAGTTCTGCAAATGCCTCTGCAACCTGCTTCTTTGTCACATAATTGCCCTGTTCTTTGGCAAGCTTCCGGATTTCTCCGAGCTTTTGTGCAAAAAGTATTTCTTTATTCATATCAGTCCTTCTTTCCAAAACTTAGAATATCCTAACTGTTCTGCCAGATATCTTATTGTACATGCGTATGGGTAAACAGATGATCCTGACAATATTCATAATTTCCGTTACACTTCGAGCAGAAGCGGAACTCCAGCTCCGGATTCGTCTCATCCGTTCTTCCACAGACAGCACATTTATGCCTGGTGATACTGCCACTCTTCTTCGCCTCATGACGAAATGACTGTTGTTTTGCTGCCTGCTGTCTCGTAATCCGGATCGGTCCCCTGCGTACCTTTCTGCGGCTGGTAAAGAAAAATACCACAAAATTAAGAAGGGATGCTGTAATCACGAAACGGATGCCGAGGTTATAGTAAAACAGAGCCGAGCTCGTTCCATAACCGACAATGAACTGGTAAACCAGCATCGCCCCGTAAATAATACCAAGAAACTTCACCTTGATCGGCAGGATAAAAAACAACAATACTTCATAATCCGGGAAGGTTGCCGCATAAGCTAAAAAGATGGACATGTTGACATAGTAGGTGCTGAACATCGTCGGATAGGTAATATAACCATTTACCGTTGTCCATAATCCAAGACTCTGTGCCCCAAGCAGGGAACTGATTCCATACAGGATAAACGCTCCTGCCGCAGTAAAAAGAATGCCGGAAAAAATATAGACATTATACCGGTAGGTTCCCCAGGTACGCTCTAAGCTCGTGCCGATCGAATAGTAAAAATAAAGCATTAATAATGTCCAGAAATCAAAGCTGTCCGGCGGAACAATCAGCCATGTCAAAAGTCTCCAGATCTGGAAATGGTGAATGATTTCATACGGATTCAAATATAAATAGGTAAAAAAGCCCGGATTGATCCATTTCATGAGATAACCGCATGCATAACACATGATGAGGATCAACGACAGATTCTTAATTGCATATTTACCGAATTTCTTTTCAAAATTACTCATTCTTCTACGCCTTTCAAAAACTATTAGTCCATTTATTCTATCATTCCGGCTTCAAAATGTAAACGCAAATGTTCCGTTGCTTTTTGCCGATTCGTGTCGTATAATCACATGGTGGCTACACAGAAATTAAAGTAAAGTAACTATTCAGAACCGCATTCGTAAAACCGTTGTTTCACAGCGTAGTTTACTCATGTGGTTATTTCGCCATATAAATCATGTCAAATGTCCATATGAATGCAGGCATTCTATGTCCAATTGCCATAATTTGCATGGCTCTGAATAGTTACAAATCAAATAAGGAAATGAAAGGCGGTAAAATATGGAAAACAAGCAATATACACTCGGCATTGATATCGGCTCAACCACCGTTAAAATTGCCATTCTGGATAGTGCACACAACATCCTTTTTTCCGACTACAAGAGACATTTCGCAAACATCAGGGAAACACTTCATTCCCTTCTTAGTGATGCATACAGTCAATTAGGAAATATAAGGCTGCACCCCATGATCACAGGCTCCGGTGGATTAACCCTTGCCAACCATCTGAAGGTTCCCTTTGTCCAGGAGGTAATTTCGGTTGCCACTGCATTAAAGGAAATTGCACCGAAAACGGATGTTGCGATCGAATTAGGTGGTGAAGATGCCAAGATTATTTATTTTGAAGGCGGTAACGTGGAACAACGTATGAACGGAATCTGTGCCGGTGGTACAGGCTCCTTTATCGACCAGATGGCTTCCCTGTTACAGACCGATGCGGCCGGATTAAACGAATATGCCAGGGGCTACAAATCCCTCTACACCATTGCTGCGCGCTGTGGCGTATTTGCCAAGTCCGATATCCAGCCCCTCATCAACGAAGGGGCAACCAAGGAAGACCTCGCAGCTTCCATTTTCCAGGCCGTTGTCAACCAGACCATCAGTGGTCTTGCCTGTGGGAAACCGATCCGCGGCCACATTGCCTTTTTAGGCGGTCCGCTCCACTTCCTGTCTGAATTAAAGGCTGCTTTTATCCGCACCTTAAAACTGGATGAGGAGCATACCATTGAAACAGAACATTCCCATTTATTTGCAGCAATCGGCTCTGCATTGAATGCCAAAGAAGAGGTTTCTTATACCATGGAAGAAATGGTGCAGAAGCTCTCTTCCGATATCAAAATGGAATTTGAAGTAGAACGTATGGATCCTCTCTTCGCAAGCAAAGAAGAATACGATGCGTTCTGTAAGCGCCACGAAACCCACCACGTAAAAACCGCAGATTTATCCACATATCACGGAAACTGCTATCTGGGTATCGACGCCGGAAGTACGACCACGAAGATTGCACTTGTCGGAGAAGACGGCTCCTTACTTTATTCCTTCTACAGCAGTAACGACGGTAGTCCCCTGAAGACGGCCATCCGTTCCATGAAGGAAATTTCCAAGCAGCTCCCTCCCGATGTGCATGTGGTCCGCTCCTGCTCTACCGGATACGGGGAACAGCTTATGAAGGCTGCTTTCCTTTTAGATGACGGCGAAGTAGAGACCGTTGCCCATTATTATGCGGCAGCATTCTTCGATCCTTCCGTGGATTGTATCTTAGATATCGGCGGCCAGGATATGAAATGTATCAAGATCAGGAATCAGACCGTAGACAGTGTGCAGCTTAACGAAGCCTGCTCCTCAGGATGCGGTTCCTTTATTGAGACCTTTGCCAAGTCCTTAAATTACAGTGTCCATGATTTTGCAAAGGCCGCTCTCTTTGCCGAGCATCCGATTGACTTAGGTACCCGTTGTACTGTATTCATGAATTCCAAGGTAAAGCAGGCACAGAAGGAAGGCGCCAGCGTCCCGGATATTTCCGCAGGACTTGCCTACTCTGTCATCAAGAATGCTTTATTCAAGGTCATCAAGGTATCCGATGCTTCTGCTCTTGGTAAAAACATCGTGGTACAGGGCGGAACCTTCTATAACGATGCTGTTTTGCGAAGCTTTGAAAAGATTGCCGGCTGTGAAGCCATCCGTCCGGACATTGCCGGAATCATGGGTGCCTTCGGTGCTGCCCTTATTGCCAGGGAGCGTTACAGCACAGATTATGAAACGACCATGCTGCCCTTTGACAAGATTCTGTCTCTGCAGTTTGAGACCAGCATGGCAAAATGTAAGGGCTGTACCAACAACTGCCGTCTGACCATCAACAAGTTCTCCGGCGGACGTCAGTACATTTCCGGCAACCGCTGCGAACGTGGTCTTGGCAAACAGAAAAATGAGAACAACGTTCCCAATCTGTTTGATTATAAATTAAAGAGAGTCTTCGGTTATGAACCGCTTTCTGCCGAAGAAGCCACACGTGGCACGGTCGGCATTCCACGTGTGCTTAACATGTACGAAAATTATCCGTTCTGGGCAACCTTCTTTAAGGAGCTCGGCTACCGTGTGATTCTCTCTCCGGTATCCAATCGTAAGATTTATGAGCTTGGCATTGAATCCATTCCGAGTGAATCCGAATGTTACCCGGCAAAGCTGGCTCACGGACATGTCAGCTGGCTCATCAACCAGAAGGTCGATTTTATTTTCTATCCCGCTCTCTTTTATGAACGTAATGAATTTGAGGACGCCAACAATCACTACAACTGCCCGATTGTTACCTCTTATTCCGAAAATATCAAGAATAACGTGGAAGAAATCGAATGTGGTGAAGTCATTCTGAGGAATCCCTTCATGTCCTTCCGCGATCTCAAAACCATTACTGAAGCACTGGTTCGTGAGTTTAAAGAGCTTCCTTCCAAAGAAGTCATTGCTGCAAGTGAAAAGGCATGGAACGAATTAAATGCCGCACGTACCGACATGCAGAAAAAAGGGGAGGAAACCCTACAATATTTAAAGGAGACCGGCAAGCGTGGTATCGTTTTAGCCGGAAGACCTTATCATATTGACCCGGAAATCAACCATGGTATTCCGGAGCTGATTACCTCTTATGATATTGCTGTTTTAACCGAAGATTCCGTTTCCCATCTGGCGAAGCCGGAACGTCCGTTAATCGTTTCCGACCAGTGGATGTACCACTCCCGTCTCTACGCAGCCGCAAGCTATGTAAAGACCGTAGAGAATCTGGATCTGATTCAGTTAAATTCCTTTGGCTGTGGTCTGGATGCTGTTACGACTGATCAGGTTAATGATATTCTGACAGGCTCAGATAAGATTTATACCTGTCTGAAAATTGATGAGGTAAATAACCTCGGCGCTGCCAGAATCCGTATCCGATCCCTGCTCTCTGCGATCCGTGTCAGGGAAAAGCTGAACAAGCAGCGTACGATCCGCTCCAGTGCCATCACGAAGGTGCCCTTTACTGAGGAAATGCGAAAGGACTATACCATTCTTGCCCCGCAGATGTCTCCAATCCATTTCGATGTCATTGAGGCTGCGTTCCGTGCCTGCGGATACAACTTTGAGATTCTCGGAAACGATAACCGTCGTGCCGTAGATGTCGGATTAAAATATGTAAACAACGATGCCTGCTACCCTTCCTTAATGGTGGTCGGTCAGATTATGGATGCCTTGCTATCCGGTAAATATGATCTTAACAAGGTAGCCGTCATTATGACACAAACCGGTGGCGGATGTCGTGCAACCAACTATGTAGGTTTTATCCGCCGCGCCTTAGAGAAGGCCGGAATGCCGCAGATCCCGGTTATTTCCTTGAATCTTGGCGGTATTGAAACAAACCCCGGATTCCATCTGAATGCCGAAATGCTGATGCGTGTTGCCTACGCTGCCATCTTTGGCGATATCTTCATGCGCTGTGTCTACCGTATGCGTCCTTATGAACAGACCCAAGGCTCTGTAGAAAAAGTACATCAGAAATGGTTAAAGAAGTGCTGCGAATTTGTTTCCGGAAAGCATATGCGTTTAGCCACTTTTAACAAAATGTGCCGTCAGATCATTGCCGACTTCGATGCGATTCCGATTACGAATGAAGTAAAGCCCCGCGTCGGTATCGTCGGTGAAATTCTGGTAAAATTTGCACCAGCTGCCAACAATTACCTTGTGGATCTCTTAGAATCCGAAGGAGCAGAGGCCGTTGTGCCGGATCTGGTAGACTTCATGCTCTACTGCTTCTACAACCAGATTTATAAGGCTGATTATCTGGGCATGAGCAAAAAGACCGCCCTGATTTCCCGTCTCGGTATCCGTGGCATTGAATTCCTTCGCGGAAGTGCACGCCATGCCTTTGAGAAGAGTACCCACTTCACGCCTCCGAGCAGCATTTATGAAACGGTGGAAAATGCAAAAACGATCGTAAACATTGGTAACCAGACCGGAGAAGGATGGTTCCTGACCGGTGAAATGATTGAACTGATCCACAGCGGTGTCAATAACATCGTCTGCACCCAGCCGTTTGCCTGCCTGCCCAACCATGTCGTAGGTAAAGGTGTCATCAAAGAGCTTCGCAAGCACTATCCATTAAGCAACATTGTTGCCATCGACTACGATCCGGGTGCCAGTGAAGTAAACCAGTTGAACCGTATTAAACTGATGCTTTCTACAGCTCAGAAAAATCTTCATAAGAAGGAGGAGAAGGCTCTATGATCAAGCAGGAAATCAACGAACTGAAACGCCTTTATACCCCAAGCAACTGCTCCATTACCAGAATCTGTGGCTGCTATGTCGATGGGGAAAAGAATAAAAAGACCGAATTTAAAGAAGCCTTTCTCTCCCTTCCGGAAGAAGAAATTTTTAAATACTTTGAACTACTGCGCAAAACCTTATCGGGAAGTCTCGGAAAGAATCTCTTAAATCTGGACTTTCCCCTTGCAAGCGAACAGGAAGGAGGCACCCAGGCTGCCCTTCTTGCCCTGCGCGACAGTAAATTAAAGGATGATGCCTTAATCGAAGAGTTTTATGACCGTGTCATCAATACGTATGAATACGTCGGCAACTACCTGATTCTGCTCATCCATGACGCTTATGACGTTCCGGGAAAGACCACGGACGGTTTAACCATGGATGATGCTTCTGATACGGTATTTGAATACATCATGTGCTGTATCTGTCCGGTGAATCTTTCAAAGCCCGGCTTAAGCTATGACAACATCAACAATGAATTCCATAACCGTATCCGTGACTGGGTGGTAGAAATGCCCGAAACCGGCTTTCTCTTCCCGAGCTTCAACGACCGTGCAACCGATATTCACTCTACGCTCTTCTATTCCAAGAATCCGGAGGAAGCACATAGCGAATTCGTAGAAAACATTCTTGGCTGTACCATGCCTTTGTCTGCCGGGACACAGAAGGAAGCCTTTCAGGCTTTGATCGAGGAAACGCTTGGCGATGAGGTCGAATACGAAGTGGTGAAAAATATCCATGAGAATTTGACGGAAATGATCGAGGAGCACAAAGAGATTCCGGAGCCTTTAACTCTTGACAAGCATCAAGTGAAAAGCCTCTTTGAAAAGAGCGGCGTCAAGGAAGAAAAACTGACTGATTTCGATAAGCTCTATGATGCAGCCGCTGGAGAAGATACCTCTCTCTTTGTAAACAATGTGGCAAATGTCCGCACCTTCGAGGTAAAGACCCCCGATGTTGTCGTAAAGGTGAATCCGGAACGTGCGGATCTGGTCAATACTCTGCAGATTGACGGCAAACGCTGTCTTGTCATCGAAATCAACGATCATGTTGAAGTGAACGGCATTACCATCCATCAGGGTGTATCCTTAGAAGACGTGGCGGATGAAGAAGAATAGAAAATCAGAAAATGCTGATAACCAATTTTTTTCGAATGATTATCAGCAGTTTTATTATTTCTATGTTTGTATTTCTGTTTCTTTCCTGATCTGCTATACTCTTTCTGTCATGGATCAGAGTAGTTCCCATATACTTATTACGAGTAACTATTCAGAACCCCATTCGTAAAACCGTTGCTAACGCAACTTGGGTTTTACTCATGTGGTTACTTCGCCCTATAAATTATGTCAAATGTCCTTACGAATGCGAGCATTCGACGTCCATATTGTCATAATTTGCATGGCTCTGAATAGTTACTATTACGAAAACAAATCACGATACCAGCGCAGAGCCGTAATGTACGCATCATATACCTGTTTGGAATCCATATGGTTCAGTAACATGGTGCGGTCAATTTCCTGCCAGTTGGCACTCTCATACTGCTTCACAAACTCTAACACCGGTGCAAAGTGTCCTTTATCCTCAATGAGTGCTTCCTCAATCTCCTTAGAAACCTTTACCATCTTAAGAGCCTCTTCCATCGGCTTATTAATAATGAGATCAAGTACCGAGAACAATCCCATTAAGAACAACTCTCCTGCCTGACCGCCCATTTCGAATACAGTTGCCAGATTCTCTGCGAATTTCGCCCGGAGCAGGGAAACACGCATAATCTCATTCGGACGATCCGCACAAAGCTGACTGGTTACTGCCGTGTTGATCCATTTCTTCAATTCCTTCTGTCCTAACATGGCTGCTGCATGACGGATGGATGTAATCTCGGAATTGACCGTCATGTGGTTCACCATCTTCAACAGGGAAATCACAAGAGCCGTATCTCTTCCAATGACATCGGCTGCCTTTGTCAAATCAAAGTCCGGTTCATTCACAATATTCAGAAGTTCAATATAATTCACCTTCAACGGAGAGACCTTTGCCTCTCCCTTCGTTACCGGCATACGGTAGAATGCTCCTTCATAGAGCTGGTAGCCACCCTCTGCCTTCAACTGCTCGAAAATTTCCTGTGTATCAATATTTCCGGCACAAAGCTTGATGTTCGGATAAATCTTCGTAAAATAAATTCTTGCCTTCGTAATATCAATCTTCTTATGATCGAGCAGAATATAATCCATCAGAAGAAGAACCTGGCGGTAATCCTCAAAGCTGGATACCGGCAGTTTACGGATAGCAAGCTTATATCCGCTGTTCTTTAATTCTTTCAGGCGGTTAATGTACATGTCATTCGGCAGAACTGCATTATCTACAAGCAGCACCACGCGGTCATGCGGCGCCTTACACTGTTCATTGATATCCGTAAACAGAGAAATATTATTTATGGAAATAAATACTTCCTTGTCTCCGGAAAGGGTCTCGATTCCCATATTTTCAATCAGTTCAAACCCCTGAATCTGTCCTACTCCATCATGCATTCCGGTTCCTAAGAAGCTGGGATTTAAAAGGAAGTTCTTCTTCTGGGTAAATAAGGAATATGCCTTCACGGTCATATTTTCATCAAATAAAGGTATTAACGTTGCAAGCATTTTGTCTTCGCCTTTCTCTCAAAAATACCAATCATCCATCTGTCTGGAACTACAATAACGATTCCGAATCGTCATGTTTATTTTACACTAAAAAACATCCAGTGTCTACTCACCACATACGTCTTCTTTCAAAAAGGAACATAATTTTTCATTTGGATATCCAAGGACTCCTGCCAGAAGTGTTTTCACATAAACCATCTCTTTCGTCATCCCATAAACCGGAACTGCACCTGCTTCCATCATCCATACGCCGGAAGCATATGCCGCCTCATTTGGACAAGGTGTTACGATTACCGGGATCCTGGCTTCCCTGCAGCGCATCAGGAACGGAAGCATGGAATACTCCGATTTCTGTTCCTCGTTCGTTCCTCCAATACAGGCTGTTGCCGAATGATACAGACCATGGATGACTGCACGGATTTCTTTATTAAGTACAATCTGCTGATAATTAAGCCCCACATATGGTTCTATGCACAGGACATCGCTTTTCAATTCTCCCATACGGGATAGGTCAATTCCATTGCCATTCCGCTGACTGCAGATCTTATCGCGTTTCAGTTCTTCCGTCCATTGGTTCAAGTGCATCGCTGCCCTGGAACATTCACCTTCCATCACCTTTGAGACTTCACCCAGGCAAACCGCATCACGGCTGTAAAAGTCGTTGGAATAATCCCCGCTGCTTACAAGATGTCCTCCATGATGAAGAAAGCACCTTCCGTCCTCATTCCGGTACACCACATAGACACCGGAATGAATTCCTGCACAAATCAGCTCCACAGAACGCCGAAAGTTCTCATTTCCGTTCGCGCCCTCCTGATTAAGCGGCAGCTGGCTGGATACCAGAAATACCGGAATCTCCACCTTCGATAACGCTAACGCAAGCAGGGAAGCTGTATAGGCCAGCGTATCTGTCCCATGGGCAATCACGATTCCCCGATACTGTGAAAAATCACACTTTTTGAAAAAACGGAGTAATTCGTTCCATTTCGGAATCGTCATATTTTCGCTTAAAGTATTTAAAACGGTAACAACTTCAAATTTCTGATGAGCGCAGGGCGAATCCGATTCTTCAAAATATTGCAGAAGCAACGCTTTCGCTTTCTGAATGTCCACATCCCGCCGGTTCCCCTGTTCATCCCCGAAGGAACAGATCGTGCCTCCGGTTAACAATAATAAAATCTTACCTTCGCTCTCCATCATGCACTTAATCTCTCCGGAACACATCTCTGGTATAGACCTTCTCCTTCACATCGTCCAGACAGGCATCGTAACGGTTTGCAATGATTGCCTGACTCATTTCCTTAAACCTTGAAAGGTCATTCACGACACGGCTTCCAAAGAAGGTACTTCCATCTTCCAGTGTCGGCTCATAAACAATAACCGTTGCGCCCTTTGCCTTAATTCTCTTCATAACGCCCTGAATGGAGGACTGACGGAAATTGTCAGAATTGGACTTCATGGTGAGACGATATACTCCAACCACGACTTCCTTTTCCTTGTCAAGCTCATATTCCCCGTTCGCTTCATAACCACCTGCAAGCTCCAATACCCTGTCTGCAATGAATTCCTTCCGCGTACGGTTACTGTCTACGATGGCTGTCATCATATTCTGTGGCACATCCTGATAATTGGCAAGAAGCTGCTTTGTATCCTTCGGCAGACAATAACCGCCATAACCAAAGGAGGGATTGTTATACTGATCCCCGATACGAGGGTCAAGGCAGACACCCTTAATAATCTGCCGGGTGTCCAGCCCCTTCATCTCTGCATATGTGTCCAGTTCGTTAAAATACGATATACGCAATGCCAGATAGGTATTGGCAAACAACTTCACGGCTTCTGCTTCCGTATACCCCATGATTAAGGTATCGATGTTCTCTTTGATGGCCCCCTGCTGCAAGAGGTGTGCAAAGGTATTAGCAGCCTCCACTAGCTCCGGATTCTCCATATCCGTTCCAACAATAATTCTGGAAGGATACAGGTTGTCATATAGTGCCTTGGATTCCCTTAAGAACTCCGGACTGAACAGAATCCGGTCACAATGATACTTCTCCCGTACCGCAACTGTAAAGCCTACCGGAATCGTCGACTTGATTACCATAACAGCCTTCGGATTGACCTGCATCACAAGCCGGATAACCGCTTCTACCGCAGAGGTATCGAAGAAATTCTTCTTTGAATCATAATTGGTCGGTGTTGCAATTACGACAAACTCAGCATCCCGGTAAGCCACCTCTGCATCTGTGGTTGCCACAAGATTCAAATCCTTTTCCCTTAAATATTTCTCAATATATTCGTCCTGGATCGGTGACTTGTGCTGATTGATCAGATTCACCTTTTCTTCTATAATATCCACTGCCATCACTTCATTGTGCTGTGCCAGCAAGGTCGCAATACTTAAGCCGACATATCCTGTTCCTGCTACTGCAATCTTCATCTGTTTTCCTCCTGACCGTAAAATCCCTGATACCACTGTGCAAAATTCCTTAATCCGGTTCGCAAGTCCGTTTTCGGGCAATAATCAAAGTCCTCCTGCAGGGCCTCTGTGTCTGCATACGTCACGGGTACATCTCCCGGCTGCATCGGCACAAGCTTCTTATGTGCTTCAAAATCATAGTCTGCCGGAAGGACTCCTGCTGCTACCAGCTCCTGCTGCAGAATATCCACAAAATCAAGCAGATTCTCCGGATGTCCGCCTCCAATATTATATACCTTGTACGGAGGAACCGGTAATCCGTCTGCTCCGTTTACCCGTTCCGGAGCCCCCTTCATCACACGCACGATTCCTTCCACAATATCATCCACATAGGTAAAATCCCTGCGGCAGTTTCCGTAATTAAAAATCTCGATGGTTTTCCCCTGAAGAAGCTTATTTGTAAAACCAAAGTATGCCATATCCGGTCTTCCTGCCGGTCCATAAACGGTAAAAAACCGTAAGCCGGTAGATGGAATGTTATATAACTTGCTGTAGGCATGTGCAAACAATTCATTCGACTTCTTCGTTGCTGCATACAAAGAGACCGGATGATCTACCGGATCCTCAGTAGAAAACGGCACCTTCTCATTCCCTCCATAAACAGAAGAAGACGATGCATATATAAGATGCGCAACGCCCTGTTTTCCATCATCGTAGGAATGACGGCATGCCTCTAAAAGATTGTAAAATCCAATCATATTAGAAGAAATATATGCATCCGGATTCGTAATGGAATACCGTACACCCGCCTGTGCCGCAAGATTTACAACAATCTGTGGTTCATAGGCTTCGAACAATTCCTGTATCATTGGGCGATCAGCAATATCTCCCTTTTTGAATATCCATTCCGTTTCCGGATATTCCTTTGATAGCTTCTCTATTTGTTTAAGTCTCCACTCTTTAATACGGACATCATAATAATCATTCAGATTATCAATCCCAATGATTCTTTCCGGCTTTTTTCCTTTTAAAAGTCTCATTACAAGATTGGCTCCGATAAAACCAGCTGCTCCGGTGACAAGTATTGTGGTTCCTTTCAGATTTAACTCATGCATATTTATTCTCTTTACCCTTCCAAATCATCCATCAATCTATTTTCCTAATAACCCACATAAAGTAGGACTTGTATGCTTTCAGAAAAACTGCATACGCACCCTACTTTTGTGACTAGTATAATTATTTATACTTTACCATTAATTCAGATAATTGTAAATGTCCTCGTTCCCTCCCACATTATTCTTAAGAACGATCGGGCAAAAGACTCTCAAATATTTCCCCTAAATCTGAGCTTCTCTATCATCTTGAATTTAACTCACACTTATTACATGTTTTGATTTTGCCCTTTCCCCAAGCCATTCAGGACCTCTTCAACTGCCGTGATGTAAGCAATGAATGGGAACGGACATTCATGTAATGAATCCCCCTTTCTCATTCTATATTATAATTAAAACCTCTGTTGTGAAAATTTTTAGACTGAATTGTATTTTTTGTGTAATAAAAAAACCTATACCGCCATTTTAAGCCTATATGTGATTTTATCTTCGAAATAATCCAAAAAATAATATTTTAAGCAGTTTATACATTGGCGAATGCCATGATCTTCATTTATCTGCTTTTCCAGATGTCTCTCTCATACTCTTCAATCGTCCGGTCAGAGGAAAAGTATCCGGCTTTTGCAATGTTAATAAGCATCATCTTTGCGAATTTCTCACGGTCGTTGTAGCAGGCATAGGCCTCTTCCTTCTTTTCACAGTACTCTTTAAAGTCAAGCAGTGTCATGAACCAGTCCTTATTTAAAAGCTCCTTCTGCAAGCGTGTGAGATTCTCTTCCTGTCCAATGGCAAGAAGCTCCTTCGATGTAATAAAATCAACTGCTTCCTTAATATCCGGATCCTTCTCATAAAAATCCTTCGATACATAATCGGACTTTTCATAATGCGCAATCACTTCTTCGCTGGATGCTCCGAAAATAAAGATATTGTCATCTCCAACAAGCTCATGGATCTCCACATTCGCACCGTCTTCGGTTCCAAGCGTTACCGCACCGTTTAACATGAACTTCATGTTACCTGTTCCGCTCGCTTCCTTGGATGCAAGTGAAATCTGCTCAGAAAGATCAGTTGCCGGGATCAGCTTCTCTGCCTTGGTTACATTATAGTTTTCCACCATAACGACCTTTAAATAAGGGCTCACCTCAGGATCTGCATTCACGAGCTCCTGCAGACACAGAATCAGATGAATGATATCCTTGGCAATCACATAAGCCGGCGCCGCCTTGGCACCAAAGATTACCGTAATCGGTGTTTCCGGTTTCTTTCCTGCCTTGATTTCCAGATATTTATGAATGACAAACAGGGCATTCATCTGCTGCCGCTTGTATTCATGCAGACGTTTGATCTGGGTATCAAAGATGCTGTCCGGATTTAAGGTAAGGTTCTGTGTTTCCTTTAAATAAGCACACAGCTCCTTCTTATTTTCCATCTTTACATCCAAAAGCTTTTTAAGGAATTCCGGATCGTCCTGATACGCTAAGAGCTTTGTTAACTCCATGGCATCCTTACGGTATCCTCTTCCGATTGTTTCATCTAAAAGTGCTGTGAGCCTGGGATTACAATGTAACAGCCAGCGACGGAACGTGATACCGTTTGTCTTATTGTTAAATTTCTCCGGATAAAGCTCATAAAACGGATGAAGCTCGGTCTTTTTCAAAATATCCGTGTGAAGGGATGCCACACCGTTTACGGAAAAGCCGTAATGAATATCCAGGTGTGCCATATGCACAGTGTCATTGCGGTCGATAATGACTACCTTTTCATCATCGAATTTACGGCGTACCTTATCATCAAGAACTTCAATGATCGGAACGAGCTGCGGCACAACCTTATTCAGATAGGCAATCGGCCACTTTTCCAATGCTTCTGCCAGAATCGTATGATTCGTATAGGCACAGGTCTTTGAAACAATAGCAATGGCTTCGTCCATTGCTATGCCCCGCTCCATCAGCAGGCGGATCAGCTCCGGAATAATCATGGTCGGATGCGTATCGTTAATCTGGATCACCGCATAGTCTGACAGATCATGCAGATTTGAGCCACGCTTTACGCTTTCGTCCAGAATAAGCTGTGCACCGCTGCTTACCATAAAGTACTGCTGATAAATACGAAGCTGTCTTCCTTCCTCATCCGAATCATCCGGATAAAGGAACAGCGTCAGATTCTTCTCAATGTCCGTTTTATCAAAGGAAATGCCATCCCGAACCAGATTCTCATCCACAGAATCCAGATCAAATAAATGAAGCTTATTGGTGTGATTTTCATAACCTGTCACATCAATGTCATACATTCTGGCATTCACCTTCAGATTGCCAAAGTTTACCGGATAAACCACCTCGGTACGGTTCAGCCAGCTTTGCGGCTCCATCCAGGGATTCGGAGTTTCCTTCTGCAGGTTCTTTTCAAATTCCTGCTTAAAAAGTCCCAGATGATAATTTAATCCAATTCCATCTCCGTTTAAGCCTAAGGTTGCCATGGAATCAAGGAAGCAGGCAGCCAGTCTTCCAAGCCCGCCGTTTCCAAGAGACGGTTCAGGCTCAATCTCTTCAATCGCAGCAAGACTCTTTCCGTTCTTTGAAAGAATATCCTTTACATCATCATAAATTCCAAGATTAATCAGATTGTTGGAAAGAAGCTTGCCAATCAGGAACTCTGCAGAAACATAGTAGATCTTCTTTCCCTTCTGCTCGCTCTGTGCACGCTCTCTTTCCTTTGCCATCTCTTTCACAAGCTCAAGGAGCATGAAATAAATCTCCTTCTCGCCTGCTTCCTGAATGGACTTTCCAAGTTTTTGTTCCAATAATTCTTTATTCAACATCTGTTTTTCTCCTTTTCGGGGGGAATACTATCCTTTTACGGCTCCGGATGCCACACCTTTAATAATATATTTCTGTCCGGACAGATATACAATGATAATCGGGATTATGGTTAACATAATACTTGCCATCATTGGTCCCATCTCAACCTTTCCGTAGCTTCCCCGGAAATACTGGATGAGCATCGGGATCGTTTTATATTTCTTAATATCAAGCACCAGGGTCGGAAGAAGATAATCATTCCATACCCACATGGCTTCCAGGATTCCTACGGAAATCATCGTTGGTGCCAGCATATGCATATCAATCTTAAAGAACGTCTGGATCGGATTACAGCCATCGATCAGGGCTGCCTCTTCTACCTCAAGCGGAATGGACTTTACGAAGCCACAGAACATGAATACGGCAAGTCCTGCCCCGAATCCAAGATAGATTACCCAGATATTCCAGGGAGTATTTAAATGAAGCTTATCTGCGGTCTGTGACAGGGTAAACATCACCATCTGAAAAGGAACCACCATCGAAAAGACAAACAGGAAATAAAGAGCCTTCGAAAGGATGCCCTTTACACGGGTAATGTACCATGCACACATGGAACAGAAAAGCAGAATCGCTGCCACGGAAGTAATCGTAATAAATAAGCTGTAGCCCAGGCTGTTCAAAAAGCCTTTGGATTCAATGGCATTAATATAGTTTTCCAAACCTGCAAAGGTTTCTGCGGTAGGAAGCTTGAAAACGCTTCCGGTGCTGATGGCAGATTCCTTTTTCAGGGAATTGATCAAAATCATAAAAACAGGATAAATCCATAACAGGGAGAGAATGGTCAAAATGACAACTAATATGGTATTTCCGACTTTTTTCTTTGTATTCATTACTGCTGCACCTCCCTTGATCTGGTTGCTCTAAGTTGGAACAGGGAAATAAAGATTACCAGTGCACAGAAGATCACTGCCTTCGCCTGTCCATAACCCTTCCACTGCATACCGGAGCGTGCATAGAAGGTATTGTAAATGTTAAGGGCCATCATATCGGTCATATGGTTCGGATCCCCGCCGGTCAACGCAAGGTTCTGGTCAAACAGCTTGAAGGAATTCGTTAAGGTTAAGAAAATACAAATGGTAACGGAAGACATTACCATGGGAATTTTAATTTTAAACAACGTCTGCAGGCGGTTTGCTCCGTCAATCTCGGCTGCTTCAATTAAAGAATCCGGAACGTTCTGCAGGCCTGCAATGTAAATAATCATCATGTAACCAATCTGCTGCCATCCCATCAGGATAATGAGTCCCCAGTAGCCTGCGGTTGCATTTAATGCAAGCAGGGGCTGTTCTAAAATCGTCATCACACAGTTAATCAGGATCTGCCAGATATAACCAAGCACGATACCACCGATGAGGTTTGGCATAAAAAACACGGTACGGAAAACATTTGTTCCGCGTAATTTCTGTGTCAGCAAAACAGCAAGTGCAAATGCCAGGATATTAATACTTAAAATGGATACCACTGCAAACAATACGGTAAATCCAAATGCCCTCTGAAAAGAGGTGTCCGTAATTGCAGCACGGTAATTCGCAAGTCCTACCCACGTCGCATTTCCTACTGTTGTAAATTTACAGAAGGATAAGTATAAGCCCTCCACAAACGGAACAATAAATCCGATGATAAATGCAGCCAGCGTGGGCAGAATAAAAATAACTGCATGTTTCTTTATTGCCTTCTCCATAACATAACCTCCATATTACTCAAAAATGATCCACTGGATCATTTTCTCATATGCATTGTAACATAAGAATGGGCAGACAGTATTTTCTGCCTGCCCATTCCGGTTTCTTTATTTACTGCTGATTGGCAAGCTCATATTCGGTTGCCCATCCATCTACGAATGCACTTACTACTGCATCCCAGTTTGCATCGGTCTCATCTGCCGCATAAGCGGTTAATGCAGATCCTACACCATTCTTCCATTCTTCAGAAGGCATGGTTGTGAAGTTCCATGATACCGGTGTCTTTCCTTCTGCGGTATATGCGCTGTCCTGCTTAACAAATAAGTTCGGAGATTCCTTTGCGTTCTTGAAAGGAATAACAAATCCCATTTCATCAGACATGGAAGCGGTTCCCTTATCGGAAGTTACACACCAGTACATGAAATCAAGTGTTGCCTGGATGTCATCTGCAGATGCTTCCTTATTTACACACCAGTAGTTTTCTGTACCGGTACAAAGTCCCTGGTTTGCTTCATCGCCAACACCGATATAGATCGGAATCATGGCAAGATCATCATCGGTAAACTTACCGTCACCAACCAGGTTTCCATATTCCCAGGAACCATTCTGGAAGAATACGGCTTCCTTGTTTAAGAATTCATTTCTGGAATCATCACCGGTCTTTGCTGCAAGATCCTTGCCGCTGCAGGTGCTGTTATTTACATACAGATCCCAGATGTTACGGTATGCATCAAGATAGGTTCCCTTGATAGCCGGAGTAGATCCGATACCGTCTTCCTTATACTCGAAGTAAATCGGAAGGTTTGCAAGATGGGTCTTGAATCTCCAGTCAGAGGATCCGTCCATACCTGCGGAAGTGAATGCTGCAAATCCAAGCTCAGAAGAACGGCTTGTAATATCTTCTGCAACCTTCTTTAAATCAGCAAAGGACTTGATGTCATCTATGCTGTAGCCTGCTTCTGTAAGTAAGGTCTTATTGCAGATCAGTCCGTAAGATTCAATAACATATGCGATACCAGCTACTGCATCTCCATCCTTTAATGCGAAATCTTCGCTTGTCAGTTCGCCATAGATTGCAGATCCGGAAAGGTCATAGCAGTAATCCTTCCAGTTTGCAAGACCAACCGGTCCGTTTACCTGGAACAGGGTAGGAGCTCCGCTCTTTCCCATTTCACTCATCAGAGTGGTTTCATAATTTCCGGAAGCTGCTGTCACAACAGTAACCGGTACGCCGGTCTCTTCGGTATAAGCCTTTGCCAGATCCTGCCACTGCTCATCCTGCTCCGGCTTGAAGTTCAGATAATATACAGATCCTGCTCCGGTGCTTGTTGCTGCTTCGCCTTCAGAAGCTTCTGTGCTTTCTGCTGCATCTGCAGCCTCTGTTGTTTCTGTTGTTTCTGCTGCTGTGCTTTCGCTGCTGTCACTTGCAGTATCTGTAGAGGTGCTTCCGCAACCTGCCAGAACTCCTGCTGTCATCATAGCTGCCATACCAAGGGCAAGCCATCGTTTTACATTTTTCATAGTATTCCTCCCATTTCTTTTATGATCCGCACCTTCATGGAAGAGTGCGTTTCTTTGTTTTGTTATACTTATCTTATCAGAAATGTAAAAGATCCATTATCAATTATTCTACCTCGAATGCAAAAAAATAAACCTGATATGATTTTTCATACAGGTTTATTTTTTGTTATCTGAATCATTCCTTATCTTCTTACTGCTCAGCTTCAAATTCCAGCACACTTTCCTGCACCATCTGCACAAACTTCTCCGGTGTAATCTTCTGTTCCGCCAGAAGCGGCAGTGTAACTCCCAGTGTCTCTTCCTGTAGGATGGAATTCCATTTCACCTGATAGTTTGGAACAATTTGATCTGCCCCGGAAAATGCTTTCAGATAATCCTTTAATACCTGTGGCTTATCTGTCAGATCCTGGTTAAATAGAGTATCTTTTTCATTCTTATTATATTCTGTCCGGAACTTCAAAAATTCCACCGCCGCCGCTTTAACTTCATCCGGGTAGCTGGAAACAACCGCCCAGCCAAAGGTTTCCGGGGATGCCACCAGTGTATGCTCCGGAAAAGAAGAAAACCGTATCTCATCTCCCCTGTTTTCCGGGATCTGGTCAATCAGCCAGTAGCCATTCGGAATCATCGCTGCCTTATCTGAAAAGAAATTGGAATATGCCACATCATAGTCCGAGTGGAGAGCATCGTCTGTTGTATAAGAAAACAGCTTCTGCAGCACCTCTCCCAGATACAGACCGCTTTCGTTCTCATAGCTTTCCGGAAGCATCTGTCTCATAAACTCTGCTCCTTCCTTACTTTCCGCCAGGGCCGCCGTGGCAATCAGCATCGGTGCCCATCCGGTTCCCTCCGTATGCAGGGCCAGCGGCGTGATTCCATGCTCCTTTAAGGTATCGCAGCATTCCCAGAATTCCTCCCAGGTTTCCGGAAAGCGGTCAATCCCCGCCTGTGCAAACAAATCTTCATTCCAGAATATTCCGGCACAGGTAAATGCCGATGTGCTGATCGGTCCTAAATATACCTCTCCATCTGCATAGGTACTTCCCTGCAGCACAAACGGTTCAATATTCGTCTTCCAGGAAAGGTCCTCTTCCAGATAAGGACTCAGATCCTCAAGTCTTCCTTCTTCCACCATCATCATATAAAAGGAAGGAATCGTACATACATCGTAAATAACTGCAGGCAGACTGTCCGTTACATTCATTCTTCTGAGATTCTGCCGGTATTCCTCCTCCGTTTCAAGTACCCATTCCACATCCAGGTAATACTTTCCTGCATAGGCTTTATTAAACGCATCGGCAAGCTCCTGATTGTTCTTCTTTCCCGTGGTCGGATCCACCGTAAAAATAATCGGAATGGAAATCACGCTGCTCTCTTCCTTAACCGTATTTTCACTCTCCGTTCCTGCACATCCCGAAACTACCATGCCACACAGCATCATAAGAAGAAAGAACGTCACGCCATTCCTGCATTTTCTATAAATTCTCTTCATGCTGTTCCCCTTCCCCCGGGATTTCGATCGTACAGGTTGTTCCATCCTGCTCTGCCCGGTAAGTAAACAGGACCTCTTCTCCATATTTCAGCCTTAGTCTCGTCAGTACATTGCTCACTCCATAGCCGTTTTTCGCATTCTTGGGAAACAGCTTTCTGGCTTCCGAAAGGGGCCTGCCGTTTAATGCATTGATCTTTTCTGCCATTTCTTCCGCAATAGGTATCCCACTGTTATAAACGGTAAGAATCAGCCTGCCATCCTGCTTATACACATGAATCCGGATCTGACCGCCCTCATAAATTTCGCAGAAGCCATATTTAATCGAATTTTCCACAAGTGGCTGTAAAATCAGCTTTAACACCCAGGTTTCTTTCGGATCCACTTCACAGTCTACCGTATAGGTAAACAGATTTTCATTACGAATCTGCTGGATCTGCAGATAACTCTTCACATTTTCAAGCTCATCTTCCACCGTAACAATTTCACTTCCCTTACTTAGCGAAAGCCTCAGATATTTAGACAGAGCCTGAATCATATTCATTGTAGTCTCTTCTTTATTAATTCTCGCCAGCATATAAATCGTGTCCAGCGTATTATATAAGAAATGCGGATTAATCTGGCCGATCAGCATATTTAATTCACTGGTGCGCAGCTCCTTCTGCTGTGTCCTGATCTCATCCAGCAGCTCTTTGATATTGGAAAGCATCTCATTATAGGCATTCCCGATCTGGTCAAGCTCTGTTTTCGTATTCAGATGGACCAGCTTACTGAAATCCTCTCCGTTAAATTCTGTCATGGCCCGGTTCAATTCCTTAATGGGCTTCGTAAATTTATTGGAAAAATAAATACTTAATACTATGGCAATCGCAATAACTAACAGGTAGATGACAAGCAGCACCCAGAATACCTTGGTAATTTCCTTACCAAGTACCCTCTCAGGAACAAGTGTAAATACCGAAAATCCACACTCCTCCTGTTTATAAACAGATAATATGCCTCCGCTTATTTTCTCATTTTCCACCAGAGATCCATACCCTTGTGTCTGCGCATAATCAGCCAGAACAGCTTCCTGCTCCGGGGATAACGTAAAACCTTCGGGATACCAGTACGCACAGATTCTTCCCTGTGGATCCATAATTCCGATTGCTGCCTCCTGTGTGAGATTATCCTCTTCAAGCAGCAGACTCTGCAAAAACTCCGGATTCATCTTAAAAAACAAATATCCAGGCTCATGTGCATAATTCAGGCTGTGTACCTTGCGTCCGACAAACAGTGCTTCTTCACCTGTCCCAAACAGATAGTCCTTCATAACAAACCACCTGGTATCGGCATAGGAACTGCCAAGCTGCTGCACCAGAAGGCTGTCCTCAAAATACTGGTAAGGAATCTTCGAATAGGACCGGGTATAGAGATTTTTCTTATTATCCACATAACAGTATTCTGAAACATGATCGAGGTCAATATAAGCAAAATATTTACTTAAAGAAATCCGGTCTACCTCTTCCATAGGCTTTGCCTTAAGGCTCTGCTGCACCTGATCATTTAAAATGCATTCTTCTGTCACCTTTTCGGTCTTCTGATACAGGTTATCAAGTGAAATCCCGGTCTTTTCCGTCATAAAGGTATATTTATCCGTAACGATTCCCATCATAATATTACGCATATAAAACCAGACTCCCATGCTTGACAAAAACAGCGCAAGCAGAAGAAGTCCGATTGTATATTTCAGATATTTTCTTTGAATTCCGGAGGTTGCTTTTCTGATTTTCATATGATAAATTCTTATATCCCTTCTAAACGGCTACCATTCCTTCTTATATTCGGTGGGAAGCTTCCCGGTATATTCCTTAAACAGATGGGAAAAGTAAGATGGATTGCTGATACCGATCTGTTCACAAATGCTTCCGATACTTTCATTCCCGTTCTGCAAAAGCTTCTTGGCCTTTTCCATCCGGCACTGTAACAGATATTTTTTAAAGGACATCTGCTGGCTTTCTTTAAATACCCTTCCAAAATAAACGGGATTCAGGTACACATGCATGGCGACCGCTACAATTGAAAGATCCTCCTCCTGCAGATGCTCGTCAATATAGGCCAGGGCTTCTGTCATATATTCCCGGTTTCCTCCAACCTCATGACTGGCGGCATAATTCTTTCGTTCTTCAATTGCCCGGCACAGAATCTTATAGCTCACATCCACTTCCTTCGATGCACTTAAGTTCTGCATATTGGAATAATAATTCTGGAACTGCTTTTTTAATTCCTCCGACATTCCATAAGTCTCTTCCAGGAAAACCTCAGCATCAAGCATGACCGTATGAAGTCTCTGGCGCTGTGTCTCCTCCTGTGCTGGAAGCGTGTAAAGGAAGTGTACAAAAGCCTCCTTCAGTGCATTTTCATCATTCCTGCGGAGCGCACTTCCAATCTGCTGCTCCTCCGGTGCCGACGTGTCCCTGGTATATTGTGAGGCACTTTCCATATAAATGGTAAATGAACCGGAACCGGCTTCGCTCGCCATAGTAAACAGCTCGCTGGCTTCTTCGTAGCTTTTCCGGATTCCGGGAAGTCCCTTATATGGCTTGGATATGGAAGCAATGATAGGACTCTTCAATTCTTCCTTTGCTTCCTCCAAAAGATGCTTCACTGCAAGTACTGTGGCATTTTCTTTCGTGCGGACCAGAAAGAGCAGCGTCTCTCCCTGTCCCTGCAGGCACAAATAAGCAAACCGCTCCCGCAGCTTTTGTTCCAGAAAGGACTTCAGGGCAAAGCGTGCTGCTTCATATTCCAGGGTATTCGTGATTTTATATGCAAGATCAATATCCGCATTCACCGCAATAAAACGCTCTTCCTTTTGTAATGGCTGATCCACGGTCTCAAAAACCTCGGTCAGCTTATCAAAGGAAATCTGATTAAACAGATACTTCTGCACAATGACCTGCAGGAAGCTTGTCGCATCCTTCATTACCAGCTTCTCCCAGCTTTCCATGCGCTCTTCTTTTTTCTGCTTTTCCATACAGGACCGGTACGCATTCTGCATGGTTTCCTGCAGCCTGTCATCCTCAATCGGCTTTAACAGATAAGCAAACGCACCGAGATCGCATGCTTCCTTTGCATACTCAAAATCCCGATACGCACTTAATACAACAAACAGGCACTCCTGTCCTGTCTGACGTATCGTATCCATCATCTGTAATCCGGTCATCTGCTTCATCCGGATATCGGTCAGTACCACATCCGGTTTCTTCTCACGGATCACTTCAATTGCCTGCTCTCCGCTTAATGCTGTACCAACCACCTGAAATCCCATCTGATCCCAGTCATAAGTCTTTAACAGACCCTTTAATAAAATCGGTTCATCGTCTACAATTACAAGATCCAATAATTTCATCATTGCTTCCCCATATACAAGTCTGTTCTTTCATACCATTCAGTTTACCTGTCTGATGCAAAAAATCATACCAATTGTCATACACAGGATACAAAAATTCATACTATTTGGTCTGATTTAAGATTTCCATGAACTCTTCGCCTGTAATTGTTTCCTTTTCATACAGGTATTTCGCAAGCTCATGAAGCTTATCCTGATGGGCACTCAGAAGCTCCATGGCTGTACTGCTGCCCTGCTTTACAAGCGAAATCACCATATCATCAATCTCTGCTGCCTTCTGCGGCGAACAGCTTAAGGTAGCATCTTCGTTAAGATACGCGTTGTTCCTTGTTTCAAAGGCAACCATTCCGAATTTCTCACTCATGCCATACCGGGTAATCATTGCCCTGGCAAGCTTCGTTGCCTGCTCAATATCATTGGAGGCTCCTGTGGTAACGGAATGGAAAATCAGCTCTTCGGCACATCTGCCGCCTGTAAGGGTTGCAATCTTATTGGTAAGCTCTTCCTTCGTCATCAGGTTACGCTCCTCGGAATCAACCTGCATGGTATAACCGAGAGCTCCTGAGGTACGGGGAATAATCGTAATCTTGGTAACAGGTGCGGATTGTGTCTGCAATGCGGCCACAAGCGCATGTCCGATCTCATGATAGGATACAATGAGACGTTCCTTCGTGGACAAGACCTTATTTTTCTTCTGATAACCGGCAATGACCGTTTCAATACTCTCTTCAAGATCTGCCTGGGTAACAAACTTACGGTTCTCACGGACTGCACGGAGTGCAGCTTCATTGACCATATTGGCAAGTTCTGCACCCGACGCTCCGGAAGCAGCTCTTGCAATGGCATTAAAATCTACCTGATCCGAAAGCTTAACCTTGCGGGCATGTACCTTCAGGATTTCTTCCCTGCCTTTTAAGTCCGGAAGCTCCACAGGGATTCTGCGGTCAAAACGTCCGGGGCGGAGCAACGCCGGATCCAGACTGTCCGGCCGGTTCGTTGCAGCCAGAATCACAACACCCTTTGAAGCATCAAAACCATCCATTTCCGTTAATAACTGGTTCAGGGTCTGCTCACGTTCATCGTTACCTCCATAGCCGCCGCTGTCACGCTTTTTACCAATGGTATCAATTTCATCAATAAACACAATACATGGTGCCTTTTCATTCGCCTGCCGGAACAGGTCACGTACCTTGGAAGCACCCATACCGACAAACATCTCCACAAATTCCGAACCGGAAATCGAAAAGAACGGTACACTGGCTTCTCCGGCAACGGCCTTTGCCAGTAAGGTTTTACCGGTTCCGGGAGGTCCTACAAGAAGTGCACCCTTCGGACATACCGCACCGATTTCCTGATACTTTGCCGGATTGTGCAGGAAATCTACAATTTCGGTTAAGAGCTCCTTGGCTTCATCTTCACCCGCCACATCATTGAAGGTTATTCCGGTTGTAGATTCCACATAGACCTTGGCATTGCTTTTCCCGAAGGACATAAATGGATTTCCTTCTCCGCCGCCACCCATCTTTTTCATCATATAATTGCTGAGCAGTTGACCAAGTCCCCAGAAAATCAGGATCGGAACAATCCATACCAACAGGAAATTCAGGATCGGATTCATTTCCTTTTCCGCAACACGTCCAAATTCACAGCCTGCATCCTCCAGACGGTTTACAAGCTCCGGATCTTCAAATGTGGTGGTTGCGTAGTACTTCGGCTCTTCCTTATCAGTATCCACAAAATAAATGGAATCGCCGTTTAACTCTACCCTGGACACTTCCTTACTTTCTACCATGTTAAGGAACGTTCCGTAGTCCACTTCCGTAATCTGGTTTCTCCTGATCAGCAGTGGAAACAGGAAGGTATTGAGCAGAATCAGCACCACCATTGCCACAAGGTAATAAAACAATAACGGTTTCTTTGGTTTTTCAACTTTTTTCATACACTATCCTCGCTTTTGCTTTTTATATTGTCTGGGCGTACACCCTGTAATAACTTTAAATTTCCTGTTAAAATTGGATAAATTCTTAAATCCGCACTGGTAGGCGGCATCCGCAACTGCCGTCCCCCCAAGAATCTTTTCACAGGCCTTCTGGATCCTCAGTCGGTTCAGATACTCAATCGCTCCCATTCCCGAGATCTCCCGGAACCTCTGCATGAAATAGCTTTCACTCAAATGAACCTGTCTGGCCAGCAGCTCTATCGTAATGACATCCTCATAATGCTCTGACATATAGTCAAGCACGGTCCGGATCTCTTCCCAGGAATCTGTTTCCTGCCGGTAAATTACCGCCCCGGACTGTTCCGTATACCATAATAGCTTTAACAGCTCTCCCTTCATCAGAAGGTCAGTCTGTGCCCGGTTCTCCTTCGCGCAGAAAATAATATGCTCTGCACATTCCTTTAACTGCAGGTAACAGGGATTGTCTGTATGAACGGGAAGCAGCCTTGCTGTTCCCCTGCAGAGAGGAAAAATCATCTCGGTATAACACCGATCCTCACTGCTTCCAAGCATTTCGGTACTGAATACCACCGTATCATAACAAAGGCGTCCGTCCGCCTCAATGGCATGAAGTACCTCCGGCTGGATCAGCAGAATATCCCCCGGATGAACCTCTACTTCCCGGTCGCCGATTCTCATAATTCCTTCTCCGTCCGTCACATAATTCAGCTCCCACTCCCTATGCCAGTGAAGCGGCACGAACGGAAAGTAATCCGGGATCCGGCTTTCATAATAGCTGTATGGCACAAGATAAGAGCTGTGCCTGCGCTTTTCGTGTGCATTTGCCTCAAACAGATCCTGATTTTCTGCCACTTTTCCTGCCCCTTCCCGAAAAACATAGAATTGTACTATTTTTTCATAGAATTATAGTAGAATAATCCTATTTAAGATAGTATTGTATCGTTATAGACAGGGAAAATCAATTCCCTACCGCAGATTTAATAAAAATTTTAGATCCTGAACAATGGAGGTTATCTATGAGCACAGAAAGAAAACAACCGGAATGGCTTGACAATGCCGTATTCTATGAAATTTATCCCCAGTCCTTCCGTGATACCAATGCTGACGGTATCGGTGATTTTAATGGAATTATCGAAAAGCTGGACTATATTAAGGAGCTTGGGTGTACCGCTCTCTGGCTGAATCCCTGCTTTCTCTCCCCCTTCGGTGATGCCGGATATGACGTGGAGGATTATTACACCGTAGCTCCCCGTTACGGAACCAATGAGGATCTCGTTCATTTGTTTGAAGAAGCACACAAAAGACAGATGCATGTCCTTCTCGACCTCGTTCCTGGGCACACGGCGGTTACCTGCAAATGGTTTAAGGAATCCATGAAGGCCGAAAAGAATCAATACACCGATCGCTATGTCTGGACAGACAGTGCCTGGGAATCCCCGGAAAATATGGCAACCATCCGCGGCATCTCCGATCGTGACGGTTCCTGTGTGGTAAACTTCTTCTCCCATCAGCCTGCTTTAAACTACGGCTTCTACCAGCCGGATCCTTCGAAAAAGTGGCAGCAGCCCATGGATGCGGAAGGTCCCATGGCTACCCGCGAGGAATTAAAGAATATCATGCGCTTCTGGCTTTCTTTAGGCTGCGATGGCTTCCGTGTGGATATGGCCGGCTCCCTTGTAAAAAATGATGAGGATGGGAAAGGAACCATTGCGCTCTGGCAGGACATCCGTAAATTTTTAGATGAAGAATTCCCGGCTGCAGCCATGGTCAGTGAATGGGGTGAACCGGATAAGAGCCTCATCGGTGGCTTTCATATGGACTTCCTGCTTCACTTCGGACCCTCACATTACAATGATCTGTTCCGCTGCGAAGAACCCTATTTTTCCCGCCGTGGAAAAGGAAGTGCAAAGGAATTTGTTGCAAAGTACTGTGAAAACTATGCAAAGACAAATGGCCGGGGTCTGATCTGTATTCCGTCCGGCAATCACGACATGGATCGTCTGGCCCGTACCCTGGATCCCGAAGAAATGAAAATTGCCTTTGCATTCCTTCTTTCCATGCCCGGTGCTCCGTTCATCTATTACGGGGATGAAATCGGCATGCGTTATGTGGAGAACTTAACTTCCGTAGAAGGCGGCTATAACCGTACCGGTTCCCGTTCCCCGATGCAGTGGAACACTTCCGCAAATGCAGGATTTTCTTCCGCTCCCGCTGAAAAGCTGTATGTTCCTGTGGATCCTGACCGGAACCGCCCGAATGCAGAAAACGAAATGGCTGATGACACCTCCCTTTACAGTGAGGTAAAGCGTCTGATCGCCCTCCGTATGGCTCACCCTGCCCTGCAGAGTATGGCATCAATCCGCTTCCTCTCCGACGATGATCCGCTCATTTACGAGCGTACCTGTGACAAAGAAAGGATTCTGGTGATCATTCATCCTGCAGACCGTAAGATGGTTGTTCCGGATGTAAAGGGTGAGATCCTTTATACGGTTGGTGGAAATGCTTCTGTAACAGGAGACGGCATTGCAGTCGATGGTGGAACCGCCGTGTTCCTTGCTTTATAAATATCTGTCCATCCACATGGAAATCCCCTGTCAGATCAACTTCTAACAGGGGATTTTCAATTAAATTCTTAATTTGTAACTATTCAGAGCCATGCAAATTATGGCAGTATGGACGATGAATGCTTGCATTCAAGCGGACATATGCCATGATTTATATGGCGAAGTAACTACATGAGCAAAACATAAGCTGTGAAACAGCGGTTTTGCGAATGGAGTTCTGAATCAATGTCACTTAGTTAAGCTTATTGGTTCACTATGAGGTAAACCTC
>ERZ1026860.266-NODE-266-length-39666-cov-5.326096_pt1 | contig 39666 bp, 39 predicted proteins | sample MGYA00380160_ERZ1026860 | MGnify/ENA primary metagenome ERZ1026860 (study PRJEB33269, sample SAMEA4719796) | human gut metagenome | biome: human-associated habitat; feature: organic feature; material: feces | place: Cameroon | collected 2013-10 ... | reverse complement strand
ACGCTGCTAACTTTTGAGGTGACCTTTTGCGTCACTTTTCACTTGACGAACACAGTACTATATGGATGGCTATTCAATAAATGATATCTCGGATTTGATGAACACGCCGACGGGCACAATTAAATCACGCCTGAAAGCGGGGCGCGATAAGCTATACATACATATTCGTGAAGACAAGCAGGAAAATATAGGTTGATAGAACCGTCCAATCTTATTAAAGGTTTCTTTCCGTATTCTTGCGAAGTTTAGGCAAGATGACAATTAGCCTTGAAACGGCGGACACCGCCATGCCCAGGGCATACGCATAAAGAATATTGGCCGTCCCCAAGTAACCCAAGGCAACGAAAACGAACAATTCAATGCATACCACCACACGAGACCTCCGTCGCAGCTCAGCAGATTTTGACGCTAAATAGGCCTTGTTGCGGTGCAGCTTGAGCGGAAAAGCCAGCAGGAGCGTACCGGCCCCAGCGGCGATTGCGCCAATACCGATATATGATGGTTGACAGTTTAGCAGCGCAAGGGCAATTACCAGTCCAAAGCTCATAACGATGAAACAGCGCATATGGGTAGAGGCGTGAAAACCGCCGCCAATCGTTTGATTGGTATAGAATACTGCGATTATTAGTATTGTTTCCAGCACTCTCCCCAAAAGAGACCCAATTAAGATGAGCCCCGCTGTGCTGATGATGGTATACAGCGCAGCATCAACGCCATAAACATATACCTGATGATCCGCTACCGGCGCGGCTCCCTTTTTTTCAAGGAAGCGCACAATCTTCTCTACTATTTGCTGCATGTGCCAGGCTCCTCTCTTATAGGATATGGCAATGTAATGTTGGCGATAAAAGTATTTTCGACAGTTTCAAAAGAGCAGAACCCATCGGCGGCTTTTGCAATGAGTTCAATATTGCGAATACCAAAGCCATGACAACCCGTTTCGCTCTCCTTGGCCGTGAAAAAGCCTTCTTTGTGGCGTTTGACAGTTTTGGGAGCCATGCTGTTCTCGCAACGAATGGTGAAGGTATCCCATATGCGAAAAAATCCTAGATGTATCCATCTCTGGCTGTGTGTATCTGCAATACGGCAAGCGCCTTCAATAGCATTATCTAGCAGATTGCCAACCACAGCGCAGAAATCAACCTCGGAAATGGGCAAATTGCCCAGAGGATAGTCCAGCAACTGAAACTCGATATTGTTTTGTTTGCAAGCCAGTACCTTTGCCGTCAACAGAGCGTCTACAGCGATGGAGCCAGTTGTAAAGGTGTTGCTATCGGCCAAATGTTTCTCATATTCGGATAAAAAGGCTTTTGCTTCTGCGGAATCGCCTTGTTGAACCAGTTGCTCAAGCGTTTGTAGCTGATGTTTAAAATCATGCTGGCGAGCAATCATATCGGTATACATATCTTTAAGCGCCTTTTGATACTCTTTTGTAAGCTGGGCATGGTTAAGCGCTAGCTGAGCCTGATTCTCCTTCCTTACCGTATCTGTCATAAGATGATAAAGAAATACCGAGAGAAGAGAGCAAACAAGCAATGCACCATAAACTGCAAAAATATGCCAATCGGCATTGCCGTGTTGCGTTACCTGTACAGAGAAAAGCATTTCAATCGCAAATAGCACAGCGATATTTGTGCCTACAAAATAGCTTAATGCCTGACCTGCCAGTGGAGAATGGCTGTTTCTCATTCTTCGTGTAAAGATAAAGAATACGAGAAACAGCACCAAATTCGTTGATATAACAAAAACAACGCGAGATGGCCCGGGTTCCTGCAATACTGTATGCGTAACGGCAGTGAGCGCCAAGCATAGCTGCTCCATAAAACCAACAATCGAAATCGAAATTGCATCCTCAACGATAACCCAGAAAGCTATGACATACCAGCGTTCATCAGAAACGAACCGCAAGTATATGAAGAAAAGGAGAACGCTCAAACTATCTGTAATACTTATATCGAAAAACAGGTATAGCGTATAAAATGCCGTGCATGCGGCAACGCAGAGCGCATCCCCAATCCTGCTGGGCCTTTGAATGGGCACGCAGCTCTTTAGAAAGAATAAGCAGAGTACAGATTGATAGAAATTGACTGCGATTTCAAAAATCGTCCATCCGACTGTCATCAAATGTCCCTTCTTTCACCAAAGAAAACGATAACCTTATCCTCTGCTGCCGGTATAGTACCAGTCATATTTTTTCTTTAAGGCGGACGCATATGTTTGAGATACAGGAATCGTATCCTGATTGGACATCGTCAGGTTTTCTCTTGTGAAGCGACGAATGTGATCGAGGTTTACAATATAGCTTCTGTGACTTTGAACAAAAAGCTGTGGAGAGAGCTGCGTGGCAAAATCGCGTAGACGCGCCCGCACAATGGGTTTTTCTTTAGCCTCGCTGAGCGTGATTTGCAAATAATGGGACTGGCTCTCAACATAGATGATTTCAGAAAAGGGCAGCACAAGCCTCTGCTCCCGAGAAACGATGGATACCTTGCTTTGTTCCAATAGGGAAAAACGTCGATAGGCAATGTCCATACATGCGCTAATATCTTCGGCGCGAACAGGCTTTTTCAGATAGCGAAGCGCGTTGACCTCATACCCTTCATAAACAAAATCCGCATAGTTGGTTACAAAAACAATGGAAACCGTTTGATCGCGCAAGCGTATCTTTTTTGCAAGCGCCATGCCGTTTAGTTCACCAGGAATTTGGATATCTAAAAACAAAAGGTCAACGCCAAGTCCCTTTTCCCAGCTTTCCCATAGCTCCTCAGACGAGCTAAAGCACAGGCACGCAATATCCTGATAGTTGCGGGCCTTTTTCCATGCCTCAACGGCATTGCAAATGGCATCCCGATAGCAACGTTCATCCTCACAAATGATAATATGCATCACAGGGCATGTTGCCTCCTCGCCGTACAAGAATGACATCCACGCCCCTATCTTACTGAAAGGCCAAATTCTTGTCAATGATAGGATAAAAAGAGCTGTTGGTGAAGAAAGATGATCTTACTCCAACAGCTCTGATTGGTTGATATATGCTTGAAACATAGCAACAAATCGGACTTTGTCTTTTTCGGATAGCCCATCTAAGCGAATGGCATTGTTGCTCTCAATTCCCAGCAAATAATCTGAACTGATTGAAAACAGCTTACAAAGCTCAACGATATTGCTTGCGGACGGGGAGGAGGTTCCACTCTCCCAGTGATAAATCGTTTTTAGGTTTACTTGCAGCTTTCTGGCCAAATCTTCTTGCGTCCAATTTCGGCTTTCTCGCAATTCCAAAATACGCAGACGTATTGCATCATTCATTTCATCCACCCCGTACTCATCCTACTCTACTAAGAAAGAAATAACTTCCCTATTTATAGGCATAAAATACCCGATTCAACAACGTCTATTTTCATTCTGTGCCAAGACAGACCCATTCCACGCCACATTCCGTTTTCGGGGATAGAAAAATGCTATAATACGGCCACCAAATGAAAGAAAAGGAGGGCATACACATGAAACGGCTGTGGGACATCATTGGCGACCTGCTCTACCGCTATGGCGCAAGCTGTGCCAGCGTACCGAGCAGACACGGCTCCTACGAGGCCCCCGTGCCCGAGAAGCTTCGTTTCAAGGAAGGCAAGTGACGCATGCGGCATTGCCTTCGGTACTTTACGACAGACAACAGAAAGGAGAATCCTCATGAAGAAGTTCATCGCCCTGGTTCTGGCCATCGCTATGCTCCTCTCCATCGCGAGCGTTGCTTCTGCTTCCTCAGTCAATTTCAATATTTCTACCAGCAGCACCAGCGTCTTTCAGGTGGGCACCATCCAATTCGACAGAGACAACACTTACTGGTGGCTTGATGTAGATATGCGAACCAGCAATGTCAGTGATACCCATCGGGCCGTGACGCGGGTTCATTGCGGCGTTAATGCTGCGAGCGCAAAATGGGTATATAGCGGTCCTAACGGTACTTCGCACAACTATATTACAGGATATGACAGTGGCCTAACCTTCCGCGGTCGCCTGGATGACCGCGACAGCGGCCAGCTCGAATTCCACGGTAAATTCTACAAATGATGAAAATGCATATTTCTTGAAAATAACGCTGTTTCCGAGGCTACCCGCGTCCTGCGGGCGCCTCGGGCTGTTTTTCGTGCAAAATATAAATCGGAGGGCACAAAATGAAAAGACAAATCTATATTCTTTCCCTGCTGCTCCTGTGCTTTGCAACCGCCTTTGCCAAAGCGGACACGCACGTTGTAACGAACATGCCCATTCCCGATCGCTTCCGTCCTATTTTGGAGGTTTGCGGCGTGGAAAACGAAGAAGAGCTGTTTGAAAAATGGGTTCAATTTCTTACCGTAGTTGACCCTGATAGTGCCAAAAGATTACCGAATTGGTGCAAGAATGATCCTCTACAGATTCATTACGGCGGCACGACAAAGGAGCTGCTCGCCGATAAGAAGTGGAACCTTGCCATCGTTTCTTCAAAGGATGTGGATTTGCAGGCTCTTGCCGATCAGAAGCGGATATACTATGGTCAATTTGGTTTCTCAGAACCTACATTCCATCATTGCCTGCTTCCAGACGAGCTGGCCGCACAGCTGCCAAACAAAAGCGGGCGCTTTTCATATTATGTCTCGGTTTTTGACTATGACGCAGAAGCAAACGATGCGACGCTTCTCCTGATTGGAGCAAAACCAAAGTATGTTGGAAGCCGCGAGACGGACGCTATTTTGAATTTACGGCCTGCGGATATGGTTAGAGAGCTGGAGGGCATCTATCGGGCGAAATACTGGACGGTAGAGCAACTGCTGGAAAGGCCGGATGATTGGGATGTGGCATTTCTGGATTTGCCCGCTCCCAACGGGCAGGCGTCGGAAGAACTGAAACGGCTGGATGAGGCGGGCCTGCTGTACGACTTGTCCCAAAACGCCTACCTCGCCTCGCGCACAGATCAGACCTTCAACGGCTGCCGCATGCTGCCCAGAGGGGTCTTTGCCGAGGATGGCCGAATGGTGGCCGTTCCTTGTTCCCCTTACGATGCCTATGAAACGGACGAGGAGGAACATCTTTTGATTGTAAATGCCCAAAGTCCCTATATTGAAAAGGCCGTAGCGTATGGCGAAGTGATGTTGAGAATTACAGATCGCTTTAGGAGCGATGGGAAGGCCACGCTCGAAGAGGGCCGAAGCTGGTACGAGGAGGCGTACGGCCAGTAGAGCCACCTTCCTGCTCGAGGCTGCCCGCGTCCTGCGGGCGCCTCGGACTGTTTTAGTACAAAATATAAACTGGAGGGCGCAAAATGAAAAGACGAAGCTGTATTCTTTCCCTGCTGCTCCTTTGCTTTGCAACCGCCTTTGCCAAAGCGGATACCCACGTCGTAACGAACATCCCCATTCCCGATCGTTACCGTCCCATTTTGGAGGTTTGCGGCGCGGAAAACGAAGAAGAGATGTTTGAAAAATTGGTTCAATTTACCACCGTAGTTGACCCTGAGCGTGCCAGAAGATTACCGAATTGGTGTAAACAAGAGCCGATCCAAATTCATTACGGCGGCACGACAAAGGAGCTGCTCGCCGATAAGAAATGGGATCTTGCCATCGTTTCTTCAAAGGATGTGGATTTACAGGCCCTTGCCGAGAAGCGGATATACTATGGCCAATTTGGTTTCTCAGAACCTACATTCCATCAATTGGGAGAACTTTTGGGAGGGAAAGGGGAAAGCCCCTACGCTCGAAAATGCCCGAAGCTGGTATGAGGAAATCAACAGTCGGTAAGGCCGTGGTTCCCGAACATAAGCCGGAGGATATAATAATGAAAAGACGAATCTGTATTCTTTCTCTGCTGCTCCTGTGCTTTACGACCGCCTTTGCCAAGGCGGAGGATACCCACATCGTAGCGAACATGCCCATTCCAGAGCGTTACCGCCCCATATTCGAGTTTTGTGGTGTGGAAAATGAAGAAGAGTTGTTTGGAAAATTGGCGCAGCATATCGCCGTACATAACCCCGACCATGCCGAAAAATTCTTGGAACGGTGCAAGGACAAGCCGATTCAAATTCATTACGGCGGCACGACAAAGGAGCTGCTCGCCGATAAGAAATGGACTCTTGCCATCGTTTCTTCAAAGGATGTGGATTTGCATACGCTTGCTGCCAAAAAGCAGATAAACTATGTGCAATCCGGCAACTGCTGGTACCCTATTATCAGATCTGGGTACCGGCATTATCTGCTTCCGGATGAGCTGGCTGAAAAACTGCCCAAAAAGGACACGCCTTTTATCTATGATGTTCACTTCTATGACTATGACGCACAGACAGACGACGCCACGCTTCTCATCGCAAAACGCCAAGCAACAAGTGAAGAAGACAGGTTCATGGAAATCATTCTGGATGCGCGGCCTGCGGATATGGTTCGGAAGGTCGAGGGAATCAACCATGTGAAATTTTGGACGGTGGAGGAGCTGCTCGAAAGGCCGGAGGATTGGGATACGGCGCTTCTGGATCTTCCCGTTCACAGCGGCCAGTCCTCGGAGGAATTGAAGCGGCTAGATGAAGCAGGGCTGCTGTGCGATTTGTCCCAAGACGCCTATCTGGCCTCGCGCACAGATCAGACCTTCAAGTACTGCCGTATGCTGCCCAGAGGGGTCTTTGCCGAGGATGGCCGGATGATTGCCCTTCCCTGCACCACTTATTATGATTATGAAACGGACGAGGAGGAGCATCTTTTGATTGTAAACGCCCAAAGCCCCTATATTGAAAAGGCTCTGGCTTATGGCGAGCTGTTAGCGAAAACGGTGGATTGCTATTGGGGCGAGGGAAAGGAACAGACGGTTGAAGAGGGCCGGAGATGGTATGAGGAGGCGTGCAGCCGGTAAAGCTGCTTTTCCAAAGCAGAGAGCTTCCCCCGCCTTTCCATGTACCTTGTGGAGTTTCTTTAACGTTCCAAAGCGTTTCACAGGAGGAGGTCAAAATGAAAAAGGGTTATCTGAAAAGCGCTATTTGTGTTGTATTGCTGGGAATTTACTGCTTCTCGGCGGCTTTCGCCTTGGGCGAAACGCAGCTTTACCTTGGCGGCAGCGACAAAAGCAGCGCGGAATACAAAGCCTTTGTAAATGCGCACCCCGAAATCACGGTGCAAACGGAAACCAATATCTACCTGTCCACCGATGAGATTATCAACGCCTTTCTGACGGGCGAATTTCCCTTTGACACTTTTGTAATGACGAGCAGCAGCTTTGATATTCAGCTTCTTATGTCCAAGGGCTATTGCTCTCCCTTATCAGACAGCGAGGTGCTGCGCGCGGAACTGGATCAAATGTACAGCCCCATACAGAACCTTGTGTCGCGGGACGGCGCAATTTATGGCGCGCCCTTTTTCTGCTATATAAGCTACTATGCCTATCGCCCCGAAGCTTGGAAGGCGGCAGGATTAAGCGACGATGATATACCCACCTCCTTTGAGGAGTATTTGGACTTTCTGGAAAAATGGGTGGCTCACATTCGGGAGAATCCCGAGGATGAAATCAGCGTGAGCAATCTCTTCGACAGCGATCTGTATGGAGAGCACAGCTATATCAGCTATCTGGTTGATCTACTCATCAGCAACTATATTATGCAAAGCGACCACGCCGGTGAACCGCTGCGATTTGATACGCCAATCTTTCGGGAATTGCTGGCGCGCTGCCAAAGCGTTGGTGCGGATTTATACAAATATGAGCCTGAGCAGAAGGGCAACTTGGGGCTCTTTGAGGAGCAGCACGGCATGCGCGAGCTCAAGCATCTGATTCCTCTGCGCCTTACAACAGAACAGCCCATTCTCATCAAAGCCTCGTTGTATACGGCGTTTCTCAATTCCAGATGCGAGTATCCGGCGCTAGCGACGGAGTATTTGGAAAACTGCGTTACCTGCATCGAGCCTCAGGACGCCGCATACCTGTACCGCGATGCCCTGCCCGTGGAAGACCCCGATTATAGGCTTGCGATGGACAAAGTTCAGGCCGAGATTGACAGGCTTGAGAAGGGGCTGACGGCGGATAATTTGGAACCGTCGGAACGCAATCTGCTGCAAGACCAGATGGCGCAAAAGCAGCTCGTCTGGGACGAGATGGCCGCCTCCGAGGCGCGTTATCTCATATCTGAAAACGATCTTGCGCTATACCGTTCATATGGCGAGAATCTCTACTTCCAGCCGCCCAGTATTTTTGACCCATCCACCGAGGATGGCAAGAACCTGAGGCAACTGCGGGATCGTTTCTGCACGGGCAGAATCTCTGCGGAGCAATTCATCAGCGAATTGGATCGTTTGGCCTGGATGCTGGAAATGGAAAGAGAATAAGAAAAAGCAGGTGATTCATGATGAAAAAAGCCTTTTTTAGGCTGCTTGTAGCCACCATGGTTCTTGTCGGCTGTATGCAGCTTACGGCGGTGGCCACGCAGGACAGTCATCTTGAACGGTACATAGGGCTATATGGCTATCGTTTTACAGAAACGGCTGCACAAGGCATAAGACGCGAGTTTTCCCCGCAGACCGCAGACTGCGGGCCGGTTCAGATAAGTTTTCGTGAGGTGCTTTACGATGGGCAATGGCTTTATACCGCCGCTTCCGTTCTGCCCATGGATTCAGATACTCTCATCTTACCTGGTGATTCTGAAATCGGTGATTCAGCGTGCGGCCATTATTTTGTAAACAATACGACGGATACTCGCAGCTATCAGGCCGTTGCCACGGAAGAAGATAAGCAGGTTCTTGCCGTCTATGTTTACATTAAGGAATTTGACAAGATCGGTGAATACTTTCTGGACAGCTATCAGGCGGATGAAACCATCCTATTCAGCGGTGCAGCCGTTGCGGGCGGGAATAAGCCGGTCACGCTTACATGGACGGTTCAGCTTTATGAAGTTGACAGACAAACGGGAAAGTATCAGTTTTTGAGCGAAACTACATTTCCCATGACCGTAGAACCATTGGAACCGTATGCAGAATATATATACTATCCGACCGACGATGAGAAAACCCCGCTTGAAAGTGTTGTGCTCATACAAACCGCACTGGGTTCTTATTTGAAGCCGCAATGGCGTACAGAGCAGGAGTACAATCATTACAGAGCAGTTCTGGCCGACGCTGACGGGCAAGAGGTCGTATCAGGCGGGATGCCCTCCGGGATATACGCGCTTTTCCAACAGCCAGAAAGCCTCTCTTTTGTCCTGCTTGACTTGGATGGGGAGAATCCTGAACAATGCTTAACGGTTTACAATGGTGATAAATAACATTTGGGGTAGAAGCAATGATAGTATTAGAGCTTATACGCTATTGGAAGATAAAGCTCAAATTGAAATTCTCGCCACAAATCCAAATTCCGCCCGAATGGTATAAATATGTCCGGCAAACAGCAGAGCGTGCGGTTGAACGTCAGAATACAGTGGAAGCGTGGAAGAGCATTTGGAAAGAGCAGCGGGAGAAAGAGAAGGCTCCCAGCATACAACCTTAAGAGATTCCGATATGAAGAAACGGGAAAACAAACCGAAGGCCATAAATAAAGGCGTAAAAGCAATGCGGGAGGCTGTAAGTATGAGAACGAGGATGAAAGGATTCTGCCTGTTCACGGGGCTTCTTTTGATGTGCTTCGCCGCATTCGGGGAAGAAGCGTCCGTGGAAAAAGACCTCACAGGAGCCTCCGTAGATGTGGCAGCCGTTCTTCTGGTTGAGAACGAGGATGCATCTGCGCAGGACAGCGTATCCATTTCGGAAGCACCGCCTGCGTCTGTACCGGCGGTTGAGTCGGAAATCGCGGCGGCCCCATCGGAAGCGCCGAAAGAAGAAATCAAGATGTCCGTTGAAATCCCCGCGCCAGAAACGGCGGCGGTGCCTGAACCCGAAAAGGCCACAACGCCGAATCTCGAAGCGAACACGGCTTCCGGCCCCGGAATACCCGCAACTTCTAAGCCGGAAGCGGACACCCCTTCCAAGCTCGAAGCAACGACCGCTGAGCCCAAGACAGCAGAACCGTCCCAGCCGGAAACGACGGCAGCGTCCGAGTCCGAAACGTCCTCGACGTCCGGCCCCGAAGCACCCGCAACTTCTAAGCCGGAAGCGGACACCCCTTCCAAGCCCGAAGCAACAACCTCCGAGCCTAAAGAAACAGAAACCTCCCAGCCCGAATCAACCACAACTCCTGAGCATGAAACGACCGCGAGTCCCGAGCCTGTCCCTTCGCCAGCCTCGCCTACGGACGAGCCTACAACGCCTACGCCGACGGCCTCGGAGGAACCCAGCCCCACGCCGGAGGCGACGCCCGCGCCGGAGGACGACGCGCAGCAGGCAGCCTTTGTGCCAACGCAGGATGCCTGGACACAGTTTGCGGATCAGACGTTCTTCGAGGGGACGGTGCAGAGCGTGCTGGAAGAGGCGCGCAGGCGCAACGAGCGGCCTGCGATCTATGTCCGTACCCGCGAAAAGGTGACGCTCACAAACATCGAGCAAAGCTATCTGGATTGCCTCACACCAGACCCGGAGGTCTTTGACGACGAAGAAGGTCGAAAGGATTACCGCGTTGTGTGGGAGAGCGGCGAACGGGCGTCAGATGGAAGCCTCCCGCCCATTACGCTGCAAGTGGAGAACGCTGTCTCTTATACACATCTCCGAGCCCACAGCGACCGCTGCAAGCGAAGCAACGGTCTCTCCCGAAACGGAACCGTCGGAAGAACCGGCAGCCCCTGCCGACGCCTCTGACGGCGAGCTTCCCGAACCTTTGCCCTCCGACCCGCCCCAGGAGCCTCCTGTGCTCTTGGAGGATGCGCAAGCATGGGCGCGATACAGCGACGGTCAGATTGTGCAGGGAAGCGTGCAGGAGATATTGGACAGCCTCGGCATGGACGAAGCGGAAACCGGCGAGCTGCCCACAGCATACATCCGCACACGCGACAAGGTGCGCCTGGAAAACATCGCGGAAGCCTTCCTGCGCCGCATCACGCTTCTGCCCGACGCGGAGGTGTTTACGGAGGAAGCGGAATGGGCCGTCCGCTGGCGTGTGCTTGAGGATAATGCGCGCGGCCTCCCGCCCATCGAACTGTGGGTGGAAGCCGTCCAGCCCACGCCGGTTGTCAGCCTGACCGTCACGCCGGAAAACTATCGACCCGGCGAGTGGAGCAACGTCGCGCCCACCTTTGAGCTGTCCGGCGTCGAGGCGGGCAGTACGGACTATGTGTATGGCGTCTTTATCTGCAACGAGCGGCTCATCATCCTCTCTCGGGATACCACCGCCTATGTACCTGATATGGAGGGCGAGGACATTCGCCTGCGCTTTGCCATTCTGGATATGATGGGCGATGTGGTGGCCTTCTCGGACGAGTATGCGATGATGCTGGATATGACTCCGCCTGACGGGCCGTATGCGTGGCCCTATAACGATGCAAACACCATTGCGCAGGTCTACGCCTCGGATAGCCTGAGCGGCCTGGAAGCCATTTCGCTGGACGGCGGACGCACATGGCTCAGCGCGGAGCTGTCCGACGACCATTTCCGCTGCGAGGGAGAACGGGGCGAAAGCATCCCGTCCGAAAGGCTGAGAGCGCGTGATTTTGCAGGCAACGTATCCGTGTGCTATGAGGAATATACCTTTGGGCCGGAGTGGAGCAGCGGCGGCGGAACGGGTACAGGCAAAAAGCCGATCCGGCATGTCGCCCAATCGCTGGACTATTCGCACGCCAATTACAACGCATTGGAGCTGGCTTTTTCCGACGAGCCGCAAACCCAGCTCATCGCCGGAGAGGAAACGCTGAATCTGAATCTGAGCGTGAATGGCGCGGCGGGCAGCTTCCTTGCGGAGATGGGCGTCTATCCGACGGAAGAGGGCGTAACGCCGCCCACATTCAATATGCTGACCCTGACCGCCCAAACGACGGACGGCGCGGTGTGCGCATGGCGCTTTACCGGGGATGTATGCCGCCTTTTGTATAACAGCTGCATCGACTACCTCGTGCTGCGCGCAGGGGACTATATCACCGTGCTTCCGACGGCTGGCTTTACAGCCGGCACGGAATATGTCCGGCTCAAGGCAGGCGGGGTTTCCACCCGCAGATTCGCCTACACCGTTACGCAGGACGAAGCGCTGCTGGAAACCATGGTGATGGTCAGCGTGGAGGATGAAACCTACGAGCTGAGCGAAGAGCACTCGAACCCGATGTATCGCACGGGCGTGCTGATCGGGCCGGTCGAGCTGCTTGAACGGCCATATGGCAGTTACCTGACGCAAGAGGAATAAGGAGGCTGACCTGTGAAACGCATCGCTAGGATATGTGCGGCGCTGTGTGCGGCGCTTCTGCCGCTCGCAGCGTCTGCGGAAACCGTGTTCTATGGACAGGTGACGGCGCGGGACATTCGGGTGATCTCCGCACCCTATGGCGGTTTGGTGGAAGATGTGCGCGTCTGCGTCGGAGACGTCATCCATATCGGCGATCCGATTGCCACGCTGGAGACCACGAAGGTCTATTCCCAGGTAGAGGGCACCGTCAGCGGCGTGTTTGCCAACGAGGGCGACAGCGCCGAGGGCGTTCAGGAGCGCTATGGCGCGCTGGTATATATCGAGCCCATCCACCGCTTCACATTGGATTGCAGCACGGACAAGGCATACAACTCCAGCGAGAACCGATATCTGCATATCGGCGAAACGGTATACCTGTCCTGTACCAAGGACGGAAGCCACGAGGGAACGGGCATGGTCACGGCCATCGACGCGGAGGATGACAGCAAGTATACCGTGGAGGTCACGGGCGGCGCGTTCTACATGGGCGAAACCGTGAACGTGTATCGTGACAGCGCGTATGACACGAAATCGCGCATTGGGCGCGGAACGGTAGGTCGAACCCCAACCGTGGCGGTTACGGGAGAGGGCAGCGTTTTGCGCATCCATGTGCGATCAGGGGACGTCGTCGAGCGCGGCGAGCTGCTGGTTGAAACGGTGAAGGGAACGCTGGACGGGCTGTTCGCGCCGGACAAGCAGGTGATCAGCCCGCTCAACGGCGTGGTCGCCTCCGTGGACGCCTCCAACGGAACCGCCGTGGAAAAGAACGGCAAGCTGGTGACGGTCTATCCCACAGATTGTCTTCAAATTCAGATACTTCTGACCGAGGAGGATTTGAACGATATCAGTGTGGGTAAGGAAGCGTTCATTGAGTTTAACTGGGATCATCAAAGGAAAAAGCGCTTTGAGGCAACCGTCAGCGCCATCTCTTTTCTAAGCCGCGAGGATGCGGAGAACGAAGCCGTTCTTTCGCAGCCCGCACAGTATCTGGCCTATTTGGACTTTACACCGGATGAAACAGTGCGCCTTGGCATGACAGTCGCGGTGTATCTGCCATAGGGAAACGGGGATGATTCACACAGATGTTTCAGAAGAAAAAATCCCTCTGGTTGTTTCTGCTGCCTGGTCTGATCCTTTTGATGGTGTTCTACGTCATTCCTTTTTTGGGCGGCGTCCGTCACAGCGTAACAGATGGAAGCTTTCAGAACAACTTTGTGGGCTTCGCGAACTACCGCCAGCTATGGCAAAACAGCATGTTTCTGCTGGGCTTGAGAAATACGATGGAATTGTCCCTGATTTGCGCTCCGCTGCTGTGGGTCTTATCATTCGGGCTGGCTATGGCGCTTAATGCCATCAAGCCCTATGGCGGCTTTTTGCGCTCTGCCGCTTTGCTGCCCTACCTGGCCCCTTCCTCGGCTATGCTGCTTGTATGGCTGGTGTTTTTTGATTATGGCGGCCCTCTGAACCGTATCATATCGGCCCTGGGCTTTGAGCGGGCCATGTGGCTCAGCTCATCTGCCATGCGTGTTCCCGTAGTGCTCATGTTCCTGTGGAAGAACCTTGGATTCTGCGTCGTCGTGTTTCTGGCGGCGCTGCAATCCGTACCACAGCCGCTATATGAGTATGCCTCGCTGGACGGCGCAGGCTTTTTCACGCGCGCGTTTCGCATCACTCTGCCCCTGATTACGCCCAGCGCCTTCCTGGTGCTTGTGGTGGCCTGGATTAACGCCTTCAAAATCTTCAAGGAGGTCTACTTTATTTCAGGGGCCTATCCCGATTACGCGGTGTACACCCTGCAAAACTATATGAACAACATGTATCAGAAGCTGAATTATCAGCTTGTTACTGCGGCTGCCTATTCCTTTGGGGCCATCGTGATCGTACTGTTTCTGATGCTGTTTTTACTCCAGCGCCGCGCGGCGCGCGCTGTGGATGGAGGTGATGGAGCATGAGCCGTCCGATCCGTTATCATAAACGACGTCTGGTCAGCCGCTTTTTCCTGAGCATGCTGGCCCTCGTCCTTCTCCTTCCATTGATCGTAACGATGCTGTACTCCTTCTGCTCGCCAAGTGAAATCAAAGCCTTCATGAAAACGCGCAATAGTTTCAGTGAAGAGACCTTCATGCAAATTAAGCTGGCTCCCGATTTGTTTTCACTTCGGCAGTATTATACCGTCCTCATCGAGGATATGACGGTACTGCACTACTTTGTCAACAGCGGCATATACACCCTATCCATCCTGTGCTTACAGGCCCTTGTGGCGCCCATGTTTGCCTATGCCCTTTCCCGCTTTCGATTTCCCGGGCGCGACGCGCTGTTCTTTCTGGTGGTGGTGCTGATGGTTCTCCCCTTCCAAGTGACCATGGTGCCCAATGTGCTCACTCTGCGCGCGCTTGGACTGCTGGACACGGTATGGGCCGTTATTTTGCCAATGACCGTCGGGCCGTTCTATGTCTTTCTCCTGCGCCAGTATATGGTGAATTTGCCGGGGGACATGATTGAGGCGGCCCAGATTGACGGGGCGGGGACAATCCGCTGCTATCTTTCCATCGTTTTGCCCCTGTGTCGTCCCATGCTGGGCGCAGCGGCGGCGCTCTCCTTTGCCGACTGCTGGAACCTGGTGGAGCAGCCTTTGATTTATCTGACGCGACGCACAGACCTCTATCCTCTGTCCGTGGTCTTTAACCAGCTGACGGAAGAAAGCTCTGGCGTGGAGTTTGCGGGCGCGGCGCTTTATACCTTGCCAGCGCTGTTCATATATCTGTTCTTTCAGAATGACATTCTGGAAGGCGTGCAACTGACCGAACTGAAATAAGCTGAAAGCAGAGGGGAACCGCGATGAAAAAATGGGCGATCCGCGGGTTGGTTACGTTAAGCGTGGTCGTGGCGCTGTGCATGTTTTTTTCCGGCACCATCAAGAACCTCACCACCGCAAAGGTCAGAATTGCCGTACCTAAAATCGGACGGCTGGAAGAAGAAATTGCTCTCAAGGGAACCTTGACCTTCCCGGAGACCTATGATGTGAAGCCGCTTTTGGAAAACGGCGAAAGCCTGATCGTCACGCGCCTTACCGTGGCCAATGGGTATCATGTGACCAAGGGCGATCCGCTCCTGGAAACCGAGGTTGAAAACTATGACTCTCTGCGCGCCAGCCTCAACGATGAGTACATGACGGCGCAAAAGGCGTATCTGGAGCTGGAACGCCAAAACAGCGGCTTATACCTGCGCCGCTCGGAAGAAAACTGGATCGCCGCCTATGACGCACTGGCCCAATGTGGGCAGGAGCTGATGCAGGCGCAGCTTGATTTGTATGTTAAAGCGGAAGGGCTGGGCATTTCCCTGACGGACGGCGAGCTGCCCGTAGGCACGGAGGATGCGGCCCTGCTTGAGGCTCAGCAAAAGGTAGAAGATGCGAGCAAGAACCAGCAAGAGGCGCAGCGGCAATTTGACGATGTGAACCGGCTGGGTATCCAGGACAAGGTGGTCGAGTATATCACACAAACCCGCGAGCTGACGGCCAAGATGCAAAAAGCGCAGGACGGGCTTTTGCGGCTGGAAACGCTTAAGCAGCAGACGGCCGTTATCACAGCGCCGCACGATGGTTATGTGGTGAGTGTTAACGTAAAGCCAGGGGATTCCTATAACGGAAAAACCACGCTTGTGGTCATGAGCGCGCAGGAGCAGGGCCCCGTTCTTCGTGCTGATGTGGACGATCTGGAGCGCGGGATTGAAAAAGAAACAAAAGTGAAGATCGCGCGGGACAGCGGCAAGGCCCTTGACAAGCTGGTGACGGCCACGGGAATAGACTCCATGGGCAGAGAGATCATAGACGTGGCGCTTACGGACATAGACGTGACGGCGCTGGGCGGTTGTGCGTCGCTCCTGGAAAAGCAGGTCGATATGAGCATCAGCTATAAGGCCACGGCTTCCACGACATTGCTTCCGTCTGCCGCCGTCCGCGGCGTGGGCAGCAACCGTTATGTATATCTCATCAACGAGGAATGGAGCAACACCAGCAGAACCATCCTCAGGGTGGAAAAGTTAGAAGTGAAGGTGCTGGCCGAGTTTGGCGATACCGTATCCATCGAGAATGAGCTTGGCAACAGCCGCATTGCATACATGGAGGACCGTGCAATATTGGAAGGCTCGGAAGTGATGGTATACGGTCAATAAGGAGGGGCACGCATGAAAAAAAGAGGACGCGGTCTCCTTATCTGCCTTTGCGGCGTGTCGCTGATTCTTTGGGGCGTGGCGCTTCTGTGGTATGTACCCGCTTCAATGATCTATGTCGTTTCTGCGCCCGCTGTAACCAAGGACGGCCACGAGCTGGGCAGCCTGTGCGCACAGGCACAGGAGCGTCTGGATGAAGTGACAGCACTGAATGGAACGCAGCGCGGCTCGGTGGCGGCGCGTATGCAACACAGAGAGCTAAGTACGAAGAACACGGGACTTTCCACCACGGTATACGCCGTGAACGCCGGATATTTTGAAAACCATTATGAACAGCTTCTTTGCGGGCGGCTGGTCAGCGAATCGGATATAAGTCGTGCGCAGCGCGTAATCATCTTGGACGAAAACGCGGCGCTGGCCCTGTTTTCTGAAAGCGCACCCTTGGGGCGCGCGCTCTTGCTGGACGGTGCGACCTATGAGGTGGCCGGCGTGATTCGCGGTGGTCGCCGGATTGGGGAGGCGGACGGCTATGTGGCGTATATCCCGCTGACGGCTGCCGACCAGATGGCGATGCAGGCGGACACAGTAGAGCTGACCGCCCCTGCATGCGAAGATATGGGACAATCCATCCTGCTTCGCGATACGCTCAGAGCATGGCTGTCAGATGGCAGCTTTTATGATCTGACCAAAGAAAAATTGGGGGCGATGATGCCCCTGCGTTTGTTTGCCTTTTTGGCCGGCCTTGCGCTTTTGCTAGCGCTGGTGAATCGCTGGAACATACGGCCATGGAACCGTGTGCGCTTCTATATCGTAGAGCTGCGCACGCGCTACGCGCGCAGCCTTCTGCCTGCCATGCTCAGTAGCGCCTTCTGTGCCCTGATGGGCTATGCCGCGCTGATTGGTTTCGGCTTCCTACTGGCAAAGCTGTTCACCGATCCCCTGATTGTGTTCCCTGAGTGGGTGCCGGAGGTGATTGTTGAAATCAGCTCGATTAAAACGTGCTTTTGGACGCTGGTGAATGATAGCGCTGTCGCTGTTCGCTACCTATGCCGCGACGCATGCCGCGTGAATCTGGCGGGCGGTTTGATTCTGTGGGGGACGCTTACCGCAGCTATTGGCCTGCTTCTGCACCACATCCCGTTTTTGATTGACCATCAAAAGGCCGCGCCTCTGCCAGAGCGGTATTGAGGCGGCTACATTTGCCATTGAATCCGGACGTTGAACGCAGAGAAATGGCCATATAGGAGGCAGATATGGATACCGACACAAGCAAGAAATCCTTTTGGGTTCGCTGCCCGATTTGCGGAAACAAGACCCGCACCAAAGTGCGAGCGGACACGGCGATGGTTAACTTTCCTCTCTTTTGTCCCAAATGCAAAAAGGAGACCTTAGTCACCATTGTGCAGCTTAAAATGATGAAAATCGAAGAAGCCGCCCCATAAAGGCAGAGAGCCTGCTATCCTCTATGGAATAGCGGGCTCTTCTGATTCCGTGTGTTCTTCCTCGATTTTGGTGACATTCCTTGCACGCAGAAGCTTTAATAAATCTTCGACGACCGGCAGGAGCGCCTCGGCCTCTATCTCGCTGCACTCCTCAACGAGAAAACGCAGCTGGCGAATCGCGGGGCTTTCCCGCTCCATCTCGGGATTGAAGATTTCTCTTGCGTCGATTTTCAGTGTGCGAAGCAGAGGATAGAGCACCTGCATCTTGGGGTTTCCCTTGTAGTTTTCGATGTTCAGAATGGTTCGGACATCTACGTCGATTCGTTCGGCAACCTGCCTCTGCGTAAGATTCTGCTCGCCTCTTGCCCTTTTGACTGCATCGCCCAATGGACGGGAAAATGATTGCATTGCGATTCACCTCATGACTATTGTATATTTCATGCTCGCATGGCGAAATGTATATGATTTCAGCTCTTTCATGTATTGCATTTCATCTCATGTGAGATGCCCGAGGCTTGATACGAACGCCGGAGAGATGAATTTCGGCGTTTTCTAAGGCGATTCGTTACCTTTGCAGATGAACTGCATTCCACCTCGCCGCAATCTCTTCGAGGCTGCGGCTGCCGTTCGCCGCCTTCCATCTGATTTGTTTCTGCACGGAATTAAACAGATGGAGGAATAGCAAATGGCAAAAATCAATTTGAGAGAGTTTTACCCCTTCTATTGCGTGGATGAATATATTGAAGTCACAGAAGAAGTATCCGAGATGCTCAAACAAAGCGAACGAAGCGAAGAAGCGCAGAGAAAAAAGGTGATTCGCTATAAAGCCTATTTTTCTCTCGACCGCGAGGACGGCATTGAGCGCGCGCTTCTTAGCAGGGTGTATACCCCGGAAGAGATCTATGAGCGTAAAGTGACGAAAGAGGAATTGTATATCGCCATGGGGACGCTTCCTGAGAAACAAGCAAGGCGTATCTATGCGCATTTCTTTCTCAAAATGAGCGTTGCAGAAATTGCAAGAACAGAAGGAGTGAATTGGACGAGCGTTAACAGAGGAATCCGGCAGGGCCTGATGAGAATTAAGAAAATTCTAAAAAATTGTAAAGAAGAATGCTGATTTAACAAAAAAATGTCCCGATTAGTGAAGGGACTTATTCTCCCTGACGCACCTTGACAACCGCATATCCGATGTTACGGGTACAGCTCCCCGCGCGGTGGAGCGGCGAATGGAGCGGCGCGACGATGACGCAAGCCGAGCGATTCACGCAATCCATTGACCCTGCTGTGGCAGGCAGGGCGCGACGATGCCGCGCGGGTATAATGAGACTTCCTCACGGCCTCCCATAGATAGAGGGGGAGTCCCTGCTTTGCGCGCCAGCCCAGGGGGCAGCGGCACGGCGGGGCTATGATGCGGATGCAGCCGTCCGCAGCCCGTAACATCCCCTGGCTTTGAAAGAAGCCTGCCGGGGACGCGAGGCAAATACGGAGAACAGCATGCAGCATCAATCAGGGCAGATTCCCCGCTGCCATGGGAATCTGCCCTCTGAAATCATCTTTTATCAAAGCGATTCTAAGATCGCACCATCATAAAGGAGGTTCTTGGATGGATAACAGCGGAAACATCTTGGAAGCCAAAATGAAACCATCCGCTTCCAACAATCCTTTGGAACGCACGTCCGCATATCAGGTAAACGGCAAGTCCTTTATTGTTACGCCCGTATTCCGGCAGGATTCCTATGAAACGCTCGGCTCGGTTCTTGTCAAGCTCATGCGGACGGATTCTCCGGCATAACGCCTCTTCCCCATCCGTGACAACGACGCTCAAACATGGTATAACATTTCTGTAAATACTGCTTGTTTGACCGTCGGAAAGGAGGAAAAGATGAAAAGGTCAGGCAGCAAAAAGACCAGAGAAACCACGGCTTTCCTGTATGAACGCATTTCACGCGACGATAACCTCGATGGCGACAGTTACAGCGTGGCGAATCAGAAAAAGCTGCTCACCAAAGTCGCCAAAAAAATGGGCTACACCAATCTGGTTCATTTCTTTGACGACGGTATTTCAGGCGTAACGATGAATCGCCCCGGTTTTCAGGAGATGCTTCAGGAAATCGAAAAGGGGCACGGCGCGGCTGTGTTTGTCAAGGACTTGTCACGTTTGGGCCGCAATTATATTGAGGTCGGACGGCTGACCGAAGAGTTCTTTCCCGAGCATGACATCCGTCTGGTGGCTGTTTCAGACGCCATCGACACCGATGAGGGCGAAAACGAATTGGCTCCCATCCGCAACCTGTTCAACGAATGGTATGCCCGTGACATCAGCAAAAAGCGCCGCATCAGCAACAAGATTCGAGGCTCATCCGGAGAGCCGTTGGGCCAGCCGCCTTATGGGTATATCAAAGACACGGATAATCCTAAGCGCTGGATCGTGGAGGAGGAAGCGGCTCGCGTAGTACGCCGCATCTATTCCTTGACGCTTGAAGGCTATGGAGCTGACCAGATTGCGACGGTTTTGGAACAGGAGCATATCCTTTCCCCAATGGCCTACTGGGCAAGCAAAGGAATCAACCGCTCCGGGCAAACGCAGGATCCCCTTAACGCCCGCTGGAACAGTCCGACAATCATCAATATTCTCACACGGCGCGAGTATTGCGGCGATATCGTCAACTTTAAGACATACAGCAAGTCGTACAAGAACAAAAAGCGCTTGCCCAACGCCCCGGAAAACATGGCCGTGTTTACGAACGTCCATGAGCCGATCATTGACCGTGCCACCTGGGAAAAGATACAGGAGAAGCGAGGGAAAATCCGAAAACGCAAGTGTCAGGACGGCGAGGTAAACATGTTCTCCGGCCTGCTGGTCTGCGCGGACTGCGGCAGCACCCTTCATTACCATTTCAATCAGGGGAATCATGCCATCCGATACTTCAACTGCTCCAACAACAACAGCTCGCGCGGCACATGCCTCTCGACGCACTACATCCGCGTAGACTTTCTGGAGCAGGTGGTATTGGCCGAAATCCGGCGCTTGACCCGATTCGCCAGCCGATATGAAAGCGACTTCGTGAAGGCCGTCATGGGCCAATCGCAGCAAGCGGTTGCGCGGGAACGAGAGTACCGGGAGAAGGAGCTAAACAAGCTGCGCGCGCGTGATAAAGAGCTGGACAAGCTCTTTGAACGGCTCTACGAGGACAACGTTTCGGGAAAAATCAGCGACGAACGCTTCAACCGCATGAGCGCAAGCTACGAAACGGAACAGATGGAACTTGCCGAAAGCATGAAGCGAATCCAAACTGAGCTGGAGAAATGTGGCGGTCAGGCAATGACCACCGACGCATTCCTCGCCATCGTCCGAAAGTACACCCGCGCCCGCAAGCTCACGCCGCGCATGCTCAACGAGCTGATTCAGCGAATCGAAGTCCATCAGGCGGAGAAAATCAACGGCGTGCATGTGCAGCGCCTCACGATCCACTACAACTGCATCGGTACGCTGGACATTCCCGAGGCGCTTCCTGCCTTGGAAATGCCGAAGGTGCTGATGCAGACGCGCAAAGGCGTGAGGCTGACCTATGAGCCCGCCGGAGCGAGCGGATGAGAACGGATGCGGAGCAGAAGCGCCGATGAAAGTCGGAGGATTGCAGCCTATAAGCAATCGCTTTTCGCAAAAAATATCCTTATAGGATTCTCAAATCCTATAAGGATACTCGGTATGGTGCGGGAAACAGGACTTGAACCTGCAAGTTCGTACGAACACATGAACCTGAATCATGCGCGTCTGCCAATTCCGCCATTCCCGCAGGGAATGTGCCCGGACCAGCCGGGCAGCTGGTGGAGCATAGGGGAGTCGAACCCCTGGCCTCGACAATGCGAATGTCGCGCGCTACCAACTGCGCTAATGCCCCATCACGGTTAACGTATGATATTATAGCAAACTGGCCCAAAGAAAGTCAAGAACTTTTGCAAAATTTTCTGGCTATTGTTTGAAAAAAATGATTGACGTGCCAGAAAAAATCTGCTATACTAATTTACGCTGGTTCTGAAATGGAGAGATGGCCGAGCGGTTGAAGGCGCTGGTCTTGAAAACCAGTGATGCTGAAAGGCACCGGGGGTTCGAATCCCTCTCTCTCCGCCAGATTTTTTACCGTCCGCTGTGGAGAAGTACCCAAGTGGCCGAAGGGGCTCCCCTGCTAAGGGAGTAGGGTGCGATAAGTGCCGCCCGGGTTCAAATCCCGGCTTCTCCGCCAAATCCCGCTGAACACATCGTTTCAGCGGGATTCTTCTTTATTACTCCATGGAGCAGAAAGAGGGCTTCGCTTTGTTTAGCAAGTTTATTGGGCCCATCAAAGAGGCCGTTTTTTTCTTCCCGCTGGTGGCGGCGTTCATCACCATTCCATACGCTATTTATGAGTACCGCAAATATGGCGCAATTCTGTTCTTGCGCACGGTGCTGGTCTATTCCTTTGTTCTCTATATGATGTGCGCTTATTTTTTAATCATTTTGCCCCTGCCGGATCCGGAAAAAGTGGCCCAATCCACGGCCCCCTATTATCAGCTGATTCCCTTTAATGATGTGATCGATATCTTTCGTACCTGCAAGGTGGATTGGAGCCGTCCGGCCACCTATTATAAATTGATCTGGAATTCAGCATTTTTTCAGGTGCTGTTTAATATTTTGCTGACGGTTCCCTTTGGCGTTTACATGCGGTATTTCTTCAAGCGCAGCCGCATGCAGACCCTCTGTCTGACGTTTTGCCTGAGCCTTTTCTTTGAACTGACACAGCTGAGCGGCCTGTACGGCCTCTATCCCAGGCCCTATCGTCTGGCGGATGTGTGCGATTTGATGAGCAATACCCTGGGTGGGTTCATCGGTTATTGCGCCGCGCCCAGGCTGACAGGCTGGCTGCCAACCCCGGACCGCATGAAAGAGGTGGCCTACCAGCGCAGCCAAAAGGTATCCCTGATGCGAAGAATTTTTGCCGCGGGAATTGACTGCGTTGTGCTGATGTTTCTGATGGTGGCCGTCTTGCAGGTCATTCCGAATCCGCCAAGCCCGTCAGAATTGACCGCCTCCCAGCGCCTGCTTTATGTTTTTGGCTATTACACCCTGTTTGTTCTTTTCTATTTTGGCATACTGGAATGGCTTTTGGGCGGCCGCACCCCGGGCAAATTGATGCTGCATATTCGCCTGGCTGACAGCCGGACCATGAAGCGGCCCAAGCTGTGGCAATGTCTGGTGCGGTATGGGCTGTTTTATGTGCTGATTTTACCTATGCCGCTGCTGGCCCTGGTGCTGGCAGGCAGCAGCGGCGGCACACTGGAAGTGGTTGTTTCCCTGGCTTTGCTTATGCTTTTTGTGATTTTTTGCGTGTTTGTCATTATCCATACCGGCATTCGGGGCGGCAAACTGCCCCACGCCTATTGCAGCCAAACCGAGGATGTAAACACCATGAAGCGCAGGGAAAAGACGGGTGAAAAGAAAGAACGGGCAGTGGCCAAATAGCCATAAAAAAATCCGCCGCGGTTGATTTGCGGCGGATTTTTGTTTATTCTTCTTCTTCCTCCTCTGGAAGCTCGGCGTTGTGCCATACGTTTTGCACATCGTCGTTGTCCTCCAGCAGATCCAGCATCTTCTGGATCTTTTCCAGAGTGGCTTCATCGGGGGGCGTTACCGTATTCTGAGGCACCATCTGCACTTCAGCGCTCATGAAGGTAATGCCCTGGTTTTCCAGCTTTTCGCGCACAGCGGAAAACTCATTGGGATCGGTGGTGACCTCAAAGGCGTCGTCGCTGACATCCATATCCTCGGCGCCGGCGTCCAGTACCGTCATCATCATTTCGTCTTCATCCATGTCAGGGGTGCGCTCAATGACCAGCACGCCCTTTTTGTCAAACATGAAGCCCACGCTGCCGGTCACGCCCAGCGAACCATCGTACTTGGCAAAGCAGTGGCGAATATCGCTGGCGGTACGGTTGCGGTTGTCGGTGATGGCCTCCACGATGACAGCCACGCCGCCGGGAGCATAGCCCTCGTAGGTGACGGTTTCGTAGTTGACGTTGCCAAGCTCGCCGGAAGCCTTCTGGATGGAGCGCTTGATGTTGTCGTTAGGCATGTTGTTGCTCTTGGCCTTTGCGATGACGTCGCGCAGCTTTGAGTTGCTTTCGGGATTGCTGCCGCCCTCGCGCACGGCGATAGCGATTTCACGACCGATTTTGGTAAAAATCTTACCGCGGGCAGCGTCGGTCTTGCCCTTTTTAACAGCTATGTTGTGCCATTTGCTATGTCCGGACATCGTATCAGCCTTTCTATACTTTGGTAGCAATCTATAATAGCACATACCTGTGTATTCTGTCAAACACACGTCCCGTTTTCACCGCTTTTTTTCTGGGGGATAAACAATTCAAAAATGGGATAGCGGTATCCCTGACGAAGGCTTTCATCCAGCACGTCCTGACTGCGGATGGTCCAGCCCGCCAGGTAGGGGTGAAACAGACGTTTCATCAGCCACATGGACAGGGTATGATCCGTCGGAACGGAATAGGCGATAAAATGGGGACGGCCCAGCACATTTACCAGCAGATGCTTGAGTACAAAATGGGCCGCCTTGCTGTTGCCGCCGGTTTGCCACTTATAGCCCATGGCCAGCTGGCCGCGCACCACCTCCGGCGCGTGCCTGCGGAAGTAGCGCACGGCCATGGGATGGAAGGACTCCACGCAATAGGGCCCCTGATAGGCGCGCAGCATATTCAGGGCGGCGGCGGCCACCGCGCTGGGACCGCTTTCGTGCTTGATTTCCACAATCAATGGAACGCGCCCGTCCACCAGCGTCAGCACATCCTGAAATAGCGGAATCTGCGAGCCGTCCGGCAGGGGGATGGCGCACAGCTGGTCGTAGGTCAGGTTGCGAATGTTCTGGTCCACCCCGCATACCCGTTTCAGGTTGCCGTCGTGATGGACGATCAGCCGCTGATCCTTGGTCAGGTGCAGATCCAGTTCAATGCCATAGCCGTTTTCCACAGCCCGCCGAAAAGCCTCCATGCTGTTTTCCGGCACCTGGCGGTTGCCATCGTGCAGGCCCCTGTGGGCATAAAGCCAGCCCCGCAAAGGGGCGTCGTCCGGCTTTCGCAGGGCCGGCGCAATCAGGAACAGGTAGAGCGCAACCAGCGCCAGAACAAGCCAGACCATATTAGTCATCTCCTACGTCAAAGGCTTCCAGTTTGCTTTTGGGGGCTTCCGGGCGGCTGTCGCCATGCCGGGTCAGACTGATGGTGACAAAGGACAGCGCTACCATAATGGCCGCATAGGGCATCAGCGTATGGTAGCCCACATGCTCCAGAAGCCAGCCGCTGACAATGGGGGTCACGATTTGCGCCGCCATGGAGAAGGTATAATAGTACCCGGTAAATTTGCCCACATCGCTGCCACGGGCAATTTCCACCACCATGGGGTAGCTGTTTACGTTAATCATGGCCCAGGCCATGCCCACCAGCACAAACACCACATACACGGCCGGGCTGAAGGAGGGGAACAAGCCCGCCACGGCAAAGCATACCGCCAGCAGCAGCACGCCCGCCTGAATCAGCCGTTTGCGGCCAAAGCGGGAGCTGAGCATGCCCACGGGCAGATAGCTGAGCACCGCGCCAACGGTAGCCACCATCAGGCAGCGGGAGGCGGAGCCAATATCATACCCCCACTGGACGCTTACATATTTGGTAAAAGCGGTGGTGACGGCGTTGTAGCCCATAAACCACAGAAAGACGGACGCCAGAATCAACGCCAGGCTGCGGCGCATATCCCCGGGCAGGCTGCGGAAGCCACCCTTGCCCTGGGGCTCCTCCTGGGCTTCGGCCCCCAATTCCTGGTTTAGTTTTTCCGCCTCGGCGGCCAGCTTGTTTTCCCGAATGGTCAGCAGCAGTACAACCACGGATGCGGCCATCAGCAGCGATACCACCAGGAACAGCCAGGTATAATCATTTCGGCCGTCCGTTCCCTTGTGTACCAAAAAGCCGGTAACGCCCAGGGTAAACACGCCGCCCAAAGCGCCCATCAGGTTGATGATGGCGTTGCCCTTGCTGCGCAGGGGCTTGGGGGTTACGTCCGGCATCAGGGCCACGGCGGGGGAACGGTAGGTGCCCATGGCTACCAGCAGCAGGGCCAGGGCCGTAACAAACACAGGCAGGTTGACCGCCTTATCCGCGGCGGGCAGCAGGTTCATCAGCACAACAGCCGCCGCCGTGCCGCCCAGGATAAAGGGCATGCGCTTGCCAAGCCTGCTGTGGCAGCCGTCGGACAACTTGCCAAAGAAGGGCAGCAGGAACAGCGCCAAAATATTATCCAGGGCCATAATGACCCCGGCCACGTCATCCCGCATATGAAAGGTGTTTTTCAAAATCAGGGGCACCACGTTGTCGTACAGCTGCCAGAAGGCGCAGATGGACAAAAACGCCATGCCAACCAGCAACGTGCGCTTATAGTTCAGTTTCATATACGCAAACCCTCCTACGAACGTTGAATGAATCTTTATCTTTATCATACCGCCGGGGCAGATAGCTGTCAACTGGAAAACGGCCGGCTTTTCTGCAAACAACAGCAATGCCCCGGCAGACGTGAAAACATCTGCCGGGGCGAGCAAAAAGGGGCTTTATTCCTTTGGAAACGAACCGTCCAGCACATCCTGCAAGGTAATTCGGCCCAGGTAGTCCTGCACCAGCCGGTCCAGCCCCTGCCATAAGGGCAGCGTCAGACATTCGCCGCAGCGCTGGCAGGGATTGGGCGTTTGCGCCAGACAGGCGACGGGGGCCAGGGAACCTTCGGTTACCTGCAAAATTCGCAAAACCGTGTATTCCCGTGGAGCGTGAACCAGCCGATAGCCGCCCTGTTGCCCCCGTACCGCCGTTAAGAATCCACCCTGGGTTAACTGCAAAGCAATCTGTTCCAAATATTTTTTGGAAATGGCCTGACGCTGGGCAATGTCCTTCAGGGTGACAAAGCCGTCCCCCTGATGCTGGGCAATATCCAGCATCATGCGCAGCGCGTAACGGCCCTTGGTGGAAATTTTCATGCCAATGTGTTCCTCCCTGACAGCGCTATAAAATTCGGCGCAGGATGGGAATGCGGCGCATCACCCACGCGGCGGCCAGCGCCAGTGCAAAAGCCGCCAGCGCCCATACCAAAGCCGCGGTGAAAGCGCCGATGACGGGAATCAGCGGCGCAAACAGTCGAGTACGGGTTTGGGCGATCAGCCAGTCCTGCATCAGATAAACGCCAAAGGCGCAGCCGCCCAGTTGTGCCAGCACATGGCAGCCTTTCAAACCGGGATGCATCCCCTTAAACAGCGCCATCACGCACAGGCTGGCCGCGCAGGTAAACAGGGAAGGATGCAGCCGGTCGTCCATAAACCAGTATTTCCCGCTGGCGCGGAAGGCTTCGGCGTAGGTAAGCAGCATGCTGATCAGCAGCGACGCAATCAGGCAGATGACGGCCTGTTTTCGCGGCGTTGCCGTCATTCGGGCACGAATCCAATACCCGGCAAAAAACAGCCCCAGATAGCCTGTATACAGAGGCGCCTGCAGATAATCGGGAAGCGCCAATCCGGGCAGGTAATGGCTTAGCAGAGGAAACACGCAGTCCAGCCCCAGACAAAGCCCGAGCATCCATCCATAATCCCGGTCCCGCATGGAGGCGGCCAGCCGCTGAAGCAGGGGCAGCATCAGCATAAGCCCCAAATAGAAATACAGATACCAGAACCCATCGCTGACCTGCTGCGTCCAAACGTCCCACAGCACCAGGTCCAGCCGCAGCATACGGGGCCATAAGCCGTAATTGACCCAGCAGTCGTGCAAAAAGTACAGATAGCTGAAAACCAGCAGCGCCGCCAGCACACGGCCAAAGCGGCCAAGCGCCCGCCGCCAGCTTTCCTGACGGCCCAGCAGACAGGCGCCGGATACCATGACAAACAGGGGAACAGCGATTTTGCTGATATAGTACAGCCCGATGGACAGCCACCACACCGCCTGCCCGGGCTGGCTATGCTCCTTAAAGACCAGACTGTTGGTATGGTTAACGATGACCAGAAAAGAGGCCAGAATGCGCAGTGCGTCCAGCCAGGCCTCCCGCTTGCACTGCCGGGTCATGAGTGGGTCAGCTCCAATTCCTGTATATGGCGGCCATCGGCCTTCAGCACCACGGCGTGCCAGCCGTCGCAGTCAAAGGCTTCTCCCGGAGTGGGCACGCGCTCGGTCTGCTCCATCACCCAGCCGCTGACGGTGGATGCGTCGGTTTCGCACTCGATGCCCAGCTTTTCAAACAATTCCTCCGGGTTGGCGGAGCCCATGGCGCGGCAGGTATGATCGTTTACCATGCGGAAGGGCTCCTCAACTTCGTCATGCTCGTCCCAGATTTCGCCCACCAGTTCTTCCAGAATATCCTCCATGGTTACAATGCCCACGGTGCCGCCATACTCATCCGCCACGATGGCCATTTGGGACTGGGTTTTCTGCAAAAGGTGCAGGGTGTCGCTCAGTTTGGCGACCTCCGGCACAAATACCGGCTTTTTCATGATATCCTTCAGGGTAAAGGGCACGCCGGTGCGCAGGCGGTTGTAAAAGTCCTTTTGGTGAATGATACCTACGATGTGGTCCAGGGTTTCCTCATAGACAGGCAGACGGGAATAGCCGCTTTGCTCAAAAATGTCGGCGGTTTCATCGGCGGTGCTTTCCAGAGGAACGCCGTCCACCCTGACCCGGGGGGTCAGAATGTCGCCCACGTCCAGGTCGTGAAACTCAATGGCGCTCTTGACCAGTTCGCTTTCGTCCGGCTTCATGCTGCCGTCCTGCTCGGCTTCCTCCACGATGGTAATCAATTCGTCTGACGTCATGGATGAATCGTCCTCTACCTGGAGCAGGCGGCGCAGCAGGGCCTTCCATTTGGAAAACAGCCAGTTTACCGGCTTCAGTACGCTCATCAGGAAGCGAATGACAGGCGTAACGGCTATGGCGATGGTTTCCGGGGCCTCCTTGGCCAGGCTTTTGGGCGAAATCTCGCCGAAAATCAGCACCAGAACCGTCATCACCGCGGTGGAGACGCTGACGCCGGCGTTGCCGATCCAGCTGACAAACAGCATGGTGCCCACGGACGCCAAAGCGATGTTGACAATGTTGTTGCCCACCAGAATGGTGGACAGCAGTTCGTCATACCGGTCCGACAGGGCAAGCGTGGCTTCGGCCCGCTTCTTTTTGGGGCCGCTCATGCTTTTCAGCCGGGCGCGGTTCAGGGAGGAAAAGGCTGTTTCCGTGGCGGAAAAGAAAGCGGATAAGGCCAGCAGGATCAAAATCAGCAGAATTTGCATGGGGGTATAAATGCCTCCTTTAAAATCAATGACAAACAGGCGGCCGCCCAACGGACGCCGCCAACGCAACGAGTGTGAAAGGGTGCAGGCCCACCTTGGCCCGACTGCCTGGGTCGCCGTCCACGGCGAGATCACACTCCTTCTGGTCTGAATAATGGCGTTAGTGTAGCATAGTTTCCGGGAAATGTCAAATCATCTTGCCATTCGGGAAAGTGGCTGGTACAATAGGGGAAAAGGAGGAAACGCCTATGCAGGATTTTACCTTGCTGGTGGCCGCGCAAAGAGAATATTTTTTCAGCCAGGCCACAAAGCCCTATGAATTTCGCGTGAAGCAGCTGCGCCTGCTGCAGCAATGGATCGGTCATAACGAGGCGGCCATTTTGCGCGCCCTGAACGAAGACCTGGGCAAAAGCCCTTATGAGGGATACCTGACGGAAGTTTGCATGGTAAAGCAGGAGCTGAAGGACGCGCTTAGGCATTTGAAAAGCTGGATGCGTCCCAGGCATGCCAAAACAGCCATTGGCCAGTTTCCGGGCCGCTGCCGGATTTACAGCGAACCCTATGGTGTAACGCTGATTATGTCCCCCTGGAATTATCCCTTTCAGCTGACCATAGCGCCCCTGATTGGGGCCGTTTGCGCGGGAAACTGCGCCGTCATCAAGCCGTCCGCCTATTCCCCGGCCACATCGGCGCTGGTGGCGCGCATGGCCCGGGAGCTGTTCCCGGCGGAATATGTGGCGGTGGTGCAGGGCGGCAGGCAGGAAAACGCGGGCCTTTTGGAGCAGGCCTTTGACTTTATTTTCTTTACGGGAAGCCCGTCCGTGGGCCGACTGGTAATGGAAAAGGCCAGCGCCCATTTGACCCCGGTCAGTCTGGAACTGGGCGGAAAAAGCCCGGTGATTGTGGATGAAACGGCGGATATTGCTCTGACGGCCCGCCGCCTGGCCTGGGGCAAATACCTGAACGCGGGCCAGACCTGTGTGGCGCCGGATTATGTGCTGGTGCATCAAAGCCGGGAACAGCAGCTGGTGGAGGCGCTGGTGGCGGAAATTCGCCGGATGTATTCCAGCGCGCCACTGGCCAGTCCCGATCTGCCCAAAATCATCAACCAGCGGCATTTTGAACGGCTGGTGGGCCTGCTGGGCAGTGGGGTCATCAGCCACGGCGGGCAGATTGATCCGTCCGCGCGAAAAATCGCTCCCACCGTTTTGACGGATGTGACCTGGGACAGCCCCATTATGCAGGAGGAAATTTTCGGCCCCATCCTGCCCATTCTGACCTACCGCAAGCTGGACGAGGCCATTTGCCGCGTTCAGCAGCGGCCCAAGCCTCTGGCGCTGTACCTGTTTACCCGCAGCAAGCAGACGGAGGAAAAGGTGCTGCGGGAGGTCAGCTTTGGCGGCGGCTGCGTTAACGACACGGTGCTGCATCTGGCTACCAGCTATATGCCCTTTGGCGGCGTGGGGGAAAGCGGCATGGGCGGCTACCATGGCAAGGCCAGCTACGATACCTTTTCCCACCAAAAGAGCATCCTGAAACGAATGTCCAAGCCGGACGTTTCGCTGCGCTACGCGCCCTTTGAGGACAAAATGAAGCTGCTGAAAAAACTGATGTAAAAAAGAGGCTGAAAGATTGCGTTTTGCAGTCTTTCAGCCTGTTTTCATCCAATTTGGGCGTCCTGCGGAGCGGAAACCGTTTCTTCCGCCAGCCAGCCGGTCAGCACGTCAAAGCGGGTGCCTTCGCTGCCGGTAGCAGGATCAAAGGCAAATTCGTGCAGCTTTTTGCAGTCGGGAAAACGCTGGCATTGCCCGCAATGCGTCAGATTTTTTCCCTCCACACAGGTTTTGATGGGGCAGCTGCGGCCCCAATAAGGCTTTTTAATCTTCAGGCAGCCTTCGCACTTCATTATTTCACGATATTTGCATTCGCTGCATAACAGGCCGCAGCGGGATTCCACCATGAAAAAGACCTCCTTGCGGAAAATTGATACCTGTGCCAGTATACCAGCCTTTCCGCGGCGCGTCAATGTTTTCCTTGCCTTTCCAGGGCGGGGGATGTACAATAGCGCCGGGAGGGTTGGTATGAGCGTTTGCAATCTGTGCCCCAGACGATGCAACGCCCTGCGCACGGACGATGCCGGCGAGGGCTTTTGCAAAATGGGAAATCTGCCGGTAGTGGCCCGGGCGGCCGTTCACCGTTGGGAGGAGCCGTGCATCAGCGGCAGCCGGGGAAGCGGCACCGTTTTTTTTACCGGCTGCTCTCTGGGCTGCGTATTTTGTCAAAACGAAACCATCAGCCATCATCCGCTGGGGCGGCGCATGACGCCCCGTCAGCTTTGCCAGCTGTTTGAGCGGGTGGAAGCGCTGGGGGTGCATAACCTGAATCTGGTCACCCCCACCCACTTTGCCCCGGCGATTTTTCAGGCGCTGAAAATGCGCAAAATGGGCATTCCGGTGGTGTGGAATTCCAGCGGCTATGAAACGGTGGAGATGATCGAGGCGGCCCGTGGCCTGGTGGATGTGTTCCTGCCGGATTTCAAATACGCCAGCAGCCAGACCGCCCGGCAGCTGGCCGCCGCTCCGGATTACTTTGAGGTAACGCTGCGGGCCATTCAGGCCATGTGCCGGGCGACCGGCGCGCCGGTGTATGACGGGGAGGGAATGCTGCAAAGCGGAACACTGGTGCGCCATCTGGTGCTGCCCCTGCGCACGGGGGAAAGCCTGAAAATTCTGGACGCGATTCACGATCAGCTTCCTGCCGGAACGCCGGTAAGCCTGATGCGCCAGTATACCCCCATGAACGGCGTGAATCTGCCGGGGCTGGACCGCCCCCTGACGGCAAGGGAATACCGGCGGGTGGAGGACCATATGCTGGCCCTTGGGCTGGACGGCTATGTGCAGAGCCGTCAGGCGGCTACCAGCGCCTATACCCCCCATTTTATGGATGACGAAAGCGTGCGTTTGTTTCCCCAGGAGTAAAAAATCAATTTTTTTGAAAAAAGGTGTTGACTTTTTCCTGAAAGCGTGTATAATAATCCTCGCTGGTTGAAACAAACCGCATGCACCATTAGCTCAGTTGGTAGAGCACCTGACTCTTAATCAGGGTGTCTAGGGTTCGAGTCCCTAATGGTGTACCATGTGGATCTCGCAGGATGCATTAGCCTGCGGGATTTTCTATTTATGCAAAACCCCTTGAATTTTATTGGCAGGTTGGGCAACGATATGCCGGATGGTTTTTGGGGATAAACCGCAATATTTTTTCAAAATGGGGTTGACATACCGTGGAAACTGTGATAACATATCACCCGTGGTTTGAACAACCTCGGCCGTGTCAAGGGGTCTGATAACCGATTATGCGGTGACACCCCGGGTGTGACCCATTAGCTCAGTTGGCAGAGCACTTGACTTTTAATCAAGGTGTCCGGAGTTCGAGCCTCCGATGGGTCACCATTCCTTTCCTGCGACAGGATTGATACGTCCCTTGCGGGCGTGGCGGAATGGCAGACGCGCCAGACTTAGGATCTGGTGCCATGTGGCGTATGGGTTCAAGTCCCTTCGCCCGCACCATCTTCTTATTCGGGTTGATATGGAGCATGCGGTAGTAGCTCAGTGGTAGAGTGCCACCTTGCCAAGGTGGATGTCGCGAGTCCGAATCTCGTCTACCGCTCCATTTTCGGGTGTTTGTGTCGAATGCTCAAACCACCTGCAGGCGGGTGTAGCTCAATGGTAGAGCCCCAGCCTTCCAAGCTGGTTACGTGGGTTCGATTCCCATCACCCGCTCCAACAAACGAGAGAGCTGTTCTGATGAACGGCTCTCTCGTTTGTGTATCAGAAAGAAATTTGACGGCCGCGCTGGCAGACGTAAAAACGTCCCCTCTGGAAGAAAGAAGCCAGAGGGGACAGCCTTGTATTACGCCTGATAAACGGGGCGGCCGTTGATGAAAACCGCTTTGGTCCTGCACTGAATATCCCGCAGAGGATTGCCCTGGAAAATGGAAATGTCCGCGTCCTTGCCCACTTCCAGCGAACCTACCCGGTCCGCGATGCCAATTACACGGGCGGGATTCAGGGTAATGGCCCGCCAGGCGGATTCTTCATCCATACCTGCTTTCACGGCCAGACCGGCGCAAAGGGGCAGGTAATACAGGGGAATGACCGGCGCGTCGGTGATGATGCAAACTTCCAAGCCCGCCTTATCCAGAATGCCGGGGGTGGCAAAGCTCTTTTCCCGCAGTTCTACTTTGGTTTTGGAACCGAAGGACGGCCCAACCAGCACGGGCTTGCCCGCCTTGACCAGATGATCCACAATCAGGTGTCCTTCCGTTACATGGTCCAGGGTAATATCCACATCAAACTCCCGGGCAATGCGCAGGGCGGTCAGAATATCGTCCGCCCGGTGGGCGTGAGCCTTTAAGGGGATTTCCTTACGGATAACCGGCAGCAGCGCTTCCAGCTGCATGTCAAAGGGACGGGTCTTGCTGGGGTCCTTCTGGGCGGCGTCGATTTCAGCGGCGTAGCGCTGGGCCTTAAACAACTGCTCCCGCAGCATGGCTGCCACAGCCATGCGGGTGACCGGTTCCTTCTTGCCGCTTTGACCGTAGCAGTTCTTGGGGTTTTCGCCAAAGGCGATTTTCATGGCGGCGGGATATTTGACAATCATATCGTCCACACAGTCGCCGTACAGCTTCAGCGCCACAAACGTGCCGCCCAGCACATTGGCGGAGCCGGGGCCGGTTACCGCGGTGGTAACGCCGCCCTGAATGGCGTTGGCAAACGCCTCGCAGCGGGGGTTGATGCCGTCGATGGCCCGCATTTCCGGCGTGATGGGGGAGGAGTATTCATTGCAGTCGTTACCCTCCCAGCGCACGCCCTCCTCGTCGATACCGATGTGGCAATGGGCGTCGATAAAGCCGGGGGTGACCAGGCAGCCGGCAGCGTCCACCACGGAAACGCCTTCCGGCGCGTCCACATGAGCGCCGATGGCGGCAATTTTGCCGTTGTCGTCAATCAGCAGTTGGCCGTTTTGAATTTCTTCGCCAACAATGGGTTTCAGGGTTCCGCCTTGAATCAAAAGCATATGATTCGCTCCTTTTGTTATCATCTTTTTGGAAAGCACTAACCTAAAATTCCTGCTCCATTTGGGTCAGATACTGCAGCTGAAGGGTTTCGCCCAGGTGCGCGGCCTGGTGCAGATAGCATTGGGCGCGGCCCGCCCGCCGGATATGCAGCAGCACGGGATAGCGGTGCGCGCCATCGTCACATAAAGCACGGTATTTGCCTGCGGGCAGCTCCTGCTTGCCGTCCGGCTCCATCATCAGGTCATACCGGCCCCCGGCGGAACCGGCCAGAGAGGCGCGCTGGGCATAGGGGCGGCCCAGCAACTGCCGGGCTTTATACACATCGCCTCTTTCCAGCGCGGCGCGGATGGCGGTGGAGCTGACCTCCTGTCCTTTCAGGGTAATTTGGGGCACGGCAACGGTTTCAAAGCCCAGCGCCGCTCCCAGGGCGCTTAAAAGCGCCGGGGTTCCCTTGCCTCCCTGACCAAAGGTATGATTATAGCCGCATACCACAGCGACCGGGTGAAAATGACGGACCAGCTGGCCCACATAATCCTCCGGGGGCATGGTCATGATGCGTTTGGTAAAGGGCTGGGCGTACAGCACGTCCACCCCCAGCGCTTCCATTTGGGCGGCGCGTTCATCCAGGGTGGTCAGCATGGCTGGGGCTTTTTCCGGGGCGATCAGGGTGAGGGGATGCTGCACAAAGGTGCAGACCACCAGCGGTACGCCGTGCTGCGCAGCCAGCGCTTTGGCCTTTTGCAAAAGCACCTGATGGCCGATGTGAACGCCGTCGAACATGCCCAGCGCTACAACGCTGGATTGGGCCTGATATTTTCCATCCAGAACGGTTTGCATGGTAATGAATCCTCCGTGTTAATCCGCCAGCCAGGTACGAATTTTGACCTGCCGGTCCTGACGCTGTGCAATGGCCGCCAACCGCCCGTCCAGCCGAATGCCAAACGAAGCGTCCGGCTGCTGAAGCAGCGGGGCAAAGCGGCTCCATGGCAGGGGCAGGCCGTGGCAAACGGCCTTTTCCAGCCCTTTGGGCACATCAATGATCTGGATATGACCCAGCGCCGCTTCTGGCGGCAGCAGCAGAGCGGATAAGCGCCCCTCCTGCGAAGCCTTAGTCAAAACCTCCAGAGTGTGAGCTGTGGATAGCGTAAAGGGCCCGCTTTGGGTGCGCAAAAGAAAACGCATATGGGCCGGGCAGCCCAGAGCCTGTCCCAGGTCGTGGCACAGGGTGCGCACATAAAAGCCCTTGGAGCAGCGCACGGCCAGCAGCGCCCCGTGACGATCGGTCATCTGGCGCAGCTCCAGCCCATGCACTGTTACGGGCCGCTGGGGAATATCCGCCTCCACACCCTGACGGGCCAGCTTGTACAACGGCTGGCCGTTTTGCTTCAGGGCGCTGAACATGGGCGGCCGCTGCAACAGTTCCCCGGTAAACCGGGGCAAAACGTCCAACAGTGCCTGCTGATCCGGATAGGCCTGTCCCCATTCCACCGCCTGTCCCTGAGCGTCCTGGGTGGTGGTGGCGTATCCGAAGGCCACTTCCGTTACATAGGCCTTTTCCTTGTCCTGCATGTAGTCGAATAGCCGGGCGGCCTTGCCAACCATCAGGGGCAGCACGCCCGCCGCCTCCGGGTCCAGGGTGCCCGCATGGCCCACCTTGGCCTTGCCCAGCAGATGACGCACATAGCCCACCACCTGAGCGGACGACATGCCCGGGGGTTTCAGCACGTTGAGAAAGCCGCAAAGAGGAGTAGCTTCGCTCATGACACGGCCTCCAGCACTGCGGCCAGCTTTGCCTCCAGCAGAGCCACCGCCTGATCCATGGGCATATCCAGAGTCACGCCAGCCGCCAGTTTGTGACCGCCGCCTCCAAGGCTGGCGGCCACGCCGTCCACATGATAGGGCTCCAGAGAGCGCAGGCTGGCTTTCAGCCTGCCGTCCGCCGTTTCACGGATGAAATAGGCCGCGGCTATGCCCTCCAAATCAATGGCGTAGTCCACCAGACCATCGGTATGGCCTGGCAGAGCGCCTGCTTCCGCCATCTGCCGCAGCGTCAGGCACAGCCCCGCAACACGGCCGTCCTGGCTGAGGCGCAGCCCGGGAAGTACCTGACCCAGCAGCCGCACAAAGGGTACCTCCTTTTGCCGGAACAGACGGCGGCCATATTCGGCCAGTGGAAGGCCCGCGTCCATCAGGTCGCTCATCATGCGAAAACTTTCCGCGTTGGTGCTGTCATAAATAAAATTCCCCGTATCGGTGGCCAGGGCGGTGTACAGGCACACGGCCTCCTCCTGGGACAGTGGCAGATCCATCTGCCTGAGCACACGGTACAAAACCAGCGCGGTGGCGGGAGCCGTGCCGTCAATCAGGTTTAGACCGGCATAGGCGTTGTTGGTGCCGTGATGATCCATTTGCAGGGTAGCGGGATGGGCTTCAAAGGCGTCCTTCCACCGCCCCAGCCGGTCGATGCTGGCTACATCGATAGCAATGGCGATATCTGTCTGGGGAAGAAGATCGCCCGGCTTCAAAAGGGAATCCACTCCGGGCAGAAAGGCGATACGGGGCGGAACGCTTCCATCCAGCGCCACCTGGGCCTGTTTGCCCATGCGCTCCAGGCGAATTTTCAGCGCCAGGGCGCTGCCCAGAGTATCCCCATCGGGCGATACATGGCAAAACAGCAAGGCGCTGCCCGCCCCGTTCAGGGCGGACAGCACCGCATGCAATTGATTAGTCGTCGGCTTGCTGCTCATGGTCCGATTCATCCTCCGTATGCACCTGCTTAAGAACAGACGCGATGTGGATTCCGTATTCGATGTTGTGATCCGGCTCAAAGATGATTTCCGGCGCGTAGCGGATAATCATGCTCTGGCCCAGCTCGTGACGGACGAAACCGGCGGCCTTCTTGAGGGCGGCCATCATGGGGGCGCGGTTTTCTTCCTCAAGAATGCTGACGTAGATTTTAGCGTAGCGCAGGTCCCGGGTTACTTCCGCCCGGGTGACGCTGAAGGTGCCCTTGATGCGGGGGTCAGACAGCCGTTCCCGGATGATCTGATCCACCTCCCGGCGCACCTGTTCGCTGATGCGGTCAATGCGTTGATAGCTCAAAGATGGTACTCCTTTATTGGCAGAAGGGAAAGGGGGAAAACGTCCGGCTGCGAAAAAGGAAATTTTTCGGGCCTGAGCGCCGGAGAGCGAAGCCCCTTAGCGCTCAATTTCCTCCATGACGAAGCATTCCACGATGTCGCCTTCCTTGATGTCGTTGTATCCGTCAAAGCTGACGCCGCATTCGTAGCCTTCGGCCACTTCCTTCACGTCGTCCTTATAGCGTTTCAGGCTGGACAGCTTGCCCTCAAACACCACCACGTTGTCGCGCAGCAGGCGTACCTGGGCGTTGCGCTGCAATTTGCCATCCTTGACATAGCAGCCGGCGACGGTGCCCGCACCAGTAATGCGGAAGGTGTTGCGCACCTCGGCATGGCCCAGCATGACTTCCTTAAATTCGGGATCCAGCAGGCCCTTCATGGCCTTCTGCACATCCTCGATGGCCTGATAGATAACGCGGTACAGACGGATGTCCACGCCTTCCCGCTCGGCGGCGTCACGGGCGCTGGCGTCCGGACGGATGTTGAAGCCGATGATAATGGCGTCGAACGCGGAAGCCAGGTTGACGTCGTCCTTGGTGATGGCGCCAACAGCGCTGTGCAGAATGCGCACCTTCACTTCGTCGTTGCTCAGTTTTTCCAGCGCCTGCTTTACAGCCTCCACGCTGCCCTGCACATCGGCCTTGACGATGATGTTCAGGTTGGTCAGCTTGCTCTGGTCGATACGGCTGAACAGGTTATCCAGAGACACCTTGGAGGAGGCGGCCACACGGGCGGCCTTCAGCTTGTCGCGGCGCTCCTGCACCACCTGACGGCCCAGGTGATCGTCGGCCACGGCCATCATGTCGTCGCCGGCGCTGGGCACATCCGCAAAGCCGGAAACCTCCACAGGCATGGAGGGACCGGCGCTGGTGACCCGCTCGCCCTTGTCGTTGACCATGGCGCGCACACGGCCGCTGGCCATACCGGCGACGATGTTGTCGCCCACATGCAGGGTACCGTTTTGCAGCAGCACGGTGGCCAGAGGACCACGGGCCTTATCCAGCTTGGCTTCGATGATAACGCCCTTGGCCATGCGGTTGGGGTTGGCCCGCAGCTGAAGCATATCGGCCTGCAGCAGAATCATTTCCAGCAGGTTATCCACGCCTTCGCCGGTTACGGCGCTGACGGGCACCATAATGGTATCGCCGCCCCATTCCTCCGGTACCAGGTTGTAAGCGGTCAAATCCTGCTTGACCCGGTCGGGGTTGGCGGTGGGCTTATCCATCTTGTTAATGGCCACAATAATGGGCACGCCAGCCGCTTTGGCATGGTTGATGGCCTCCACGGTCTGGGGCATAACGCCGTCGTCGGCGGCAACCACCAGCACGGCGATATCCGTGGACTGGGCGCCGCGGGCGCGCATGGCTGTAAAGGCCTCGTGACCGGGGGTGTCCAGGAAGGTGATAATACGATCATCCAGTGTAACGGTGTAAGCGCCGATGTGCTGGGTAATGCCGCCCGCCTCGCCGGAGGTGACGTGAGAATGGCGGATGTAGTCCAGCAGAGAGGTTTTGCCGTGGTCAACGTGGCCCATGATGGTGACCACGGGCGGACGGGCCTCCAGATCCTCCTCGGCGTCCTCAAAGTCGGTTTCCGCCAGGTTATCCTCGGCGGTTTTGGCCAGGTTCATTTCCAGCTCCACGCCAAAGTCGGCGCAGACCAGGCTGGCGGTGTCAAAATCCAGCTCGCTGTTGATGTTGGCCATAATGCCCAGCAGCAGCAGCTTTTTCAGAATTTCGCCCGCGGGCTTGCCGATGCGCTCGGTCAGGTCCTTTACGGTAATGGTTTCGGCAGTCATGTAAGCCTTGTCGATCTTGATAGGCTCCATCATCTGCTGGGCGCTGGGCTTTTTCACGCGGGACCGGCGGCCTCCGCGCACCACATCGTCGTCCATGCCGTTGAAGGATTCGCGGGCCAGCTGCTTGCGGTTTTTGGCCACACGCTCCGGGTCATGCTGTCGCACATAATTCTTTTTGTTGGGATCGTAATTGCTGACGCGCTCCTTCTCCATGGGCGGCGTCATATCGATGGAAGGCTTGCGCTGACCGCCGGCGGGACGGCCGGAAGGACCGTGGCTGTTAAATCCGCCGGAACGGGGCGCACCGCCGCCCTGAGCGCCGACAGGACGGCCATAGTTCCCCTGGGGGTTGGCAGGGCGGCCATAGGGTCCCTGAGGATTGGCGGGACGGCCATAGTTC